>Ga0226835_1000240_pt1 | contig 85115 bp, 72 predicted proteins | sample LAC_MetaG_1_FD_163627 | JGI IMG/M metagenome (GOLD analysis project Ga0226835, IMG submission 163627) | Anaerobic ammonium oxidizing microbial communities from anammox membrane bioreactor (MBR) in UC Berkley, California, United States -... | ecosystem: Engineered > Bioreactor > Anaerobic >... | reverse complement strand
GTTCCGTCGCTCGGCCATGACCATGCTCCTCACGGCGTGCCACACGCCACACCGACGCGTTCCGTCACGACGCACACTCATACGCATCAAACCCGTGAACGGTTGCGCGGTTGTTCAGAGCTCCCATCCGTCGTTGTCGGTGACGTGGCGAACACTCGGTATGGAACCGTGCCGGCATTGTTGATTGTAACATTGGAGCCGGAAGAGAGTCCGGGCTCGCTGTTGTGCCGATCGGGATATCCACTGACAGCAACCCAGCCGTCATGCGGATTCTGCTCCGAGTAGTACTCGACGTAGATGCCGCTGACTTGAGCCGCCGCATGACCCACGAACACCATGAATGCCGCGACCCAGACAATCGCTCGAACATGCGTCCTCATGTATTCCTCCTGTGTCTGCACATGCACCATCCGACAGCAACGATCGCCATGCCGACGCTGTGTGGCGCGGGCACGGCCGACGCAACCCGCAGGCCCATCCATATCCCCCCGACCCACGGACGTTCCATGGCCATCTGGTCAACGCGGTCGATTACTAAGTAATCTTCGAAGGCAAAGACCGGCGCGCCGTCCGCCCAGGGGAATTTCCGGTCCGAGCTCATCTCCTCGGTCCACTCCATGGTTCCGCCCGAGAGATCAAGCAGACCCCACGGCGAGGCGACGTGGCCGTACGCTCCCAGGGGGATATGCTCCCCTTCGAGATAGAGCGTCGCGCTCGTGTCGCCTTCGCCCGGGTGGCCCGGCACAAGGGCGTCATCGGAACCGCCGGGATAGATCCACCACCCGCCCCGTCCAGGACCGTCGTAGTTCGGGTCGTAATGAGCCGCTTTCGCCCATTCGTCAAGAGAGGGGATCCAGAACCTGGCGCCCGGGTGCCGCGTGGCCTGGTCGTTGAACGTGCCGTCGCCGTTGAGCGAGAACGTGCCGGCGTCGTAGGCCCCGTCCTCGATCGTCGACAGGTCCGACGACTTCCCGTTGTGAAGCCAGTTGCAGAACCTCGCCGCGATGCGCCAGTCGATGCCGTGGACGGGGTGTGACGCAGCGTCGGGCATCCATGGGTTGATCTTCCAGCGTGTGCCCGGCCCGTTGTATTCGCCGTCGGCGATCGCGCCCCACGAGAACGGAATGCCGAAGTGCCTCATGTCGTCGGATTGGGTGGAGAATGTGTTGACGAACTCCATCCACTGAGCCGTCGTCACCTCGTACCGCCCGATGCGGTACTCGTATGGCACCGACCCGCGGCCGTCCACCACCCCTCCCCACTGGTTGTGGTACGCGACGTTGTTCGGATCGCCGATCACGACCCAGTCGATATCCTCGCCGCCCGGCGCTGCAACGGCGCGAGCGCTTGCAGCCAACCCGATCGCCACGAAAATCACCAGAAACCTGACCATCCCGCAACCTCCTTGTCTCACCCTCGCGAACCTCGGCCCTTCCCGGCATTGAGCGAAGTCTGTCCGTACGATGCACCCTACTCGACAACCAGGGATCGTGGAAATCGCCCCGCGCGGGCGTGAGCGCTCGGTCCGCCCGTGAACGTCAGCCGGCCGATATCGACGGTTGAACCACTCGTCGTGATGTTGACTCGCGCCGCGCACGACGAGAGGTTGAACGAGGCGTCCTCGCCGGGGTCCAGAAACTCGTCCAGTTCGGTGCCGGAACAGCATGGAGCACAGCCACCGTTGAATCGAGTCACGACCACGCGCACCCACTGGGCTTGAGCGGTCGCACCCAGCATGATGAGAGCGACGCCAACAAGTAGCAGCCGACTGGTCTGTGCCATGAATCATCTTCTCCTTCGCGATCGTAGCGAAAAGCAAACAACACTCGCAAGCATCCACGTGCCAGGAGCGGGAATCGCGGTGGCTATTCGAAGGCCTGGACTCGTTCCACTGTATCCCGGAGACAGCCCTTGGATTGCGGATACATGATCATGCACGATGTAGTTGTCGTCCCCCGTGGCCGCACCGAGCAGTCCCCTTGCTCGCTTGTCACCGGGTGGCAGGATCGCCTCGTTCCATTCGACGGTTCCGCCCGTCGTGTCGAGCAGGCCCCACGGCGAAACCTGGTCGCTGTAGGCGCCGAGCGGTATGTCCCACTCACCCCACGACGGCAGGTGAAGGCCCGCGGTCGTCGTGCCCTCGCCCGGCACGCCCGGGATCGGAGGCTCGTCCGACATGTTCGGGTAGAGCCACCACCCACCCTGGCCCTCGCCGTACCGGTCAGGGTCGTAGTTCATCGCCTTCAGCGCCTCGTCCAGCGTGGGGATCCAGAACCTGGCACCCGGCAGGTGCGCGGGGTCGTCCGTAAACCGGGAACCGTCGTCCCCCCACGTGGACGCGTCGTACGCGCCGTACTCGATGGCCGAGAGCGCGGACGACTTGTCGTTGTGCAGCCAGTTACAGAACCTCGCCGCCTCGCGCCAGCTGATGCCGCCGACCGGGAGGAGCTCGGGGCTTACCACGTTGCCGCGAAGCCGATAACGGCGGCCCGGCCCGTCGTACGTCGGGTCCGCTTCCGCGCCCCAGAAGAACGGTTCAGCGAAGGTCTTCATGTCGTCCGATTGCGTCGAGAAGGTGTTGACGAACTCCAGCCATTGCCCCGTCGTGACCTCGGTGCGCCCGATCCGGTACTCGTACCCGACGCTCCCGCGGCCGTAGGCGTAGTCAGGGCCGAACGGGCTCTCGCCGAGGTACGGATCGTTCCCCGCCGCACCGATCGTCACCCAGTCGAAGTCGTAGTCCTGTGCTCCGTACGACGCGAACCCCGCGACCAACGCCATCACCACGAACGCCACCGGCAACCTGGCCATCCTGCAACCTCCTTGTCGCACGCACACGCACCACTGTCCCCTCGGGGGATCGTGCGAACCCACCCGTCGACGGACCCTACACGACAGCCGGGAATCCCGCAAACCCTGCGTGGCCGCGGATGCGCCCTCCACGGGCGCTGACCGCCCGCCTACGGCGGGGAGTCGCGCGCGTGTCACGCCGCACGGCGATCCGAATCTCCGGCACGGTGCGCGCCATCCCGTCGCTCGCGCTGCGCGAAACATCCGGCAGCACGTGCGGTCGGTTCAGAGCGGCCGCACCGTTCTCATGTCGTGCTTCGCTTCAAGGACGGCCCGCAGGTTGCAGACGTGCCACGCCCAGAACTGCGCCTCGTTCGTCATGCCGACGAGCGATTCCTCGTCCGACGCGAACGGGCCTTGTCGGAAACGCAGGATCGAGCCGCGCTCGACGTCGGGCACGACTTCCCAATAGATCGGGGCGTGCTGATCGCGGTGGGCGGCGTACCAATCCCAGGTGATGCGGCCGTCGGGGTCGTAGTCGAGGATGGCGATGGTGGTGCGGCGATTGGCCTTCTCGTCCCAGCCGAGGGTGATGAGACCGCCCTGGCGCAGATCGACCTCGGCGGAGACGGGGAACCACATGGACAGGCCCGAGCCGGTCGTGAGGCACGCGAAGGTCAGTTCGTGGTGCACGGCGATGCGCTGCTCGTGCTCGATCCAATACCCGTCGTCCTCGCGCCGGATCATGAAACCCTCCGTCTCCCCCACTTCGTCGCTTCACGAGCATATCCGCGCCCGCCCGGGCACGATTCCGCCCCTTCGTGTCCACTGCTTGCTGTCTGCCGATACACTTTCCCTATGGCGAGCCGCCCTGCCGTCGCGCCCGAGCGGATCAACGCGTTGCGTGCGCTCTGCACGCTGGCGATGCGTGCCGCGGCCGTGTGGTGCCTCGGGTTCGGCGCGTACCTCTTTCTGAAGAAAGTGCTGTTCGCGCTCGGCGTCGGCGACCCGTCGCACGCGTTCCGCGTCTACACGGAAGACGGCGACATGCAGTCCACCTACCGCGGGCTGGCGCTGATCGTGGTCGGCGTTGCGCTGGCGTTGCTCTCGCGGCGCATCGCCGGGTGGGTCGTGCCGGTCCCGGCGACGGGATGCCCGCGCTGCGGCTACCCCACGCCGGACGCGGAGGGACGGTGCCCGGAGTGCGGTTTGCCGGGATTCGAACGCGATGGTGAGGGGTGACGATCGGGCGCGTGCTTCGATCGCTCGTTCACGGTCGCGGCTCGTCGGCCCGCTCGCGCTGCGGGGCGACGGCAACGAGCAGCGCGGCGACGAACGCGAAGATGGCGATCGAGGCCGCGGGGAGCGTCCAGCCCGCGGCGCGGATCGCGCTGTCGGCGGCCATGATGCGCGGGCCGCTGCCCTCGGGCATGACGTGCAGCGCGGCGTCGAACTGCCACGAGTCCGGGCGGAGCGTGGGCAGTCCGTTGTGCTCGGCCGGTGCGTCCGGGGAGTACGGGCGCCCCTGCGGGTAGGCGTACCGCTCGTGGCGGATGGAGCCGTCGGGGAGGAGTTCGTAGAGATCGAAGGTCCAGTCCTTGCGCCAGATGCGGCCCCAGGTCTCGGGGTCCGCGCCGGGGGGGGGCGTGCGCGCGACGACGACGATGCGGTCGGTGATCTCGCCGGACGCAAGACCATCCGCGAACTCGCGGTCGGTGCGCCCGCTCAGCGGGGCGAACCGGAGGACGCGCATCCAGTCCTCGTGCCGGACCAGACCGGGCAGGCTCGCGGCGTGGGCGCGCGGAGCGACGGTCACGCGCAGACGCCTCTCCTCGTCGGCGTAGCGGAGCAGGAGCACGCCGAACGGCTCGGCCTCCGTGGCGGGCAGGTCCTCGAACACGACGGGCCTCCCGGCGTACTCGAAGCGGTCGTCGGCGACGGGCCGGAAGGCGTAGACGATGCGCCCGTGGCGCTCGACGAAGTCCGCGAGACGGCGGGCCATCGCGTAGCCCGAGCCGACCGCGACAACGAGGGCCAGCGCGGCGAGCGCGGCGGCGATGGCGCGAGCGCGGTTCATGCGCGAGGATAGGGGCGCATCAGTGCCCGCCGTGGCCCGCGTCCGAGGCGGGCGCTCGCTCGTCCAGCGCCCCGCTCAGGCCGCGCTGGGGGCGTGAGCGGCCGGGTCCGACGCCGGCGTCCTCATGGTGCGGGTGCTTCTCGGCGAGTTTCTTCTCGACGTAGTCCGCGCCCTTCTCTTCGATGGTCACGTTGCGGACATAGCCGGCGATGGGGCCGACGATGTTCTCGACGATCGGCTCGCCCTTCTCGTTTTTCTCGCCGGTCTTGCGGGCGAGGTTCACGCCGGTGCCGCCGGCCTGGATCTGCGGGGCGCGGTAGGCCTCGACGCGGTCGCGGTTGCCGAGGTCGAGGGCGGTGAACGAGAGGAAGATGGCGAACGCGAAGAGGCAGAAGAGGAAGACGATGGTGTTCAGCGGGTTGTCGTACTTGAGGGCCATGAAGAACGTGACGACAAGGATCGCCTTCACCGTGGCGATGCTCATGGCAACGAGCACGTTGACGGAGTTCGGGATGTGCCAGCCCATGACCTCGATCATGTAGGTCTCGACCTCGGCCGCGCCGACCGTCAGCCCCGTGAACGCGAGCAGCGCGAGCAGCACGATCAGGAGCGTGCGCCCGCTCATGACGTGGTGGCCGTGGTCGACGTAGGTGAACCCGTGGGGGTTGTCGGGATCGAACCTGTCGCCGTTGTGGTCGGTCGGCTTGGTGTGGCTCATGGGTCGTTCCGGGTCAGTGGATGAGGTACAGGAGGGGGAAGAGGAAGATCCAGATGAGATCGACGAGGTGCCAGTAGAGGCCCGAGTTCTCGAGCATCGTGTAGTGCGTCGGGCCGTAGGCCTTGTGGCGGACCGAGCGGTAGAGGCACCACGCGAGCAGGCACGCGCCGATGACGACGTGCAGGGCGTGGATGCCGGTGGCGCAGTAGTAGACGCTCCACCAGATCGGCTCCTGCGGGTGACTCCAGTAGGGGTAGTCGAAGAGGACGCCGGGCCGCTTGCCCTCGGCCCACTTCGGGCCGTACTCGAAGGTGAACTTGATGGCGACGAACGCGGCGGCGCAGACGAGCGTGATGATGAGGTTCACGTGCAGCCAGAACCGCTTGTCGAGCATGGCGCAGCGGATGCTGGACGCGACGGTGTACGACGAGATGAGCAGCACGACCGTGTTCAGCCCCCCCCAGCGGACGTCGAGCGAGTGGCTGCCCGCGGCGAAGGCCTCGGGGTACATCATGCGGAAGATGGCGTAGGCGCAGAACAGCCCCGCGAAGAGCAGGACTTCGGTGGCGAGGAAGAGCCAGAACCCGAGTTTGCAGGCGTCGAACTCGTCGGCCGCCGAGCGGAAGTGCGAGGCCGCCACGTAGCGCTTCCACCCCGGCGCCGAGGGGTCGCCCGGCGCCGGCTGATGATCGTGGTGCGTGGGGATGCTGGTCATCGTCGTCTCCGGTCAGTGGCCCGAGCCGTGCGGCGGGGTGGTCGTGTCGAGGGGGTAGTCCGCGGGGTCGTAGTGCGGTGGGACGGTGGTGTCGTAGTCGTACGGGCCGTGCTTGAGGATCGGCTCGTGGTGGAAGTTGTGCTCGATCGGCGGGCTTTCGGTCTCCCACTCGAGGGTGAGGCCGCCCCACGGGTTCGGGGGCGCCTTCGGCCCCGCGACCAGCGAATGGATGAACGTGCCCAGGTGCACCAGGAACCCGGCCAGCAGGAACCACGAGCCGACGGTCGAGACCTGGTGCAGGAACTGGAACTCGTCGACGTAACTGGCGTAGCGGCGCGGCATGCCCTGCGTGCCGAGGAAGAACTGCGTGAAGAAGGTGACGTTGAAACCGATGAAGACGAGGGCGCACCCGAGCATCGCCCACTTCTCGTTGTACATGCGCCCGAACATCTTGGGCCACCAGTGGTGCAGCCCGCCGACGAAGGCGATGATCGTGCCGCCCATCATGACGTAGTGGAAGTGGGCGACGACGAAGTAGGAGTCGTGCAGGTGCAGGTCGGTGGCGAGCGCGCCCAGGGGCAGGCCCGTCAGGCCGCCGATCGAGAAGAGGAAGAGGAACGACATCGCGTAGAGCATCGGCGTGTTGATCGCGATCGAGCCTTTGTAGAGCGTCGCGATCCAGTTGAAGACCTTGACGGCCGTGGGGATGGCGACGAGGAAGGTCAGGAACGAGAAGACCGCCGAGGCGAGTTCGCCCATCGAGGCGAACATGTGGTGGCCCCAGACGATGAACGAGACGGCTGCGATGCCCAGCGACGCGAAGGCGACCGCCCGGTAGCCGAAGATCGGCTTGCGGCAGTGCACCGCGATCAACTCGCTCACGATCCCCATGCCGGGCAGGATCATGACGTACACGACCGGGTGCGAGTAGAACCAGAAGAAGTGCTGGAAGAGGACGGGGTCGCCGCCCATCGCGGGGTCGAAGATGCCGACGTGGAAGAGCCGCTCGAAGATCAGCAGCAGCAGCGTGATGCCGATGACGGGCGTCGCCAGCACCGCGATGATCGAGGTCGAGTAGATCGCCCAGATGAAGAGCGGCATGTCGAACCAGCCCATGCCGGGGCAGCGCAGTTTGTGGGTCGTCACGATGAAGTTCAGGCCCGTCAGGATCGAACTGAAGCCGAGGATGAACGCCCCGAGGATCATGAAGACGACGTTCCAGTGCCCCGCGGCGTGGGTGGAACTGTACGGGGTGTAGAACGTCCACCCCGTGTCCACGCCGCCGAGGATGATCGACAGCACCGCGAATATGGACCCGGTGACGTAGATGTACCAACTCAGCAGGTTGAGTCTCGGGAAAGCGACGTCCTTGGCGCCGAGCATGATGGGCAGGAAGAAGTTGCCGAGCGACGCGGGCACGCCCGGGACGATGACCATGAAGACCATGATCGCGCCGTGCAGGGTGAAGACGCGGTTGTAGATGTTGTTGGCCGCGCCCAGCCCGTCGGCCTTGAACAACTTGCCGAGCAGGTCGCCCTGGAGGACGGTCTGCGTCGTTCCGTCGGGCTGGACCTGCTCGACGTAACGGTTGGGGGTCCAGAGTTCGGCGCGGACGGCCATGGCGGCGACGCCCCCGAGGAAGAACATCGTCAGCACCGCGACGAGGTACATGACGCCGATCTTCTTGTGGTCGATGGTGGTGGCCCACGCGACGACGGTGCTCAGGAACGGCCCGCGCGGGGTGAGGTAACTCCCCTCGTCGTGGTGGCCGTGCGCGGTGTCGTGTGCGGCAGGGATGGTGCTCATCGGTCGCTCGCCTTCGGAGCCTGTCGCTCCCGGAACGGCACGCCGCGGCGCGCCGGGTGGTTCAGTTCTCGCCCCCGCTCGAGCCGTTCTCGCCCTCGCCCGCCGCGGCCTGCTCGGCCTCGAGCGCGGCCGCGCCGAGCGGGTGATCGCTCAGGCTGCGGATGTACGCGGTGACCCAGAGGATCTCGTCCTCGGTGATGATGCCCTGGAACGAGTTCATCTGGTTCGGGTAGCCCGCGTGAAGTTTCGCGCCGGGGACAAGGATCGACTCGCGGATGTAGTTGTCCCACACGGTGCGGTCGTCGCCGGGGATGGAGGAGCCGTCTGCGAGCGGGACGGGGTTGCCGTAGGCATTGCGCCACGTCGGGCCTACGTTGCGGGTGCCGTCGATGGAGTGGCACGCGAAGCAGCCGTGCTTGCGGGCGGCGCGCTCGCCCATCTCCTGCGGCGTGCCGCCGACCATGCCCCACTGCCCGACCAGGTCGTTGTACTCAGGCTCCGAGACGACGCGGATGACCGCCGCCATCTCGGAGTGCTGGTCGCCGCAGTACTCCGCGCAGAAGACCCAGTGGGTCTCGCCGGCCTGCATGGGCTGGATCCAGAAACCGGTGTAGCGGTTGGGCATGACGTCGAACTTCATCCGGAAGTCGGGGATCCAGAAAGAGTGGATCACGTCGTCGCTGTACATCTTGAACCGGACGGCGCGCCCGGCGGGCAGCACGATCACCGGCACGTTGCTCGCGCCCAGCGGCGTGGTCTCCGGCGAGATCGCTCCGTTGGGGTACGTCGCCGTCCAGTTCCACTTCATGGCCTTCACGACGATCTCGATCGAGTCCGCCGGGGCGACCAGTTTGTCGATATAGGTGTGGAACCCGCGGAAGAAGATGTAGCCGAGGAAGAGTGACGGCACGACCGTCCAGACGACCTCCAGCGGGGCATTGTGCGATGCGCTGCGCTGGGCGGGCACACCCGGACGGCGCCGGTACTTGTAGACCCACCAGACCATCAGCCCCATGAGCAGGACGAACCAGAAGGTCGAGAACCAGAAGACCCACATGAACAGGCTGTCGGTGGCGATGCCCTTGTCCCACGCGGCGTCACCGCGGAAGAAGAGGCCGTGGACCGGGCCGGAGTCCTGCGCGAGCGTTGTGAAGAGGGATGCGGTCATGTGGTCTGCCCTGCCAGCGCGCCGAGTGCGGGCGCGGGTGTGCTCTTGCCGGTCTGGTGCCCCGCGCCGCGCGAGCGACGACGCACGATGCGCTCACGGACGATGAGCGCGGCGATGAGGCCGAACACCCCGATCATCGCCAGCACGCCGCCCAGTTGCATCACGCGGAACGCGGCGAGCGTGTACGCCCCGGCCGTCGGGTCGTAGCGGTAGCAGTAGTGCAGGAAGTAGTCGCCGATGGACCGCGCGATCTTGCCGCCCGACGCGTCGAGCAGCGCGAGGCGGACCTCGCGGGGCGGGTACTCGAAGCCGTAGACGGCCGACGAGACGCGCCCGTCCGGCGTGAGGACGAAGAACGCGACGGGGTGGCTGTACTCGCCGTTGGGCAGGGCGCGGTAGTCGTAGCCCACGGCCTCGGCGAGGCGGCGGACGTGCCGCTCCTCGCCGGTGTGGAAGGACCACCCGGCGCGGACCTCCGGGGTCTTCTCGCGGTCGTAGGACTCGAGGGTGTGCTGCCGCGCCGAAGCCGCGACGGGCGTGCGCTCGCCGGGGTCAAAACTGACGACGACGACCTGGAAGTCCTTCCCGACCGTGTAGTCGAGCTGATTGAGGCACTCGACCAGTTTCTGCTGCACCACCGGGCAGACGATCGGGCACCGGTAGTACTGGAGGACGAGCACGATGGGCCGGCCGTCGGTGTTGAAATAGGAGCCGAAGGGAACCGCCCGGCCGTCGTGATTGACGATGACGGCGTCGGGGGGCGTGGGCTGCCCGCGCCGGTCGGCGACCTCGAGGCCGCGCACCTGCTCGGGGAGTTCCTTCGACAGCAGTTGGGCGTTCGCGCCCGGCGCAATAAGAGCGCCGAGCAGCGCGAGATGCGCTGCCCACGCACGGACCCCGGATGTGCGACGATCAACTGCCACTCGCGTCGGACCTCCGGTATTCCTCGACAACAAGCCGCTTGGCACGCTCGATGGGGATCGTCACCGTCCCCGTCTCACGGTCCACCCAGACGCTCGGACCTGCGAGCGCGCTGCGAGCCGCTTCCTTCTCGCTCCGTGCCTTGGTCGCCGCGGTGATGGTCTCGGTCCGCTGCGCCTTGAGCCGCGTGACGTACCACTCGAAGTACACCGCGACACCGAGCACCATCGCGACGACCGAGACGATCATGGAAACACAGACGACAGCGAGGATGGCGGGCCTGGCCCGCGCCCCGTGCTCGTGCTGCGGGCGGCCCTCGTCCACCGTGTGCCGGTGCCAGGCGTCCGGCTGCTCGTGGACGATCGGCGTCTCGTGCGGCTCGTGCTGCGCGCTCATCGATCGGTCTCCGTTGCGGCCCCCCGGCCCCGGACAACTCCTGCCAAACAATACGCATTCCTGCCCGACAGGACGACCCGGCCCCGCCCCGGGTTTCCGGCCGCCGGCGTGCCGGGGTGGTCAGACATAGTTCCTGTGCTCCATCGCCTCGGGCAGGCGGGGGTCCTTGAGGGGAAGAAGGGGGCCGGACGCCACCTTGCGGATGTAGAAGCCGACGAAGACCGCGATGACCCCGACGATCGCCGCGATGTCCAGCCACCACGCCGTCGGGCCGGGACCGGCCTGGGCGTCGCGTGCGGCCTGGGCCGCGTCCGCCCCCGCGCCGGCGTTGATCGCCTCCAACCAGGCCTCGTTCATCGGGTGGACGTACACGGTCGGGCGCACCACCCAGACCATGTCCAGCACGTGCATGAGCAGCAACCAGCAGGCGCCCAGCGAGAGGAGGACCGGCGTGCGCTTGATGCGGCGCGCCATCAGGAAGATGAACGGCACGATGAAGTGGCCCGCCGCGAGGACGAACGAGAGGTTCTCCCACCCGCCGGTCTTGCGGTCGAGGAAGAACCGCGTCTCCTCGGGGATGTTGCTGTACCAGATGAGGAAGTACTGGCTGAAGGCGATGTAGGCCCAGAAGACGGTGAAGCCGAAGAGGAGTTTGCCGACGTCGTGGAAGTGGTCCTCGGTGACGAGGCCGTTGAGCCGCCCGACGAAACGGACCGAGAAGAGCGTCAGCACAACGATGGCGAAGCAGGACATGAACGCGCCGGCGAAGTAGTAGACGCCCCACATCGTGCTGAAGAAACCGTAGTCGAGGCTCATGAGCCAGTCGAAGGCCGCGAACGCCAGCGTGAGCGCGGTGACGGGGATGCCCCACGCGCTGGTCCAGCGGGCGCGGGCGGTCAGCCAGCGGTCGCCGGTACGGTCCTGCTCGGTCGAGTACCACCAGAGGCGGCGTGCCAGGTAGGTCCAGACGAAGATGTAGAGGAGGGCACGGATGAGAAAGAAGGTGACGTTGAGGTACGGAGCCTTCTTGGCGAGCAGGGTATCGGCGCGGGCCTCCGGGTCCATCCAGGCGTAGAGCGTGCCGCTCGTGATGGTCTCGATGAGCAGCACCGGGAGCATCAGCCCGACCGCGAGGGGCAACATGCTCATCAGGTTCTCGACCTGCCGACGGACCGTGGCGGTCCATCCCGCGTTCACCAAGTGGAGCACCATCGTGAAGAGGAGCGCGCCGAGGCAGGGGGCGAGGACCGCCGCCGCGCCGACGAGGTACGAGGCGAGCGCGTGGCGAAGGCCGTAGACGAACGCCCCGATGACGGTGAGGGCCAGGCCCGCCGCCCCGACGAAGAGGAGCGAGCGCGAGATCGCGGCCGCACCCACGCCGGCGAGGCGGATGTTCTCGTCGCGCATGCGCGGCTCGGCGGCGATGGCGTCGAGTTGTCGCTGGTAAGCATCGGCGTTGAGCGTGGTCATGAGCCGCCCTCCGCGGCGGGCGCGGGTCGGGGCGCGCCCTGGAGTTGCGTGCGTTCGCTTTCGGGGACGTCCTGGACGCCGGCGCGGTGGGCCCGCTGCAGAGCGCGGAGATAGGCGACCACCGCCCATGCGTCGTGTTCGGTCAGGGCGTGCCCGTAACCCGGCATCAACTGCCGGCCGGTCGGGCCGACGAAGCCGTTGAGCGCGACGTCGAAGATGTGCCCCTCCGCGCCGGTCTCGCCGCCGGGCTGGAACCGGTCGTCGTGGAACGAGGGGAGCGGGTAGGCCCACGACTGGCCGACCAGGCCCTTGCCGTCGCCCTTGATGCCGTGGCACGCGGCGCAGTAGATGTCGAACCGGTTCTGCCCGCGGTCGAGCAGGGCGGGGGTGACCTCGACGGGGATGGTGGTGAGCAGCGCGCCGCTCTCATCGACGCCGCGGTAGACGCGGTCGTCGGCCTTGAGCAACTGGGCACGCTGGAGGGTGTACGTCGCGGCCCACGGCTCGTCTGACACGACCGGGCTGCGGCCGAACGCGACCGAGCCTTGCGGCGGCTGGCGCATGGTGCGCCCGTCGGCGAAGAACTCGCTGCGGTCCTGCGCCTTCCACCGGGGCTGGTCGTCCATGTCGGGGAAGAACTGGCGCGGCGGGTTGTCGGAGCGGTCGCCGCGGCAGCCGGCCGTGGGGAGTGTGATCGCGGCGGGCAGCATCACCGCGGCGCAGGCGAGCGCACGCGCCGCGCCGTTCCGCCGTCCCTTCACCCCTTCGCTCAGCCACGTGCTGGTGCTCATGCTTCCTCCACCAGTTCGATCGCGGACGCCCCGAGTGATTCGAGCAGGCGCCGCGTGGCGAGCGGATCGAACTTCGGGTCGGTCGCCTCGACCACGATGAAGAAGGTGTCGTCGCTCGACGAGAGGAAGCGTTCGCTGGCGAGGAGCGGGTGGTTCCAGCGCGGCAGCCCGTTGAGGGCGAGCATCCCGAAGAGCGCGGCGAACGCGCTGAAAAGGACGCCGAGTTCGAACGTCACCATCAGGAACGGCTCCCACGCGAAGTCGGGCTTGCCCTGCACGACGAAGCGGAAGTCGAAGCCGTTCATGTACCACTGCATCAGCATCGCGCCGGCGACGCCCGTGAACGCCGCCCCGCCCACGACGAACGGGAGGATGGTGCGGCGCTGGCCCATCGCCTTCTCGATCCCGTGGATGGGGAACGGCGAGTGGACGTCCCAGGCGGTGAAGCCCTCGTCGCGCATCTTCTCGGCGGCGTGGTAGACCTTCGCCACGTCGTCGAACTGCGCGAGCACGCCGTGCACCGGCGCGCCGGACTCGGTGACGAACCGCGGCGCGGGCGGACGGAAGAGGAACGGCATGTAATCGGAGATCGCCATGGTCAGTGCCCCCCTCCGTGGCTGTGGCCGTGGTGGCCGTGCGGGTCGGCCTGCGGCATGACGGCCTTGACCTCCGCCATCGGGAACTGCGGCAGGAACCGCATAAACAGCATGAACATCGAGACGAAGATGCCCAGCGAGCCGGTGAAGATCAGGATGTCCACCCACGTCGGGAAGAACATGTGCCACTCGCCGGGCAGGAAGGCGCGGTGCAGGCTGGTGACGATGATGACGAACCGCTCGAACCACATCCCGATCGTGACGAGCAGCGCGACGATCCAGATCACGACCGGGTTGGTGCGCATGGCCCGCGACCAGAACAACTGCGGGCTGACGACGTTGCAGGTGATCATCGTCCAGTAGGCCCACCAGTAAGGGCCGGTCGCGCGGTTGATGAAGGCGTACAACTCGTACTCGTTGGCGCCGTACCAGGCGATGAAGAACTCCATCGCGTAGGCGAAGCCGACCATCATGCCGGTCACCAGCAGGATCTTCGCCATGTTCTCGAGGTGCCGCAGCGTGAGCAGGTCCTTGAAGTTCGGGTAGAGTTCCCGCGCAGGGATCAGCAGCAGCAGCACCATCGCGAAACCGCCGAAGATCGCGCCCGCGACGAAGTACGGCGGGAAGATCGTCGTGTGCCAGCCGGGCAGGATGCTGGTGGCGAAGTCGAACGACACGATCGAGTGCACGCTGAGCACCAGCGGCGTCGAGATGCCGGCGAGGATCAGGTACGCGTTCTCGTACCGGTGCCAGTGGCGGCTGGAGAAACGCCACCCCACCGCCAGCAGGCCGTACACCAACGCCCGGATGCGGTCCGCGAGGATCGGCAGTTCGACGGCGAACTTCACCGGGCCGGGGGCCTGCAGACGCACTCGGGCGCTCTGCCCCCGCCGCAGCCGACGGTCGGCCCGGTCGCGAAGCGTGGCGAAGTCCGGGATCATCCCCATGTACCAGAACAGCAGCGAGACCGTGAAGTAGGTGCTCACCGCGAAGACGTCCCACAGCAGCGGCGAGCGGAAGTTCGGCCAGATCCAGTTGTAGTTCGGGATCGGGAACACCATCCAGATGAACCAGATGCGCCCGACGTGGATCGCCGGGAAGATGCCGGCGCACATGACGGCGAAGATCGTCATCGCCTCGGCCGAGCGGTTCACCGCCGTGCGCCACTTCTGCTTGAAGAGGCAGAGGATCGCCGAGATCAGCGTCCCGGCGTGGCCGATGCCGATCCAGAAAACGAAGTTCGTGATGTCCCACGCCCAGCCGACCTGATTGTTCAGGCCCCACGTGCCGATGCCCGTGACGATCAGGTACAGGATCATCAGCATCCCGACGGCGGCCACCGTCGACGCGACGCAGAAGACGGGCAGCCACCACTTCCCGGGCGGGGGCTTCTCGCAGTAGCCGCAGACGATCTCCGTCACGTCGTGGATCGATCGGTCGTTGAGGACCAGCGGCGCGCGGATCGCCGGGTCTTCGATGAGGGTGCCGTCGCCCGTCGCCGCACCCTGAATCGAAGCGACGCCCGGGGCAAGCCCCGCGAGACGCTCGGCGGTGATCCTGTCGGGGTGCATCGCGCTCATGCCGGCGCTCCCATCGAAATCGGCAGGACTCTCAGGCTCACCGCGTACCCGCCGTCATCCGTTCGTCGCACGGGATCGTGTCTCCATGAGTGCGCCGGCTCGCCGGGGGCGCCGCCTTGGCCCGGGGTGTCGTGGGAGTCGTGGGTGTCGTGGTGGTGGTCGTGGAAACGGTCCACGGCGGCGCGGATAGCGGGGTTGGGGTTGCGCACGCGGAGCATGTGGCTCGTGCGCGGTCGGGTGTTGAGGTAGCCCAGCAGCAGGTAGCCGCGGTGGCTGGTGCGGTTCTTCGAGACCGCGCTCTCGGGGTCGAGGATGTCGCCGAAGACGATGGCCTCGCTCGGGCAGGCCTGCTGGCAGGCGACCTGGAAGAAGCCGTCCGGCACGTGCTCGAGGTCCTGGAGCTTCATCTCGACGCGGGCGCGGTTGATGCGCTGGATGCAGAACGTGCACTTCTCCATGACGCCGCGGCCGCGGACGGTCACGTCCGGGTTCTGCTTCATCTTGGAGATCTCGTCGAGTTTCGCCCGCAGCCGCGGGGGGATGAAGTTCTGGTTGAAGGTGATGCGCGTGGCGGAGTCCTTGGCCATGCTCTCGGGGACGTAGCGGGGGTCGAGGCCGCCGTTGAACTTGCTCTGCGCCCAGTCGAAGAAGTTGAACCGCCGCGCCTTGTAGGGGCAGTTGTTCATGCAGTACCGCGTACCGATGCAGCGGTTGTAGGCCATCACGTTCAGGCCTTCCTCGTCGTGCACCGTCGCGTTCACGGGGCAGACCGTCTCGCAGGGCGCGTTCTCGCACTGCACGCACGCGACGGGCTGCGCGATCATCTCTTCGGGGTCGTTGAGATCGTCGCCGACGAAGTAGCGGTCGACGCGGATCCAGTGCATCTCGCGCCCCTTGGCCACTTCCTTCTTGCCGACGACCGGGATGTTGTTCTCGCTCTGGCAGGCGATCATGCACGCGCCGCACCCGGTGCACGTGCTGAGGTCGATCGTCATCCCCCACTGCGGGCGCGTCGAGTACGCGGGCGGGCGACCGGTCTTCGGGTCGACGGCGCGCGGATCCGGGTTGCCGCGGGACTGGTTGTAGGGGTTCTCGTAGAGGCTCAGGTTCGGCGGCGTGTGGCTGAGTTCGCCCAACTTCTCCGCCAGGCCCAGCGACGACATGCCGGTCACGAACGGGTCCTTCACCGTCGCCTTGCCCGCGTGCTCAAGTTCGGCCATGCGCGTGCGGAAGATCGGGAGGTCGATCTCACGCGCGACCGCCGTTCGGCTCTCGAGCGACCAGTGGTTCTGCGTGCTCGATATCGGGAAGTGGTCGCCGGTGCGAGTCAGCGTCGCGCCGCGAACGACGCGCCCGTGCCCCGCCTGCCGAACGCTGTAGGCGTTCACACCGACGCCCGTGCCGACCAGACCGCACACCTCGCGCCCGTACCCGAACGACAGCGACACCACGCCGTCCGCCATGCCCGGCGAAATCCAGACAGGGACGGTGATCGTCCGTCCGCCGACCGAGAGCGTGGCGACCCGGGCGCGCGGCTCCTGCCGCGCGGTGTACGGATCGGGTTCGAGCCGCAGGGCCTTGGCCGTCGCGGGGCTGACCGCGGCGGGGTTGTCCCACGCCACCTTCGTCACAGGGTCGCCCTTCTCGTGCAGCCAGCCGTTGTTGCCGTGGCGCCCGTCGCCGACCGCGCCGAGCGTGAAGACGAGTTCCATCGATGCCGTGGTGGGCGGCGCGGGGATGTCGAGACCCGCGAGCGACTCGGCGACGGCGTCGAAGCGCACGGACGGGCGAACGGGCGACGGCGCGGAGCCGGCCAGCACGCCGTCGTGCAGGGCGCGCCGCCACACCGTTTCGAACCGCGCGTCGCCCTCGGCGAAGCCGAGCCGCTCGCGCCACGCCGCTCGCACGAGGTCATGGCCGCTGACGGCCTCGCCGGTGGCCAGCAACCCGAGGAACTCGAGCGCGCTGTGCGATGGCTCGTAGAGGGGCGCGATCATCGGCTGGATCGCGCTGACCGTGCCGTCGGCGGCGACCGCGTCGCCCCACGACTCGAGGTAGTGCGCGCCGTTCAGGCTCCACGTGCTCGCGGCGGCGGTCTCGCTCGCGCCGACGCTCAGGCAGACACGCGCCGGCACGCGGGCGTAGGCCTCGGCGAAGTTCAGGTCCGCCGGCGCGTCGTAGACCGGGTTGACGTTGAGGCAGAACACGGCGGTGACGCTGCCGCTGCGCATGCGCTCCGTCAGGCGACGGATGCCGTCGTGGGCCGGGGCGGCACGCTCCTCGGACACGGGCAGGTACGCGACGGTCGTCCCGATGTTGCCCAGCGCGGCGTTCAGCGCGTGCGTCAGGGCGTGCACCGCGGGAGGCTGCGTCGCGCCCGCGACAATCAGGCTTCGGCCCATGTGCTCCGGCGCGAGCAGGTCGGCCGCGAGCGCATCGAAGAACGAGCCGGACTCGCCCGACGCCATCGGGATGTGGAGGTCGTCGCCGCCCGGGACGCCCACGCCGGCCAACGCGTCACGCAAGCGGGCCGCGCCGGGGAGATCGGGGTTGTGGCGGAGCAGGGCGCGGGCCAGTTCGACCGCGAACGCCGCGATCCGCGAGGGCGCGAGACGCACCCGGTGGTCCGCCAGACCGCCCAGCGTGCTGAAGGCGGACTCGGCGACGTAGATGCGGCTCATCTCGTCGTGCGAGGTCATCGGGCGGCGCATCGAGGCGATGCCGCGGCTGTTGGCGATCGCGCCGGGTTCGTCCTCGATGAGGCCGCGGTCGAGCGACACGATGACGCGGGCACGCTCCGTAAAGAACACCTCCCGCAACGGCTCCCCGAAGGCGATCCGCGCCCCCGCCATCGGCTCATCGACCGCGGCGGGGCTCCACGCGACCCACTCCGCGTTCGGCCAGCGCGAGCGCAGCAGCGCGCGGGCGTGCTCCCACGCCGGCCCCTCGCTCGGCTCGGCGATGAAGGCCACGCCGTCGCCGCGCGTCGCGTCGTACGCCTTCAGGTCTCGCTCGGCCCAGACGCGGAAGTCGTCCCACGTGGCGTTGAGCCGGCCTCGCGCGGGGTTGTCGTAGCGCGGGTTGACGAGTCGATCGGGGTCGTAGAGGCCCAGCACGCTGGCGAGGGCCTCCGCGCTGGCGCGGCCGCGGTTGTTCGGGTGCAGCGGGTTGCCCTCGACCTTGGTGGGGCGTCCCTCGTGCGTCTCGACCAGCAGGCCCTCCGCCCCCCCGCACGGCAGCGGCATGGCGGTGGCGTAGAACAGCGGCTTGCCGGGGATGACTTCCTCGGGCACTTCTCGCGAGTAGGTGAGGATCTTGTGATCCGGCCGGCGGCACCCGGGGATGGTGGACGCCCCGGCGAGCGCGAGGCTCGCGCCCATCAGTTTGACGAAGTCACGGCGCGAGGTCGAGAGGAGTTCGCTCGCTCCGGCGGGGAACTCGCGCTCGAGGAACTCGCGGAAGTCGGGGGCGTCGACGAACTCCTCCGTGCTGCGCCACGCGGCTCGGCCGTTGAGGCGAGCCAGGTGTCGCGGGCCGGAGGGCGGCTCGACCTTCCCCTTGCTGGATGGGCACTGGTGTTGCGTCATGCGTCCGCTCGCTCGTCGGTCGGGTGGGCCGTGGGGGTCAGTGGTGGCAGGCTCCGCAGGTCTGGGGAGGGGATCGCCGCAGCGAGTCCACGAGTTGCTGCGGCGTCACGCCGTTGTAGTTGCGGCCGGTGACGGGGCGCGCGAGCCACTCTGTCTCCACCCACACCAGGTCCGTCACCTTCTCGGGCGGGACCATGTGCTTCTCGGGGTTGCGGTGGCAGTCGAGGCACCAGCCCATGTGCAGCCCCTCCGCCTGGTAGACGACGGGCATGCCCATGATCTGGCCGTGGCAGGAGAAGCACGAAACGCCCGCCTTGACGTGCGCGTCGTGCGGGAAGTTGCGCACGTAGTCGGGGAGTTTGTGGATGCGCCGCCACTCGATGGAGCGATCCTCGGCGTAGGCCTCGCGCACGAACCCCACGCGGTGGATGTCCCAGTTGCGCAGCCGCTCCTCCGCGTGGCATCCCATGCACGTCGCGACGTTCGGGATGTTCGCCTCGGGAGACTTCTCCACCTTCGTATGGCAGTACCGACAGTCGATGCCCAACTGCCCGGCGTGCAACTGGTGGTTGAAGCCGGTGCCGGGCTGCGTCGGCATGTACCCGACGCGTGTGTAGTCGGGCGTCGCCCAGTACCACGTCCCCCACACCACGCCGATCAGCCCGAAGAACGCCGCGCCGGCGCCGAGCGTCGGCAGGGCGTTCATCCATTTCGGGAAGAGTGCCGACACGCTCAACGCTCCTCTTGGCCGACCCGGACCGGGCAGGCAGACGGGCAGGTTCGGTCTGGGACCCAAGCCCCGGAGACTGGATACGGCGGGTCCGGAATGCCCGCGCGGGCCGTCCGGTTTTCCATGCGCCGTTGCTGTGAGGCAGAAATGTCCGCAGGCTGTGTGTAGTCTGTCAAGTCCCCGCGGCCCCTTGCGCGGCAAATGAGACAGGATCGCAATAACTTCGTATCCTGACAAACTCCTGACGGAATCGACCGATGGCCGCTGATCTCGTCGCCCCAGTCCCGAGGTCGGATCGGTTCGCCGCCCCGCTTGCCCTCGGGTTCGGGACCGCCGTCGCCATGTGGTGCGCGTGGTTCCTGACGCACCTGCCCGGGTTGCACCTCCCCCCCGCTGCCGTGGCGGTTGTGCTGCTGATCGCGTGGGTCGCGGCCGCGGGCGTTCTGTCGCGGGTGTGGGGCGCGGGCGTCAAGACCGGCGCGATCGGTGGCGTGGTCGCAGCGCTGGTGAACCTGCTCGCGCTCGGGTCGCTCCTCGTCGAGCAGGCCGACCCGGCGACCTACGCGGGCGGCCAGCCGCCGATCCGCCCCAACGCCGCGCTCGCCGCGGGCGGGTTCGTCGCCCTGGGCGCGGTCGTCGGCGCGGCGGGCGGCGCGATCGGCTCGGCGGGGCGGCGTGCGCGCGCGGCGCGGCAGGAGGGCGAGTCGTGGCTCGGCCGGCTCGCGCTGGTGGCGGCGGTCGCGGTCGCTCCCCTCATCCTCATCGGCGGCACGGTGACCAGCACCGAGAGCGGCATGGCCGTCACCGGCTGGCCCGACACCTTCGGCGCGAACATGTTTCTGTACCCGATCTCGCTGATGTCCGAGCCGCGGGTCTACTTCGAGCACACCCACAGGCTGTTCGGCGCGATGGTGGGGCTCTGCTTCCTCACGTTGACCGTTCTGACGCTCGCGACGCCCGCCGGGAAGGGCGTGCGCTTCTGGGTGGTGCTCACGTTCGCGGTGGTGTGCGTGCAGGGCTTGCTCGGCGGCCTGCGAGTGACGGTGAACAACGCCCATCTCGGCATCGTGCATGGTGTGCTCGCACAGGTCGTTCTTGCGCTCGCGGTCTGCACCGCCGCCTGGCTGACGCCGCTGTACCGCACGGCTGTCGTCGAGGCACACGCGGGCGACCGCAAACGCAAGGCGCTCGCCACCGGCGTTCTGCACGCGACGCTCATGCAACTCGTCCTCGGCGCGGCGTTCCGGCACCTCCGGCGCGCCGATTCGCCCGGCGCGATGCACGCCCTCTGGACGCACATCGCCTTCGCCCTTGTCGTCGTCGGCCTCGCGTTCGCCGCGGGGTTCCTTCTCCGCAGCAGGCCGGGCACGGACAGGGTCTCGCGGCTCATCCGGCGGCTGGGGACGGGTCTGGTGGTCGTGGTCGGGTTGCAGTTCGCCCTCGGGTGGGTGGCGTTCTGGGCGGTGCTCACGACACCCCGGCGCGGGCCGGTGCCCACGACCGACCAACTCCCCCACGCCGAGGCTGTCCCGGTGGTGGAGGCGGTCGTGGCGACGCTCCACCAGGCGAACGGGGCCTTGCTCATCGCTCTGGCCGCGCTGGCGGTGGTGTGGACGCGACGGGCCTGGCGAGCCGGGGGCGGAAATCCCGCTTCGACAACCGGATAAACCCGAAGAGAAATGTTCCGCGGCGCGGCGTCCGGCCTCATACTGGGGGCGGGTGCAATCCGGGCGTCGCGGCGGCGTTGACCGGTCGGGAGGGGCATCCCCACGGTCGGGGGTGCGAATGGCTTGAGCGGGAGGAATCGATGCAGCAGGCCGCGTCCCGAAGCCCGATGAGCCAGATCAGACCGGAGGCGTTCGGCTACGACCAGGCGCGGCATCTGCTGTGGCGCGCGGGGTTCGGCGGCACGCCCGAGCAGGTGCAGACGCTCGTCGCGTGGGGGCCGCAGAAGGCGGTGGACCACCTGCTGGACGCGGAGAAGGTGGCGTTCCGCGAGGTCCGCACGGACGAGTTCAACGCCTCGATCATGCGCCCTCCGACGGGCGAGGAGCAGGCGACGATCCGCCGCGCCCGCCAGACGCAGGACGAGAACGTGCTGGCGCAGGTGCGGCTCGAGCAGCAGCGCCGGCAGCGCGACGACCGGCGCCAGGCGCGCGAGGTGCAGCGGTGGTGGCTGGCGCGGATGATCGAGACGCCGCGGCCGCTCGAGGAGAAGATGACGCTCTTCTGGCACGGGCACTTCGCGACGTCGTACCGGACGATCGAAGACTCGTACCACATGTTCCGGCAGAACCAGTTGTTCCGGTCGCACGCGCTGGGGAACTACGGCGACCTGATGTTCCGCATCATCCGCGACCCGGCGATGCTGGCCTACCTCGACAACAACGACTCCCGCCGCGACCGCCCGAACGAGAACCTCGCCCGCGAACTCATGGAACTGTTCAGCCTCGGCGTCGGCAACTACACCGAGCGCGACATCAAGGAGGGCGCCCGCGCCCTGACCGGCTTCACCTTCCGCGACGACGAGTTCTACTTCGACCAGGGGAATCACGACACCGGCGCGAAGCAGATCCTCGGCACGAGCGGCAATCTCGACGGCGACGGGTTCGTCCGCGCGATCCTGGCGCGGCCGGCGTGCTCGCGGTTCATGTGCCGGAAGTTGTACTCGTTCTTCGCCGCGGAACTGCCGGAGAGCGACCGCGAACTCACGCGGGATTCCTCGGCCGCGCTGCGCGACATGGCGTCGGAGATGCTGCGCTCGAAGTACGCCGTGAAGCCCGTGCTTCGCCGCCTCTTCCTGTGCGAGCACTTCTACTCGCCGGAGGTCATGGGGCAGCACATCAAGAGTCCGACGGAACTCGTCGTCGGGGCGGTGCGATCGCTGCTCACGCCGGCGCGAGACCTCTCCATCCTGCTCGACGCGATGGACCTGATGGGCCAGAGCCTGCTCTTCCCGCCGAGCGTCGCGGGGTGGTCCGGCGGGCGGGCGTGGATCAACACCTCGACGCTGTTCGTGCGCCAGAACATCCTCGCGTACCTGCTCACGGGCAAGCGGCCGCAGGGGTACGACCCGCTGGCGGACGAGCAGAAGTACGACCCCTCGACGCTGCTGAGCGGGCTGGACGAGTCGGCGCGGACGGACCCGTCGCGCGTGATCGACTACCTGCTTCGATTCACCGTCGGCTCCTCGCCGGCGCACGCCCGGGCGACGCTCGAGCAGTTCGTCGCCTCGCACGGCGGCCGCGTCGGCAACGACATGATCACCGGTCTGCTGCTGATTATCACAGCCATGCCGGAATACCAGTTGACGTGAGCAAATGGCCAAAGGGCCAGATAGCCAAAGGGCCAGATCCGGAATGGAGTACGCGATTCGCTGAGAATGAGACTCGTGCCGACGGCGATCGAACAACACTCGACGCCCCGCCCGTGACGCTTTGCTGATTTGGCCATTTGGCGATTTGGCCATTTGGCGCTTTGGGAGGCTCCCATGCCGTTGCCTGATCCCGCCGCGTTCACCCGTCGCCAGTTCCTGCACTCCGGCCTCGTCATGGCCTCGGCCGCGGCGACGCTGCCGGCGTTCCTGCAGCGATCGGCGTTCGGCCTCCCGATGCCCTCGCTCGGGATGTCGTCCATCCCCGGCGTGCCCGAGGACCACATCCTCGTCGTGCTGCAACTCTCCGGCGGCAACGACGGGCTGAACACCGTCGTCCCCTTCGGCGAGGATGAGTACTACCGGCGGCGCCAGGGCATCGCCGTCACGCAGCAGCAGGCAATCCGGCTCGACGCCCGCGCCGGCGGCGTGGGATTGCACCCCGCGCTCGCGCCGCTCAAGGAGATGTACGACGAGGGGCTGGCCGCGGTCGTGCAGGGCGTCGGCTACCCCAACCCGAACCGCTCGCACTTCAAGAGCATGGACATCTGGCACACGGCGGACACCTCGGGCACCGGCGACGGGTGGATCGGGCGGTACTACGACTCGCAGTGCTGCGGCTTCGGGAAGGGCGAATCCGGCACGGCGGAACAGACACAGACCAACCCGCAGCCGGGCATCGCCATCGGACGCACCGCCCCGCTGGCGATGCAGGGCCGGCGGCTGCAGCCGGTGGCGTTCGAGACGCCCAACCTCTTCCGCTGGACCGGGCAGGACGTGCACGAATCGCTGCACGAGCCGTACCGCGAGATCACGATGGCGGGGGCGCAGGAGGGCGCGGACGCGAACTCGCAGGCGTCGTTCCTGATGCGCACCGCCCTCGACGCGCAGGTGTCCAGCGACCTGATCCGACGCGCGGTGGCGCAGCGCCCGCTGGTGCAGTACCCGGGGTCGGGGCTGGCCCGCAACCTCGCCATGATCGCCAGCATGATCCGGGCGGGGCTGAAGACGCGGGTGTACTACTGCGATCTCGGCGGCTTCGACACGCACGCAGGGCAGGGAGGAGCGAACGGCCAGCACGCGAACCTGCTGCGCACCTTCGCCGAGGCCGTGCGGGCGTTCTACGCCGACCTCAAAGCCCAGGAGAACGAGAAGCGCGTGATGACGATGGTCTTCTCCGAGTTCGGCCGGCGCGTCGGGCAGAACGCCTCCGGCGGCACCGACCACGGCACGGCCGCGCCGATGTTCGTGCTCGGGCCGATGGTGCGCGCCGGGCTGCACGGCGACCACCCCTCGATGCGCGACCTGGACGACGGGGACCTGAAGTTCCGCATCGACTTCCGGCAGGTCTACGCGACCGCGCTGGAACGGTGGATGGGCGCACCGTCGAAGGAGATCCTGGAGGGGAACTACAGGACGCTGGACCTGATCCGGGCGTGAGGCATGGAAGCGCGGGCGTCCCGGCCGTGCGGCGCCAGCCCGGGCCGCCATCCGATAGAATGCCGGTGCAGGAAAAGGACGCGCCATGTCAACGGACCCCATCCGCATCGGCCCGGAGCAGGAACGCAAGGCCCACGAGATCGCGCGCGCCGAGGGTACCTCGCCGACCGAGGTGGCCAACCGGGCCATCGATCGGCTCTACGACGACGCGAGGGCAGCCCGACACCGGCAGGGGAGCGCTGAAAGCCTGTACGATGCGCTCGCCCGGACCGGCTCGATCGGCGTTGTTGAGGACGGGCCGCCGGACCTGAGCACGAACCCTGCCCACATGAACGGCTTCGGCGAGGGGCGCGGTGCGTAGAGCGATCGTGGATACCGGCCCGCTCGTCGCGCTCTACACAACCGGAGCGACGCGAGGCATGGCGACTGCGTCGAGGCGGCCAGATCTCTCGCGAGCGGGTGCATCACCTGCTGGCCGGTCGTGACGGAGGCGATGTATCTGTTGCGCCGGCATCCCTCCGGGGCGCGCCGGCTGCTGGACGATCTGGCGAGCGGAGCGTTCGTGCTCGCCCAGTTGGATGAGCGTTCGCTGCCCTGGATCGCAGGGTTCATGGAGAGGTATCGGAGCCTGCCGGCGCAGTTCGCCGACGCCGCGCTCGTCTACCTTGCCGAGCGAGAGGGCGTTGACACCGTCTTCACGCTCGACCGTCGCGACTTCTCGGTCTACCGGGTGGGATCCGGCACGCCGCTGCGGATCGTGCCGTGAGGTGCTGGGTGCGCTCGGCAGCCTAGGCTTCGTTCCGGGGTGAGCGAGCCGCGCTGGCCGTCGATTCAATCGCTTCTCGCCTCCACAAACCCCACCGCCGTGAACTCGAAGGTCGGCGGCTCCGCCCCCGCGGGCCGTGCGGCCAGGTCCGTCATCGGCAGCCGCCGCGGCCCGACCTCGCGCCCGTCGGCGTCGATCTCGGGCGCATGCTCCTCGCCCAGCACGAAGCGAAGCACAGCCCGGCCGGGTTCGGTGCGTTGTTCGAGCAGCGCGACCCAGGCCCCGTCGGCGCGGCGGGCCATCCGCAGCGGCTCGGCGTCGTCGATGACGACGAAGACGGGGCGGGATTCGGAGGACTCGCCCGAGGCGTCGTGCAGCACGATCGCGACGCCGCCGGGGAGCGACTCGGCGGGCAGGAGTCGCGTGCGCCCGGCGAGGTACTCGCCCAGCGCGTTCGCACCTCCCGTCTGGCCCGCGCCCGCGCCGACGGGCGGCGCGGCCAGGCGCACGCCGCGGTCGAGCGAGGCGGCGACGGCATAAAGCAGCACGGCCACGACCAGGATCGGGGCCGCCAGAAAGAGCGTCAGCAGCACGCGCTTGCGCATGGGCGTGCGCGATGATAGGTGGCGTGCGCGCGGGGACCGCGCACGCGGCGGCTACTCCTCCTGCGGCTCCATGACCGGCCAGAAGACCCAGTCGCCGCGGTGGCGGTCGCGGCCCATCGGCGTCGCAAGCGACGCGGCCAGTTCCGCCGGAGAACGCCACTGCCCCGCGCCGTTCGGCCCCTGCTTCGGGGGCACGCCGCCGTCGTCGATGCCGTCAACGCCGATGGAGTAGAGCAGCGGGCGGCCATCGCGCAGCGCGTACCGCAGCGGGTTCCCGTCGAAGCGGTCCGGCGGCACGGCGGGCAGGAGCGTGGGGACAAGCCCGTCGAGCGAGGCCGGGTAGTCGCCGTGGCGGCGGCGGTGCAGTTCGAGCGCGATGACAACCAACGCCGCGTCACGCCGGCACCTGGTCGCCTCCGCCGAGGCGTACGCTCGCGACGCGACGGGGACGATCCACGAGACGGGCAGGTAGCGGGCCGTGAGGATCGGCGTGGCGGTGATCTCGTCGACGAGCGCGTCGAATCGCGAGGTGTCCAGACGCCAAAGTGGCTGGGCGGCGATCGCCTGGGCCTCGCTCATCAGACGGGTGTGCATCGAGGTGATCTCGCGACGGTTGCCGACGACGATCGCCGCGAGCGGACCGACGATCGAGTCGGTCATCCTGTGCGTCCCGACAGCGTCCATCGACAACGCGTCGAGCGAGCGGAGGAGCCGGAAGCCCTCGGGGGTCAGGCGACCGCCGCCGCGGCCGTCGTCGGTGTAGGCGCGCTGGACGAAGTCCTCGAAGTACGCCCGCTCCGCCACGAAGTCGATCCGCATGGCGTCGTCCGTGCGCGGCGAGCCGAGCAGGTGCGCCAGTTCGCGGAGGTTCGCGTCGCTGAAGGCATCCGGTCGCTGGTGGAGAAGGCGGACGACGTGCTCGGACTGCATGGCCGTGATGGCGATGCCGACGAGCGCGGAGATGAGGAACGGCTGCTGCTGCGAGTGCGACGCGAGGCCCGAGATGGCGACGAGGCTCGCGACGGCGCGGTCGCCGTCGCCTTCGTGCGCCGCGACGTAGGCATCCTGCATGAGAGCAACGGCGAAGGCTCGAAACTCGCCCAACTGGGGCAGAAGCACCTCGAGCAGCATCGGGTTGTCGCTCGGCTCCAAGGGTCCGAAGGCCTCCCCCATGGCCTCGGCCTTCGCGGCCGCGTAGTCCGGGTCGTAGGTGTTGCCGATGTCGACCCCGAGCGTCGGTCGCGAAGCGGCATCGCGGACGAGCGCGAGCGCGCCCGCGTTGTCGCGCAGCCACGCGACGGTCGCGCCCCAGGCGTCGTCGCCGGGGCGAACGCCGGGCCATTCGGAGCGGAACACGTCCGATTCCCTGGTGAACGCCGGCACGGCGCGGATGTACACCGGCCACGCGCGTTCGCTCATCGGGACGTGCGCGTGCCGCGCGTTCAGTTCGGCGGTCACGTTGCGCGAGACATTCGGCGAACCCATGGAAAAGCGGACCGCGAACGCGACGAAGAGCGCGATCAGGCCGAGCGTGGCCAGGCCCGCACCCTTGGCAGTCTTCGCGGCGGCGCGCCAGACGATCGGCCGCCTGCGCTTGACCGCCCGGCGGATCAACCGTGCCGCCGCCCGCGCATCCCCAAAGGAATCGATCAGATCGCGCTCACTGCGTCCAGCGGCGAGGCCCTCGGCGAAGTGGGAGCCGAGTTCGCGGGCGACCTCCGCCCGCTCCGCCCGCCACAGTCGCGTCGACCGGACGGTTCGGTTGATCAGGTCCGAGATCGGCCCGGGGAGGCCGAACGATGCGGCCGCATCAACCTCGCGCCGGGACGCGTCCGGGACGCTCATGGCGGTTGCCCGCGGGGATTCGTGACCGCGGCTCATGCGCCCACCCCCTCGGCTTCAGGACCGATCACCCCGAGCGCGGTCATCGCCTGGGCCAACGCGGCCCACTGCTTCGAGTCCGATTCCAGCCGACGCTTTCCCGAACCCGTGAGCGAGTAGTACTTGCGCGGCCGGGCGGCCTCGCCCTCGCGCCACTCGGCCTCGATCAGGCCCTTGGCTTCGAGGTTGTAGAGGAGTGGGTAGAGCGTGCTCTGCCCCATGGCGAGCACGCCCTCGGTTCGCCGGGCGAGGGCGTCCACAAGTTCGTACCCGTACATAGACCGCACGGACAGCAGGCGCAGCACGGCCACAGGGCCAGCACCCCGCATCAGTTCGCGTTCGAGCCTCATGGTCAGACTCCTGTATCACAAACTATGTGACACATAGTATACCCCGTTTCAGGCTCAGGATGCGTCCCGGGGCACGCGAAAGGGCAGGCCCGCAGTTTTTTTTGATCGGAGCGGACAAGATTGCTGGACGAACCCCGGAGTGTGGGGCATGTTTCAGCGGGTCAGGAAAGACGAGCCCACGTGAGGCTCGAACAGAAACCGGACACGGTCCCATCAATGTCACTGAAGAAGTGAGGAGATTCAGCATGAAGCGCGCTCTCGCAGTTTTCGCTCTGGCCGGCATCGCCGGCGCGGCCTCCGCTCAGTCCACGATCCACTGGTACTGGGTTGTCGGCGACACCGGCAACAACGACGGCGTCATCAGCCCCGGTGAGAACGCCACCCTCAACCTCTTCGCCCAGTTCAGCGCCCCCGGCCTGCACTACGGCGGCTCGATCCTCGACATCATCGGCTCGGGCAACCTGGACACCGGCACCTACGTGTCTCACGGCGCCAACCCGAAGCTCAAGCAGCTCTCGAACGGCGACGGCAACCTCCAGGCGAACAACGACATCCTGACCGCCGACACCTTCCAGCTCCCCGAGTTCTTCAACCCCAACATCGACAAGAGCAACCCGATCTGGGTGTACGGCATGGAGTGGATGCCCAATGACTACTCCGCCCGCACGGTGAGCGGCTCCACCACCCACCTCAACCACTCGATCTACATCGACACCTTCGGCACCTCGACGGAGTTCTCCCCCACCATCGAGGGCTTCAAGTTCGACGTGGTCCCGGCCCCGGCTTCGCTGGCCCTCGTCGGCCTCGGCGGCCTGGTCGCCTCCCGGCGCCGTCGCGCCTGATCGATCTTCAACGCCCGGGCGCCCGGCCCGGGTTCCGATCGAAAGCCCCCGTCCGCCATCCGGCGGGCGGGGGCTTTTTTGCGGCCGGAGCACAACGAGATAGAGTGGGTCAATGACCAATCGCGACAAGCCCAACCGACCCGCCGCCTCTCAGCGACTCGAGACGATCGAGCCGATCGGCAAACGCGTTCTCGTCCGCAAGGACGAGGACCGGAAGCAGACCAGGAGCGGCATCCACCTCCCGGACAAGATCGAGATCCCGACGCTCACGGGTCGGATCGTCTCCGTTTCCTCTCAGGTCGAGCGCGATCCGGACTATCCGATCCTGCGGTACGACCGCGTGCTGTTCAACCCCAAGAACGCGATCCCGGCCGACTTCGAGGGCGATAATCGGCTGTACGTGATCCCGGTTGAGGACGTCGTCGCGATCTATCGGGCGACGCCCGCCGACGACCCGGGCGCGAGAGAGTAGGGCCAGCATCCGTGGACCGTCAGCCCGGACGAACGACGCTCGACGTGCCCGATCCGTACCCGGTTCGGCCCCTGCAAACCCCGCGCGGCGCGGCGCCGTTCCACGCCACCATCCGCCCGCCGGGCAGCAAGAGCCTCACGAATCGCGCTGTGCTGCTCGCGTCGCTGGCCCGAGGCGTCTCTGCCATCCGGGGCGCGCTCACCGACGCCGACGACGCAGAGCGGATGCTCGACGCCGCCACGACGCTCGGCGCCACGGTCGAGCGCGCGGGCGACGTACTCAGGATCACGGGCGTTGCAGGCCGGTGGCGCGTGCCCCAGGGTGGGGTGCGACTCGACCTCGGCAACGCGGGAACCGCGACACGGTTTCTGACCGCGTCGGCGATGCTCGCGGACGGGCCGGTCACGATCGACGGCGACGCTCGCATGCGCCAACGTCCGATCGGGGAACTCGTCGAGGCGCTGCGAGCTTTCGGTGTCCAAGCGGAGTATCTCGGTTCGCCCGGCTGCCCGCCGGTTCGGGTGATCCCCCCCCCCCACGGGCCGCGCGCCCCGTTGCGGCTGGACATCCCCCCCACGCGGTCGAGTCAGTTCATCTCAGCGCTGCTCCTCGCCGCACCGTGGCTCCGAGGCGGGCTGACCGTCCGCCTGCTCGGCGAGGTGACCAGCGCGTCGTACGTAGAGATGACGCTGAATCTGCTCAGTGCACTCGGGGCATCGGTGCTCACAAGCGAAGACATGCGGATCGCACGGGTCGGTCCCCCCGAGTCCGCCGACGGCGAGCCTCGTCCCGGACTTGACGCCTTCGAGTTTGACGTCGAGCCAGACGCCTCGGGAGCGACCTACTTCTGGGGCGCGGCCGCACTCTTCGACGGCGCATCGTGCCGAGTCGTCGGGCTGGGGGCGGCCTCGCTCCAGGCCGACGCCCGATTCCCCGATCTGTTGGCGCGGATGGGTTGTCGAGTGGTGGACGGAACGGTGCGCGATCTTCCCACCACCACCGTGACCGGCGCGGGCGCCCTGCGACCGGTCATGGCGGACCTTTCGCTCATGCCAGACGCTGCGATGACCCTCGCGGTCGTGGCGAGCTTCGCGGAGGGGACTTCGGTTCTTCGCGGTCTGAGCACCTTGCGGGACAAAGAGTGCGACCGCATCGCGGCCCTGGAGACTGAACTGGCGAAGGTCGGCGTGCGCGTGATGCCAGGCACCGGCGGCGATGACGGCACGCTCACGATCACGCCCCCTCAAGGGGGAATCGACTGCTCGCAGAACGCCGCGCCCGTCGAGTTCGAGACCTACAACGACCACAGGATGGCGATGTCGCTCGCTCTCGTCGGTCTTCGTCGGCCGGGTGTCACGATCGGCAACCCGGGCTGCGTCGCGAAGACCTATCCCTCGTTCTGGACGGACTTCGAGAGTCTTCGCCAGCGCGGGGAATAGGCTTGGTCCACTCCACGATCCCGGACCTCCCGCCGGAGCGCACGATGCCCACACCCGCAGAACTGACCCAGCAGGCCCGCAGGCTCCACGCCAAGGGCCAGATGCAGTCCGCGATCGACCTCTTTCAGGCGGCGATCAAGGCACAGCCTCGCAACGCCGACGCCCATCAGGGCCTCGGCCTGGCCCTCTACCAGATCGGCCAACTCCCTGAGGCGTTTGACCATCTCGAACGCTCCGTCAGGCTCGACCCGATGTCGGCCAATCGGCTCGTCGTGCTCGCCACCGTCCAGTGCAACATGGGCATGCTGCGCGAGGCGAGAGAGGCCTTCCAGCGGGCCGTCTGGTTGAACAGGGATCTCGACGGCGCGATCGCGGGGCTTGCGCGGATCATGGGTGCGATGGGCGAGCATGAGCAGGCCCTCGCGCTCCTTGCTCCGGCGGCGGCCCGCAGCGGCGCCACGACCGAGGCGGTCGCCGTCCACGCCGAACTCTGCGTGGCCCTCGGACGGGCGGAGCAAGGCCTCGGCCCCGCGCTCCGCCGTATCGAGCGGCCCGAGTTGCACCCCTTGGAACGTCAGCGCCTGTTCTTCCAGATCGGCCGACTGTACGAGGCGTTGGGAGAGTACGACCGCGCGTTCGACGCGTTCTCCTCCGCGAACCGGCTCCACCCGGTTCGATGGGATCGTGCCGCCTTCCGGGCCATGGTCGATCGCGCGATCGCGGCCTGGTCGCCGGAGGCCTACGCCCACGTCGCGACGTGCCCGGCTCACAGCGACCGACCCGTGTTCATCGTGGGGATGCCCCGATCCGGCGCGGCGCTGGTCGAGCAGATCATCGCCAGCCACCCCCGCTGCTTCGGCGGCGGGCAGCTGGCCATCACGCAGCACATCCTGGCCCGCCTGCACGACACGCAAACAACGAGCGTGCTGCCCCTCCCCCCCCCCCCTCGCGTGGGACCGGACGACGTCGCGCAGTCCGCTGCGTTCTATCTCCGGGCGCTGAAGTCGGTCGACCTCACCGCCGACCGCGTCACGGATCGGATGCCCATGAACTTCCTGTACCTGCCCCTGATCCACCGGATGTTCCCCGCCGGGCACGTCCTCCGGTGCCGACGCGACCCGGTGGACACCTGCCTCTCCTGCTGGACGCACGACTTCACGGGGCCGCTGCACTTCGCGTACGACTTCGACAGTCTGGCCGCGTTCTACGCCGATCACGAACGCCTGATGCGGCACTGGACCGAGACGCTCGGCATCCAGGCCTTCGACGTGCAGTACGAGCGTCTCGTCGCGGAGCACGAGCCCCAGAGCCGCGGCATCGTGGAAAGCATCGGGGTCGAATGGGATGCCGCCTGCCTCCGGTTCCACGAAAACTCCCGGCAGACGCCGTCGATCGAGCAGGTGCGCCGCCCCCTGCACGCCTCCTCCGTCTCTCGGCACGCCCGGTATGGTCCGCGGCTCGAGCCCCTGCGCCAGGCCCTGCGCCGCGAGGGCGTGGACGCCTGATGACCGGCCGCCACGCGACCGCACGAACAATGATACAATGTTCGGCGGACGGACGGGACCGGTTTCCGGGGGTCGGAGCATGGCCAGACGGGACGTATCGGTCGGTGAGCGCGCGCTGATCGTCGCGGCGGCGTACGGGATCGTCGGCTCCGCGTGGATCTTCTTCTCCGACGAGATCGCGGCGTCCATCGCACCGGACGAAGCGCAACTCACCTTCTTGCAGACCAGCAAGGGCTGGTTCTTCGTCGCCGCCTCGAGCCTGCTGCTGTTCTTCCTGGTGCGGCACCTGATGTCCAGGGCTGTCGCGTCCGAGGCGGCGCACCACCGCGCGGAGTCCAGCCTGCTGATGGTCTTCAACCACCCGGCCGTCCGGGTGTTCGTGAAGGATCAGGACGGGAAGTACCTGCTCGCCAGCGACGCGTTCGCACGACTGCTGGGGCTATCGCCCGGCGAGATCGTGAACCGGACCGACGAGATGCTGTTCGGCACCGAGACGGCGGCCCGCCTCCAACAGGCGGATCGGCGCGCGATGCGGTCGCACGGGATCACGGAATCGCAGGACGCCTATCCCGTCGCGGGGATCCAACGGACGTTCGCCGTGCTGCGCGCGCGCGTCACCGACGAATCAGGGCGATGCGTCGGCGTCGTCGGCATCGCCGGCGAGGACGTGGCCTCCCCGGACCTGGGCACATCGGTCCGTCAGAGCCTCGAACACCTGGTTCGTCGGCGCTCGGCCGCGCTCGCGAACGCCGTGCGCGACCTGCACGGGCGGATCGCCTCGCTCCACTCCGAGGCCGCCGAACTGCGGCGGCGCGGCGACCGCCTCGCCCAGGAGCGCGAGTCGCTCGAAGCCGAGAAGCACGTGCTCACCGCGGACCTGCTCGCGGCCGAGCAGCGGCTCAACACCGTTGTCACGCACGTGCAGGCCATCGTCGCCGCGATCGACCAGGAGGGCGTCGTCGTGCTCGCCGAAGGCAGACTGCTGCCGGCGGTCGGCCTCAAGCCGGGCGGGCTGGTGGGAAGGAGCATCTTCGAGTTGTTCCCGGACAGGCCCGAGATCGTCGCCGCGTGTCGGCGTGCGCTCGACGGCCGCGCCGTCACCGCGCGGTTGCCCGTCGCCAACCTCGACCTCGACGCACGGATCGTGCCCGTACGCGACGCCGAGGGACGCGTCGTGGGCGCGGTTGCCGTCGCCACCGAGGCCGATCGTCCGCCGAACCTCGCCGACGCCCTGCGCGACGACGACTTCGCCGGTCGCCACCCCGACGGACCACCGAGCACCACCTGAAGCGCGCCGCCACCCCCGCCCAGGCTCCGCATATCCTTCCGCCCCGGCTCGCAGGCTCCCCGCCGTGCGCCGCCGTTGCTTCATGTCCACTGTCCACTCTCCACTGTCCCATCGAGGAGTCCACCATGCCCACGCCCATCACGATGACCGCCGCCGGCCTGCGCGTTCCCGACGAGCCTGTGCTCCCCTTCATCGAGGGCGACGGCACGGGGCCGGACATCTGGCGCGCGAGCGTGCGCGTCTTCGACGCCGCGGTCGAGAGGGCGTACAAGGGCGAGCGGCGCATCCACTGGAAGGAAGTGCTCGCGGGCGAGAAGGCCTTCAACGCGACCGGCAACTGGCTGCCCGACGAGACCCTCGACGCCTTCCGCACCTACCTCGTCGGCATCAAGGGGCCGCTGACGACGCCGGTCGGCGGCGGCATCCGCTCGCTCAACGTCGCGCTGCGCCAGATCCTCGACCTCTACGTCTGCCTCCGCCCCGTGCGCTACTTCAAGGGCGTGCCCTCGCCGGTGAAGAAGCCCGACGACGTGAACATGGTGATCTTCCGCGAGAACACCGAGGACATCTACGCCGGAGTCGAGTGGGAGGCCGAGAGCGAGGGGGCGAAGAAGGTCATCGCCTTCCTCCAGAACGAGATGGGCGTGAAGAAGATCCGCTTCCCCGCGACCAGCGGCGTCGGCATCAAGCCGGTGAGCCGCGAGGGGAGCGAGCGGCTCATCCGGGCCGCGATCAACTACGCCCTGCGCGAAGGACGCCGGAGCGTGACGCTCGTCCACAAGGGCAACATCATGAAGTTCACGGAGGGCGCGTTCCGCGATTGGGGCTACGCCATCGCCGCCCGCGAGTTCCGGGGGCAAACCGTGAGCGAGCGCGAGTCGTGGATCCTCGGCAACAAGGAGGCCAACCCGGACCTGACCCCCGAGGCCAACGCCCGCATGATCGACCCGGGCTACGAGATGATGACGCCGGATCAGAAGAAGAAGGTCGTGGCGGAGGTCGAGGCCGCGCTGCGCCTCTGGCCCTCCCACGGCGACGGCAAGTGGAAGAAGGCCCTCCTCATCCGCGACGCGATCGCGGACATCACGCTCCAGCAGGTGCTCACGCGGGCAAAGGACTTCGACGTCATCGCGACGATGAACCTCAACGGCGACTACCTCTCCGACGCGCTCGCCGCCCAGGTCGGCGGCATCGGCATCGCGCCGGGGGCGAACATCAACTACGACACGGGACACGCCATCTTCGAGGCCACCCACGGCACCGCCCCCAAGTACGCCAACCTCGACCAGGTCAACCCCGGCTCGGTGATCCTGTCCGGCGAGATGATGCTGCGCTACATGGGCTGGACCGAGGCCGCGGACCTGATCATCAAGGGCATGGACGGGGCGATCGGGGCGAAGACGGTGACGTACGATTTCCACCGGCTGATGGAAGGGGCGACGAAACTCAAATGCTCCGAGTTCGGCGAGGCGGTGGTGAAGCACATGGGGTGAGTCGCGGGGATGAGCTACAAGCGCCGCAAGTTGCTGCAAGCCCTCTTCGACCGGGGATTTCAGGTGATTCGGGAGGGTGCATCGCATACAATCGTCGGCAGGGAGGGAAGCCGATCGGAGCCGGTGCCGCGCCACAAGGAGATCAACCGGATCACGGCACGAAAGATCGCGGCAAACCTCGACATCGATTGGGACGAGTTTGAGCGGGACATCCGATGAAGACATATCACGTGCTCGTCGAGACCGCTGAAGACGGCTGGCTCGCGGCCCAGGCCCGGGAGGACGAGAGCGTCCACACGCAGGGCAGGTCGCTCGATGAGATCGCCAGAAATATCCGTGAAGTTGCCGAACTTCTGCATGGCGACACGGAGGTTCAGATCGAACTCATCCTGCCGCCGACGCTGCGCGTAGCGTGAGCCGTCACCGGGGTTCGCGCTCCGTCAGAAACGCTGCGACTCTTCAGCAACGCGGTTGCGGAGCGGCGGAAGGGAAGAGAGCAGGGTCGAGCGACCGCGAGAGCACGCTGGATCTGGCTTTTACACCTGCACCTTCCGGTTGTACACGAACCACTCCAGCATCATCACGCCGAGGGCCGCGAGCAGCAGCCACGGCCACAGGCGGCGGCTGACGTTCGAGCGCGACGGGTCCAGCGCGGCGACGTCCGTGCCCGCGAGCGAGAGCGTCGAGGCCGCCCCCACGTCCGACTCGTCCGGGTCGAGCAGGCTCGCGGCGAACGGGCGCAGGGCACGCCCGCCGGCCTCGAGATCCGCCGGCGTACGCTCGCCGCGCCACGTCACCTCGTGCACGCCCGCCTGGCGCACCGGGCCGTAGACAACGCGACCGTCGGCCGCGGGCGTGAGCGAAACCTCGGTGCGGTCGGGGAGCCGGATCGACACACCCTGTGCGTTCTGCGGCAGACGATCGGTGAGCACGCTGCCCGGGCGCACCGACCGCGCGTCCAGGCCCAGGTGCGACGGGTCCTGCCCGAGATAGTTCAACGCCTGCGCGATGAAGACGGGGAACGAGACGTAGAACGGCCAGTAGGAGTCCGCGGGATTGAACGTCACGACGACCGCCCGCAGGTCGGCCGACGCGATGTCGAGGATCGCCGGGCCGCGGTCGGACTCGGCGATGACGGTGACCGCGCTTTCCGGCCCGAACTCGACCTTCCGCGTGGTGGAGATGACGACGTTGTCGAGCACGAGGCCGCGCAGGGCGGGGTGGTCGCGCCGCCAGTCGATGAGGATGCCCGGCTCCCCCGGGCCGAGGTCGGCCGCGCCCAGCGGAGGGGGGGGGACCGCGCCCAGCGCGAGGTACCGCCCCGGCGGCAGGGTCGGGCGGTCGTCCGCCGGCGGGAGCCAGGCGTCGAGCACGACGGCGTCGAACGCGCCCGTCTCGCCGCGCCGCGAGGCGGCCAGGTACTCCTCCGGCGTGTACTGGATCAGCCTCGCCAGCGGCAGCCCCTGCAACGCCGAGACGAGGAACAGGCTCCCCTCCGTCACCACCGCGACGGAGAGTTGGCGGGCCGGCGGCACAACGAGCCACGCCCGATTGTCCACCTCCAGCACGTCCGCGCCGTCGCCGGGCAGCAGGCGCACGGCGAACAGCCCGCCCTCCGCCCGCTCCAGCCTGAACACGACGCTCGCCGTCCCGGGCCGCCAGAGGTCCGGCGGCGGGGGCGTGCCGTCTTCGAGCGTCGGCGCGTCCGTCGTCGCGGGTGGCAGCGTCACCGGACGGATGCGCTCGACCACGCCGTCGATCACGAGTTCGAGTTCCGCCCGCCGCTCGACGCGGTCGGTGCTCTGCAGGCCGATGAAGACGGTGAGTTCCGTGGGGTTGTCGTAGGTCCGTTCGGCCCGGAAGGCGATGACGGCGAGGTTCGCGGCGTCGGGCGTGCCGAAGCGCGTGAAACGCACCTTGTCCTCCACGCCCGTGAGGACGCGCTGCGCGTCCGGGAGACGCCCGTCGGAGAACAGATGGATCGCGACGCCCCGGGTCTTCAGCCCTTCCACCGTCACCGCCCCCGTCTCCTCGACCAGCGTCTGGTCAGGCAGGTGGGCGCGCGCAAGGCGCACCGCCTCGTCGAGGCTGGAAGGCGCGGCGGTCGGCTCGATGGCGTTGATCGCCGCCCGCAGCGCGGTCTTGTCGCCGGTGAACTGCTGGCGGACCTCGGCCGTCTGGTCGAACGCGATCACCATCGCCTCGTCGGCGCGGTCCGAGCCGATGAGGCTCTCGCCGCGGAGCGAATCCACGAGACGGACGGCCTCACGCTTCGCGGCCTCCAGGCGCGACACGCCGCCCTCGCCGTCCAGGCTCGACATGCTCGCGGAGCGGTCGATGAGGATGACGTGCTGGAGACCGCGCGGAGACTTGCCCTCGAGTTCCGGCTGGCCGACCGCGACGAGCGCGGCCGCGAGCACGAGGAGTTGGAGCAGCAGCAGGATGTTGCGGCGCAACCGCTGGAACGGCGCGTTGGCCTGGAGGTCCTGCACGGCCTTCTTCCAGAGCAGCGTCGTCGAGACCTCCACCTCGCGCCGGCGGAGTTTGAGGAAGTACAGAATGATGAGCGACGGCACCGCGATGGCGGCCGCGACGGCGGCGACGAGAGGGGTGAGCCAGGTCATCGCAGCACCCCCCTTCGACGCATGTAGTCCAGCAGCAGCACGTCGATCGGCGTGTCGGAACGCACCGTGAGCAGCGTGATGTCGCGCCGAGCGCAGAAGGTCCGCAACTGGTCGCAGTACGCGGCGAGGTTGGCCTTGTAACGCTTCAGGAGCGGCGCGCTCACGGTGATCTCGGCGGCGTCGGCATCCTCGACGTCGCGCAGGCGCAGGTCGCCGGCGATATCAGGCTCCAGTTCCTGCGGGCTGAGCACCTGGAGGCAGAAGACGTCGTAGCCGCGCCCCATGAGCAGGCGCAGGCCGGTCTCGTAGCCCTCCTTGAAGAAGAAGTCGGACATGACGACCATGACGCCCTTGCCGCGGCGCGAGAGGGCGATGCGCTTGGCCGCCTCGCCGAAGCTGCTGCCGCCCTCGGGGCGAAGCGAGCAGAGCCACCCGGCCAGTTCGTGCGTGCGCCGGCGCCCGCGCAGGTCGCGGACCGCCGAGACGATGCCGGCGGGCGGCGTCTGCGGCTCCGTCGGCGGGTGCTGGCCGGGCTGCACGCCGATCGCCGTCATGGCGACGCGGTTGTAGTTGACGAGGCCGACGTAGCCGAGGGCCATCGCGGCCTGCTGCATGAAGAAGAACTTGTTGGGCTGGCCGCAGTCGTGGCTGGCGGAGCAATCGACGACGACGTGGAGGCAGAGGTCTTCTTCCTCGAGGAAGAGTTTGAGGAACAGCCGGTCGAGCCGGCCGAAGATGTTCCAGTCGATGTGGCGAAGGTCATCGCCGACGACGTACGGACGGTGGTCGGCGAACTCGACGCTCTCGCCGCGCTTCTTGGACCGGCGCTCGCCCTTGAGTTTGCCGGTGAACATCTTGCGGCTGGTGACGTCGAGCCGCGACACGCGCGAGATGAGCCGGCTGTCGAGCAGCTCGTCCAGAGAGGCGGGTCGCTTGGGGTTCTCGGTTCGCAGCATGGGTTATCGATCCGAACGCAGAGGACGCGAAGATGCCGCAGAGGCCACAGAGACCAACACCTGGTGGGAGGCGCTTCGATCGAAGGCTTGCGAGTTGATCCGGCGGTAGACGCCCTTCGTGAGGAGAGGAACATGGAAGTTGATGAACAGGCCCAACGGGAGATGTGCGACACGAAGGTACGTGAGCAGTTGCGCGGGATGCACGTCGGCCACGGCCTCGACGGCCTTCAACTCCACGATGACCGCTCCCTCGACCACCAGATCAAGTCTCTGGCCGTGCAGGTCCACGCCCTTGTATCGAACCGCCACCGCGACCTGGCGTGCCACCTCGATGTTCCGCAACGCGAGCTCGTGGAGCATGGCCTCTTCGCAGAGGCGCTCCGACAGCCCCGGTCCGAGCGTTCGGTGCACTTCGATCGCGCAGCCGATGATTTGCTCGCTGATCTGATTCAGGCGTTCAGGGATATCTGGATGCCTCGTATCCAAACCAGTCCTTTCTCTCTGTGATCTCCGCGTCCGTCTCCGTGACCTCTGCGTTCCTGTTCACGCCCTTCCAGCCGCCAGCGGCACGCCCGCCTGCTCCGTCGGCGTCAACTTCAGGATTTCGTCCACGATCGCGTCCTGGCTCACGCGGTCGGCCTCGGCCTCGAAGTTCAGGATCAGCCTGTGCCGCAACGCCATGTGCGCCACGTGCTGCACGTCCGCGTACGCGGCGTGGTAGCGGCCGTCGGTCACGGCCTTCACCTTCGCCCCCAGCAGCAGCGCCTGGGCCGCACGCGGGCTGGCCCCGCACCGCACGTAGCGGTTCGTCGGCCCGGTCGCGCCACCCGCGGCGTGCCTCCCCTCCGGGTGCGTCGCCAGCACGAGCCTGGCCGCGTACTCCTTGACGTGCGGCGCGACGACCACGCCCCGAACGAGGCGCTGCGCCTCCAGGATGCGCGGCCCGTCCATGATCTTCGTGGGCTGCGGCGTCTCCTGCCCGGTCGTGCGGTCCAGGATCGTGATCAGGTCGTCCAGTTGCGAATACCCGACGACGATCTTGAAAATAAACCGGTCCAACTGCGCCTCGGGCAGCGGGTACGTGCCCTCCTGCTCGATCGGGTTCTGCGTGGCCAGGACGAGGAACGGCTCGTCGAGGCGGTAGGTCACGCCGCCGACCGTGACCGCGTGCTCCTGCATCGCTTCGAGCAGCGCGGACTGCGTCTTGGGCGTGGCGCGGTTGATCTCGTCGGCCAGGACGATCTGCGCGAAGATCGGGCCGCGCTGGAACTCGAACTGCCGGCGTCCGGTGTCGGGGTGTTCGGTCACGATGTTCGTGCCGATGACGTCCGCGGGCATCAGGTCCGGGGTGAACTGCACGCGGTTGAAGGGCAGGTCGAGCGTCTGCGCGAGCGTGCGTACGAGGAGTGTCTTGCCGAGGCCCGGCACGCCCTCGAGCAGCACGTTGCCGCCGGCGAAGAGGGCCATGAGGACGCCCTCGACGACCTCGTTGTGCCCGACGATGACCTTGCCGACCTCGGCCCGGAGGCGCTCGAAGTCCTCGCGGAACTTCTCGCACGCCGCCCGGACTTCGCTGGGTGTCTGCTCGTGTGCTGGATTCGCAGCCATGTTGAACTCCTGCGTTGCTGACCGATCGGTTGGTTCACCACAGAATCGCTCAGGCCATTGAAAGGAAACCGAACGCGAAGGTCGCGAAGATCGCGAAGAGGCGGAGAGCGGGCATAGAATGCTGGTTCGTCACTTCGTCACTTCGTCACTTCGTCACTTCGTCACTTCGTCACTTCGTCACTTCGTCACTTCGTCACTTCGTCACTTCGTCACTTCGTCACTTCGTCACTTCGTCACTTCGTCACTTCGTCACTTCGTCACTCCTCCCCTCCCTCCATCCCTTCTCTTGCTCTCTGCTTCGCCTTGCGCAGCCGGGACATGCCGGCCTCGCCGTCTTCGTCTTCGGGCGAGGGCTTGGGGGCGGCCTGCGTGGGGCGGTCGGGCGACATCGGCTCGCCGCCGAGCGCGACCGGCCCGGATGCGCCGCGCGCCATCTGCTCCGCGGAAGCCTCGAACTTGCGCTTGGCGACCTCCGGCGCGGGCGAGCCCGTCCCGCCCGTCCCGCCCGACCGGGCGAGGTCCGGATCGGACGACTCGGGGCGCGTGGTCATGCGCTCGTGCGCCTTCTGCCGCGCGGCCTGGAGAGTCTCCAGTTTCATGCCCGCCTGGGCCTTGCTGCGCTCCAGCGCCTTGCGGCTCGCCTTGAACGCGCCGAGCACGTCGATCCGCACTCGCCGAACCGCGACATCCATGACAAACAGCCCCAGGCCGGCGATCGCGACGTACAACCAGATCGGCGTGGTCGCCACGGGCATCGTCAGGCCCTCGCGCCGCCACAGGTCCGTCGCGGCCGCGGGCGCGTCCAGCGAGAGCACGCGCCCGCCGGTCATCTCCGCCACCTGCATGAGCACCGCCGTGTTGTCCTGGAGCGAGCGGAACTCCTCGGCAAACGGGCGGGTGATCGCCGCCTGCACGGTGCCCTCGGTCGCCGGGCCGCCTTCCTCGGTCGGCGGCGCGTAGTACCGCAGGCTCATCACGTAGGTGCCGGCGTCGGACGTCGGCACGAGCGCCTCGAACCGCCCCGGCCCGACCTGGCGCAGGCCGACGTCCACGCCGCTCCCGCCCGGACCCGCGACGCGCCCCCGGAAGATGGCCGACGGCAGCCGTCTCCCCTCCGCGTCCACCGCATCGACCACGACCAGCGTCTGATCGCCGCGGTCCTCGGTGGTGACGCGGAGGTTCGCCGAGCCGCTGGGGCGCATGGTCCATCGCGTGTGCTGCTCCCAGAACTGCTTGTACTTGCCCCAGGCGAGCCAGTTCGTCGCCCAGCGTGCCGTGGCGTCGCTGGTGAAGGTCACGACGCGACCGAGGCCGTACTGCCACTGCGCCCCGATCGGGTCGTTCTCCTTGCCGCGGATCGTGACCTGGGCCAGCCCTTCGCGCTCGGCGGCGACGACGTAGCCGGTGATGGGGGGCAGGCCGTCGATCCCCGCCGTCGTCTCCGAGAACCCCGTCATCGCCGGAGCGAACGCCGGGCCTTCCCAGATCAGGCTGCGCCGGACGACCTGGGCCTCCTTCACGAAGATCTGCGGCAGGCTGGCGAGGGCGGCGTTGGTCGTGACCTCGTAGTACTCGCCGCCGGTGCGTGTGGCCATGAGTTTCATCGTGCTCAGGTCGCGCATCGAGTGCGGGTAGACGCCGACCGCCGAGATCGTCACGCGATTGGCGCGGTACTGGTCCAGCAGCGCTGTCGAGAGCGACGGATCACCGTCGGAGATCACGATGACGTGCCGCTGGCCCGCGTCCACGGCGAGCAATCCCTGGAGCGCCAACTGCAGCGACGGGTCGAAACTGGGCATGTCCCCGAAAACGAGGCGGTTGATCGCCTGCTTCACCGCCATGCCGTCGCCCTTCGGCTGGAGGGGGAACGTCCAGTCCGTGCCCGCCTGCCAGCCGTACTCGACGATGCCGACGTAGTCGAGCCGACTCAGTGCATCGACGGCCGCGTTGCACACCTGCTTGCCGTAGAACACGCCGTTGGGCATCTCGACGGAGTGGATGACGAGGGCGAGCGCGCCGCGCGGCATCTGGCGCTTCTGCGGCGGGTCGAGGCGGATCGGGAGCGCGTCCTCCAGCGGCGAACCGATCCACCCGCCAGCGCCAAAGGACTGATCGCCGCCCACCATGAGCAGCCCGCCGCCCGTGTCGTGGACGTACTGCCGCAGCGCCTGCTGCTGCGCCTCGGAGTAGTCGTAGGCGGCCTGGTTGACCATGATGACGGCGTCGTACGCGGTGAAGCCGGCCAGATCGACGGGGGCGCTCTCCGGCGTGCGCACCTCGGCGCGAATCTCCGACTCCGCGAGCGCGCCCACCAGCGCGGCCGATTCGTCGATCTCGCCGCGATCGCTGCGAAGCACCAGCACGCGCCCTTCGCCGGAGACGAACGTGACGGCGAGCGCCTGGTTGTTCTCGACGATCCCATCGTTCGGCACGCCCGCCGCCGTCAGTTCCGGCTCGAACACCGCCCGGAACTGGTGCGCGCCCCGCGAGGGCATCTGCACCGGCACGCTCAGCACGTTCGTCCCGGCGCGCAACTCGACCGGCACGCTCACCTCGGGCGAGTCGGGGTCCAGGTCCATCGGGTGATCGTTCATCAGGATCGACAGGCGCCCGTGCGCCGGACGCGTCGCCGTCAGCACCACCCGCAGCGGCACGATCTCCCCCTCGCGCGCCAGCACCGGCGCGACAAGACGGTCCGCGATCACCTCGTTGTCGTAGCGGTAGCGCAGCGGCAGCACGTCGATCGGCACGCCCGCCGCCCGCGCCGCCTCGGCCGCGCGGACCAGGCTCCCCTCGGTCTCGTTGCCGTCGCTCACCAGCAGGATCCGGTTCGCCGCGTCGTGCGAGGCCGTCGCCAGCGCGAGTTGCACCGCGGACGCGAGGTTCGTGCCGTCCGTCGCGCCGACCATCCGCCGCTCGACCCGATCCACGCGACGGCTCGGGAGGTTCTGGACGTAGGCCTCGCGCGCGGTGGCGATCAGCCCACGCCGGTCATCGGGCTTCTTCTCCGCCGTCGCCTGGTCGATGAACCGATCCGCGCGCACCTGCAACTCGACCGGCACCGATCGGCTCGCGTCGAGGATCACGCTCACGGCGACGTCGCGGCTCTGCTTGCGCAACTGCGGCTCCGCGACCGCGCCCGCGACCAACGCGATCACCACCAGCCGCACCCCGACCGCGACGCGACGGGTCGTCCCCCCCAGCCCGCTCAGGCTCCGACGCGAGAGCCAGACCGTCAGCGCCCACAGCAGAGGCACGAGCGCCAGCCAGATCGGCCGGAGAAACTCGATCGGTCCCAGCGTCAGGGCGGCCAGCGTCACCCGCCGCCTCCCCGTTCGTCATGCCGCGCCGCACGAACCGACCGCAGCGGTGGACGGTCGAACCCGACGACGCGACCGTTGCCCGAGTCCAGCACGAACACGGTCCGGTCCAGCACGGCCACCCCCCACGGGTAGGCCAGTTCGCCGCGGTTCCTTCCCGCCCGCCCGTACGCGGCGAGCGCATCGCCCGTGTCCAGGTCGATGCGCTGCACGCGCGAGTTGCCGAACTCGGCAACGAGCGCGGTGCGATCCGGCAGCAGCGCCAGGCCGTAGGGGTAGCGGAACTCGCCCGGCTCCGCCCCGGCTCGCGCTGGCGAGCCGTACCAGGCGATCAACGCACCGTCCGGCGTGAAGCGCCCGACGCGGTGGTTGCACGAATCCGCCACGACAATCTCGCCGCGGATCGGCTCCCAGGCGATCGACTGCGGCCTGTTGAACTCCACCCCGTCACCCGAGCCGAACGCCCCGAACGCGAACAGAAACCGCAGGTCGCCGTCGAAGACGCTGACCCGATCGTTCCCGCCGTACTCGGCGACGTAGACCCGTTCGACCGCCCCCCCCTTGCCCGTCACGACCGCGGCGTCCGTCGGGTAGATGAACTCGCCGTCCCCCTTGCCGTAGCGCCCGACCGACGCGAGCAGCGTCGCCGCGCCGTCCACCGTCGTCGGCGGGCGGTAGACCATCAGCCGGTGGTAGTGCGTATCGGCGATGTAGAGGGCAGGCTCGGGCGGGTCGCCGAACGGAGCGGCGGTCACCCCGACGGGCTTGCCGAGTTCCCACTCGGGCATCCGGAACGAGGCGAGGCACTCGCCCGTGCGAGGGTCGAGCCGCTGGACCCTGGCCGTCTTGTCGATCACCCAGACCGACTCGCCGTCCGCGTCGATGCAGCGCGGATAGGCGAACTGGCCCGGCGCGCCGCCCGGCTCGCCCAGTTCCACCCGCACCTCGATCGGCCCTCCGGACTCCGGCCCGCACGCGCCAACCGACAGCGCAGCGGCCGCGAGCGCACCGGCGCACGACAGGCCCAACGCCCCGCGCCCGACCACCCCGCGCCGCACTCGCCCGACCCCGGTTCGCATGTCCCTCACAGGGTACCGGGTGCCCCGCCCGACGGTTCGCCTCACTTTCGGGGCGGGGCCTTCCGGTTCCCGGGGCGGGGCCTTTCAGGCCCCGTGATCCGCTGACCGAGCGCACAAGAGGAGCGACGTGACAGCGAGCACCAGCCCCGCCGCGATGAGCATGACCGACGCCGCCGAAAGGTCCGATTGCCGGGCGAAGTGCAGGAAGTTGAGCATGAGCGTCGCCAGCCCTCCCAGCCCCGGCGGCTGGAGTTGGCTCGCCGCCTCGACCTCGTGGAAGGCGAGCGCCGCCGTCGCCAGCCCCACGCCCGCCAACGCCGCGGCCTGCATCGGCGCCGCCACGCGCCACCAGCCCCGGGCGCCCTCGGCCCCATCGAGCCGCCGCAGGTCCGCGAGTTCGCGCGGCTGGAGCCGGGCGAGCACGCACCCGATCAGCACGCCGAGGAACCCGAACCGCGCAACCTCCCCCACCGCCACGACCACGAGCGACCCGCCCACAACCGGCACACGCCCGTAGGCCGCGTCAATCGCCGAGCCGACGAGCACGCCCGGCACAAGGGCGGCCGAGAGCCAGCCCGCGAGCGCGCACACCACAAGCCCTCGGCCGGCTCGCCCGCGCGAACCCGCGAGCGACGCGACGCACGCCGCGACCGCGACCGCCGCCACCCCCGCGAGCGACGCCCACGCCGCGCTGCTCGCCGCGGCGGGCGCGATCGTGCGCGCCGTGTTGGCGAGGGCGCGCAGGCTCCCCGCGTCGCGCGCCAGCAGCACGAACGGCACGACAACGCTGAGCGACCAGATCGCACCCGCGGCTCCACGCGAGAGCGCCCCGGCGGCGGGGCGGTCGTCGCCCGACTCGACGCCAGTGCGCGCGGCGGCCGCACGAACAACCGGCCCGGCGACGGCGACACCCGCGATCACCGCGACGCCGACCAGCGGCCACGCCGACGCCCACGACCGCCAACGCTCGGAGAACGGGTGGAAGTCCAGCGAGAACCAGACGACCTCGACGGCGTACGTCGGCACGTTCGCGACGTGCAGCGGCACCGGCGAGGCGAGCGTGAGCAGCGCGGCGCACCCCGCCGCCGCGCACCATCCCCACCGCGTCGCCGCAACGACGAACGCCGCCCGCCGCCACCACGACATCGGCTCCAGCGCGAGCGCGTCGAGCACCGCACGATCGATCCGGCGCGCCGCGATGGCGAGCACGACCGCCGCGACCGGCCAGACCCACAGCACCAGCCCGAGCCACGCGAACGCCCGCCCCATCGCGATCGGCGCCCAGGTCACGCCGCGCTGCAACGCATCGTCCACGACCCCCGCGAGCAGTCCGCCCGGCGCCCGCAGCAGGTTCCAGCCCGCGTAGGCCAGGTAGTTCGGCAGCAGCATCGGCGCGAGGAGGAGCGGCGCCCACGACGAACGCGCCGACCGCAACGCCCACGCCGCCGGCCAGGCCAGCGCGGCCGCCGGCACGCCCACCGCGATCGCCCACGCCACGGACCGCACCAGCGCGACAGCGCGGCCGCGTCCGATCGCGAGGTCCGCCGCACCGCTCTCATACACGCCGCGCACGACGCCGACCATCGCCCAACCCGCGGGCCACAGCACGACGACTCCCAGGATGCACAGGAGCACGATGGCCGGGGGCGAACACCCGACGAACCGGCGAGCACGGCTCGTTGCGGGCGTGTGCGGCTGCTCCGGCATCGGGGCGAGTCTACACGGGCCTGCCCGAAGCCCTCACGGGCGCCGGCGCACGCCCCGCGCCTCCCCGATATCATGCCCGCCCTGTGCCGGGGGTTCTCTCCTTTCCCTGCCGCGCCCCCGCCCCAATCCGGGCGGCGCACGCCGGACGACACCCATGATCGACATCCGCAAACTGAAGGAACTGGTCCGTTTGATGGTCGAGAACGACCTCTCGGAACTCGACCTGCGCGACCAGCAGGAGACCGTCACCATCAAGCGCGGGCCGAGCGGGGTCGTGATGGCGCCCGCGTACCCGCACGTCGGCATGGCCGGGGGCGGCGCGACGAGCGTCGAACCCTCCCCCGCGACCGACAACGGCTCGCACCGCGCCGCGGACGAGGACGACGCGGGCCTGGTCCCCATCGAGTCGCCCATGGTCGGAACGTTCTACTCCGCCGCGACGCCCGACGCCGAGCCGTTCATCTCCGTCGGGTCCGCCGTCTCGCCCGACACGGTCGTCTGTCTCGTCGAAGCGATGAAGGTCTTCAACGAGATCAAGGCCGAGTGCGCGGGCACCGTCGAGCGCGTCCTCGTCAACAACGGCGAGGCCGTGGAGTTCGGCCAGAAACTGTTCCTCATTCGACCGGCCTGAGAAGAGCGGGGATCGACGGACGAGGGGCCGAGACAGCAATCAGGGCGGAGGGCAGGACACGCCGCTTCACGTCAGCCGCTGAACCATCGACGCCGACTCCCGTCACGCCCCGATCCATCTCTCCCTCTCTCCCCTCGATCACTTGAACTCTCGATCCCCCGATCCCCCCCCCAACCATGTTCCGACGCATCCTCATAGCGAACCGCGGCGAGATCGCTCTCCGCATCATCCGCGCCTGCCGCGAACTCGGCGTCGAGGCGGTCTGCGTGTATTCGAAGGCCGACGCGAACGCCCCGTACCTGCGCCTCGCCGACCGGGCCATCTGCATCGGCGAGGGACCGGCGAAGGAGAGTTACCTCAACATCAGCCGCATCATCTCCGCGGCCGAGATCGCCGACGTGGACGCCATCCACCCGGGCTACGGCTTCCTCTCCGAGCGCGCGGACTTCTCCGCCATCTGCCGCGACTGCAAGATCGAGTTCATCGGCCCCAGCCCCGAGGCCATGGCCAAACTGGGCGACAAGGTCGAGTGCAAACGCACAGCCCGGGCCGCGAAGGTGCCGATCTTCCCCGGCTCGGAGGGGGCGATCGAGGACGAGGACGAAGCGGCCAAGATCGCCGAGGAAGTCGGCTACCCCGTCATCATCAAGGCCGCGGCCGGCGGCGGCGGACGCGGGATGCGCATCTGCCGCAACGAGGCCTCCCTCCGCTCCAACATCCGCGCCGCGCAGCAGGAGGCCCAGGCCGCCTTCGGCAACGGCTCGGTCTTCATCGAGAAGTTCCTCGAACACGCCCGACACATCGAGGTGCAGGTGCTCGGCGACAAGCACGGCCACGCCGTCCACCTCTTCGAACGCGACTGCTCCGTCCAGCGACGCCACCAGAAACTCATCGAGGAGGCCCCCGCCCCGGGCGTCGACCGCCGCAAACTCGCCACGCTCGGCGAGGGCGCGGCCAGGCTCGTCCGCTCCGCCGACTACGCCGGCGCGGCAACCGTCGAGTTCCTCATGGACGAGAAGCAGAACTTCTACATGCTCGAGGTGAACACCCGCGTGCAGGTCGAGCACCCGGTCACCGAGATGATCACGGGGGTTGACATCGTGAAGATGTCCATCCTGATCGCCGCGGGAGAACCGCTGCCCTTCCGCCAGAAGGACGTGTCCTTCCGCGGGCACGCGATGGAGTGCCGGATCAACGCCGAGGACCCGGACCGCGCCTTCATGCCCTCGGCCGGCGTGGTGGACCTCTGGCAGCCGCCCGGCGGTCCGGGCGTCCGTGTCGATTCGCACGTCGTCACCGGCTACCGCGTTCCGCCGAACTACGACTCGATGGTCGGCAAACTCATCGTTCACGCCGACAACCGCGAGGCGTGCCTCGCCCGCATGGCCCGCGCCCTGCGCGAGTTCCGCGTCGGCCCGATCAAGACCACCATCCCACTCCAACTCCGCCTCATGGAGAACTCCGACTTCCGCACGGGGGGGGTGGACATCCACTTCCTCGAACGCCTGCTCAAGTGACCCCGCCACAACGCCATGCCCGCTCCGGCCCCTCGCGGACACGCCCTTCGTTGAGCGTATGATCCACCGGCGAACGACTTCGCCCCGGGGAGGACCATCATGCGCAAACTGCTCCTGCGTCTCGTCGCGGCCGCCGTCGTCCTGCTCGTTGTCGTGGTCGTGGGCGGCGTCCTCGCCGTCGGCATGGCCGCCGACTCCATCGCCCGCCGCGGCGTCGAGGCCGGCGCGACGTACGCACTCGGCGTCGAAACGAAACTCGCCGGCGCGAACGTCGGCATCATGTCCGGCTCGTTCGACATGAACGGGTTGCGAGTCGCCAACCCCCAGGGCTTCAAGAGCGACGACTTCATGTCGCTCGGCTCCGGGGGCGTCTCCGTCTCGTTCGGCACGCTGCGCCGGGACGTCGTCGAACTCCCTCGCCTCGAACTCGCCGACCTCACCGTGAACCTCGAACGCGCCGACGGCAAGGCCAACTACCAGGCCATCATCGACAACCTCAAACGCTTCGAGTCCGCCAGGGACAAGCCCTCCACAGGCGACGAGAAGCGGTTCGTCATCCGACGCGTGGACGTCCGCAACGTCCGCGCGAACGTCTCCATGCTCCCCGTCGGCGGCTCGCTCACCACCGTGCAGGTCGTCGTGCCCGAGATCGTCCTCACCGACGTCGGCTCCGACGGCGGCGGCGTCACCCTCGGCCAGGCCGCCAACATCATCACCAAGGCCGTCCTCGCCTCCATCGCCGCCAACGCCGGCAACCTCCTCCCCGCCGACCTCGTGAGCGACCTCACCTCGCAACTCGGGCAACTCGAATCGCTCCAGTCACTGGGCGTGAACTTCGCCGCCGACTTCGGGCAGGGCCTCCAGAACATCACAGGCTCCATCGGCGACGCGGCCAAAGGCCTCGAAGACCTCAAGAAAACCGGCGAGGAAGCCACCAGGCAGATCGAGGACGCCGCCAAGGGCATCGGCGACCTGCTCGGCGGAAAGAAGAAGGACGGCGGGGACTGAACGCGCCGCAACGAAGCGCGGATCAGGCCCCGGGCGACCCGCCACGCGCGAACCTGGCGCCGACGATCGGTAGTTGCGACCGGCGCAGGGCCACGACGCCCGCGCACGCCGCGAAGACCGCCATCGCCATGCCGAACAGCAGCCCGCCGTCGTCGGCCACCTCGATCCCCAGCACGGTGAGGTGGCTCACGATCGCGCCCGAGATCACGCCCAGCCCCAGCAGCGCGCCGAAGACCGCCAGCCGCGGCACGAGCAGCAGCACGACCGTGAGCAGTTCCGCGACGGCGGTCGCGTACCGGCCCCACGGCTCGACGCCCAGCGTCGTGAAGATGTGGACCGTTTCCTCCGCCCCGCTGAACTTGAAGAACAGCGTCTGAGCGAGAATGACCGCCACGAGCACCTGCAAGACCCAGGAAACGGCTTTTGTCCGGGTGGACAACGAGGCGCCGGCCATGGATGAACCTCCGTTGCGACTCCCAGAATCTACCCGGCCGCGTGCGCGTCGGTTGCATCGGCCGGCGCGGCGGTCACTCGATCCGCGGGTCCACCCATCGGTACAGCACGTCCACCGCGAGGTTGAACAGGATCAGCATGGTCGCGAAGACCAGCACGACACCCATGATGAGGAAGAGGTCCTTGTTCTGCACGGCGTTCACGAAGTGCTGGCCCAGCCCCGGCACGTTGAAGACCCGCTCGACGACGAACGAACCGGTCATCGCCAGCGCGGTCGCCGGGCCGAGGTAACTGAGCACGGGCAGGAAGGCGTTCTTCAGCGCGTGGCGGAGCAGCACCCGCAGTTCGTGGACGCCCTTGGCGCGGGCGGTGCGCACGAAGTCGGAACCGAGGTGCTCGACCATGCCCATCCGCGTCAGCCGGGCGATGTACGCCGCGAAGGGCAGCGAGAGCGTGACGGCGGGGAGGATCATGTTCGCCGGCTTGCCCCACCCGCCGACCGGCAGGGCCGCCGCCCACACCCCGAAGACGAGCAGCAGCACCGTGCCGATGACGAAACTCGGCAGGCTGATGCCGACCAGCGCGACCGCCAGCGTGGCCAGGTCCGCGATCGAGTTCGGCCTCGCCGCGCCGACCACGCCCGCCGTCACGCCGATGACCACCGCCAGCAGCATCGCCGCCGCCCCGAGCGTGACGGAGACCGGCAACGCCGCCGTCACGATGTCGTTGACGCGGTAGTCCTTGTACTGGAGCGAAGGCCCGAGGTCGAACACGAACCGAGCGGGCGGGATGAGGCCGCTCTCGATCGCTTCGCGCTCGCGCCGGTCCGCCTCCCCGCCGAGGCTCTCGCGCACCCACTTCACCCCGGTCGCGCTGTCGAGGTACGACCAGTAGAACTTCCAGAAGTTGTCGAGGTTGTACTGCGCCTTCATGGCCTCGACGACCTCGGCCGCCGGCTTGCGGCCCTCGGGGTTCTCCAGCGGGTTGCCCGGCACCTTCCACGCCAGCACCAGCGTCAGCGTGTAGATCACCCCCACGATCAGCGGGAGTTGCACCAGACGCCGCGCGATCATGGCGATCACGGCGCAGCCCCCGCCGCCGCCGGCCCGCGCGGGTGCTGCGGCATCGTGCGCACGCGGTCGCTCCCCTTGCCGTCGCCCAGAACGTCGTAGAGGAAAATGTTCTCGTTCGTGCGCGGGTGCGGGTTGGGGCCGCTCAGCTCGTGGGCGTTGAACATCGTGACCGTGCAGTAGTGGAAGATCGGCACGAGCGGCAGGTCGCGCTCGATGAGCACCCGCTCGGCCTCCGAGAGCAGGGCCATGCGCCGGGCGGGGTCCGTCTCGCGTGCCGCGTCGTCGAGCAGGGCGTCGAACTCGCTGGACGAGTAGTCGCGGTCGTTGTTGCCGTCGCCCGTCCGGTTGATCTCGAGGAAGGTCGTCGGGTCGCCGTAGTCGCCGTACCAGCCGGCGCGGCTGGTCATGAAGTTGTGGCTCTTGAGGTCGTCGCGGAAGACCTTGATCTCCTTCTGCGCCAGCCGCACCGGCACGCCGAGGTGCTTCTGCCAGTTGCGCGCGATGGACTGCGCGATCAGGTCGTGCCCGGCGTCCTTGTTGAACAGCACCTCGACGGCGGGGAAACGTGAGGGGTCGTCGTAGCCGGCCTCCGCGAGCAGCGCACGCGCACGCCCCGCGATCGTCGCCCGCCCCGCCTCGTCGCTCGCGTCGCTCAGGCAGTCCAGCCCGCGCGGCGACTCGTACCCGCCCAGCGAGCCGGGCGGGATCAGCGTGCGCGCCACCGGCTCACCCAGCCCACGGACTTCCTCCGTGATCGCACGCTTGTCGATGCACATGGCGAACGCCCGACGCACGCGGGCATCGGCGAAGGGGTTCGGCCGCCCGTCCGGCAACGCGCGACGGCAGTTGAAGTTGTAGAAGTACGTCCCGAACGCCGGCACCACGTGGACGTGCGCCCTCGGGTCGTCCGGCAGCCGACGGTCGATCTCGAACTGATCGTGCCCCTCGGCCAGCAGCCGCACGTACTCGTCCCGGTGCTCGCGGTAGAACTCCTGCTTGCGGGCGTGCATCTCGCGCCGGTACGGCACCGTCACGTCCGCCAGGTACCGCACCGAGCCGGTGCGGAACGCGAGCACCTGCGCGTTCGGCTCCTCGATCGACGGGATCGCGATCGAGCGGATCGCCAGCGAGTCCGCGTCCCACCAGTGCTCGTTCGCCTCCAGCCGCATGTCGCGCTTGAACCGCCAGACCGTGAGCCTGAACGGCCCGTTGCTCACGAGCCGCGGCGGCTGCGTCCACCCGGCCTCCGCGATGATGCGCCCCGTCTCCGGGTCGAGCCGGTCGTACTGCCGCACCAGCGGCGGGTAGACCGGGTAGAACGTCGCGAACGCGCACAGGTCGAGGAAGTACGGCACGGGGCGTTCGAGGCGCACCACCAGCGTGCGCTCGTCCACGGCCCGCACGCCGACCATCTCGTCGAAGCGGCGCTCCGTCTCCGCCCACAGTTCACGCGCCGCCTCGGCGCGCGCCGCCGCGCGCTCCCCGAAGGAACGCGAGCGGGCGAACTCCGCCAGCGCCTCGCTCCGCCAGTCCGCGAACGCCTGCGCCCCCTCGATGAACATGAACAGGCCCGAATAGTCCGCCGCCGTGTCGGGCAGGATCGCCCGACGCCACGCGAAGACGAAGTCGCCCGCACGCAGCGGCTCGCCGTTGGACCACTTCGCCGTCGGGCGGAGGTGGAAGACGTACTCGCGACCGTCCTCCGAAACCTCCCACCGCTCGGCCGCCGCGGGGATGGGGTCGTACCCGTCGGTGAAGACGTCGTTGGCGGCCAGGCCCTCGAACAGCAGGCGCGCAACGCGCAGGTCCTGCATCCAACTCATCTTCTGCAGGTCGAGCGTCGTGACGTCGTTCCCGTTGCCGAACGAGAAGTCCGCCGGCGGCTGAGGCCGGTCCAGCGCGACCGACAGCCCGACCAGGGCGACCAGCAGCAGCACAGGAACGATCGCGCGAAGCATCCGCGGGAACGATACCACGGGGGGCACGCCGGGGGCGTGAACCGCCCGGAGCCGCCGGCATCGCCGGGGAACGCCTCAGCGGAACCAGCGCGTCGCGCGGTCCTGCGGCATCGAGACCGGCGGTTGGGCCAGTTGGGCGACGAGGAGGCTCGCCGCGTTCCGGAACTCGCCGTCCTGCCCCGAGTTGAGCATGTCCGCGAGGCGCGTCTGCTGCGGGGCGGTCGGGAGCAACTTCTGGCGGGAGAAGAAGACCAGGTTCTCGCCGACGTTCGCCAGGTCGGTCTCGAAGCGGCGTTCGCCCCCCGTCAGTTCCCCCGTTGCGAGCAGGCGCGACACGAAACCGATGGTCTCCCCACCGAGTCCCGCAGCCGCGCGGGTGGCGCGGTCGCCGATGCCCGCCGGCGTCGTGATCGCGTCGCGCATGGCCTCACCCGCGCGCATCGCCGTGAGCAGCACGATCCGCCGATCCGGACCCGCCTGGGCCGCGTACAGGCGGTCGCCCACGCCCTCCGCCAGCGCGACCCACGCGTTCTGCGCGGCGGGGGCGAACTCGGAGCGCCCGATCGAGCCTGCCGCGATCAACGCTCGCGCGATCGCGTCCGCCGTCCACGCGTCGCGCTCGCTGCGCAGGCGCTCGCCGAGGTGATCGACGAGCCGCCCCGCCGTCGCGGGCGTGAGCGCGGGCGCCTGGTCGCGCGCCGCCCGGAAACTCGTCGCCACCGCGGCGACCGCCGCGTACCGAACCGTCTGCCGATCGTCGCCCGTCCGCTCCATCAGCACACGGGCCGCCGCGTCGTCCGCCAGTTCTCCCAGCACCAGCAGGGCGTTGATCGCCACCTCATCGCGCGCGTCGCTCGCCAGCGGCGTGAGCCGGTCCAGCATCACACCCCGGTACGCCTGCCGGAACGCGACCGAAACGCCCGGCCTGCGGAGCGACGAGACCAACTCCGCACGCGCCCGCTCGCGCGCCGCCGCGTCCTCTCCCGCGAGCGCGAGCAGTCTCGGGTCCGCGAACTGCCGGACCTCCTCGGACTCCGCCGACGAGAGCGCGGTGATCTTCGTGATCAGGTCGTCACGCAGGCCGCCGAGCGGCTGGGCCGCCGCGGACGCCACGAGGCACGCGACGGCGAGCGTCCCCGCCCGCATCCATCCCGCCAGTCTCTCGGTCCATGCGCCCAAGGCGTATTCCTCGCTACGACCGCTCAGCGGACACGCGGCCCGCACGCGGCAGCCATTCGGAGCCGGCGCGACGATCGCCTGCCCTGCCAACGACACCCCCCGAGAGCCGGAAACCTACCAGTGCCGCACCGGCGGGTCAATCCTGACGCCGGAACCGCCCGATTCGCCATCAGTCAGTAGACCTCCATGAACACCCGGCGGGTGGGCGCGACCTGACGATGGATCATCCGACGGGTCCAGGCCTCCGGCTCCCCCGCTTCCGGCTCCACCCGCAGGAACGCCTCCAACGCCGAGGGGCTGAGCGTCCGGGCCATCGCCTGGAAAATGCCCAGCTCCATCCCCGCCACCCCGCAGACATAGACCAACGTCCGTTCGCTCCCGAGCAACGGCCCGAGCAGGTCGCCGTGCGTCCGAAGGCGGTCCTGCACGTACATCGGCGGCCCGCCGTCGGCCTGCGGCTGGCGGCTCAGCGCGCGAAGATAGGTGAACCGGCCCCCGCTGGAAGCCGCCAGGGCGTCGAGTTCCGCGTCGTACAGCAGGTCCGTCTGGTACGCGACGCCCATGACGAGGACGACGCGCGAAGGCACACCCGCAGCCAGGAGCTCGAGGATCATGCCCCGGAACGGCGCGATGCCCGTGCCGGTGGCGAAGAACAGGTAGTCGTGGGCGCCCGGGTCGGCGGGGAGCAGGAACCGCTTGCCGCTCGGGCCGGTGACGGGGACTTCGTCCCCCTCGCGAAGATCGCACAGCCAGTTCGACGCGACGCCGAGGAACAGGCGGTGGGTCTCCCAGTGCTCGTCGATGGTGCGCTTGACGGTCGTAGAAACGACCTGGCCCCGCCCGTCCTCGCCTGCCGTGGGGCAGGCGATCGAGTAGAGGCGGACCTTGTGGGTCTTGCCGTGCTCGTCGAGGCCCGGCGGGATGACGCCGAAGGACTGCCCGACGCGGAAGTTCGCGGCGAGTCTGGTCCGGCTCACGTCGATGGCGAGGTGCCGCACGAAGCCCGCGGCCTTTCGGGCGGTGCAGACGCGCGACTCGACGACCACGCCGACGCCCGGGTCCGCCGGCGTGTGCAGGTGCATCCGCACCTCCGGCAGCGCGGGGCCGGCGACGCGGATCGGGGCTTCGTGGCTCATCCGGGGATTGTTCCGCGACCAAAGGCCGGAGCAAGCAGGAGGACCAGGACGCACGCGAGGCTCAGCCGCCGCCCGGGGGCTGCATCTGGCCCATGATCTCCATCATCACCTGCATCATCTTGCTCTGCATGGCGGCCATGACGGCCTGGTTGGATTGCAGTTCGCCGCGCTCGACCATGCCGGCGAGGTCGTCGTAGACCTGCGCGGTCGCGCGCATGATCGGCTCCATCATCCCCATCATCTGCTGCATCTCAGGCCCGCCCATGCCCAGGTCGTTCATGCTGAAGATGAGCCGCCACGAGCCGTCGATCTTGCGGAACGCGATCCGCTGCCCGCCCTCGGCGAGCACAAGCCCTTCGTCGCCCTGCACGCGGATGTCGAGGTCCGCGGCCCGGACGCCGCGGAAATCGAACTCGCCTCCCAGATCACCCATGCCGCCCGACATCCCCTGTGCGGCGGCCGGGTCGTCGGACGCGTACTCGGTGAACGAGGTGCCGAACTTCTCACGCGTGACGCGGTCGAGCCGCTCCTGCTTCTCGACCGCGGGACGAGCGGCCTGGATCAACGCGAGGTCCGCGTCGGTCGCCGGATGCACGAACTCCAGCGCGGCGAGGTACCGCCCGTCGTTCACGAGGGCGATGACGCGGTCGATCTCGGCCGCGAGGTCGCCGCCGTCGCCGGCAGGCGCGCCCGTGTCCCCGGACGATTCTCGCGCCCCGGTCGCGGGCGCCTGCGCGTCGAAGGCCGACGAATCCACGACCGAACCGCCGACGCTCTGCGTCAGCAGTTCGAGTTGGCGCGTCACACGCTCGAGCCGGTCGCGGGCCTCCCCGCGTGCGCCGGTCGCGCCGTACGCCTCGCGCGCATCGCTGTAGGCCTGCGCCGCCCGTTCCAACGCCTCGCGCTCGCCCTGCCGAGCTTCCGCCGCCCACGCCCTGTAGCGATCCGCGTTCGGCGTCGCCGGCGAGGAGTTCACCAGCGCTTCGAGCAGTTCGGCGTAGGTGTCCTGGCCACGGGCACGGTTCCAGTGCAGGTCGCCCGCGGCCTGCCGCGCCTGCCCCACCGCGAGTTGCGCACCGGCGCGGTCCGCCGTCATTCCCTTGCGCGCCTCGGACGCCGCCGCATCGAACCCGCGGGAGGCCTCCTCATACGCCTGCACCAGCCTCCCCTGGCGAAACGCGTGCAGCCCCGGCTCCGCGCCCGATCCCTCGAGCAGGGCCGCCAGCCGCTGCGCCGCCGACTGTGCGTCCGCGCGGGCCGCCGTCGCCTGTTCCTGGGCCGTCCGCCCGCGGGCCTGCACCCCCACGCGCACCTCGCCGAGCGACTCGATCTGGCGGAGCAACTTCTCCACGATGACGCCCGCCTCGTTCACCTCGGGCATCATCAGGTCGGCCTCGACGACCAGTTCCTGCGCTTGCAGTTCCAGCCCGTCCGCCTTGCGACGGTGCTCGCGCGCCTGTTTGACCAGTTCCAGCCCCTCGGTGTCCGAAACGGTCGGCACGCGCAGTTCAAGCCTGCCCACCTCGTCGCGGTGCTGGCGCGCCTCGCTCTGCAGGGCGCGGGCACGCGAACGCAGCCGCTCCACGCTCGCCGTCAGGTCCGCCTGGCGGGCACGCTCCTTCTCGACCTCCGCCTGACGCTCTCGAACCTGCCGCTCGATCTCGGCAAGATCGTTCGCGGGGTCGTACGCCGCGGCGGCGACCGCCAGCGCGCTGTGCCCGATCCACGCCCGGTGTTCCGAGAGGACGAGTTCCTGCTGGTGGGCGGCCTCACGCTCGAGCCGCATGTGCTCGGCCGCCGGCACCGACGCCAGTCCACGCTCCGCGTGCGAGACCAGGATCGCCGCCGCGCCCGTCTCGTCCGCCGAACCCGACGACGAGGCCCGCTTCAAGCTCTCCCGCACCGACGTGTACACCCGAACCGCGTGCTCATCGACCGGATCGTTGCCCACGCCGGCGTTGAGGGCGGCGAGTTTGTACGAAGCGTCGCGCACCGCCGCGCCCGCCTGCGATTCACGCTCCCCGCACCCGGCGAGGGCGAGCGCCGACACGCCCAGCAGGGCGGCGGCGAGGCGGCGGGCGGCTCGGAACGGCGGGGGTGTCGTGCTCATGGCGTTCGTGCGTCGGTTCGAAGGTCGGTCTCGGTGTCGGGGGGCCGGCCGCGGGACTCGCCCCGAGGCCTCCTGAACGGTCAAAACTGTAGCAGAACCGCCGCCATCACCGCTCGGGGTTGTCGATCGTCGGCGGGGGCAGGTTGTCCGGGGGTTTCGGCGGGGTGTAGTCGATGGGGTACTCCGGTCGCGGGCGGTACATCGAGTTGATCCACGCGATCGAATCGCGGTACCGGGCCTCGTCGGCCGTACGGAACACCGGCCGCCACCGCGACGAGCGCCCCGTCGCCACCAGCGGGTGCGGGTGCAGCGAGTCCTCACGCGGCAGGCCCATCTGGAGCAGCGGCGAGCGGGCGGGGGCGTCGTAGTCGATCAGCGGCGTCCCGTCCGCAAGGCGGAAACGCTCCAGGATCAGGAAGTTCGTGTAGATCGTGTCCTCGGCGTTGCGCCGGTTGGCGCTCAGCCACAACCGACCCGCGTACGGGCCGCCGTGGCAGTTCGACGTCGCGCACGAGTTGATGAGCCATGCGCCGTGGACGTTGTCGCGGAACAGCCGCATGGACTTCGGCTCGCCCTGCACCTGCACCTCGCCGTAATACTGCCGCGCCCGCAGCCGGAACATGAGGTCGAGGATGCGGGCCGCGGGCATCCGCAGCATCGCCGCCCGCCCCTCCCGCGTCGTCGGGATCAGTTCGTGCCCGGCGTACTCGTCCATGACCTTCGTCACCACGTCCTGCGAAACCTTCATCCTCGGCGGGTCCGCGAGGTCGGTCTCGTACACCTTGATCAGGTTGACCTGGTAGGGCGTCAGGTGCGGGAAGACCGGGCGGGCCGCGCGCGGGGCATCCGCGCCGTCGCCCCCCGCTCGCTCCTGCCCCCCCCGAGCGCGATCGACAAGCATCAACTGGCTCTCGACCAGCCGCTTGAGTTCGAGCGCCCTCGGGTTCGAGGGCTGCACCGTCAGCACGTGCTCCATCTCGCGCAACGCAATCTCGAACTGCCGCCGGTCGAGCAGCCACTCCACCAGCACCAGCAGCCGCTCCGCGTCGCGATCGTCGATCGTCTCCCGGATCCGCTCGTACCGCTCCACCACCGGAGCGAGGATCATCACGCGGTCCACGAGGTCCGCGCCGAACGGCGTCGGGATGCCCGCGATGCGGACGACCACCTCGGACTCGTTGCGCGAAACCAGCAGGCCGGAGACAATCCGACCGTCGAGCAGAACAAGGTTGACCTCAGGCTCCTCGTCGGCTTGGGCCGCAGCCGATCCATCGGACTCCGGTTGCTGCCACGAGACGAGCGCGATCGTCGGCGGTGGCGGCTCCGAAGGCCGCAGCGCGAGGCACAGGCAGGCCAGGGCGACGCCCATGACCGCACCGGCCCGGAGTCCCGCCACGAGCGGATGGGAAGGCTCGCCGTGTCGCATCGTGGCTCGTGCCGCCCGTGGGGGTGCCGTCCGTGCCCGCGGGGGGTCGTCGTTCGCTGTCAAATCGGACGGACGGGGGGTGCCGCCCGCCCGGAATGCCCAGGAGAGGACTCGAACCTCCACCCGGTTTCCCGGACTACCACCTCAAGGTAGCGCGTCTGCCAGTTCCGCCACCTGGGCCAGTGGCACGCAGGGTCCGCCGGGGGCGGATCGCGCGAGGCACAGTATACCTCTCGTCCGACGAAAAGGAACCGTGGCAGGGCCTCGGAGCCGGGGGCCGCGCGACCAGGCGCGTCCGAGCCGAACACGACCGCTACCGTTGCGCCGAACCGACCGGACCACGGAGCCTGCCATGCCCACGGACACGACCCGACGCTCTCTGCTCGAAACCGTCGCCGAACAGGCCCGGCACGCCGGCGTCTTTGCGCGGGTCGCCGTCCAAGAGGCAGGCCTCGTCTGCCACGCCGCCGACGCCGCGGCCCACGCCGAGTACCGCCTCGGCTGGGAGAACGGCCGACTGTGGGTCTCCCTCGTCACCCCCGACCGCTGGCTCAGCGAGTCCATCGAAGCCGACCTGATGCACACCGGCGACGACGTCGAGGAACTCCTCGAAGAGGAACTCGTCGAGCAGGGGCTGGAGGCCTCACGCCCCGTCGTCGAACACTTCCGATCCGACGACCGACTCTTCACCTTCCGGTCGCCCGTCTCGCCCGAGGACGCCGACACCGCCGCCCGCTGGCTGCTCGCGTACGAGGCGTGCTTCCGCGCGCTGGGCGACATGCAGGCCGGAACCGACGAAAACCACCAACGCACCTAGATCGCGCGAAGACGCGGACGCACGCCCATCGTCACGAGTCGCCCAGGTTCATCTGCGTCTTGTCGAGCTGCGATTCGAGTTTCTCCATCTCGCGCTCCTGCTCCTCGATCGCCCGCTGGGTCGCTTCATCGATCGGCTCGGGCTTCGCGTCGCCCGATGGGAACAGGCCGAAGTTCCACGCGAGGAGGACGCCCGCCACCAGCAGCAGCGCAACCGCGGCGATGGCCTTGATCTTGTCCTTCTGGTCCATACCCCCACCCCCGCCCCCACGCTGCTTGGCGGGTGACGCGGACCCGAACTCCTTCTCGTTGAAGAGCGACTGCCTGCCAGCCATTCGTGCCTCCGTTTCAGGCCCATCCGTGCCGGACTCGCCGCGACCCCGGCGCTGCTCCGTCAACGGAATGTCGGGCCTCGACCCGGACCGTGAATCGGCCGGGGGGGTCATTCGACCGCACATGATAGCGGCCCAAGGCACGCTCAGCCCACGTCGCGCTGCTGGAACAGGGCCACCCCGACCGCAAGGAACGCCGCGATCAAGAGGGCCGCGTACGCCGCCAGCGCGGCCAGATGGCGGGCAGGAATCGGGTTGTTCTGGGTCACCGCGTCCACCAGCCAGAAGTGCTGCATGTTCGGGATCACCCCGTGGATCGCGGCCGGCACAGGGCTGATGGCGGTCGGCGTGATGAAGACGAAATCTCCGGTCATCGGCGGGCGGTCCACCCGCGTCGGGCCGCGGTGCTCGATCGTCACGCGCCGATCCGTCGCCTCAACGACAAACACGCCCCTCGTGCCGTCCGCGTCCATCCGCCGCAACGCCAGGCCGAAGCCGTTCGGGCTGGGTCCGTAGAAGAACGGCGTGCCGGGCGCGAGGTCCGCCTCGGGCGCGCGTTCGAGCAGCACGCGGTACCGGTCGCCGTCCGCATCGAAGCCCCGACGGGAGAGCAGGACAGGCTCCGACTCCTGCACGACGGCGACGTGCCGGTTCTGGTAGGCGTGCCGCCCGAAGGCGTGGTTCGAGATCAGCCCGACGAAGAACACGCCCGCGCAGACGACGATCGTCATCACCTGCCCCAGCCGCGTCGAGACGGCGACGGCCACCGACGTCAGCACCATGATCGCCATCGTCATCGCGGCGCACGCGATGGCGATCTGGGGCTTGAAGGTGAGGTACTTGACGGTGCGCAGGAGATCCGGGTCGTCGCGGGGGGGGGCGTCGCCCCGGGCGAGCAGGCGCGCGTACTCCTCCTCGGTCTTCGGGTGCCCGCCCACCCAGTAGGACACCTCATAGAGCGGCTGGAACTTCCACTCCTTGTCGAAGAGCACGACCAGGCCGTAGGCGACCGCCAACGCGGGCAGCAGGAGGACCGACGCGACCTGCGGGAACGACCACCCGTAGTAGAAGTTGCACCACCCCGCGACGCCGACCGAGAGCAGCACCGCCAGCGACGAGAACAGGATCACCGGCTGGTCGGGACGATCACCCGCCGTCGTCATCACCCCGTGCCGGATCGCCATGAAGAGGAAGAGCACCATCGTGGCGACGGCGACCAGGATCGCGGCGGACACGCCGAGGTACTTCCCCACCACGACGACGGGCCTCGGGATCGGCTTGCTCACGACGGTCAGGATCGTCTTGTCCTCGATCTCGCGGCTGATGACCGCCGTCGCCACGAACGCCGCGAGCAGCGTCCCGCAGACGAACACCGTCGCCATCCCGATGTCCAGCAGCAGTTTGTCGTCGCCCGAGACCTCGGCCGACGACGAGTACCCCATGCTGAACGCCGTGCCCCAGGTGTTGAACACCTGCAGGATCCCGGAGAGCGCAACGAGAATGAAGAAGATCGGCTGTCGAAGGCTCTCGACGAACGCATTGCGCGCGATGGCGAGCACCTGCTGGGGCATCAGGCCATGATCCTTGGCGCGTGCCCCCGACCCGGAACGGGGCGATCCGCCACGCCTGCCAGATTTTCCCGCCCCGCGCGAACCCCGCCACGGCGCCGGCGTACACGGGCGTATCGCGGGATTCTGCCCGCGGCCCGAGATCGACGCAACGATCTGCTCGCCCGCTGGACACCACCCGGGTGGGGACTGAGAATAGCACCCCCCGGGGGGACCGCTCCCAATCGGGGGGGGAGACGCCGGGCCGATCGGCCGTCGGGGCGGCGTCAGACCGGGATCGACCCTCAGGGCGCACGCCCAAGGGAACGGGACACTCCATGAAAGCAGACCATCAGAGCTACGGACGCGCGGCACGGGTCGCAACGCTCGGACTCGCCATCCAGGTCGTCCTCGCCCTCGCCATGCTCCTCTACGGCATCTACGGCAAGGACCACGCCGCCCTCACCGGCGCCTTCTTCATCCTCATCGGCCTCCCCGTCTGGCTCATCCTCATCATCCTCTTCGACCAGCACCGCCGCGAACGCCTCGAAGCCCAGGAGGCCGACTCCTTCGCTGCCGTCGAGTCATCCTCCGTCTTCGACGCCGGCTCCGCCGAACTCCGCGTCGCGGCCAAGCGGCTCAATGCCATCTACAGGTTCGTGCTCCCCGTCGTGGCGCTGCTCATCGCGGGCGCGCTCCTCGGGATCGGCTACTGGCGACTCCAGAGCGGACGAGGGCTGATCCAACCCGGCTCCCTCGAGGACGCCGTGCTCCCGGGATGGGCCATCGCGGTCGGCCTGTGCGTCGCCTTCATCGGGTTCGTCTTCGCCCGCTTCGTCTCGGGCATGGCCAAGCAGCCCATCTGGGCCAACCTTCGCGGCGGCGCGACCTTCTCCGTCGGCGCGGCGCTGGTCGGGCTGGCCATCGTCCTGGCGCACTTCATCGACGTCGCAGGCTCGGACGCCGTGCGGCGGGTGCTGCCCGCGGTCGTCCCCGTCGTCATGCTCGCCCTCGGCGTCGAGGTCGTGCTCAACTTCCTCCTCGCGATGTACCGCCCGCGCAAGAAGGGCGAGCACCCGAGGCCCGCGTTCGACTCCCAGATCCTCGCCTTCCTGGCCGCCCCCGACCGTCTCGCCCGTTCCGTCGGCGAGGCCCTCGACTACCAGTTCGGCTTCGAGGTCCGCGGGACGTGGTTCTACCGACTCATCACCCGCGCCTGGGTCCTGCTCGCGCTGCTGGGCGTCTGCGTCGTCTGGTTGCTCAGTTCCCTCGCCGTGGTCCAGCCGCACCAGCGCGGCATGATGCTCCGCTTCGGGCGCGTCGTCCACGAGGACCTCGGGCCGGGGCTGCACTTCAAGGCCCCCTGGCCGATCGACCGCCTCGTCGTGCCCGAGCAGATGGAACTCGACTCGGCCGGGCGACCGAGAGTCGTCGCCCGCACCGCGACCGGCGTCCGCGTCCTGAACCTCGGCACGCCGCCCGCCGAGGGCACGGGGCCGATCCTGTGGACGACGGAGCACGCCAAGGACGAAGTCTTCTTCGTCTGCCAGCCCTCGGGCGTCGATCGCGCCGGGCAGGAGCGCGCGCGCGACCTCGCGCTCATCGCCATCGAGGTGCCCCTGCAGTTCGCCGTCAGCGATCCGCGCCTCTACGACGAGCTCGGCCCACCCGCCATGCGCGACGACCTGCTGCGGAGCGTCGGCCAGCGCGCCGTCACGCGGTTCGTCTCGAGCGTCTCGATCGACGACGCCGTGGGCATGAACCGCGCGGACCTGTCCCACCGCCTGCGCGTCGAGATCCAGGCCGCGTTCGACGCCCTGAACCCGGACGCCTCGGGCCGCCCGCGCGGCGCGGGGGTGGAGATCCTGCAGGTCGGCGTCGCCGGCGTCCATCCCCCCCGCGAGGTCGCGCCGAAGTTCGAGCAGGTGGTGATCGCGCAGCAGAACCGCGCGGCGAAGATCGAATCCGCGCGGGCCGACGAGGCCCAGACCCTCGCGCGCGTCGCCGGGAGCGTCGAGGCCGCCCGGCGCATCGCCCGGGCGATCGAGGCCAGCGACGCCGCGTCCCAGCAGGCCCAGCCGGAACTGACGCTCGAAGCGGAGCGGCTGATCGAGGACGCCGCGGGCGAGGCCGCCCAGATCCTCGCCCAGGCCCGCGCCGAGCGGTGGCGCACGCACATGGCCGCAAAGGCGCAAGCGGCGGAGTACGCCGGACGCGTCGCCGCCTACCGCGCCTCGCCCATGGTCTATCGCGCGGGCCTGTACTACGCCGCGCTCCTCGAAGCGATGAAGGACGCCCGGCTCTACGTCACGACCGAGCGCCTCGACAACGTCCACGTGCGCGTCGAACTGCAGGACCGCACGACGGCCGGAAGCACCATCTTCACCGACGAGACGTCGGAAAGCCCGTAACCCAGCCGCCGGGGCGAACGCAGCACGCCCCAACGGAGCGACCACGTGCAGCGAGCCATCTCCATCCTGATGACGATCATCTTCCTCCTCGCCCTGCTCTCGTTCACCGTGACGTACTCCGTCCGGTTCACGGAGAAGGCCGTGCTGACGACCTTCGGCAAGCCCGCCGAGCAGCCCGTCGAGGACGAAGGCCTCAAGTTCAAGTGGCCCTACCCCGTGCAGGCGGTCACGAAGTACGACACACGCTCGCGCGTGCTCCAGTCCCGCGCCGAGGCCCAGCAGACCCGCGACGACCGCCAGATCATCATGGAGTCCTTCCTGGTCTGGCGCGTCTCCAACCCCCTCGAGTTCTTCCGGACCTTCAGCAACGCCGGCGCCCGCCCCGAGGACCACTACCGAAAGGCCGAGCAGAGCCTCAACAACCTCCTCCGCTCCGCCATGGCCGAGACCGGCAAGTACCGCCTCGACGAACTCTTCACGCCGGACGCCGGCGCCTCCAAACTCGCCGAACTCGAGGCCCGCATCCTCGCCTCCCTCGGCTCGCCCGACGAACGCGGCAAGAGCCTGAAGGACTACGGCATCGAGGCCGAACTCGTCGGCATCAACCGGATCCGACTCGCCGAGTCCACCACCCAGGCCGTCAACGAGCGCATGGCCGCCAACCGCGACCGCCTCGCCAAGGAGATCGAGAGCGAAGGCGAGGCCGTAGCCGAGGCGATCCGCTCCCAGGCCGAGTCCGACCGCCAGCGCATCCTCGATTTCGCCCGGGCTCGCGCCCGCGAGATCCAGGCCCAGGGCGACATCGAGGCCGGGCAGTACCTCGCCCAGATGAACGAGAACCCCGAACTCGCCGTCTTCCTCCGCGAGATCGACCTGCTCAAGCAGACCTGGAGCAAGCGCGTCACGCTCGTCCTCACCACCGGAACGCCCGGACTCTCCCTCCTCGCCCCCGATGCCCTCAGCGGCCTGACGCCGGGCCAGATCCCCCCGAGCCGCCTGCCCCCGGAGTGGTTGGCCGCCGGCGGTTCCGGACGCACCGCTGAAGCCCCCCCGACCACCGGATCGCCAGGGGCCGACCCGTCCCCCGAGCCTTCGTCGGAGCAACCCCGATGACCGATCACGAGACGGGCACCCCCCAACCGGAACGCGAGGCCTCGGTCACCCTTCGCCCGGGCCTGCGCGAGACCGACGCCTCGCTCATGGACCCGGCGAACCAATCGCTCGCCGAGGCCCTTCGGCTCACCTTCCGCATCCTCCAACTCATCATGATCGGCCTCGTCGCCGCCTACTTCCTCACCGGGTTCCAGTCGATCCAGGCGAACGAGCGTGGCGTGGCGCTCCTGTTCGGCCGGGTCGTCGCCTCCGAACTCCCGCCCGGCTTCCGCTTCGCCGCGCCCTACCCGATCGGCGAACTGGTCCGCGTGAATACGGGCGTCAACGCCCAGCCCCTGAACCGCGAGTTCTGGCCCTACACCGAGGCCGGACGCGAAGAGACGACCCCGATCGACCGACTGCGCGGCCTGGCGAACATCAACCCCGTCGAGGACGGCTCGCTCATCACCGCCGACGGCAACCTCGCCCACACCCAGTGGGAGATCCAGTACCGACGCGCCGACCCCTCCGCCTACCTCCGCAACGTCTACACCCAGAACGAGATGGAACTCGTCCGCGGCGCGGTGATGCGCGGCATCGTCCAGGCCGTCGCCGAAGCCACCATCACCGGCCTCCTCACCCAGTCCGGCGAGGGCGAGGGATCGGTCGAGACCCGTGCCCGCGCCATCGCGCAGCAGACGCTCGACGCGCTGGACGCGGGGATCGAGATCGACCGGCTCGCCCTCAAGCGCAAAATCCCCCCCGTCTACCTGCGCGACCGATTCGCCAACGTCCAGGCCGCGGAATCCAAGAAAGGCGCGGTGCAGGAGACGGCGCAGCGGGCGGCGAACCAACTGCTCAACGAGACGGCGGGCCGGGCCGCGCTCCCCATCATCGCGGCGATCGACGAGTACGAGGCCGCCCTCGCGCAGGGCGACGGCGCGGCCGCCGACGCCGCCCTCGCCACAGTCAACAGGCTGCTCGACGGCGAGGCCCCCGCGGACCACGCCGGCGAGGCCCTCCTCTCGGGCGAGGTCTCCCGCATCATGGCCGAGGCGAGGCAGTACCGCTCGAGCGTCGTCAGCCGCTCGCGGGCCGAACTCTCGCTCTACAAGGCCAAACTCGCCCAGTACCGCACCAATCCGGCCGTCATGGTCCACTCCGAGTGGGCCAACGCCGTCCGCGCCTTCTACCAGAACGACGGGCTGCAGACCATCCTCAACCCGATCGGCGTGGGGCACCTCGAAATCGTCATCAACCAGGACCCCTTCGCCATGCAGGAGCGCGAGCGCGCCCGGCGACTGCAACTCAACCGCGAGGCGCAGCAGCAGCGCATGGAAGAGCAGCGCCGCGCTCGCTTCCGCACCGATGAAGGTCTCACCGTCACGCCCGATTGACGCGGAGGAACGATGTCCGATCCCGCCACGACTCCGCGCCGGCAGCCCGTCGTCGCGTGCCAGGGCGTGACCAAGGTCTTCAAGGACTTCTGGATGCGCGACCGCGCCCGCGCGGTGGATTCGCTCACCTTCGAGATCTACCCGCGCGAAGTCTTCGGACTGCTCGGGCCGAACGGCTCCGGCAAGAGCACCACGATCAAGATGATCCTCGGGCTGCTGCGCCCGACCTCGGGACGCATCGCCGTCTTCGCCCGACCGCCCTCCGACGTCGCCATCAAGCGACGCATCGGCTACCTGCCCGAAGAGTCCTACCTCTACCCCTTCCTCAACGCCCGCGAGACGCTCGAGTACTACGGCAAACTCTTCGAGATCGAGCACGCCGTCCGACGCCGACGCATCGACGAACTCCTCGACATGGTCGGCCTCACCCACGCCCAGTACCGACCGGTCCGCGACTACTCCAAGGGCATGCAGCGCCGGATCGGCATCGCGCAGGCCCTCATCAACGACCCCGACCTCCTCATCCTCGACGAACCCACCACCGGACTCGACCCCATCGGCACACGCCAGGTCAAGGACCTCATCGTCGAACTCGGACGACGCGGAAAGACCGTCCTCCTCTCCAGCCACCTCCTCGCCGACGTCGAGGACTGCGTCGACCGGCTCGTCATCCTCTACGGCGGGCGCAAGCGCGACGAGGGCACCTGCGACTCCATGCTCGAACGCCGATCTCGCACCGCCATCGAGACCGACGCCCTCGACGACGCCACCATCGCCGAGATCGACGCCCTCCTCCGCAGGCGTTCCGGCGGCCGGCAGGCCGTCCTCCGCGTCGGGCACCCCCGCCAGACCCTCGAAGAAAAGTTCCTCGACATCGTCGAGCAGGCCCAGCGCGAACGCGCCGCCACCAGCGGCGTCGTCCACGGCGGCGCGACGGCGGCGTTCCTGCGCGCCCCCGAGGCCGCCGAGGGCGAAGCCCTCATCTCGGACCTGCTCACGCACGAGCCTCCGCTCACCCCCGCTCAGCCCGCCCCCCCGGAACCGCCCGGCTCGCCCGGCGTGCTCGATGCGCTCGTGGATCAGGAGCACGGCACGCCCGACACCGACGCCACGCCCACGCGGAGCGCCGAGCCTGCCCCGCCCGACGAGAGCGTCGATGAGTCCGTCATCTCCTCGCTCCTCGACCGCCCGCACGACGACGACCAGCCGGGGCGCACGCCGTGAAGATCCGCGACGCGATCCGACGCCTCAACACCCTCCAGCGTTCGCTCGCGTTCAAGGTCATCGCGTCGATCGTCATCGTCGCGGCGGCCACCGTCGGTTTCGCGGCCTACGCCGTGTACCGCACCGCGCCCTTGGCCGCGCCGATCATCGATTCCCCCGAGACGCCCGCCGCCCCGCGCACCGGCGCGGCCGACGACCCGATCGAATCCACCCGGCTCGCCCTCGAACAGATCCTCTCGGCGCGCACCGACACCACCGCGCTGGGCGTCGGCATCGCCGCCGTCGCCGGGCTGGCCCTGCTCGTCACCTGGTTCGGACTCGCGCTCACCTACCTTGCGCTCCTCGCCGCCGTCGCGCTCGTCGCGGTGCCGCTCCTGCTCGCGGACGGGACCCGGAACCTCGGGCTGCTCACCGGGGGGGCTGCCGTCCTCACCGGCGCGTTCACCGTCCTCCTCGAAGCCGCCCGCGTCGCGCTCGCGGGCAGCGGCCCGGTCCGCGCCATCGCCCGCAACGTCCTCGCCGAGGCCGTGCGCATGAAGTTCTCCCTCGTCTTCATCGTCATCCTGATCGTGGGCCTCGCCGCGCTGCCCGGCGTGCTCGACGAGTCGCAGCCGCTCCGCTACCGCGTGCAGACCTTCATGAGTTTCGGCACGGGCCTCTCCTACTGGGTCATCGCCGTGCTGACCGTCCTCTTCTCCGCGGCGACCGTCGCCTTCGAGCAACGCGACCGGATCATCTGGCAGACCATGACCAAGCCCGTCGCCCCGTGGCAGTACGTGCTGGGCAAGTGGCTCGGCGTCACCGCGCTCAGCGGCGTCCTGCTCGTCGTCTGCTCCACCGGCGTCTTCCTCTTCGTCGATTACCTCCGCACCCGCCCCGCCGTCGGCGAGCGCGAGGCCTACGTCGCCGCGTCCCAGGACGAGTACGTCACCGAGGACCGCCTCGTCCTCGAGACGCAGGTCCTCGCCGCCCGAGTGACCGTCGACATCGACCCGCCCGTCAAGCCACAGGACCCGGATTTCATGCGCGCCGTCGAGGAGTTCATCCGCAACGAACGCGTCGGCAACGAGTCCTTCGCCCGAGAACCCGCCGAGCGCCGGAAGGTCGAGGAAGACCTCTACAAGAGCTGGGAACGCGCCTACCGCGCCGTCCCGCCCGGGGGCATCAAGCACTACGTCTACAAGGGACTCGCTCAGGCCCGCGCCGCCAACGCCCCCATCACCTTCCGCCACCGAGTCGACGCCGGCTCGAACGCCCCCGACGAGTTCGTCTACGTCACCTTCATCTTCGGGACCGAAAGCCCCCAGATCTACGTCCGCCGCATGAGCCTCGGCTTCTACCACTCCATGACCATCCCGGCCGCCGTCGTCGAGTCAGGCGGCGAGGTCCGGCTCGCCGTCGCAAACGGCAACATCCAGAACGGCGTGCCCAACGCCGACACGATCAGTTTCCCGCCCGGCGGCCTCGAACTCTCCTATTCCGCCGGGAGTTACCGCGCCAACTTCGCGCGCGGCGTCCTCCTCCTCTGGGCCAAACTCGCCTTCCTCTCCATGCTCACGATCCTCGCCTCCACCTCGCTCAGTTTCCCCGTGACGTGCCTCGTGGCCTTCGGCGCGTTCCTGGCCGCGGAAGGCTCGCTCTACATGAGCGGCGCGCTCGAGCACTTCCGAACCGAGGACGAGCAGGGCAACGTCAATCACCTCCTCGTCGTCGCCGAGTGGATCACCCTCGGCGTCGCCTGGGTCTTCTCCGGCTACGGCGAGATCCGACCGACCGTCAAACTCGTCGAGGGCAGACTCATCCCGTGGGGCGAGGTCGCACGCGGGCTGGCCGTCCTCGCCGCCCTGACCGCCGCCCTGTACGGCGCGGCCGTCCTCGCCTTCCGCAGACGCGAACTCGCCACCTATTCCGGCCACTGACCGACCCCGCACACGCCCGCCGGCGTACCACACGTGCGAACGACGGAGACGCGACATGCGACGCGACACCTTCGTGCAGACCATTGCCGCCGCGGCCGCGATCGTCGCGCTCGGCGCGTCGGCCCTGCTCGGCGCGCAACTCACCTCCTCGGCCGGCCGGCACAAACTCGTCTACACCGACCGTGCCGAGGACGGCGACCCGCCGCAGGTGGCGATCGGCATCGCCATGGGCGCGTTCCGCGGCGTCTTCGTGAACTTCCTCTGGCTCCGCGCCAACACGCTCAAGGAAGAGGGCAAGTTCTACGAGGCGCTCGAACTCGCCCGCGCCATCACACGACTCCAGCCCCGATTCCCCCAGGTCTGGGTCTTCCACGCCTGGAACATGGCGTACAACATCTCCGTCTCCACCCACACGCAGGACGAACGATGGCAGTGGGTGCAGGCCGGCATCCGACTGCTGCGCGACGAGGCGATCCCCGCCAACCCCAACGACATGCTCCTGCACAAGGAACTCGCCTGGATCTACCTCCACAAGATCGCCGGCATCACCGACGACGCCAACCAGTTCTACAAGCGCAAGGTCGCCGAGGAATGGACGATCAACCTCGGCGAGCCGCCCCCCCCCACGCCGAAGGACCGCAGCGCCGCCAACGCGATCAACCGGTACGTCGAGTGGCTCACCCCCGTCGCCGAGGCCGCAAGAACGCCCGAGGAACTCGCCCGCCGCTCGCCCGCGGCCGCCGGGTTGCTGCGACGGATCCATGCCGAGGTCGGCGACCCGCCCGACCGCACGCTCCTGCGGCGCTACGAGCGGCTCAAAGCGCTGGAACGATCGGCGGTGCGCAGGCAAGTCGAGGCGACGATGGGCCCCAACAACGCGGCCATGCTCGCGCTCATGCGCGACCCGCAGTACGCCGACGCCTGGCCCGAACTGCTCGCCTTCGTGCGCCGCAGAACGATCACCGCCGAGTACCGCATGGACCCGCTGCGCATGATCCGCTACACCCGCAAGTACGGCCCGATCGACTGGCGCCACCCGGCGGCGCACTCGCTCTACTGGGGCGCCAAGGGCGTCGAAGAAGCGCTCGGACGCTGGCACGAGGGCAACAAACGGGACTTCGACTTCATCAACTCCGACCGCATCGTCATCCAGTCGCTCCAGGAGTTGTACCGCTCGGGCGAGATCTACTTCAACTTCCTCGAGTTCACCAGCGGCATGGAGAGTTTCTACATGGCCTCGGTCAACCCACACTTCGTCGAATCCTACGGCGAGGTGCTGGGCGAACTCGTGCAGCGGTCGTGGGCGGACCAGCCCGACCGGCCCTACACCGTCTACGCGGCCGGGTACGAGAACTTCCTGAAGGACGCCGTGCGGTTCTTCTACCGCCGAGGGCAGTTCGACGAGGCGGAACGCCACTACCGGAAACTCGGCGCGCTCACGATCGGGGGCAGGTCATACGCCCAGTTGAACGACCCGATGCGCGCCTGGGACTACTCCAGACCGCTCCAGGAGTTCGTCCACTTCGAACTCCAGAACGAACGCATTCTCTCCGCGTACGTCGCCGTCTCCGAGATCGTCGGTGCCCTCCAGGGCGCGTACGCCTCCGGCCTCCTGGGCGACGACGAGGAACTCTTCCGCGCCCAGTTCGACTACGCCCGCACCGCCCACGCCTTCTACATGCAACGCCAACTCCGCGAGACCGTCGCCATGGGCGCCCAGGCCGGACGAACCGAGTTCCTCGACCGTGACTTCCGCATCGTCGCCGGCCAGGTCTTCCGCGAACTCATCATGCTCGTGCCCGTCGCCGACGCCTCCGCGATGTACAACCGCGCCCCGGAGGACCTGCGACGCTTCGTCTACGACCTGCTCGCCGAAACCTACCGCGAGCCGATGGACGCACTCGCCCGCGAGCAGACCGGCGAGTCCTTCAACGGCCTCTTCCCCGAGCCGACCGGCATGACCGCCCACCGCGCCATGATGGAGCAGCGGGCGCTCGAACGCGCAGAGCAACGCATCGACGTCGCACCGAAGTAGAGCCTATCCCGGAACCGAAGATTCACCACAGAGGCACAGAGGTCACAGAGCCTGAAGAACAAGCGGTTTTTCTCTGTGCTCTCTGTGCCTCTGTGGTGAGGTTGTATGCCAAGGAAACGGGATAGGTTCTAGCGTTCGGACTTGAACGCGAAGGACGCGAAGCACGCGAAGGGATGGAGAACGGGATAACGTCACTCCGTCACCCCGTCACCCCGTCACTCCGTCACCGCGTGAGCCGACGCGCCGCTTCCTCGTACCGCGCGACCGTCCCCGCCACGACCTCCGGCGGCAGTTCCGGCCCCGGCGCACGCTTGTCCCACGCCCCCGCCTCCACCAGCCCCTCCAGATACTCGCGCACGAACTGCTTGTCGAAACTCGCCTGCGCACGCCCCGGCTCGTAGCGGTCCGCGGGCCAGAACCGCGAACTGTCCGGCGTCAGCGCCTCGTCGACCAGCATCGGCTCCTCGCCCTCCGGCCGCCCGTCCGCCCCGATCGGCACGCCGAACTCGAACTTCGTGTCCGCGATGATGATGCCCCGCGCCATCGCGTGCGCCGCCGCCGCCGTGTAGATCGCCACCGAGACCTCCCGCAGCCGGCGCATCAGCCCCTCCCCCACCATCGCGGCCGCTCGCTCAAACGGGATGTTCTCGTCGTGCCTCCCCTGCTCCTCCTTCGTCGCGGGCGTAAAGATCGGCTCCGGCAGGCGGTCGCACTGGCGCAGCCCGGCGGGCAGCGGCACGCCGCACACCGACCCCGTCGCCCGGTAGTCCTTCCACCCCGAGCCTTCGAGGTAGCCCCGCACCACGCACTCCACCGGCACGACGCGGCAGGACCGGGCGAGCATCACCCGGCCTTCGAGGCACTCCCGCGGCGTGTCCCCCGGCCCGAACGCCAACGCCGGAACCTCCGCCGCCCCCGTCGAGAGCAGGTGCGTGCGGCACAGGCCCCGCGCCTCGACCCACCGAAGCCAGAACGCCGCGATCGTCGTCAGCAGCCGCCCTTTGCCCGGCACGGGCGTCGGCATGACCACATCGAACGCCGAGAGCCGATCCGAGGCCACGATCAGCAGCCGAGGCCGACCCCCGCTGTCCGGCGGCAGGTCATACACATCCCGGACCTTCCCCCGACGCCGTCCGGGCAACGACAGACGCGACTCGAAAAGCGCGGCGTCAGACCCCGAGCAAGACCCGCATGAAGTGGCCATGGGCGGATCGTAGAACGAGGCCTTCCGCCCCGACGCCGGCACGCCCACAATCCTGTCCCGCCCCGGGTTGCAGTCCGCCGCCAGACGGGGACAATGCCCCTGTCGTCCGGCGGCCGCCGGGGGGCGCAGGGAGGACCCCGCTCGCCATGCTGAACTTCGTCGTCTTCAACGGCGGGCCGGAGAACGCCTTCCGCCTCGGGCACGCCTACCTGATCGGCCCCGACGATGTCCCCACGCCCGCCTCGCTCAGGGCCGGCAACGGGATGATCCAGTGCGACAAGGGCGCGGACGGCTCCGCGGGGCTGGCCCTCCAGTTCCCGCTCGAGGGCCTGCCCCCAGCCCCCGACGGCGGCCTGGTGCCCAACATCGGACTGGTCACCGTGCAGACCTGCCTGCTCCCGCAGCGCGAAAGCCCATACCTCCTCAGCCTCGAACTCGCCCGCCACCGGATCATGACCTTCCTGAACCGGCTCGAAGATTGGGGCCTCTTCGACCTGCCCACCGACGATCCCATCCTGAAGCAGTTCGAACGCGCCCGCCAGACGTTCACGGCCGCGCTGGTCGCGCCACGACACCCCACGGAGCAGGACCCGCACGGGTACTCCGCCGAGGCCGACCGGCTGGCGCGGGAGTCGCTCGCCCTGGCCATCGACGCGGGCGAGCGGCTCGCGCTGCTCAACGCGCAGCGGCAACTCGAGCGGCGTCTCTCCGGTCGGCTCTACGCGGAGGCGGCGGAGCGGTACGCCGCGGCGTCGGGAGACTCGCCGCCCGCGAACGCGCCGATCATCCTCCAGAACTCGGTGGGCGTGACCCTGCCCGGCCGCGCGCTGGTCGGGTGTGAGGTCTCCCCCCGCTCATTCACCGAAGCGCACCAGCGGGCGGTCTTCGCCGCGTGCGATTTCATCTCGCTGCCGATGCGCTGGGTCGACATGGAGCCGGGCGAAGGTGAGTACAGCTTCACCGGCACGGACCGCTGGATCGAGTGGGCCGTGCGCAAGGCCAAACTGCCCGTGCACGCCGGCCCCATCGTGGACTTCCGCCCCGCGAGCGTGCCGGACTGGCTCTACATCTGGGAGAACGACTACGAAACCCTGCGCGAACTGGTGTACGAGCACGTGCGCACCATCGTGACCCGCTACCGCCGCACGGTGACGCGCTGGACGGTCGCCTCGGGGCTGCACGTGAACTCGGGCTTCCGCCTCTCCTACGAGCAGATGCTCGACCTGACGCGCCTCTGCGTCCTGCTCGTGCGCAAGTTGCAGCCCTCGGCCAAGGTCCAGGTCGAGATCGACCAACCGTGGGGCGAGTACTACGCGACGAACCGGCAGTCGCTCCCGCCGCTCGTGTATGCGGACACGATGGCCCAGGCCGGCATTGTCGTGGATGCGTACGCGCTGCGGCTGCACGCCGGCACCCCCGAGCCGGGCTGCTCCACGCGCGATCTCATGGCGCTCTCCTCGATCCTCGACCGCTACGCCGCGCTCGAACGCCCGATCGTCGTCTCGTCGCTCGCCGCGCCGAGTCGCGCGGAGCCGGCGACGGAGGAGATCGAGCCGGGCCGCTGGCGCGCCGAGTGGAGCGAGTCCACGCAGGCCGAATGGCTCAGCAAGGCCATGGCGATCGCGCTCGCCAAGCCCTTCGTCCACAGCGTCTGCTGGTCCGAACTCGCCGACGCCTCGGCACGCCCCGAGGCACCCGACTGCGGGCTGATGACGGCGACGGGCCAGCCCAAGGCCGCGCTCGCACGCCTGATCGATCTGCGCGCTTCGCTCAACGAAGGCCGCACCCCGCCCGACCTCGCCGTGGGGATGCTCTCGTGAACGAACGCAAGCCCTCCAGCCCCGATTGGACCGGCGGACCGTCGAAGTGGGCCGCCGTCGCCATCCTCGGCGGAGCGTCGATCGTCGGCATCGGCTGGTCGATCGCCACGCGACACGCCGGGCCTGCAACCGCCCACGCCGCCGAAACGACAATCCTCCCGCCGAGGGACACGACGAACGACCAGCCCCCTCGCGACTCGCTCCGACCGCCCGCGGAGGACCGCCCGGCGGCAACGCCCTCCATCGCCCGGCTGATCGACCTCAACTCCGCCTCCGCCGCCGAGTTGCAGTCCCTGCCCGGCATCGGCCCCGCGCTCGCGGCCCGAATCATCGACGACCGCAACGCCAACGGCCCGTTCGGCTCGGTCAACGACCTCGAGCGGGTGCGCGGCATCGGCCCCATCACGGTCGAGAAGATCCGCCCGCTCGCCACCGCACGCTGACCGTGCCCCCCGCACGGGCCGATATCATGCCGGAGTTCCAACGCGCGTGGCGACGGCCGGGCACGAACCCCCGGCCGCGCGTGCGCCTGCGCGCGCCGCGGTGAACCATGCCCGACCGCCCGTCAGACCGGCTCGACGCCATCGCCGCCCACCCCGCGCTGCGCGAACTCGCCCGCGCGATGGACGCGGGCCGCCGCGTCGTCGCCGACGGCATCGCGGGATCATCCACGCCCATCGTCGCCGGCGCGCTCGCCCGCGTGCTGCAACGCCCCGTCGTCCTCGTTGTCGCCCACACCGACGAGGCCGAGGACGCCCTGGACGAACTCGAATCCGTCGGCGTCGAGGCGCTGCGGTTGCCCGCGCTCGAAGTCCTCCCCGGCGAGACCAATGTGAGCCTCGACCTCTTCGCCGAGCGCGGCGCGGTCATCGAGCGCGCCCGCTCGATCGACCCGGCGTCGCCGGTCGTCCTCGTCTGCCCCGTGCAGGCGCTCATGCAGGGCGTGCCCACGCCGCAGCGTCTGGCCGCCGTCTGGCGCACCGTCCGGACCGGCGATCGTGTGCGCCCGGGCGACCTGGCCCGCTGGCTCGACGACGCCGGCTACACCCGCGCCGACGCCGCCGACGAGCCGGGCCAGTACGCCCTGCGGGGCGGCATCCTCGACGCCTTCCCCCCCGGCGCAAACGCCCCCGTCCGCTTCGACTTCTTTGGCGACGAGGTCGAGCGCATCAACGAGATCGACCCGGCGACGATGGCCTCGGACCGGCGCATCGACGCCGCGAGCCTCGTCGCCGCCGATCCCGCCCGCGTCGTGCCCGACGACCGATCCACCCTCTTCCTCGACCTGCTGCCCGCGACGGCCGGCGGCGTGCTGGCCGAGACGATGGAGGTCGTCGAGCAGGCCCGCGGCTACTGGGAGCGAGCCACCGACAGCCGGGGCATCTTCCCCCCCCCCGAGGTCCTGCGAGCGCTGGAGACACGATCGCGCGGGTTCGCCGAGATCAACCAGTTCTCGGCCGGCGCGGCCTCAGCGGACGCCCGCGTGACGCTGCCCGTCGCGCCCCTCCCCCACTTCGAGGCCGACGCCGCGGCAGCCATGCACGAACTGGCCGCCATCGACGCCGCGCGCATCGTCGCCCTCTGCCGCAACGAGGGAGAGCGGCAGCGGCTCGGCGAACTGCTCGAGGAGTTCGCGCCGGAGGCCGCCGCTCGTGTCGAACGCACGATCGGCTACCTCCATCGCGGGTTCATCTGGGGCGACGGCAACGCCTCGCTCGCCCTCGTCCCGGTCCACGAACTGCTCCACCGCTTCGATGTCCGCCGGCGCGCCGCGCCCGGGCGCCTCCGCGCCGGCCGCGCGATGGACACCTTTCTGGACATCACCCCCGGCGACTTCGTCGTCCACGCGGAGCACGGCATCGCCCGCTTCGTCGCCCTGACAACCATGAAGCCGCGCGCCCTGCCCGGCCGCGCCGCCGCCGCCCACGACGACCCCCAGGAGTACCTCACCCTCGAGTTCGCCGGGCGGTCGAAACTCCACGTCCCCGCGTCCAGCATCGACCTCGTCCAGCGCTATGTCGGCGGCTTCCGCGGCAAGCCCCAACTCTCCACCATCGGCGGCACGCGCTGGCAGACGCAGAAGTCCCGAGTCGCCGAGGGCGTGCGCGACCTCGCCGCCGAGATGCTCCGCGTCCGCGCCGCCCGCGAGGCCATGCCCGGCATCCGATACCCCGCGGACACGCCCTGGCAGAAGGAGTTCGAGGCCGAGTTCCCCTACGAGGAGACCGAGGACCAACTCGCCGCGCTCGCCGAGATCAAGAAGGACATGGCCTCCCCCCGCCCGATGGACCGCCTGCTCTGCGGCGACGTGGGCTTCGGCAAGACCGAACTCGCCGTCCGCGCCGCGTTCAAGGCCGTCGAGTCCGGGCGGCAGGCCGCGGTGCTCGTCCCCACGACCGTCCTCGCCGAGCAGCACGAGCGAACCTTCCGCGCCCGCTTCGCCGGCTACCCCTTCCGCGTCGAGAGCCTGTCGCGCTTCAAGACCGGGCGCGAGCAGGCCGAAATCCTCCGCGAACTGAAGGCCGGTCGCGTGGACGCCGTCATCGGCACGCACCGCCTGCTGTCGGGGGACGTCGCCTTCGCCGACCTCGGCCTCGTCGTCGTCGACGAAGAGCAGCGCTTCGGTGTCGAGCACAAGGAAAAACTGCTCCGTCTGCGCATGACCGTCGACGTCCTCACCCTCTCCGCCACGCCCATCCCCCGCACGCTCCACATGTCCATGCTCGGCCTGCGCGACATCTCCAGCCTGGCCACCCCCCCCCTCGACCGCCGCGCCATCGTCACCGAGGTCATCCCCTGGAACGACCGACGCATCGCGCAGGCCATCGCACGCGAACTGTCGCGGGATGGTCAGGTCTACTTCGTCCACAACCGGGTCCACAACATCCGGCGCATCGCCGACGACGCCCGCCGCCTCGCCCCCGACGCCCGCGTGGACATCGGCCACGGTCAGATGCCGCCGCGCGAACTCGAAGCCGTCATGCTCCGCTTCATGCGCCGCGAAACCGATGTCCTCGTCTGCACCACCATCATCGAGAGCGGCATCGACATCCCGACCGCGAACACGATCATCATCAACGACGCCGACCGCTTCGGCCTGGCCGACCTGCACCAGTTGCGCGGCCGCGTCGGACGCTCCGACCGACGCGCCTACTGCTACCTGCTGCTCCCCACCACACGCACGCTCAACGAGACCGCCCGCAAGCGCCTCCAGGCCGTCGAGCAGTACGCCATGCTCGGCGCGGGCTTCAAGATCGCCATGCGCGACCTCGAAATCCGTGGCGCGGGCAACCTCCTCGGCCCCGAGCAGTCCGGCCACATCGCCGCCGTCGGCTACGAGATGTACTGCCGACTGCTCCAACACGCCGTCCACGAACTGCGCAACGAGAAGACGCCGGAGCCCGCGAGCGGCACCGCCGTCGAGATCGGCCTCGCCGGCGCCATCCCACGCGCCTACATCCCCAGCGACGCGCGCCGCCTCGAGGCCTACCGACGCATCGCCGTCGCCGCGACGCCCGCCGACCTCGACGCCGTCGCCCAGGCCCTCGAATCCGCCTACGGCCCGCTCCCCCCGCCCGCGCGACGACTCCTCGACCTGGCCGAACTCCGCGTGCTGGCCGCGGGCCTCGGCGTGCGCGGCGTCATCGTCCGCGAACGCGACGTCGTCTTCCGCGCCCGCGACCCCAACCCGATCACAGAGCGCCTCCGCGGCGCAAAGGGAACCGTCACGCCCCTCCCGCCCAAGGCCCACGACTCCCTCCACGAAATCTACTACCGCCCGCCGGAGCAATACCTCGAGCCGGAAACGCTGCTGCGAGTGCTGAGGGGGAGGTTGAGCGGAGGGAAACGAGCGGAGCCTGAACTGCCCGGAGTGGGATCAAGGGCATGAAGCGAGGTTCTTCGAGCGAATCGGCGGACAATCCTCCGACGGGGCACCGGTGCGTTCACAGAACAGACTCGGTGTACACTCTCTTTACTCGATTTCATCGGAGAATGTGATGCCCGAAGGCTACGACTCACATGCGGACTACATGGGCTGGATCAAGTCCGAGGCTGAGGCGCGGGCCGCATCGATCCGGCAAGCGCTCTTGGAGGCGTTCGCCAAGTTCGTGGAGCTCCGTGAGGTCGAGGTCATCAACTTTTCGGCAATGACGGCTCGGGACATTGCCGCCGCGATCAAGTCCAGACCCTCGATCCTCAAGCCACTCATGGCGTGCTGCAACGTCGCCGCTCGCGCCATCGAGCGCGACCTGGACATCCGGGGCATGGATACCTACGTGCCGCGGCTTTCCGAAGAGCACGTCGCGACCATCGCAGGATACCTCAAGCCATTTCTCCCGCAGGAGTTGGCGGTGCCGGCGCTCAGCGAACTGGACAGGTACTTCTTCGCCGACAAGGAGATCCGCGCCCGAAAGGGACGCTGGGAGCGGACGATCGTCGAAACGCTCAACGCCCAATCGCGACTGCGATTCAAGAAGCGCAAGTTCGCTGTCGGCGAAGAGTACTTCGAGCTCGATGCTGCCGCGCCAGGGACCGGCCCGATCCAGGTTGGAGTTGACGTGAAGCGGATCGAGGCCCGGCGCGACATCCACAAGCGGGCCGACGAGATCATCAACAAGGCAGCGAAGTTCAAGCGGGTATTTCCCGACGGAAAGTTCGCGGTGGTGGTGTACTACCCCTTCACTGTCGAGCACGTCAACGTGCAGAACCGGCTTGAGTCGACCGCGATTGATGCGATCTGTTTCGCCTCGCATTCGCCCGAGCAGATCGCGGTCGCCGTGGGGCTGATCGTGGATCGGCTCGGCATTCGGGGCGCGCCGCCGCCCGCTCAGCCCTGAGCCACCGAGCGGCGCAGGTCGAGGCTCGGGCCACTGCCGAACATCCGCCCCTGCTGGATTTCCTTCTTGATCCGCTTCTCCGCGAGCGCGAAGTACCGCGGGTCCAGTTCGTTGGCGATGCTGCTGCGGTCGGCCTGCATCGCCGCGATCGTTGTGGTCCCCGTCCCAGCGAACGGGTCGAGCACGGTGTCTCCCGTGAAGGAGAACATCCGCACGAGGCGGTAGGCGAGCTCGACCGGGAACGGGGCGGGGTGGTCCTTGGCAGAAGCGCCGGTGATGTCGGACCAGATGGGGCGGAACCACTTGGACTGTTCCTCTTTGGTCAGCCGCGAGGTGGCGCGCTGCTCGTCTGTCGGATTGCGATAGCCCCCGTGCTTGCGAAGCATCAGGATGTACTCGACATCGTTCTTCACGATGGCGTTGGGCTCGTAGGGTTTCCCCAGAAAGCCGCCACCGTTGCCGCTGGCCTCGAACTGTGCGTTGGCAATCTTGTTCCAGAGAATCGGTGTCAGATAGTCGAAGCCGATCCTCCGCGCCCGCACCGCGATGTCTGCGTGCAAGGGCAGCACGAGATGGCGCCCACCGTTCGTCTTTCGCGCGACGCACACGTCTCCTACGTTGCACACCAACCGGCCCCCGGGGACGAGGACGCGGTAGCAGTGCTGCCAGACCTTGTCGAGCTCGTCGTGGAACGCCTCGTAGTCGTCCATGTCGCCGAGTTGGCCGGGGTGCTCGTGGTACTCCTTGAGATTGAAGTACGGGGGTGACGTGACCACGAGATGTACCGACCGATCAGGGATCCAAGCGAGGTTCCGGGCATCGCCGAGGTTGAGCGTGTGCTCGGTGGCTGGCCCCTCGTACTTCCTGGCGTCCGGAATCCGCGTGGCTTCGGCGCGGGTCTTCTTCCTCTCGCCCACGGCCGCCGCCCTAGCTGTCGTCGAATCGTCGTCCATCAACACCATCATACTCAACTACGCTGGACCACCTCACAGCAGAGCGCCAGGCTCACCCATCTGTACAGGGTAGTGAGCGGCTTCGCTTCCGAGGGCAGCCGTAGCGGCAACGGCCTCACTTCATCCCCCAAACCACCCCCCCACCACCGTAAACAGCCCCGCCACGTACACCGCGTACCCGCACAGCAGCAGCACGCCCTCCGCCCGCGAGATCCTCGCCCCGCTCAGCATGATCGGCACGCACGCCACGCTCGCCCCCACCATCACCGGCACGTCGAACGCGAGAATCTGCGGCGAGACGGCCTGCGGCGTCACCAGGCACGTCAGCCCCAGGATGCCCAGCACGTTGAACACGTTCGACCCCAGCACGTTCCCCACCGCCAGGTCCGGCTGGCCGCGCACCGCCGCCACCACCGACGTGAACAACTCCGGCGCGGACGTCCCCACCGCCACGATCGTCAGCCCGATCACCAACTCCGACACGCCCAACCCCCGGGCGATCTCGCTCGCCGACGCCACCAGCCCGTACGACCCGCCGACGAGCAGCCCAAGCCCGACCAGCACAAGCAGCACGCTCAGCACCGGACGCGACGCCCGCCCGGGCCTGTCCACGCCGATCTCACGCTCCAACTCCCGCTCGGCCTCAGCCTCGGCCTCACGCTGGGCGTCGCGGCGTCCTCGCACATAGCCGACCCACAGGTACGCCGCCAGCCCCGCGAGCATCGCCGCGCCCTGCCACCGCTCCAGCCGCCCCCCGGACGTGAGCGCGATCCACGGCACAAGCGCCACCGCGATCACGACCAGAACCTCGCGCCGCACCACGTCCAGTTTCAGCGCGATCGGGCAGATGAGCGACGCCACGCCCAGGATCAGCGCGATGTTGCAGATGTTGCTCCCCACCACGTTCCCGACCGCGATGTCCGCGCTTCCGCGCACCGCCGCCGTCACCGACGTGGCCAGTTCCGGCGTCGAAGTCCCGAACCCCACGATCGTCAGCCCGATGAAAAACGACGACACGCCCATCCGCTTCGCCAGCGCGACCGACCCCCGCACCAGCCCCTCCGCCCCCAGCGTGAGCACGAGGAGCGACACAGCCAGAAGCCCGATCTGTGCCAGCATCCGTTCACTCCCGCGCCAAGGCGCGCAAGCGCACAACGCCCTCACTCCCGCTGCCCGAACCCCGTTCCCACGGCCCGCGCGGCGCCGAGCAGCGGCTCGTCCGGCATGATGAGTCTCTGCCGACCCGCGGACTCGAGCAACTCGACGTCGCCCAGCCTCCCGCCCTGCATCACGATCAGCCGGTTCATCCGCCCGGCCTGCAGCAGGTCCAGCGCGCGGTCGCCGAACTGCGTCGCCAGCACGCGGTCCGCGGCCACCGGCGTCCCGCCCCGCTGCACGTGCCCGAGCACGACGTAGCGCGACTCGATGCCCGTCCGGTTCTCGACCTCGCCCGCGAGCCAGCGCCCGATGCCGCCGAGGCGGATCGGGTCCGGGCTGGTCGGGTCCACACGCTCGACCATGCGCTCGCCGCCGACGGGCTTGGCGCCCTCCGCGCAGCACACGATCGAGAACCGCTTCCCGCGCTGCCGACGCTCGACGATCCCGCTCGCCACCGCGTCGAGGTCGAAGGGCATCTCCGGCAGCAGGATCACGTCCGCGCCCGACGCGATCCCCGTATGCAGCGCGATCCACCCAGCGTTCCGCCCCATCACCTCCACCACCATCACCCGGTGGTGGCTCGCCGCCGTCGTGCGCACGCGGTCCATCGCCTCCGTCGCGGTCTGCACGGCGGTCTGGAAGCCGAACGTGATCTCCGTCCCCCAGAGGTCGTTGTCGATCGTCTTCGGCACGCCCACGCACGGCACGCCCCGCTCGACGAACGGCGCGGCGCACGCCATCGTCCCGTCCCCGCCGATCACCACCAGCGCATCCAGCCCGTGGTCGCGCACGTGGCGCATGCACAGGTCGGTCACGTCCTCAAACTTCGTCGTGCCGTCGGGATTGCGGCCGGTGGCGAACCGGCACGGGTTCGCCCGGTTGTTCGAGCCGAGGATCGTGCCCCCGGTGTGGAGGATGTTCGACACGTCCTCGTCGGTGAGGGGTCTCACCCGATTCTCGATCAGCCCGAGGAACCCGTCCTCGATGCCGACCACGTCGATCCCGTCCCGGAGGGCGTCCTTGACCACCGCCCGGATGACGGCGTTCAGCCCCGGGCAGTCCCCGCCCCCCGTCAGCACGCCGATCCGGCCGATCTCGCCCATCCCCGGATCGTAATACCCCCGACGCCGGTATGCCGAAAGGGCAATGATTGCCTGGCGGGTGCGTTCTGCCCTTGCCCGCCAATCTCGGCCCGGAAGGCTCCGCGCCCGCGTCCAAGGCCCACACCCGAGGGAGTTCGACCATGACCCGCAGCAAGACGATCCTGGTGGCGTTCGGTGTCGTGGCTGCGGCCGGGCTGGCCATCGCCATCCAGCCGGTCCTGACGCGGCCGAAACTCGAGCCGCTGCCGCCCGTCACCCTCGACGACGAGCCTGCGGCGGAGCCGACGCCAGCGCCTGTGCGCCGCCCGGCCCCAGCGCCCGTCGCCGCAGCCCCGACCGAAGTGCGTCCCGCCCCAGGTCCGGATGGGTTCGGACGCTTCGGCCCCGGCGAGTTCCCGATGATGTTCGGCGAAGGCCGCGGCCCGGGCGGCGAGGAGGGCCGACCGCGCTGGGGCGAAGGCCGCGAACCGACCGAAGAGGAGCGCGCCGCCTGGCGTGCCCGCGGCGAATCGATGCGCCAGCAGATGGAAGCCCGGATGCTCGAGACATTCGACCTCGACGCCGACGGGCAACTCTCCGACGCCGAGCGCCAGGCCGCACGCGAGGCCTTCGAGACCATCCGCGAGGAGATGCGCGCCCAGAATGAGGCGCGGATGCTCGCCCGATTCGACACCGACGGCGACGGCAACCTCTCCGACGACGAGCGCCGTGCCATGCGCGAGACCATGCGCCGCGAGGGCGAGGAGCGCCGGGCCGCGATGCTCGCCGAGTTCGACCTCGACGGCGACGGGCGCCTCAACGAGCGCGAGCGCGACCTGATGCGCCAGGCCCAGCGCGCCCGCGACGCCGAACGCCGCGCCTTCCGCCGCATCGACACCAACAGCGACGGCGTGATCGACGCCGGCGAGGCCGCCCGGGCCGTGGACCGCGTGAACTCCGGCGACACCAGCGCCGACTTCAACGGCGACGGCACGGTCGACCAGCGCGACGCCGTCTTCGTCCTCGAACTCGCCCGCCGCGGCAGTCTGTAGCCCCAGCCCCGACCCTCAGGCCGGGCCGGGAACCAGGATCGTCCGTCCGTTCTCGGCGTCGCGCTCCCCCGTGATGCACTCGACGACGACGCCGGCGATCTGGTCGGGCGTCAGGCACGCCCGCGCGGGCAGATCGCTCGGCGTGAACATCGAACGCAGCATCGGCGTCTCGACCGCGCCGGGCGCGATTGAGAACGCACGCAGCCCGAAGCGGGCGCCCTCGTTCACGCACGCCCGCGCGAGCGTGTTCAGCGACGCCTTCGCCGCACCGTACACGCCAAGCCCCGGGAACGGATCGACCGAGGCGACGCTCGACACGAAGACGACGCAGCCCCCCCCCTGGCGCTCGAAGACCGGCCACGCCCGCTCGACAAGCCACGCCGGACCGAGCGCGTTCACGTCGAAGATGCGCCGGATGTCGTCCCGCCCGTGCCCCCCGAGCGGGTGTATCTCCGCCAGGCCCGCGTTGCTCACGAGCGCGTCCAGCCGCCCGAACGCGCCCACCGCGGCGTCCACCGCGCCCGCGCACGCCGCCGCATCGCCCACGTCCGCGCTGTGCGTCCGCCACGCGATACCGCGCTCGCCCGCCAGCATCGCCCCCGTCTCCTCCAGCGGCCCGGTGCGCCGCCCCACCAGCAGCAGCCGGTAGCCGCGACCACCGAGTTGCACCGCGATCGCTCGCCCGATCCCCGATCCCGCGCCCGTCACGAGTGCGACCGGCGATGTGTTGCTCGGCACGACGCTCACCTCCGGCGGCTCAGCCGCCCAGCGCGCCGTCGGCGCGGCGCACGGCCTCGCAGAACGCCGCGATCTTCGCGTGATCCTTCACGCCCGGCGATGATTCGACGCCGCTTGACACATCGACCGCGTACGGCCGGCACGCCCCGATCGCCTCGCCGACGTTCTGAGCCGTCAAGCCTCCGGCGATGATGACGGGCTTGGAGACCGCGCGCATGTGCGGCGCGAGGGCGTGCCAGTCGAACGCCTCGCCCGTGCCGCCCGCCGAGCCGTCCACCAGCATCGCGTCGACCTCCTCCACCGAATCCCACCGCGTCAACTCGCGCCCGATGGTGTCGGCGCGGAAGCGGATCGCGCGGATCACGCCCGGACCGCAGTCGCGCACGAGGGCCTCCGGCTCGTTGCCGTGCAGTTGCGTCCACGCCGTCGGGCACTGCTCCTCGAGCTCGAGGAACTCGTCGAGCGTCGCGTCGCGCAGCACCGCCACCGTGCCGACCATCGGCGGCAGGCAGGACATGATCTCGAACGCCTCGTCCGGCGGCAGGTACCGCGCCGTGCCCCGCACGAACACGAACCCGATCGCGTCCGCGCCCGCTTCGGCGGCGGCCAGCGCAGCGTCGAGATCGCGGATGCCGCAGACCTTGATGCGCGTTCGTGGCACGGGCGGAACCTCTCACACTGCGTTTGCCGGGCAGGTCGCGCGGAAGGGCATTGAACGCGAAGGGCGCGAAGAGTGCGAAGGTGTCGGAGAGAAGAGGAGTCGCAAGTATAATCCGCTTCCGTCACTCCGTCACTCCGTCACTCCGTCACTCCGTCACTCCGTCACTCCGTCACTCCGTCACTCCGTCACTCCGTCACTCCGTCACTCCGTCACTCCGTCACTCCGTCACTCCGTCACTCCGTCACTCCGTCA
>Ga0226835_1000238_pt1 | contig 86270 bp, 72 predicted proteins | sample LAC_MetaG_1_FD_163627 | JGI IMG/M metagenome (GOLD analysis project Ga0226835, IMG submission 163627) | Anaerobic ammonium oxidizing microbial communities from anammox membrane bioreactor (MBR) in UC Berkley, California, United States -... | ecosystem: Engineered > Bioreactor > Anaerobic >... | reverse complement strand
CCCGGCGACAACGTGAACCTGATGGTGGAGCTGATCACGCCGGTGGCGCTGGAGCGCGGCTCGAACTTTGCCATCCGCGAAGGTGGCCTGACCGTCGGCGCCGGTGTCATCACCGAGATCCTCGACTAAACGACTTAGGTTGCTGGGGGCCGGCGAGACTGAAGCCGGCCCCTGACTCCCGAACGACGGAACAGGTAGAACATGGCCAAGAAGAAAGACATTCGCATGGTGATCACGCTCGCCTGCACCGAGTGCAAAGAGCGTAACTACACCAGCATGAAAAACCGGCGTAACGATCCGGGGCGCCTGGAGATCAAGAAGTTCTGCTCGCGCTGCCGGAAACACACGCTTCACCGTGAGACGAAGTGACTGACGGCGCGTGCAAGGATTGGGCATTCCTGCCCGATCATTGAGGGGTGTAGCTCAATTGGCAGAGCAACGGTCTCCAAAACCGTAGGTTGTGGGTTCGAGCCCTACCACCCCTGCCTTGAGAACTCGCTCGCTACGTTAAGACACCGTCCTTGCGACGGTGTCTTGGTATAGGCTGTTGATCACGCCGAGGAGTGGACAGTGGCACGCACACGTACTCGTATTGAAGACCCCAAGACGCAGCCCAATGCTGCCGCCGTCGCCGAACGTCGCGCGCGGACACAGCTAGCGGCTGATGAAGCAGCCAGCAACGGTCAGTCCGCTGTGCGCAAGGAGCGCGCTGCGCCTGCTGCGCGCAGGGGCCGACGCGGCCTGAGCCTCGGTATCGGGGGGCTGCTCGATCGTATCCCGGTTGTGCGGAACGTGGCTGGCTACTTTCGCGGCGTCATCTCCGAGATGCAGAAGGTCACCTGGCCCTCGCGCGAAGAGACTTCGCGTCTGACCAGTGTGGTGCTGGCCGTCACCATCGCCTTTTCGATTGGCCTGGGCCTGCTCGACACATTCTATAGCTGGTGGTTCCGCCAGGCCTTCCACGCCAATACGGAGTGGGTTTTCCTGGCGGTTGGCGCAGCGGTCGCGGTGCTGGTGAGCGGGGGATATTTCGCCTTGCGCCACCGCATCTAGCGCGGGGCGGCTGCTTTCGCGCTTCTTGCGCTGTGGCCACACGCGCGTTGTGTCGGGGCGTCCAGCTAACAGGGCACGCACCACGTCCACAGGGCCGAGAGATTGACGAGGATGCACGTATGTATGAAGACGATTTCCGCGACGAGGACGTAGACTTCGATCCGGAACCACTCTATCTGGACGAAGAGACTGACGAGTCCGCTGCCAGCGAGTCTGAGGATACGGGGCTGGTGGACGTCTCTTCGGTGCTCTCCGCTGGCATTCAGGCCCTCTCCGGCGAAGAGCCGGCTGACGATCGCAAATGGTACGTTGTGCACTGCTATTCCGGCCAGGAGAACAAGGTTCGCCACGCCATCGAGCAGCGCATCGAGACGATGGGGATGCAGGATAAGATTTTCGACGTGGTTGTGCCGACGGAAGAGGAGATCGAGGTTCGCGAGGGCAAGCGCCGCACCATCGAGCGGCGCGTCTTTCCCGGCTACATCCTAGTGCAGATGAAGATGGATGAGGACTCCTGGTACGTGGTGCGCAACACGCCGGGCGTCACGGGGTTTGTGGGCATGGGCAACGAGCCGACGCCGCTGCGCCCCGAAGAGGTCTCGCAGATCATGCGCCGCATGGAAGCCGAGGCCCCCAAGCTCAAAGTCACCTTCAAGCCCGGCCAGAAAGTGCGCATTGTGGACGGGCCGTTCAATGAGTTTATCGGCACGGTGGGCGATATTGACATGGAGAAAGCCAAAGTGCGCGTGCTCGTGTCCTTCTTTGGGCGCGAGGTGCCTGTGGAGCTGGACTTCCTCCAGGTCGAGAAGGCCTGACGCTGTTTAGCTGATTCGTTGTACGTTTCGCTCGACGGGAGGCCCCCTGTTCTGGGGGGTGTTCTGTGTTCGACACCGCGAGGATCGAAGGAACATGGCCAAGAAAGTCAAAGCTGTTGTCACGCTTCAGATCGCAGCCGGCAAGGCGAATCCGGCGCCGCCCATCGGCCCGGCGCTCGCCCAGCACGGCATCAACCTGATGGGCTTCTGCAAGGAATACAACGCCAGGACCAGCAACCGCATCGGCGAGATCATCCCGGCGGAGATCACCATCTTCTCCGATAGCTCGTTCAAGTTCATTCTCAAAAGCCCGCCGACCGCCTTTCTCATCCGCCGCGCCGCCGGCCTGGACAAGGGTTCGGCCTCGCCGAAGAGCGACAAGGTGGGCAAGCTGACCCGCGCTCAGGTCCGCGAGATCGCCGAGATCAAGATGAAAGACCTCAACGCCGTTGACCTGGAAGGCGCGATGCGCCAGATCGAAGGCACCGCCCGCAGCATGGGCGTCACGATTGAAGACTGAACAGACCGCATGAAGATCGAGCGGCCTCGCGCCGTTCCTCGATCGTGGGAGGGCATTGCCCACTATGACCACTGAGGAGACAGACATGACCAAGCACGGAAAGAAATATCTCGAAGCCGCCGCCAAGGTGGATCGCGAGACGCTCTATACCCCGGAAGAGGCGATCAAGCTCGCCAAGCAGGCCGCCCCTGCCAAGTTCGATGAGACGGTGGAACTGCACCTGCGCCTGGGCATTGACCCGCGCCATTCCGACCAGCAGATTCGCACCACGGTGCTGTTGCCACACGGCCTGGGCAAGACGGTGCGCGTGCTGGTCTTTGCCGAAGGCGAGGCCGCCCGGCTCGCCCAGGACGCCGGCGCCGATTACGTCGCCGACGACGAGATGATCGCCCGCATTGCCAATGAGGGCTGGACGGATTTCGACGTGGCGCTGGCCGTCCCGGACATGATGCGCAAGATTGGTCGGCTCGGCAAGGTGCTGGGCCGCAAGGGCCTGATGCCGAACCCCAAGGCGGGTACCCTGGTGCAGCCCGAAGATATTGCGCGCGCCATCGAAGAAGCGCGCGCCGGTCGTATTGAGTTCCGCAACGACAAGACGGCCAATGTGCACATTCCCATTGGCAAGGTCAGCTTTGGCGAGGAGCAACTGCTGGGCAATATGGCCGCCGTGATGGATACTGTGCGCCGCAACCGCCCGACGGCGGCGAAGGGCACGTTCGTCCGCCGCGTGGTCATCAGCACGACGATGGGGCCGGGCATCCGCGTGGAGCCGAACGCTGCGCTGGCGATGACCCCCAGCGCCTGACCTGTTCCTGACCTCACCGCCTACCGACAGCCGATCAACGCACGACCGGAGCGCATCAGCCTCCGGTCGTGTTTTTGGGGGGTCAGCTTCGCCGCTGCCGCCTATTGGGGGCGCGCCGCCTGCTCGCACAGCCGCTGGCCGCCCGCTGCCAGCCAGCTCGCCAGCGTCTCGCTCCTGGTCACGCCCGCCTGCACGTCCTGCCACAGCCCGGTCGCCCAGTCGTAGTAGTAGCGTGTCTCCGGGTACCAGTCCTGGTAGCGGCGCTGCGTCACGCTGGGGCCGCCGTTGTAGCAGGCCAGGGCCAGGCCCAGGTCGTACTCCGCAAACACGGTCAGGCATTCCTGGAAGACTTCCATCCCGCGCTGCACGTTCGTCTGCGGGCTGATCATGTTCTCGCCGTACTCGAAGTGAAAGGGCATCACCTGCATCAGGCCCAGCGCGCCCGCTGACGAGATGGCGGTCGCGTCGCCGCAGGATTCGATCTGGATGACAATCGCCAGCACGTTCGGGTTCACCTGGTACGTCCTGGCCCACTCGCGGATTTCGTCCCGCCAGTGAAGGACTTCCGGCGTGTAGAAGGCGGCCAGCGGCGCGCTGGCATCGGTGATGAAGTGCACCCGGCGGTCGCTGCCCCTCCCGGGCAGCAGATCTTCCAGCGCGACCACGCCCAGCGCCTCCAGCAGCGCGATCGTCATCAGCACAAGCAGGGCCGCATACAGGGCAAGCCCGCGCCAGCGCGGCGGGCGCTGCGACGGCTGTGGGCGGGGGGCGTTTGTCGTCATGGGCGCTCGACGGACGCTGCGCTCAGGGCTGGACGATCTGCAGCGGATTGGGCACGAAGACCAGCACGAAGATGAGCAGCGCCGCATAGCCCAGCCGCCGCCGGCGCGGATCGAGCGGGGTGATGGCGTCGAGCGGCATGGCGTAGAGCCGACCCAGCAGGAACAACAGCATCGTCCAGAGCAGCCACATCGAGTTAAGGAACGAGAGAATGAGGAAGACACCGAGCACCGGCAGGTACAGGCGCTGTGCGCGACGACCCAGCAGCGTGGAAACCACGTGGCCGCCATCAAGCTGGCCGACCGGGATGAGGTTCAGACCGGTGATGAACAGGCCCATCCAGCCCGCTTTGGCCACCTGGTTGATCAGCACGTCCTCGTGCCCATTGGGCAGCATTTGGCCGAAGACGATGAACTTCGCCAGGCCATAGAGCAGCGAATCGCCCTCCAGAATGTACCCGTCCGCCGGCAGCGGCGTGACATCGGAGGTGGCCAGCCCGATGAAAAGAATTGGCACGGCGAGCAGGAACCCGGCCAGCGGCCCGGCAACGCCGACATCGAACAGAATCTTGCGATTGCGCACCGGCTCGCGCAGTTGGATGAACGCGCCCAGCGTCCCGAAGAACCCCAGGGGCAGCGGGATGAAATAGGGCAGGGTGACGTGCACGCCGTGAAAGCGCGCCGCGAAGTAGTGGCCTAGCTCGTGCGCACCGAGGATCAGCAGCACGCTCAGCGCATAGGGCCAGCCGCGCCAGATGGACGAGAGCGGCAGGCTCTCGCCCTCCTGCAGGACGGCGTCTTGCGAGGCACCCACGAAAAGCAGGCTGAGCACAGTCAGGATCAGCAGGACGATATTCGGCCAGATGGGGCGCGGCCTGGGCCGGATGCGCCCCTTGATGGCCAGAATGACGTGCTCGTCTCCCTCGTCGGTCGTCAGCACGACGTGATGATCTAACGGCGCGAAGATGGAGTCCAGGTGCGCGTAGGCCATCTCGCTGCCGACGCGCAGCCGCCCGATGAAGCGCCCGCTCATCGGGGGCGGCGTGTGCAGGTCGGCGCGGCTAATCTGCATCACCGTCGAGACGGCCTCTTGAAGCTGGGCGCGAACCGGGTCCAGGGGGGTGGGGGTTTCCTTTGGAGGCAAGGGGCCAGCCGGCCCCCGGCTCGAATCGAACGCGGACGGTTCGTTAATCATCGGCTTGCTGCCTTCCAGTTACTACTCACCAATACCAGCCACAACCGGAGGCAGCATCTCCCACTCCCCGGCTAGCGCATTCAGCGCCAGGATGGCCCCGTCGCGGGTGCGCAGATAGGTCGTCGCCACGCTCGCTTCCTGCGAATCGGCCTGGATCATGCCCTCGAAGGCGACTTCCGGCGTCGTGGCCCAGCCGAGCCGGTCGCGGACGCGCGGGTTGCTGCGCCACACCAGGCCGAATCCGCGAATCGGCTGCTGCAAGCCCGGCGGCGCGACAAGCGACTCGTCGCGGTCGGGGTCGCCTTCCTGGAACTCATCGGGATACTGCGCCCAGGCCGGCGAGGCGCCGTCTTCGAACAGCACGTAGATGCGATCCTGCACGTCCACCCAGATCATGCGCCCGCGCTCGAAGGTCTGCTCGGCCTGTGTCGTCAGTTGGGCGGGCGCTGCCGGGCACGACTCCGGCGGCGGATCGAAGTACCATATCTCCGGGCACGAGAGAGGGATGAGCAGCGGCTGCTCGACGGAGGTGCTCGCGTTCGCCGCTTCGAGCATGAAGCGGGCAAGCTCGCGATCTTCGCCCCCTGTTGACACGACCAGCTTGCCGCTCGTGTTCACATCCCAGCGCCAGACTCGCTCGCCTTCGGCGTCCAGGCGGTAGATGCGCGCGCTCGTCGCGCCGCGCGTGCTCCAGAAGAGCGTCACCGTGTCGCCGGGCCGCACAGAGGCCGTGTCCGTCGTGAAATACTCGATGGACAGACCGGCGCGCGTGGGGGCGCTGGTCGCGGTGAGCGTGGCCGGGGCCGGCGAGAGGGTCGGCGCGAGCGGGTTGGTCGGCGAAGGGCCGGGCGTCGGCGTGGTCGGCGTCTGCGCCGTTGGCGTGGCGCTCGGCGGCGGGCTGGGGATGGCGCCGACCGGTATCGCCGTCGGGCTAGGAGAGGGCGTGCGCGTTGGGCTGGGGGCCATCGTCACAATGCTCGGCTGGGCGTTGCCGCCACATGCGGCGAGCAGCAGCGCCAACGCCAGGATCGCCAGCCCACAACGCACGCGCGCTGCTCCGCTCGATGCCTGCCGCTTTCTTCGCTGGCGCATGATGTCCCTGCCCACTGCCGAGTGCTGCCCGCCTCTTGCGGAAGCTGCCTGATGCCTATTCTAACACGACCGGGGGCGTCGCGCAGTGAGTTGGAGACCCTTTGAGAAGCTGTTTCCCCCCACCCCAAGCCTCTCCCCCACAAGGAGGGAGGGGCTTAAGGCCGGCGCGTGACTTCTCAGGGCTGGGGGTGAGGTAAGCCAGGGCGCGGCAGAGCGCGCCCCGGCGGGACCCTGATCCGCCGTCAGGGCGTGCGCACGGGATAGCGCAGGGTGCGCACCGGCGCGGGCTTGAGCGACTCGCGGACGGCCTCCAGGATGGCCTGGCGCGCGGCGGCGTCGTGCTGGAAGTCCATGTCGTCGGCGGGCACGACCAGCACGGCGCAGCTATCCCAGCGCGCGATCCACTCGTCGTACAGGACGTTGAGCTGATGCAGATAGTCGGCGGAGATGTCGCGCTCGAAATCACGCCCGCGCTGGTGAATGCGCGCTTGCAGCGTCTCGACGCTGGCTTTCAGGTAGATCAGCAGATCGGGTGGCGGCAGGAAGGCGCGAATCCCCTCATAGAGGTCGTGATACGCGCCGTAGTCGCGCTCGGACATCTGGCCGCGCTTGTACAGGTTGTGGGCGAAGATCTCGGCGTCCTCGTAGACGCTGCGATCCTGCACGACCGAGCCGGGGTGATCCACCAGGCGGCGGTGATGTTGCAGCCGCCGCGACAGAAAGAACACCTGCGAGTGAAAGCTCCAGCGCTGCATGTCGGCGTAGAAGTCGGCCAGGTAGGGATTTTCGTCCACCGCTTCGTAGAACGGCTTCCAGCCCAGCGCCTCGGCCAGGATGCCGGTCAGCGTGGACTTGCCGACGCCGATGTTGCCGCCAATGGCCACGAAGAACTTGTTGGAGTTCGCTGGCTGGATCATGCCCCTTCGCTTTCTGTTACGGGCGGGCTGGGCCACTCGCGCGCCTGGTTGCGGCGCATCTTTTCCAGGTAGGCCGTTTCCAGGTCTACGCCGGCGTAGTTCGCCAGCTTGAGCAGGTAGGCCAGCACGTCGGCCATCTCCTCGCGCAGGGCGGGCTGCGCGTCGTCCGGGCCGCCCGTCGCCCTGGCGATCCAGCGGCGGGCGAAGGCGCGCGCCAGTTCGCCCACTTCTTCCTGCAGCAGGATGAAGTTGAGGTATGGGTCGGTGAGGAATTGCTTGTCCTGGTCCAGCCGCCGATGAAACTGCTGAAAGTCGCCCAGCCGCCGGGCGGTCTGCTCCAATGGCGCGCTGTTCGCCGCTGGCGGGGTGGATAGTGCCGTCTCGCCAGCTTCCAGCCCCGGCAGGGCGGGTTGGCGCGGCCCGGCGCCCAGCGCCCCGCGAATGCGGTCGAAGACGGCGGCGCGGTCTTCGGGGTTCGTCACGAAGTCCAGACTGTTGGTGTCAATGGTGAGCACCGGCGCGGCCTCGTAAGCGGCGAAGAACTGCTCGTAGGCGGCGCGCAGGCTGTTGAGGTAGGCCGCTTCCATGTTGCGCTCATAGGGCCGGTCGCGCGCGGTGATGCGGTTCATCAGCGTTTCGGTGTCCGCCTTGAGGAAGACCACCAGGTCGGGCAGGGGGATGTTCTCGGCGAGCGCCTCCTGGACGCTGTAGTAAGTTTGCAGCTCGTCGCCGGACAGGTTGACCTGGGCGAAGAGCCGGTCTTTGTCGAACATGTAATCGCTGATCAGCGGGCGGGCCATGCGGGCGAGCTGGCGCTGTTGGTGATAGCGGCTGAGCAGGAAGAAGATCTGCGTCTGGAAGGCATAGCGCGCGCGGTCGGTGTAGAAGTCGCTCAGGAAGGGGTTTTCCTCGAAGACCTCCAGCACAAGCTGGCCGCCCATCTCCTTGTGGAACATGCGCGCCAGCGTCGTCTTGCCGACACCGATGACGCCTTCAATGGCAATATACGCTTGCGGAGCGGTCATGGTCACCTGTCCGTGCGTGGAACCGGCACCAGGGTATCTGGCGGCTGACAGCAGGGCGGCGCAGGTCGTGCGCGCCACCGTTCAGTATACGCCCCGGCCCGCAGACTGTCCAGCAGCGGGGGTCCACGAACGAGTTGTCAGGCAGTTATCGAAGGCCCCCATCCCCCGGCCCCTTTCCCCAGCCGCGCTGCGCCTGGCTTGCCTCCCTTCCGATCAGAGGGGGCGGCGAGGCACGCCAGCGCCGAGACAGGGATGATGAGAGGCTCAGGCTCGGGGGGAGCAGAAAGTACGCCGCCTTGAGGATGCGCGCGTTGGCCTGGCGAGGGATAAGCAGGCCAGGATTATCCGGCGTCAGCCCGGCCTGATAGACGGCGCGCCTGCCCGTTCGTGCGCATGGCGCGGGCTTAAGCGGTGACCGTCCGGCGATGGCGCCGGCTGTCCAGCACGTCGTACACAGAGCGCGTGGCCAGGATGACCACGCCGGCGGTCAGGGTTGCGCCGCCGATGCCCGCAGCCAACTGGGTGCGCGGCGGAAGCTGACGGATGCGCCTCCACAGCGACAACGTTTCCTGAAGATCGCTTTCCAGCAGGCGGTGGCGAAGCTGCGCAACATACGCCTCCGAGAGCGCGACAGGGGGCATTGCTCGCTCAACGCGCTCGGCCAGCCGCAGCAGCGCCGCCAACTCATCCTCGGCGGGATCGGCGTAGAGCTGGCGCGGAGAGGCGTGGGCGGCGCCATTGCTGATCAGCGCGTCGGCGTGAGCCGCCAGCACGTCCTCCTGCCAGCGCCTGTTCCGCGACCAGACTCTCGGTGACAGTGACCACCACGACATACCTATCTCTCCCATACCGCGCACGGAAAAACGCCATGCGCCGCTCTCGTTCTAAAGCTGGGCTACCCGCCCTAGGCGTCGCGCCCCGCGCTGGCTTCCTCTTCCAGGCTCCCGCGCAGCGCCAGCAGCGTGCGGTGATACAGCGATTTGACCGCGCCTTCGGTGCGGTTCATAACCGCGCCAATTTCCGCGTTCGACAGGTGCTCGACGAACTTGAGAATGAGCAACTGTTGCCGTTCGGACGGCAGCTCGCGGATGGACTGCAACAGCCGCGCCTCTTCGTCGCCGGACACGACGGCGGTTTCGGGCGCGTCGGCTGCGGCGCTGTTGACCGTGAAATCGTCGAGCGGGACGACTCGCTGCCGCCCCCGGTCGCGGTGCCAGTTGGCGACCTGGTTGTGCGCAATGCGATACAGCCAGGCCGAGAAGGGCACGCCGCGATCGGTATAATTCCCGATATGGGCCAGCGCCTTGAAAAATACGCGCGATGTCAGGTCTTCGGCGTCCTGGTGATTGCCTGTGCGATAGTAGACGTAGTTGTAAATCCTGGCGACGTAGCGCGAGTACAATTCGCCGAACGCCTCCCGGTCGTCTTTGGCCCAGGCCACCAGTTGCAGGTCGTCGCAGGCTGCGTAATCGCGCCCGTCACGGCCATCCGACTCAATCATGCGTACTAACACCTCGCGCTGGCAGACGTTACGAGTCTCAGCCGAGACAGCAGGGAACGAACGAAGATGGGCGGAGTATACCAGGCAACCGGCGCGCTCACTAGTGCACCAGAGCGGAAGGGTGCGGCGAGGCGCGTCAGCGCCGCGCGGGGGTGAGGTCAAGGGGCGTATAGCAATGCGCCCCAACAGAACTCTATCTCGCCCGGCGTCCAGCGTGTCGCTGTCAACCTTTGCACGCATCCAGGGGAAACGATACGTGGGATGGCTCTCGCCCGGCTGGTATAATGGCGTCCATGAGCCAGACACTCACCCAACAACGGCTGCGCATCCGGTTCGCCAAGCAGGGCGCGCTGCGCTATGTCGGCCATCTCGACCTGGCGACAACGTGGGAGCGCATTCTGCGCCGCGCCGCGCTGCCGCTGGAGTACACGCGGGGCTTCAACCCGCGCCCGCGCCTGCAATTCGCTGCCGCGCTGCCCGTCGGTCTGACCAGCGAAGCGGAGTTGCTCGACGCCTGGCTGACCGAGCGCATCGCACTCGAACCCGCCAGTGCGCTGATCGAGCGGCTGAATGTCACCAGTCCCGCCGGGCTGCGCACCCTCCAGGTGACTGAGGTGTCGATCAAAGCGCCGGCGTTGCCCCCGCAGGTGATCGGCGCTGAGTACGCGATCACGCCCAGCGACCCTGACCTCAGCGCGGACGACCTGTGGGCGCGCGCGCAGGCGCTGCTCGCCCAGGCGCACATTGAGCGCGCCCTGCGCGGCAAGCCCTACGATCTGCGCCCGCTGATTCAAGAGCTGCGCCTGGATGGGGATGGTGTGCTCATCGCCCGCCTGAGCACCGGGGAGCGCGCCAACGCCCGCGCCGACGAGCTGATCGCCGCGCTCGACCTGGCTCTGCACCAGGTCCGCGCGCACCGGCGGCAGTTGTTTCTGAGCGACGAGTGACTTTTCGCCCCTTGTGAACAGCAGCGGCGCACACTCTGTTGTGAGAGTGTGCGCCGCTTTGCTTCCGCCTGGCGCGGGCTTCACTGCCCGCGCTTCTGGCGATCAGGCTCAGTCGCAACAGATGAGCTTGTTCATCACAGCCTGGAGCGTCTCGCGCGGGGGCCGGATGCGCTCATCCGACAAAGACGCCAGCGGCTCGTCCACCAGGCGGCAGAGTTCGGGCAGCGTGCGGCGGTTGCGGTCAATGTAGATCAGCCCCGTGATGAACAGGTTATCGCGGCGCGCCTCCTCCAGCAGGGTGATCGCGGCGAGCCGATCCGTCGGGTCGTGCTTGTTGGGATCGAGCTTTTTGAGCATGACGTGCGAGCCGTCGTGCATTTCCACGGCCTGCACAACGCCCGGCTCATGTTCTTCGATACTGATCTCGTCGTATACGGGGATGTAGGTGATGTCCTGCAGCGGCTCCTCGTGCGCCTTGCCGTAGGGATAGCTCTTGGTGGATGATTCATGGTTGTTGAAGGTGACGCACGGGCTGATGATGTCCAGCACCGCCGTTCCCTGGTGGCTGAATGCCGCCTTGAGCAGCTCGCGTACCTGCTTGGCGTCGCCGGCGAACGAGCGCGCGACGAACGAAGCGTTGTCAACGAGCGCTTCCAGGCAGATGTCAATCGGCGGCAGTTCGTTGACGCCGGCGTACTTGAGTTCCTGGCCCAGGTCGGCAGTCGCCGAGAACTGGCCCTTGGTCAGGCCGTAGACGCCGTTGTTCTCGACGATGTAGACGATGGGCACGTTGCGCCGGATCATGTGGCTGAACTGGCCCAGGCCGATGCTGCCCGTGTCGCCGTCGCCGCTGACGCCGACGGCGATCAGGTCGCGGTTGGCCGTCGTCGCGCCGGTCGCCAGGGCGGGCATACGCCCGTGCAGCCCGTTGAAGCCGTGCGAACGGTTCAGGAAGTAGGCCGGCGACTTGCTCGAACAGCCGATCCCGCTCAGTTTGATCACGCGGTGCGGATCGAGCGACAACTCGTAAGCGACCTGGATGATCTGGCTCGAGATCGAATTGTGGCCGCAGCCCAGGCACAGCGTGGATGGGCGACCTTTGTAGTCGTTGCGGTCGAGGCCGATGAGGTTCAGACGGTTGCCCATGATTTACAGCTCCTGTTCCAAGATAACGGCGGTCAACCAGCGCGGCGTGAGGGGCAGCCCGTCGGCGTGAGCCAGCGAGATCAGGCGGGTCGCCAGGTCTGGGAACTCCATGCGCAGCAGGTTGGCCACCTGCCCGTCGGTGTTGTTCTCGACCACGTAGACGCGCTCGTGCGCCGCCAGAAAGTCGCGCGTGGTCTCGTTGAGCGGCAGCGCGCGCAGCCGCAGATAGTTTGTCTTCAGGCCGCGCTCGCGCAGACGGTCGCGGCTTTCCACCACGCAGGCATCGGTCGTGCCATAGGCGATGATGCCCACCGGAATGCCGTCCGCCTGATCCACGACTGGCCCCGGCACCAATTGCCGCGCCGTGTTGAACTTGCGCGTCAGGCGGGCCATGTTGGCTTCCCAGTCTTCGGGGCGCTCGCTGTAGAAAGCGTTCTCGTCGTGGCCCGTGCCGCGCGCGAAGTAGGCGGCCCGCGGGTGATCGGTCCCTGGCAGCGTGCGGTAGGTGATGCCGTCGCCGTCCACGTCACGGTAGCGGGCAAAGCCGCCCAGCCGCTCCAGGTCTTCGGCGCTGAGCACTTTGCCGCGATCCAGCGGTTGGTCGGGGTAGGTGAAGGGCTTGCTCATCCACAGGTTCATGCCCAGATCGAGATCGCTGAGGACGAAGATGAGCGTCTGCAAGCGATCGGCCAGGTCCAGCGCGCGCCAGCCGAACTCGAACGCCTCTTCGATGTTGCTCGGCAGCAGCACCGGGTGCTTGGTGTCGCCGTGCCCCAGGAAGTAAGCCTTGAGCACGTCTCCCTGCGAGGTGCGCGTTGGCAGGCCGGTGCTCGGCCCCACGCGCTGCACGCTCCAGATCACCGCCGGGACTTCGGTGAAGTAGGCCAATCCCGCGAATTCGGACATGAGCGACATGCCCGGCCCGGAGGTGGCAGTGATGGCGCGCGCGCCAGCCCACCCGGCCCCGATCACCGTGCCAATGGCCCCAATCTCGTCCTCCACCTGGATGACGGCGTAGGTCGCTTTGCCGGTGGCGGGGTCGGTGCGCAGATCGCGCAGATACTCGTTCAGCGCGTCAATCATGCTGGTCGAGGGCGTGATCGGATACCAGGCGACGACGGTGACGCCGCCGAACACCGCGCCGAGCGCCCCGGCGGAATTGCCGTCGAGCAGCAGCATGCCCTGGGTCTTGTCCATGCGCGCCACTTTGTACGGGTCGCGCTTGGCCAGGTTGTCCAGCGCCCACTCAGCCGCGGCCTTGACCAGCCCCATATTCATGTTGATCGCCTTCGCCTTGCCGCCGAAGTGGAAGTCCAGCGAGAAGGCGATCTCGTCCAGGTCAATGTCCAGCAGCGTGGCCAGCACGCCCAGATAGACCATGTTGGCGACGTATGACTTGAGGTTGGCTGGCACGTCGGAGGCTTCGAGCAGCTCTGCGACGGGCATCGGGTAGTACACGATGTCGGCGCGATCTTCGCGGATCTTCCACTCCTGCGGATACAGACAGACTCCGCCGGGCGGCAGCTTGCGGATGTCCTCGGTGGCGGTATCGCGGTTCATCGCCACCAGGATGTGATAGTCTTCGCGACGGGCGATATAACCGTCCTTGCTGACGCGCACTGTGAACCAGGTGGGCAACCCCTGGATGTTCGAGGGGAAGATGTTCTTGCCGCTGACTGGCACGCCCATGCGAAAGATCGAGCGCAGCAGCGCCGTGTTGGCCGTCTGGCTACCCGACCCGTTCACCGTAGCGATCATGATCTGGAAGTCGTTGATGATCGGCTCGCGCTCGACCAGCAGCGATTCCAGGGCTGAGGCTTCGACGTCACTCATGATATCTTGTGCTCCTGCTACCTATCCCTGTTGTAGTCTGCGGCGCTTGCGCGCCCCCAAGTCATCAAGCGAAGAACTGTCTGCAAAAGCACTTTACTCTGGCAAATGATGCGATGTCCCATACCTTTCTGTGACCGCCTGCCCGAGGACCTCCGGCTCCTCAGGCCGGTAGCGCAGCAACGTCATATGGTCGCGCAGGGCCTGGTGCCCGCCGTCGAAATCGCCGCGCGCCACGCACTCGACCATGCGCTCGTGGTACTCCCACATCTCGTGATGATAGGAAAGCTCGGCGTACAGCCCCACACCAAAAGCGTGATAGGCCGCCCAGTACGCCTCCAGGATGCCCTGCACGAACGGGTTGTTCAGGTGTTTGAAGAAGGTCAGGTGCAGGCTGCGGTGTTCCTCGAAAGGCACCTCGACCGGCACATGAGTCAGCTTCAGACGGGCCGCCGCGAGGGTGTCGCGCAGCGCCTGGAGGTCGCTGGCCGTCAGTTGGACGACGGCCTCGTGCCAGAAGCTCAACTCGAGGCTGGCGCGCAAGCGCGAGAACTCGTAGAAGTGCTGGCGGTTGAGGCTCAGCGCGTAGATGGCGCTGAGGCTGGCTGCCGGCGCGAAACAGAACGGCTGAACCTGCGTCCCGGCGCGCGGCCTGGTGTCCACCAGCCCGAACGCGCGCGCTGTAGCCATCTCCTCACGGATCTTGCTGACGCTCACGCCCAATTCCTGGCTCAACTGCGGGATCGTCGGCAGGTAATCGCCCGGCTGAAGCTGGTGCTGGACGATGTAGTCCAGGATGGCGGAATTCAGGCTGGCATAGGGCATGGCGATCATGTGCTCTGACGATTATTCATCCGATCAATTGGATTAATGTGATCAATCAGACGCTCCTGTACACGATTATAGGACACTTGGGCGGCCCTGCCAATGCCATGTGTCGCCAGGGATGCGTGCAAAGGCTGACAGCGACTCGCTGATTGACCTCACCCCCAGCCGCGCTACGCTTGGCTTGCTCCCTCTCCGAGCGGGGGTGAGGTCAGCCAGGGCGCAGCAGAGCAGCGCCTCTACCGCCGGACAGGTTTTGCACGCACCCAAAACGCTCCCCAGGTGGCGGTTTTGCGCGGCGGTGAGTATCCTTACCACAGTGATACGCTGTGATGGGACGCGAGCCGGCAGGCCGGCTCGCTGATGAGAGGGATGACGATGAGCGACGAGCTACCGAACCCGCTGGCAGAAGCGCGCGTGGTGGTGAAGGCACTGCGAGCGGCTGCGCCGGTCGAGCAGCAGGCGGCGCTGGATGACCTGGGTCGGATGCTGGAAGAGGCGGCCCGGCGCGGCGCAGGCGAAGACGCCGAGGCGCTGCGCCAGCGTATGGACGCGCTGATCCAGGAGAATGCCCGCTTCGCCTCGCTGATGGTGCACGAGATTCGCATCCCGCTGACCAGCGTCAAGGGCTATTCCGACATGCTCGCCAAGAACATCGCCGGCGAGCTGAACGAGATGCAGGCCCAGTTCGTGGAGATCGTCCGCGCCAACGTCAGCCGCATGGAGCAGCTTGTCAGCGACATCAGCGATATGAGCAAGTTGCGCTCCGGTCGGCTGCGCCTGGAGTCGAAGATGGATCTCTACAAGAATATCGCCATGCAGGTGGAGAAGACCGCCGCGCCGCTGGCTGCCGAGCACAAGCATACGCTCGTCTTCGAGACGCCGGCCAGCCTGCCGCTGCTCAACCTGGACAGCGAGCGCCTGGCCCAGGCGCTGACCAAGCTGGTCGTCAACGCGCTGCGCTATACACCAGAAGGCGGCACAATCACCGTGCGCGCCGAGGGCGTGGACGGCAAGCTGCGCGTCAGCGTGATTGACACGGGCATCGGCCTCAGCGAAGAGGAGCAGGCGCGCGTCGGCGAGCTTTTCTGGCGCGGCGAGAGCGAGCACGTGCGCTCGTTCAAGGGGCACGGGCTGGGGCTGCCCATCGCCAAGGGGCTGATCGAGCTGATGGGCGGTGAGTTCTTCTTCAGCAGCGCGGCGGGGCAGGGCAGCACGTTCGGATTCGTGGTGCCGGGCATGGGCTGATCCCCCTGCGCAGGCCGGGCCAGGCCGTGCCAGAGCGCGCCGAACTGGACGGGCTGCGCGGCGGCGCGCCCGGTTGTCCGTGAGCAGGTGATGCGTTGTAGACACTTATGGAGGCGTGCGAGTGAACCTGCACGAGTATCAATCTAAAGCACGATTTGCTGAGTACGGCATCCCCATCCCCAGGGGCAAAGTCGCCCATTCTCCCCAACAAGCCTATGAGATCGCCAAAGAGCTGAGCGCGCCGGTCGTCATCAAGGCGCAGGTGCTCACCGGCGGGCGCGGCAAAGCGGGCGGCGTCAAGCTGGCCGCGACGCCCGAAGAGGCCGAGCGCCACGCCGACGCGATCCTGGGCATGGACATCCGCGATCACAAGGTGCTCCGGGTGCTGGTGGACACGGCGTCCACCATCCAGAAGGAAATCTATCTGGGCGTGACCAACGACCGCGCCGCGCGCCGGCCACTGATCATGGCTAGCGCCGAGGGCGGCATGGACATTGAGGAGGTCAACCGTGTGTCGCCGGAGAAGATCATCCGCGAGCACATTGACCCCTTCCTGGGGCTGCGCGACTACCAGATTCGTAACCTGGCCTATGGCATCGAGCTGCCGCGCGAGCTGTGGAAGTCGTTCATGAAGATTGCCCAGGCGCTCTACCGCTGCTACGTCGAGAGCGACGCGACGCTGGCCGAGATCAACCCGCTGATCATTGACGGAGAGGGGCAGCTTCTGGCGGTGGACGGCAAGATGTCCATTGACGACAACGCCTTGTTTCGCCACTCAGACCTGGCCGAGCTGCGCGATACCAGCGCCGAGCCAGAGGCCGAGACGCACGCTCGCGCCGCCGGCCTGAGCTACATCAAGCTGGACGGCACGATCGGCTGTATGGTCAACGGGGCGGGGCTGGCCATGACCACGATGGACATGACCAAGCTCTTCGGCGGCGCGCCGGCCAACTTCCTGGACATCGGCGGCGGGGCCAAAGCTGAGACGGTGGCTATGGCGCTGCGCATCATCCTCTCTGACCCCAACGTGAAGGCTGTGCTGTTCAACATTTTCGGCGGGATCACCCGCTGCGATGAGGTGGCGCGCGGTATCCTGGCTGCGCTGGCTGAGGTACAGGTGGACTTGCCGCTGGTCGTGCGCCTGGTAGGCACCAACGAGGAGGAAGGGCGCGCTCTGCTGGACGCGGCGAACATCCCCCACATGGAGACCGCCCGCACCCTGGCCGAAGCAGCGCGCAAAGCCGTCGAAGCGGCGCAGAAAGCGTAGAGGGACGACTCATGGCTATTCTGGCAGACAGCAACACGAAATTGCTGGTGCAGGGCATCACCGGGCGCGAAGGGCTGTTCCACACCGAGCAGATGATCGAGTACGGCACCCAGGTAGTCGGCGGGGTGACGCCTGGCAAGGGCGGCGAGTGGGTGCTGGGCAAGCCTGTGTTCGACACGGTGAAGTCGGCGCGCGAGTCTACCGGCGCGAACGCCACCGTGATCTACGTCCCGGCGGCCTTTTCCGCCGACGCGATCTACGAGGCGCTCGACGCCGAGATCGAGCTGATCGTCTGCATCACCGAGGGCATCCCCGTGCGCGACATGATGCAGGTGCGCGCCCATCTGGATCAGGGCCACAGCCGGCTGATCGGCCCGAACTGCCCCGGCCTGCTGACCCCTGGCCAGGCGAAGATCGGCATCATGCCGGGCCATATCGCCATGCCGGGCAGTGTGGGCGTGGTGTCGCGCAGCGGCACGCTGACCTACGAGGTCGTCTACGCGCTCACGCAGCGCGGCATCGGCCAGAGCACGTGCGTGGGCATCGGCGGCGACCCGATCAACGGCACGAGCTTCATTGACGCGCTGCGGATGTTCGAGGAGGATCCGCAGACCGAAAAAGTGGTGCTCATCGGCGAGATCGGCGGCACCGACGAAGAGAAGGCGGCGCACTTCATCGCCACCGCCATGACCAAGCCGGTCGTGGCTTTCATCGCCGGGCAGACGGCGCCGCCCGGCAAGCGTATGGGCCATGCCGGGGCCATTGTCGAGGGGGGCAGCGGCACCGCCGCCGACAAGATCGCCGCGCTGCACAGCGCCGGGGTCAAGGTGGCGGAGCATCCGGAGCAGATCGCGGATTTGCTGTAGGGCGGGCGCGCGCAAAATCTGTCAGGCGGTAGGGGTGCTGCTCTGCCGCGCCCCGGCTGACCTCACCCCCGCGCGGCGCTGGCGCGCCTCGCCGCCGGGCACGCCGAGCGTAGCGCGGCTGGGGGTGAGGTCACTCTTTGCACCCCCGTCCAGCCTTGACCGGCCCCCGGCTGTATGGTATGCTCTCGGCAAGCAGAAAAGCGTTGACGGAAACGAGTACGCCCCTGCGCGCCGGTCAGCGAGCCTGGGAGAGTGCGAGCCAGGTGCGGGAGCAGGGCGGAAAATCCTTCCTGAGCTGCAGGCTGAACGCGCGAGCTACTAAGCCGGGCCGGTCTGGTCCCCGTTATTACGACCTTGCCATGATGATGGCAGCCAAGCGCCCCCGCTACCTGGGGGAACAAGGGTGGTACCGCGCGAGCCAGACTCCCGTCCCTTTGGTTGAGGGGCGGGTGTTTTATTTCTGCGAGGGACTATGCGACTTACAGAGAAGCGAGTGACTGAGATGGGGCCGGATGATGTGACGATTCGCAGGGTCGAGCCGCGCGATCAGCAAGCCATCGCGCGCATGTGGGAGGCGCTGAGCGTCTATCACACCCAGCTGGACTCGCGGATGCCGCAGATGACAGCCGGAGCGTCTGCCGCTTACGCTTCGCGCCTGGTCGAAGTGTGCGATGACGATCAGACGCACGCTTTCGTCGCTGAGACGGGGGGCGCGGTTGTCGGCTACGTGCTGGGCGCGATTGTTGACCTGACGCCCGACCTGTTCGAGCACGAGGACGTGGGCTTCATCGCCGACATCTACGTGGAGCCGGAGCACCGGCGGCGGGGCATCGCGCGGGAGTTGTTCCAGGCGATCTGCGGCTGGTTCGCCGCGCAGAGCGTGCGCCAGATTGAGTGGCAAGTGGCCGTCGCCAATGGCGACGCGCGCCGCTTCTGGGAAGCGGTCGGCGGGCGCGCGCTGACCATGCGGATGCGCCTGTCGCGCCCGGAGTAGAGGGGGCAACCGTGAGCGGTCGCCGGCGAGGTCGCGCCTGGAAGAGGCTGCTGCTGGCGTTTGGGCCGGCGCTCGTCCTGCTGGTGCTGGCTGCCCTGGTCGCGGATTGGCGGCTGTTCTTCGCCGGCGGGGCGCTCGGCTGGCTGCTCGCCGCGCAGTTCATCCAACGCGGGCGCACCGGCCCGCAGTACCGGATAGCGATCCGCCATTTGCGCGCGGGCGAGCTTGACCGGGCGCTGGATGTGATAGATGACCTGTTCCGCGCCGAACCGGACGACCCGGAGCATCTGCGCTTTCGGGCGGAGCTGCACCGGCTGGCTGGCCATCTGGAGCAGGCCACGCGCGATTACGAGCGGCTGATCGCGCTGCTCCCGGAGTCCGCCGACGGGTATATCGGGCTGGCTGAGCTTTGGGTGCAGCGCGGTGACTACGAACGGGCGCGGGAGTACGCCCGCCAGGGCGCGGCGCGCGACCCGCGCGGCTGGACGCCTGCCTACACGCTGGCGCTGATCGCGGATCGGCTGGGCGAAGCGCAAGAGGCCATCACCCAGGCTCAGGCTGCCCTGGACGCGGGCATCCCCGACCGGCGCTTCCGGCTGCTGGTGCATTTGTGGCTGGCGCGCGGCCATGCCCGGCTCGATCGGTGGGACGAGGCGCGCGCTGCCGTGAGCCAGGTGCGGGCGGACTCGCGCGCTTTCGCCGAGTGGGATGCGATTCTGGCCAGCGAGCAGGCCGGGCAGATTCGTGCGATGCTAGGGGCGGATGTGCAGGTCGCGCGGGCGCTGCGCGAGGGCGCAGCCGCGCGGGAAGTGCTCACAGAGTCGCGTGGCGGCGAGCGCTGAAGGCAAATTGGCCTTGAGAGATCGTACAGGAAGGCCTGTGCTGCGATTGACCTCACCCCTAAATCCCTTCTCCACACGCGGAGAGGGGACTTGACCGCACAGCGACTCCCCCTCTCGGTTTACGGAGAGAGGGGCGGGGGTGAGGTTTCCGCATGGCCTCTGAAGCGGAGGGGGTAATGACCGAACAGGGACGGCAAACCGAAGAGCGTGGGGCGGCGCAAAGCGAAGCGCCGGGCGGCTGTCTGTCCAGCCGGGTCGTGCGCGTCACGCTGATTGCAGCCGTAGTCGTAGTGGTGCTGGGGGTGATCGCCGTCGCAGCGGTGCTGGCTCTGCGCGCCAGCCGCGACAAGCCGCTCGATGTCGCCATCTATCACGGGGCGCGGCTGGTCAATCATGAGACGCTCTACGACGGATTCGACCACCTGCAATACACCAGCGACGATCCGTTCCCCACGGTGGAGGCGTTCTATTTCGGGCGCAAGGGAATGGACTGCGTGCGCCAGTACCGCACGGTCGAGGAGCGCCCCGGCCAGGAACCGCTCCGCGAGGGGCACCTGTCCACACGCTGCCAGGTAGATCGCTCCGGCTATGGCATCACTCAGGTGGCGACTGTGCTGATCCAGCCGGTCTATGACGCGACCGAGCAGCCGACCGGCCAGGTGGTGATTGACATTCAGCGCTACTGGGGGGAGTGAGCCTGTGCCCGCGCCAGAGCCTGGAACTGCGGACGAACGGTCCGTTCCCGCCGCGCGCGTGCCGCTGTGGGTGGCGCTGCTGGCGATGGCGGCGGCGCTGGTGGTCGCCGGGCTGATCCTGTGGCGGGTAGCCGGGCCGCTGTACGGGCTGCTCTTCCCGCTCGAAGCGCCCGTCCCGCCGGGCGCGAGCGAAGAGCGTCATGACAGGCCGGAGCGCGGCGCGGAGTCCTGGCTATACCGCACGGCGCAGACCGGGAACGAGATCGCCGCCTTCTACGAGGGCCAGGGAGCAAGCTGCCGGTATGCGCCGGTGCCGGGGTACGTGACGGATCGGTCGCTGCCCTGGGGCGGGACTTACGCGGTAGCCACCTGTGTGGGGAAGGAGAAAGCCGCCGGGCTGGGCATTTCCTGGGAAGTCCACATCCATGCGGGCTATCCAGACGAGGCCGGCCCGACGAGGTTCCGGCTATACGTGTTTCGTTGAGAATGAGTGGTTGGTGGTTGGTGAAATGCGCCGCACCTGGCGTTGCGCGCTTTCCACTGCACCGGGCGCATGGAGTTAATAGCACGCTCCAGGCCAGCGCCACCTGTTTCCCGGCGATTCGCCGCTGGGTGTTGAGCGCCCAGCAACCAACAACCAATAACCCGACTGCATTCAGGAGGAGTCATGTTCAAGCCAGTTACGCCGAAGGCAGACATCGAAGCCGTGGAAATGGAACAACTCGCCTTCTGGCGCGAGCGCGACATCTTCCGCCGCTCGATGAAGGAGCGCGAAGGAGGCCGCGTCTACGTGTTCTACGAGGGGCCGCCGACCGCCAACGGGCGGCCCGGCACCCATCATGTGCTGGCGCGCGCCTTCAAAGACATGTTCCCGCGCTACCACACCATGACCGGCGCGTATGTGCTGCGCAAGGGCGGCTGGGATACGCACGGCCTGCCGGTTGAGATCGAGGTCGAGAAGGAGCTGGGTCTCACTCACAAGCACGAGATCGAGGAATACGGCATCGCCGAGTTCAACCGCAAGTGCCGCGAGAGCGTCTTCCGCTACATCAAGGAGTGGGAGCGGCTGACCGAGCGCATCGCCTTCTGGGTGGACCTGGAGAACGCCTACATCACCTATGAGAACGACTACATCCAGAGCGTGTGGTGGATTCTGCGCCAGCTTTGGGACAAGGGGATGCTCTACCAGGGCTACAAGGTTGTGCCCTACTGCGCCCGCTGCGGGACGCCGCTGAGCAGTCATGAGGTCTCGCTCGGCTATGAGGAAGTGGCCGATCCGAGCGTCTTTGTGCGCTTCGCCGTCAAGGGTGAGCCGGGCACGTACTTCCTCGTGTGGACAACGACACCCTGGACGCTGCCTGGCAACGCGGCGCTGGCCGTCAACCGGCGCGAGACGTATGTCATGGTGGAGGGGCCGGCCGCCGATGGGCAAGGGACGGAGCGCCTGATCCTGGCGCAAGCCCTGCTGGACAAAGCGCTCAACGACCCGCGCGCCTACACGGTCGTGCGCGAGATGAAGGGCGAAGACCTGCTGGGGATGCGCTACGAGCCGCTCTACGCCTTCCTGCCGCTGGAGCAGGATCACGCTTATGTGCTGCACGGCGATTTCGTCAGCATGGAGGACGGCTCCGGCATCGTGCACATCGCGCCCGCCTTCGGCGCAGACGACATGGACGTGGGCCGCCAGTATGGGCTGCCGATCATCCAGACGGTGGGGCCGGACGGCGCGTTCATTGACGCCGTGACGCCCTGGGCGGGCCTGTGGGTCAAAGATGCCGATCCGCTGATCAAGAGGGAGCTGAAGGCGCGCGGCCTGCTCTACAAGGCCGAGAACTACGTGCACAACTACCCGTTCTGCTGGCGCTGCCACACGCCGCTGCTCTATTATGCCCGCGAGACGTGGTACATCGAGTCCACACGCTACCGCGACAAAATGATCGCGCTCAACCAGACGATCAACTGGGTGCCGGCGCACATCAAGGACGGGCGTTTCGGCAACTGGCTGGAGGAACTGCGCGACTGGGCGCTGGGCCGCGAGCGCTACTGGGGCACGCCGCTGCCTGTGTGGGTGTGCGAGAACCCGGCGTGCGGCCATAAGCACTGCGTCGGCGGCGTGACCGAGCTGGAGAAGCTGAGCGGGCAAGACCTGTCCGGGCTTGACCTGCACCGGCCCTATGTGGATGAGGTCACTTTCCCCTGCGCGCAGTGCGGCGGGACGATGCGCCGCGTGCCGGAGCTGATTGACGTGTGGTTCGACAGCGGGGCGATGGCCGCCGCCCAGTGGGGCTACCCCTACAAGAACCAGGAGATGTTCGCCCAGCAGTTTCCGGCGGATTACATCTGCGAGGCCGTGGACCAGACGCGCGGCTGGTTCTTCAGCCAGCACGCCATCGCCGCCATGACCTTCGAGAGCGTCAATTTCAAGAACTGCATCTCCCTGGGCCACATCCTGGACGAGCAGGGCCGCAAGATGTCCAAGAGCCTGGGCAACATCGTTGAACCCTGGAGCGTGCTGGAGAAGTACGGGGCGGACGCCTTCCGCTGGTACATGTACACCGCCGGGCCGCCCGGCGAGCCGCGCCGCTTCTCGGTGGAGCTGGTCGGCGAGGTGGTGCGCAACTTCACCCTGACGCTGTGGAACGTCTACAGCTTCTTCGTCACCTACGCCAACCTGGACGGCTTCGACCCGCGCACACCGCCAGTGCCCGTCAGCGAGCGCGACCCGCTCGACCGCTGGATTCTGAGCGAGCTGCACACGCTGGTGCGCGAGGTGACGCAGGGCTACGAGACGTATGATGTGCCGCGCACGACGCGCCCGATCGAGGCGTTTGTGGACGGGCTGAGCAACTGGTACCTGCGCCGCTCGCGCCGCCGCTTCTGGAAGTCGGAGAGCGATGCGGACAAGCTGGCCGCTTATCAGACGCTCTACGAGTGTCTGGAAACGCTGGCCAGGCTGCTCGCCCCGACGATGCCCTTCCTTTCGGAGGCGATATATCGCAACCTGGTGGCGGCTGCCGACCCCGCCGCGCCAGAGAGCGTGCACCTGGCCTTCTGGCCGGCGCAGGACGAGGCGCTGATTGACGAGAAGCTGATGGCCGACATGCGCCTGGCGCAGAAGCTGGTGAGCCTGGGGCACGCGGCACGCAACAGCGCCGGAATCAAGGTGCGCCAGCCGCTGGCTGAGGCGGTCTTCGTCGTGCGCTACAGCGCCGAGCGCGACGTGGTGCGCGACCTGGCGCCGACCATCAGCGAGGAGCTGAACGTCAAGACGGTGCAGGTGGCCGAATCGGCGGAGGCGATGGTTTCCTACAGCCTGAATCCGCTGCCGCAAGTCCTGGCCCGCGTGCTGAGGGGCGATTTCCCGAAGGTGCAGCGCGCCCTGCGCGAAGGCGCGCCCGCCGATGTGCAGCGCTGGGCGAAGGCGCTGCTGGCCGGGGAGACGATCGCGGTGGAGGTGGACGGGCAGAGCTACGCCATCACGCCGGAGCAGTGCGAGGTCGTGCAGTCGGCGGCGGCGGGCTACGCGGTGGCCGGAGAGTACGGCTACGTGGCGGCGCTGGCGACGACGCTGACCGAAGAGCTGATCCAGGAAGGGCTGGCCCGCGAGTTCGTGCGCCGCGTGCAATCGCTGCGCAAGGAGGCCGATTTCGCCATCAGCGACCGCATCACCATCACCTGCCAGGCCAGCAGCCGGCTGCGCGACGCGGTGCGCGCCTTCGCCGAGGTCATCCAGCGCGAGACGCTGGCCGATGCCCTGGTCGAGTCCGGGCCGGAGCCGGGCGCGCACAGCGCTGAGTTCAGCTTCGACGAGGAGAGCGTAGTCATCGGCGTGCGGCGGGCATGAGCTTGCCTGCCCGTGCTGGCGGGGCTACAATGAGAGCCAGGGGAGCGCCTTCGAAGCCTATCCGTGAATCGCCGGGAGCGGCAGAACAGCGCTGGTTCGCGGGCAGCGTCACGGGTAGACACCCAGTTGAGGCAACCACAGAATGACCACGACGAAGCAGGAACTATACGACGTGCTGCTGGAGCTGCGCGAGACTTATCGGGACAAAGTGGCGCAGATGGAGAGCGCGCAGGTGCTCGACATCACTGGCACGGGCTACACCAACCACCAGGCCGAGGACGCGACCGCCGTGTATGAGCAGACGGTCGGCGCTTCGTCGCTGCGGGCCGCGCAGACGCGGCTGCGCCAGATTGACGAGGCGCTGGCGAAGTGTGCCGATGGCACCTACGGGGTTTGTGAGAACTGCGGGCAGGAGATTGACATCGCTCGCCTGGAAGCGATCCCGTACACGACGCTGTGCCTGCGCTGCGCCGAGACGCGCGACTATCAGGCTGGGGTGTAGTGAGCGTGACCCACGAGGGATGCCCTGCGACAGCCGCGACGCCGCGTCGGGCGATGGGCCGTTGGCTGCTGCTTTTGAGCGTGGCGACCCTGGCTATCCTGGCCGACCAGGCGAGCAAGGCCTACGTCGTGAGGCACTTGGGGCTGTACGAGTCCTGGGCACCGGTGAGCGCCCTGGAACGGGTCTTCCGCTTCACGCATGTGCACAACACGGGCGCGGCTTTCGGGCTGTTCCCGCAGGGCGGGGTGGTGTTCCTGGTCATCGCCGTGATCGTGTCGGCGATCATCCTCTACTACTACCGGCAGGTTTCGTCGCATGGCTGGCTGATCCGCCTGGCGCTCGGCCTGCAACTGGGCGGCGCGCTGGGCAACGTCATAGATCGCGTGCGGCTCGGCTATGTGGTGGACTTTCTGGACGTATGGCGCTGGCCGGTCTTCAACGTGGCCGATAGCTGCGTCGTGATCGGCGTGGGGCTGCTGGTGCTGCTCATGCTGCGCGAGGAGCGCCGCGAGCGGCAGCGCCTCGCCGCCCGCGAGGAGACCGGCGAAGACAACGCCCTCGAACATTGCGGCGAGCAGGCGTCGTGACGCTGAACGCCGGCTGACAGGACCGGAACGGTGAACGAAACGGGCAGGCCATCCGCGCGCGGATGGCCTGCCCGTTGTTGTTCGGAACGCGCCGGATTACCAGGCGTAGGCTTCGGGCGCGGTGCCGCCCGGCCCCGGCCAGATGGTGTCAAGCGCCTTCAGATCGTCCTCAGACAGCGCGATCTCCAGCGCGCGCAGGCTGCCGGTGAGTTGCTCCATCGTGCGCGGGCCGATGATCGGCGCGGTGACGGCGGGCTGATGCAGCAGCCAGGCCAGGGCGACATCGGCGGGATGCTCGCTGCGCCCGGCGCAGAACTGCTCGTACTGCTCCAACTGCGACCAGGAGTCCTCGAAGCGCTTGCCGATCCGCTCCTCAGAACGACGGCCTTCGCCTGCCTTCTGTAACACGCCGGCCAGCAGGCCCCCTCCCAGCGGACTCCAGGGAATCAGCCCCAGGCCATAGGCCTGGCAGGCGGGGATCACCTCTAGCTCGATCATGCGCGCCGACAGGTTGTACAGGCTCTGCTCAGACACGAGGCCCATGAAGTGGCGCGAGGCGGCGATGCCCTGCGCCTGGGCGATGTGCCAGCCGGCGAAGTTGCTGCTGCCGACGTAGAGCACCTTACCCTCGCGGACGAGCTGCTCCATCGCCTGCCAGACTTCTTCCCAGGGGGCGTCCCGATCGATGTGGTGCATCTGATAGAGGTCAATGTGGTCGGTTTGCAGGCGGCGCAGGCTTTCTTCGCACGCGCGTTTGATGTGGTAGGCCGACAACCTGGACTCGTTCGGCCAGTCGCCCATCTTGCCGTAGACTTTGGTCGCCAGCACGACCTTTTCGCGTCGCCCGCCGCCCTGGGCGAACCAGCGCCCGATGATGTGCTCGGTGATACCTTCGCCCAGTTTGCGCCCGTAGACATTGGCCGTGTCGAAGAAGTTGATGCCCAGCTCCAGCGCCTTGTCCATGATGGCGAAGCTATCCGGCTCGCTGGTGTAGGGGCCGAAGTTCATCGTGCCCAGGCACAGGCGGCTGACCTGCAAGCCCGTGCGCCCCAGGTGTGCGTAGTTCATCTGGCTTTGCTCCTTCTCAGTGTCCTGGCCGCCATGCGCAGCCCTGACCGCCCATGCTCCTGCCCCCATTATGGCATCGTCTGGCGTGGGCGGCCAGCGCTTGACCCTCCGGTACTGTAGTCTTTGCGGTTGAAACTTGTCACACGGGGATGGCTCCCTATCTCCCAACCCCTTCTCCCACGCTGCGCGGAGGGAAGAGGAGCAGGCTCGCCGCTTTTCCCCCTTCCCCCCTCGTGGGGGAAGGGCCGGGGATGGGGGGCACACGGCAGCCAGTCCCCACGCCATTTCAACCGAATTCGACACACTACCCCCCCCTCTGCGCCCCTGTCGCCGGGGGAATTGTGTTAGAATACGCGCCAAGATAGGTTGTTGGTTCGTTCCAGGAGAAATGACTTATGACCCGTGTGATTCGCGCTCCACGCGGCACGGCCCTCACCTGCAAGGGCTGGCAGCAAGAAGCCGCCATGCGCATGTTGATGAATAACCTCGATCCCGATGTCGCCAAAGACCCCGATCATCTGATCGTTTACGGCGGGCGCGGGCGGGCGGCGCGCAACTGGCAGGCGTTCGACGCCATTATTGCCACCCTGCGCGAATTGGAAAACGACGAGACGCTGCTCGTCCAGTCCGGCAAGCCCGTCGTCGTGTTCAAAACGCACCCCGACGCGCCGCGCGTGCTGATCGCCAACTCCAACCTGGTGCCGCACTGGGCCACGCAGGAGCACTTTGACGCGCTGGAGCGGCAAGGGCTGATCATGTACGGTCAGATGACCGCCGGCTCGTGGATTTACATCGGGACGCAGGGCATCCTGCAGGGGACGTATGAGACGCTCGGCTCGCTGGCCCGCCAGCAGGGATGGGGCAGCCTGAAAGGCAAGCTCGTGCTGACCGCCGGGCTGGGCGAGATGGGCGGCGCGCAACCGCTGGCCGTCACCATGAACGAGGGCGTCGCGCTCATCGTGGAGGCGGATCCGCGCATGGCCGAGCGCCGCCTGCGGATGCGCTACGTCAACCGCGTCGTCACCGATCTGGAAGAGGCGCTGGAGCTGGCCCTGACCGCCAAAGAGCGCCAGGAGCCGCTCTCGGTCGGCGTCATCGGCAACGCGGGCGATCTCTTCCCCCGGCTGGCGCGCATGGACATCGTGCCGGACGTGGTCACCGACCAGACTTCGGCGCACGATCCGCTGTCGTACATCCCCGCCGGCATTTCGTCCGACGAAGCGGCGGCGCTGCGCGAGCGCGATCCCGCCGAGTACCAGCGCCTGGCCCGCCAGACGATGGCCGCCCACTGCCAGGCCATGCTCGACTTCCAGGCGCGCGGCGCGGTCGTCTTCGACTACGGCAACAACCTGCGCCAGCAGGCGCTCGATGCGGGCGTCAGCGCTGCCTTCGACTACCCCGGCTTCGTGCCGGCCTATATCCGCCCGCTGTTCTGCGAGGGCAAGGGGCCGTTCCGCTGGGTGGCGCTCTCTGGCGATGCGCAGGACATCTATCGCACGGACGAGGCGATCCTCGAACTGTTCCCGGAGGATGAGCACCTGGCCCGCTGGATCAGGATGGCCCAGCGCGAAGTCGAGTTCCAGGGGCTGCCGGCGCGCATTTGCTGGCTGGGCTATGGCGAGCGGGCGCGGGCCGGGCTGGCCTTCAACGACCTGGTGGCCTCTGGCCAGGTCAGCGCGCCGATTGTCATCGGGCGCGATCACCTGGACGCGGGGTCGGTCGCCTCGCCCAACCGCGAGACAGAGGGGATGCTGGACGGCTCCGACGCCGTCTCCGACTGGGCGATCCTCAACGCGCTGATCAATGCGGTCGGCGGGGCGACGTGGGTCAGCTTCCATCATGGCGGCGGCGTGGGCATTGGTTACAGCCAGCATGCCGGGCAGGTGATCGTCGCCGACGGCACGCCCGAAGCGGCGCGGCGCTTGGAGCGCGTGCTGACCACTGACCCTGGCATGGGCATCGCCCGTCACGCCGACGCCGGCTACGAGCAAGCCATCGCCGCCGCGCGCCGGCACGGGATCAAGCTGCCGATGTTGACAATGCGCTGAGGAGCATCACGGCAGAGGCACCAAGAGCGCCGAAGAGAGTTCGGAGAAGAGCGGCCTGAGACTCTTCAGGGAACTGCTGCGCCAGAGCGGAAATGAGCATACAGTTTAGCCTGGCCCAGCCCCCCATCCCCGGCCCTTCCCCCGCGAGGGGGGAAGGGAGAAAAGCGCGCCCGCTGAGCTTCCCCCTCCTTGCGGGGGAGGGGAGCGGAGCGCCGGCCTTAAGCCCCTCCCTCCTCGCGGGGGAGGGGTTTGGGGTGGGGGGGACGGCGCGGTTACCGGTTGACCGGCGCGTTTGCGTCAGGACGAAACGTCGTCTTCGCCAGTCTTAGGCCGGTCGGCCTGTTGCCCGGAAGGGAAAGGCGCGCTCCCGGCGGGCTTCCCATTCTTCGCGGTCGGCACTGCTGCCTCGGCGGGCGGCGATGCCTTGGGCGCTGGCGCTGGCGATTCGGCTGGCTGCTCGGCAGGGGCGACGGGCGTTGCTGCGGCAGCGGGCGCTTGTGGGGCGGGCGCTGGCGGAGCAGTGTCCGCCGGGGGCGCTCCCTCTGGCGCAGGGGGCGCGATTTCGGCTTCCGGCACTGCTTTGGGCGCGACGGGCGCGATAGGCGCAGACTGCGCTTCGGGCTGCGGGGTAGGCGAGGCTGCGGGCACTTCGGGCTGCTCCATAGTTGGAACAACAGGAGGCTTCTGCGCAGCTTCGGGGTGCTCCGCAGGCGCGGGGGCGACGGGCTTTGCCGGCTGAGAAGGTGGGGGGACGGCGGGCGCTTCCTCGGCTGGCCTGGACGGCTGAGGAGGCACCGGCAAGGTGGGCGACTTCTCGGCAGCTTTGGGCGGCTGTGCCTGCGGCGCGACCACCGTGAGCGGCGGCGTGAGCGCGGCTCGCGGCGGGCTGGGTTGTGGCTTGGGCTTCTCGCCGCTGGCCGACTTCGGCGCCGTCTCGCGGGCCGGGGCAGGCGGGACAACTTTGGGCCTGGCAGACGCGGGCACGGGCTTGAAGTACAGGCGCAGCACCATCTGCCCCAGGCGCAACTCGTCGCCATCGTGCAGACGGTATGGGCGGTGCGCGTTCAGCCGCTGCCCGTTGAGAAAGGTGCCATTGCTGCTGCCCAGGTCCCAGATGTTGAGCGTGTGATCGTCGCCGTGCCGGATGGCGGCGTGGCGGCGGCTGACCCCCATGCGATAGCCTGCGAAGGGCGTCAGGTCAATATCTGGCGTGGCGCCGGTGGCGGGATCGCGACGGCCCAGAATGGTCTCGGCCTTCGGTTCCAGCACCATTGGCTCGGCGGCCCCTTCGACATCCAGCTTGAGGCTGTCGCCCGGCATGAACGTGGCCATGCCCTTGGCGATATCCTGGCTGGAGGGTAAATCGCTCCCGATCTCGCCCGACCCAGCCTCTGATGCAGAGTCCAGCGCTTTGGTGCTGAGCGGAATCTTGCCGATCAGACTGGCGCCGCAGTTCTCACAGAAGACAACGCCGGAGCGATTTGTATGTCCGCAGTTCCCACACTGTTGCATGAAGACCCCCTGACGCGCCATGCTCTGCGCGACTACCGTCGAGCCATTCTGGTCTGCACAGAGACTGCCGGAGAGCCAGCGGACACCGGCCAGCGCAGATACCCCAATGTCCCGCCAACCGGCTCGTGCAGACGCCCGCCGCCCCTGAAGCCTTGTGCAGTTCGACGAAGTGCTTACAATCTTAAGGCACATTGGCGTTGCCCGCCAGTAGCCAATTGAGGGCGGGTGCATCTCGCGGTGGGGGCGAAATGCCTGAGCCGCAGAGATGCCGAGAGCGCGGAGAAGGACGAAGATCCTTTTCAACCTGTCTTTTCTCTGCGCCCCGGTGGCGATTTCCTGCCCCGACAATGAGATACGCCCACTGAGGTTGGGACGGCGTGGTATAATCGCGCTGTGCCCGCCTGTCGTCTGTCAAGAGAAGGAGCGTCCTGGTGTCTCACTCACTCAGCGCTGCCGAGCTTGCGCGCCTGATCGATTCTACGCTGCTCAAGCCGGAAGTGACGCACGATCAGATCGTCGCCCTGTGCCAGGAAGCGCGGGCGCACCGCTTCGCTTCGGTGGCGGTGAATCCGTGCTGGGTGGCGCTGGCGGCGCGACTGCTGTCCGGCGCCGAGGGCGTGGTGGTTTGCACGGTGGCTGGCTTTCCGCTGGGCGCGACGACGCCCGAAGTCAAGGCCTTTGAGGCGGAGCGGGCGCTGCTCAACGGCGCGCACGATATTGACATGGTGATGAACGTCGGCGCGCTGAAGTCCGGCGATTTCGACCTGGTGGGCCGCGACATCGCGGCGGTCGTCGCCGCTGTGCGCGCGCACGGCGGCATCTGCAAGGTGATCCTGGAGACGGGGCTGCTCACCGACGACGAAAAGATCGCCGCCTGCCGGATCGCGCAGGAGGCCGGGGCCGATTTCGTCAAGACCTCGACGGGGTTCGGGCCGGGCGGTGCGACCGTGCACGACATCGCCCTGATGCGCCGTACCGTCGGGCCGGAGATGGGCGTCAAGGCGTCGGGCGGCGTGCGCTCGTATGCCGACGCCCTGGCGCTGGTCGAGGCGGGCGCGACGCGCATCGGGACGAGCAGCGGCGCGCGCCTCGTGGCCGAAGCGCAGGGCAGCGTCACGCAGCCGGGCGACGCAGCGGACTACTGAGCCGCTGGCATGGAGCGCGTGCCGGGGCGATCAGCCATAGAAATTGCGCCAGGGGACAGGGCTGTCCCAGGCTGTGGGTTCGCTCTTGTACCAGGAAGGCCGCTCTGTGACCACTGAGTCCATACCTTCTGCCGGGCGACTGCGCGTGCGCCCCATCACATCCGCACGGGCTTTTTCTGCCGCGCTAGTCTTGATCATCCTGCTGACCGTCGGGGCGCGGCTGCTGCCCGGCCCGCGCACGGTGGACGACGCCTTCATCACCTTCCGCTACAGCCGCAACATCGTCGAGGGGCATGGGTTCGTCTACAACCCTGGGGTGCGCACGCTGGGCACCACAACCCCCCTGTTCACGCTGCTGATGGCCGGCGCCGGCTGGATCACCGGCAGCGACGATTACCCCTGGTTCGCGCTGATCGCCAATACCGCCGCTGACGCGCTGAGCGCCGTGCTGCTGGCGTTGTTGGTGCGGCGGCTGGGAGGCGGCGCCGTGCCGGGCGCGATCGTCGGCGTGTTGTGGGCGATCGCCCCGACCAGCGTGACGTTTGCTATCGGGGGCATGGAGACCAGCGTGGCCATTCTGTGGATGGTGGCGGCGGCGTCTGCTTATGTTGCAGGCCGCGAGCGCTGGATGGCTCTTTTTGCCGCGCTGGGCGTGCTGACGCGCGTGGACGCGCTGCTGTGGGTCGGGCTGTTCTTTGCTCACCAACTGTTCGTTGCCTGGCGGGCGGGGAGAGGGCGCGGCTGGGCGCGATTGCCCTGGCGAAGCTGGGCGATCTTTGTGGCGACACTGGTCCCCTGGTATCTGTTCAGCGCGGCCTATTTCGGCGGGCTGCTCTCGCGCTCGCTGAGCGCCAAGCGCGTCGCCTACATCGTGGACGACTTCCAGGCGCTTGTCCGGCTCTTGCAGCAGATGGCAACGCCGTTCTTCGAGTATGAAACGTTCGGCGTGCCGGGTATTGCCGTGGGCATTGTGCTCTATCCGGCGCTGGCCGCCGCCGGGACGTTGTACGCTGTCAAGCGCCAGCCGCGCGCGCTGCCCTTCCTGCTCTACCCCTGGCTGTACGTCGCCATTTTCAGCGCCATGAACCCGCTCATTTTCCGCTGGTATCTGGCTCCCCTGCTGCCGCCTTACTTTGTGGCGATTGTCATGGGGGTGTGGGCGCTGGCTGGCGCGGTGGCCGAAGCAGTGCAGCATCCGCGCCTGGGGCCGGTCGCGAGCGCGACCCTGGGGGCGCTGTTCGTCGCGCTGTCCCTCAACGCCTGGGTGCTGCACCCCGATCACGGCACTGATCGGCCCGCGCCGGAGATGGCCTGGCACAAGATCGAGCTGAATTACCGGCGCATGGGCGAAATTCTGCACAATGAGTACGGAGTTGACGAGGCGACCGTGGTCGCGGCGGGCGATATTGGCGCGGTGGGCTACTACAGCCGGGCGCATATCCTCGACACGGTGGGCCTGGTCACGCCAGAGGTGTCGGCCTATTACCCGCTGGACGCGAGCCTGCTGGCCGAGGGGGCGAACTACGCCGTGCCTCCGGCGCTCATCATGGACTACGAGCCGGATTACGTTGTGCTGATGGAGAGCTTCGTGCGCAACGGCCTGGCTCGCGATACGTCCTTCAAGCAGCGTTACGCCCAGGCGCGCATCTTCGCCACCGATTACTACGGGACGGGGATGATCCTGTACCAGCGGCGCGATCTGATCTCGAAGCCGTGCTGCGGCCCGTAATATGCCGGGAGTATTCATCTCGTGCGGCGATTTTGCACCTGACCCCACTTCCTGTAAAATGCTGAAGGAGCAGGTCGCCAGACATTGAGGCATATGCGGGTCTTCACCTGAGCACCGGTCGGCGTTGCCGGGCGTCCTGGCAAGGGAGCGGTCATGACCACGCTGTCGTTGAGAAGCAAGGATGAGTCACCCAGCACCGTGACGCACGAGCTGGCCGCCGGGAAGCGCCGTCGCAAACTCCATGAAGCGCTGACCGGCTATCTCTTTGTGCTGCCTGCCACGGTTGTCACGCTGCTGTTTGGACTGTGGCCGGTCGTAGCCGGTTTTTATGAGAGCCTCAAGTCCGGCTCGCCGATCACCAACAAATATGTCGGCCTGGCCAACTACGTGCGCTCGCTCGGCAGCCTGACTTACGTGTTACTGTTTGCGCTGAGCCTGATCTTCTTGTGGATGGGCTATCGCGCCTGGCGCGGCGGTCGCCAGTACCAGCAGGAGCATGGGGGCAGCCTGGTATTCTTTGTAGTGCCAGGTTTGCTGGCGGGGGCCGGGCTGATCGTGCTGGCCTTCATCCTGGTGACGGGCCTCGATGGGTATGGGTGGTTCCCCACGCTGCTGCTGCTGATTGCCCTGGGGGGCTTCTACACCGCCGACGCTTTTCAGCCGGGGCGCGCCGCGCGTGATGGGCGGCAGGTAGCCGTCTTGTGGTTGATCCTGGCGGGGCTGGGGCTGATCTGGGTGGGCGGGCCGCGCCTGAACGATGCATTGGGGCTGGGCACGCTGGGTTGGCTGTTGCTCCTCGCAGTGTTCGGCGCGCTGCTCTATCTCTTGCTGACGCGGCTGGTGCAAATCCGCACGGGGCGCTATGTCAGCGCTGCGCTGCTGATGGGACTGTACATTCTGCTGGCGCTGCTGCTGACTCTGTACACAACTGACCAGCTTCAGGCGAATGTGGCCGAGGCGCAGCGGATCGCCGCGCTGGTCTTCAACCAGCGTGTGTCGCAGGGCGTGGTGGTGGTGCCCGACGACAGCACGCGCATCAGCGGCCTGGAGTTCGAGTCCGGCGCGGTGATGGTCGAGGTCACGGTGAAGGGGCAGACCATTCAGGCACCGCTCGCACCGGAGGCCTATGGCGAGCTATCGGTAGACCGCATCGCCCGCCTGGAGGCGGCCTTCGTCAACAACCAGAAGGTGCGCGTCATTCTGCCGGATGGCACGGTGGGTGAGGGGCAGCTCACCGGCATTGCCCAGGGCGAGAAGCTGTTCGTGCCCTTCATCACTGAGGGGGCGCGGGCTGTGCGCCAGGTGCCCATCTATTCGGCGCTGGATGTGGGTGAGACCGTTGTGCGCACCGAGGGCTACAGCGAGCCGCTCGGCAGGCAGATGGCGGCGGCGCTGGGCATTTTCGTTGGGCTGGCTGCCATACTCACCATGACCTACACCCGCCGCCGCGTGGATGATGAGACACAGCCGCGCCTGTACCGCTGGCTGCACCTGGGCCGCGTGCTCATGGTGATGACCCTTCTCATGCTGTTCTTCTACCTGGTCGGCGCGCTGCAACTGAGCCAGCAGACAGCGGCGGGCATGGGGTCGCTGACGCAAGAGCAGTTTGCGCGCGCCTACGAGTTCGCCACCGGCAGCACCCCACACCCGACAGTCCGGCCCGACGTGATTAAGGCGCAGCTTCTGTACTGGCCGCAGGTGTTCTCCATCGCGATCGGGGCGCTGCTGATCGGGGCGGCCTACCTGGTCTGGCAGAGCGCGCAGCGCCGCGAGACGCCGCTCGGCTTCGGCCTGACCATCCTGCTCGCCGTGCTGATGATGGTGGGGGGATGGCTGCTGATCGGCGAGCTGCCGCGCACGCTCTCGCTGGGCGGGCGCGAGGTGCAGGAGGCGTTGGACGCGCTGAACCGCACCGCCATGTACTCTGTGGGCACGGTGCCGGTCCAGTTGGGGCTGGGGCTGTTTCTGGCCTATCTGCTGTTTTCTGAGATTTCGATAGGCAAATCGCTCTACCGCGTGATTTACTTCATGCCCTATATCGCGCCCAGCGTCGCCACCTCGACCGTCTTCCTGGTCATCTTCCGCCTGGACGCAACAGCCCTGGCGAACCGCATCGTCGGCATCTTCGGGCTGGGGCCGCTGACCTGGCTCAAGGAGCCGGCGGGTATTGTGCGCATCTTCTACGAGCAGGTGTTGGGCGGCAACCCTTTGCACATCCCGGAGAGCCTGGCCGGGCCGAGCCTGGCCCTGACCACGGTGATCCTCTACAACATCTGGGTCTTCGCCGGTTACAACTCGGTCGTCTTTCTGGCTGGCCTGGGGGCGATCCCTGGCGAGCTGTACGAGGCCGCCGAAGTGGATGGAGCCGGGCGCTGGTCGCGCTTCCGCAACATCACCCTGCCGTTGCTCTCGCCGACGACCTTCTTCCTGTCCATGCTCTCGATCATCGGCACCTTCAAGGCTTTCTCGCACATTTACGTATTACGTGGCCAGGCGACCGGCAAAGAGATTGACACGATGAGCGTGCACATCTTTCAGGCGCTTTACGCCGCCAACGATCCCGGTTATGCGGCGGCGCTGGCTTTCAGCCTGTTCGGCGTGATTCTGATCCTCACCCTGGTGCAAAACCGGCTGGCAAGGGAGCAGGTATTCTATGGCTAGCACCACCGGGACTGGCGCACGATCGCTGAAGGTTCCACCGCCAGCGGAGGCGGCGATGGCCCCGTTGCGACGGCTGGGCCTGCGCATCAACTTCTTCCGGCTTTTCGTGTACATCATGCTGACGCTGGGCGCGATCCTTTTTGTGATGCCCTTCCTGTGGATGGTCAGCACGTCGCTGCAAAAGCAGGGCGACATCGTGCGTGGGAAGCTGATCCCCTCGCAGCAGTTCATCTCGGTCACGCCCATCGAAGAGGCGGACCTGGGGCGCACCATGCAGGATGTGCTGGACTCCGGCCTGGTGCCGCCCTACCTGGCCGATGTGCGCACGCAGATCGAGGACAGCAAGCTCAAGCGCGATCTGACGCTCGACGGGTACCTGCGCACGCAGCGCATCGGCTATGCGTCGCTGCGCCTGGACATTGACTTGCCGCTGCTCAACAAGCTCTTTGAGGTGCATCAGGATTATGTCGTGGTGGGCGGCGCAGCGCACTATATCGAGGCGTGGAACGAGTCCAATTTTTCGCGCTATTTCTTCAACAGCATCAAAGTGGCCATCCTGACCATTATCGGCCAGACGGTGACTTCCATCCTGGCCGCCTACGCTTTTGCGCGCATCGAGTTTCCGGGCAGCAACCTGCTGTTCAGCATCTTCCTGGCGACGATCTTCATCCCCACGATGGTCGTGCTCATCCCCAACCGCAACATGGTGAAGAACATTGACGTGTTCTTCAGCAAGGATTTCCCCGCCAAGCAGGACGCCTGGGGTATCACCGAGGCGCGCCAGGCGATTGCCGAGCCGATCTACGAGGCGCTCGACAAACTGGGACTGGAGAACTTCCTCGGCCTGGGGAGCTTCTTCACGGTGGACGGGCCGATCTCCTGGCGCTGGATGGATAGCTGGCCGGCGCTGGTGGTGCCCTTCCTGGCGAGCACGTTCAGCATCTTCCTGCTGCGCCAGTTCTTCCGCCAGATTCCTGAAGACCTGTGGGACGCGGCTCGCATTGATGGGGCCGGGCACATCCGCTTCCTGTTCACCATTGTGGTGCCCATCTCCAAAGCGGCCATTGTGACCACGATCATCTTCACGTTTATCGGCACGTGGAACGCCCTCGAATGGCCGCTGCTGGTGACGTTCAGCGACAAATGGCGGCCCATCTCCTATGGGCTGTACGCCTTCACCACCGAGGCCGGCTCGGACATCAACCTGCTGATGGCCGCCTCGGTCATCACGCTGGTGCCGGTGCTGATCATCTACCTGATCGCTCAGCGCCAGTTCACCGAAGGCATCGCCACGACGGGGCTGAAGGGCTGACGGCTCCCGCCAGGCTTCCCGAAGTTTAGACTTCCGAAGGTTTCGAAAACTCCGGAAGTCTTCTTGCGCATATACCGTCCGCCGCTGTTTGGGGGTCTACGAACAGCCTGTCGCCAGGGGAAATTGGGGAATGCTCGCTGAGCGCCTCACCCCCTCAATCCCCCTCTCCAGCCGAGCTAGAGAGGGGGACTTTGATCGCGGTGTACCACACTTCCCCTTCCCCTGGCTTTGCTGGGAGAAGGGGCCGGGGAATGGGGGCCTTCGATCACTGCCTGACGACTCGTTCGTGGACTCCTGTTTCTGGCCGGAAGCGCCGCGCGCCAGTACAATCTGGACGGTGCTCTCCGTTGGTTACGGGAGTTATTCCGTCGTTCGTGATATGACCTGGCGAAGCATAGCGACTCTCCTCTTCCTCACCGGGCTGGTCTGGCCCGCTAATCCGCTTGATCACTCCGCCCGATCCGCTGCGCTGGCCCAGGCGGATAGCGCACCATGTGGCTACGCCGACGGCTTCGACCTGCCGGTGCCCGGTATTGACATCGAGCGCACCGACTTCGCCATCTACCGCGCGCGGTTCGGCGGGCTGCACACCGGCATAGATGTGGCGTTTGAGCAACTCGGCGAGCCAGTGCGGGCGGCGGCGCGCGGCCAGGTGACCTTCAGCGATCCGCAGGGCTGGGACACCGAAAAGGGCGTGGTCGTCGTCCAGCACACGCTGCCGGACGGCACGCTGGTGAACACGCTCTACGGGCACATGGAGGAGCTAAACGGGCACGTCTTCCCGCCGATGGGCCAGTGCGTGGAGCGCGGCGACATCGTGGGGGCCATCGGCTTCCCTTCGCGCGGGCGACCTCACCTGCATTACGAGGTGCGCACGCGCTATCGCCACGAGGGTGGGCCAGGTTACACCGCGCAGAATCCGTTGGAGCTGGGCTGGCTGCACCCGGTGGACTTCACTTACCTGGCGAATCTGTGGGTGCACCCCGCCTACCGCTGGCATTTCACGCTGGCCGACCGCCTGACGCTCGCCCCGCTGCCGCTGGAGGACGGCACCTACGTGGTAGTCAGCAGCGCCCATGTGCAGGCCGTCACGGCGGGCGGAGCGGCGATCTGGCAGTTCGACACGCTGGGCAGCGTGACCGGCCTGCTGGCGTTGCCCGACGGGCGCGTGCTGGTGGCCACTTCAGCCGATCAGGTGATCGTGCTGGCTGGCGGGCGGCTGAGCGCGCTGTGGGCGCCGCCGAAGATGCTCACGCCGCCGATCCTGCTGGACGGGGCCGTCGTCTTCATGACGGCTGCGGGGCGGCTGGCCGCCTTCACCCCGGACGGCGCGCCCCTCTGGGAGACGGAGCCGCTGGGCGAGCGCGCCGTTCGCTGGGCCGTCAGCGGCGACCGGCTGGCCGTCGCCACACCGGACAATGCGCTGACGGTGGTGGATAGCGCGGGCGCAGTGCTCACCCGGCGCGCGTTCGAAGCGCTGCCCGTGCCGGTTGCGGCGGGGGAAGGCGCGTTCTGGGTGCTGGCGGGGATGGCCGTCGGGCGGCTCGACACGGCCCTGGCCTGGAGCACGGCTTTCGAGACGGGGCGCACCTTCAGCGTGGGGGCGGATCTGGTGACCGGCCCGGAGGGGGTGCTCTACGCCTACAGCGGCGAGGGCCGCGTTCTGCACGCCTGGGGGCCAGACGGAGTTGCCCGCTGGATCGCCTTCATGCCGGGCAGCCACCTGCGCCCGCCGCTGCTGGGCATCGGGGATGGGGCGCTGCTCTACGCGCTGAGCACCGATGGGCAGCTTCTGGCCTTCGATACGGGGGATGGGCGGCTGATCGCTCAGCTCAGCCTGTACGATGGCGGAGTCCAGGGGACATCGGCGGCGCGCTGGCTGGCGGTGGGACCGGATGACTCGCTGCGCTTCAGCAGCGGCTTTCTGACCGTGGTCGGGCTGGACGGGACGGCGCTGCGCGCGGCTATTTCCGCGTCCACGCCCTGAGGCGTCTCAGCGCCAGGGATCGGGCTGCTTGATGAAGCGCGCCTCGATGCCGGCGTTGCGGAACCAGGCTGGCATCTGGTCGCGCATGACGACCATCTCGCTGGTGTAGTGCGACGAGCCGATCAGGTTCATGGGCAGCGTGGGCACCAGGGCGCGCATGGCCTCGCGCTGCCGCGCCGCGTACTCGTAATCCCCTTGCAGCCACCAGTGACCGGTTACGTAGGTGTCGCAGCCCAGGTCGTGCGCTTCCTGCAGATGCCTGGGGTTATCGCCGCCGCCGGGGATGATCGCGATGTGCTCGACCGGCTGGGCGTTGAAGCGAATCTGGTTGTAGCGGATGTGGGGCAGCTCGGTGACTTCGGCCAGGCGCGCGGCGAATTCGCCGAAACTGATGTCCGCGACGCGCCCGTGTATGCCCTCGCTGCCGGTGAAGTGCGGCGAGAAGGGCGCCCAGTCGCGCAGCTTGAGCGCCTTCGCCAGCGCGACCACTGTGCTCACCTCTGGGTGGCAGTCGAGCGGGGCGTGGCAGCAGTAGTAGCTGATCTGATGCTCGCGCAGGTCTTCGAGCTGTCCTTCGCGGATGCCGATGAAGCCGCGCCCGCATTCCTCGAAGTCCGCTGGATGGTGGGCGAAGATCAGCGCGCCGGGCGCTTCGCGCTCGACTTCCAGGGCCAGGATGGTGTCGAGCACGGCCTGGTCGGGGAAGACGATCAGATACACCCGGTCAATGTCGGGCGTCGCATCCAGCAGCAGCCCATTCCAGCCGCTCTCCAGAAAGGCGGGCAGGGCTTCGCGCTGGTAGATGGCTCGCTCGCCCGGCGTGAGAATCTCCGACCAGAGAACGCTTTCGTCGTAGGCGTGGACGCTGAAAAACTCATCCAGCTTGTACACCAGCTCACTCTGTATCATCGCTTCCCCCTTGCGGCTGGGCCAACTGCCGCGCTTCGTCTTCGACCAGGGTCACAATGGCGGCAATTGTTGCATCGGGCGGCATCTCGCCGCTCAGCGCGAGCAGCCGCGCCTCGCGCACCGTCCAGGCGGGCCAGGTCACGTCCACGCGCAGCAGGCACCCCTGGGCTACGTCGCCCAGGACGGGCGGGCTGCTGCCGGGCGCAGGCAGCACTTCTGTCGAACGGTCAATGACCAGCGCGGGCGGTTCCAGCGCTGCGACCGGGTTCCCCGGAGCGACGGTGAAGGTCACGCCGCGCTTGGTCAGCGTCCGGGGCCGGTTCCAGATGATCACCGGCATGATCATCCGCCCGGCCAGCAGGCGCAGCGACGACGGTGGGATTGGCGCTTGCTCCGGCCCGCCGATCACCGCGCCGTCGTAGCCCATGCTGTCCAGCACCAGGAACGGCGCACGCCCCAGCGTCGCCCGGCAGACCCAGGACTGGACAGCGCAGGTATCGCCCAGGTCGAGCAGGACGACCGGCCCCTGGGCCGAGCACCGTTCCTGGTGAATGAGCGTGAACAGGCGCGGGAGCAGCCCCAATTCCCCGGACAGGTGAGCCGTCGCCAGAAAGGTGACCGTCTGCGGAGCGCTCCCCGGCTCGCGCCGCTCGCCGTCCTCATCGTGCGGAATCGCGCCCATGGGCCGGAGCCTCGTGCTGCCGGGCGCTCACTCGCCCGACCAGGCGGGCGGGCGTTTCTCCAGGAAAGCGGCCATGCCCTCTTTCTGGTCGTGGGTGGCGAACAGCGCGTAGAACAGGTTGCGCTCATAGGCCAGCCCGCTGGTGAGCGGCGTCTCCAGGGCCATGTTGATTGCTTCTTTGACCATGCGCAGCGCCACCGGCGCACGCGCGGCGATCTGCGTGGCCAGGGCGATGGCTTCTTCCAGGTATGTCTCGACAGGCGCGACGCGGTTGACCAGGCCGAAGCGCTCGGCTTCGGCAGCGGTCAGGCGGCGGTCGTTCAGGCACATCTCCATGGCCAGCGCCTTGCCGACCGTCCGGGTGAGGCGCTGCGTCCCGCCCGCGCCCGGTATCACGCCCAGGTTGACCTCCGGCTGGCCGAAGATAGCCGTCTCCGAGGCCACGATCATGTCGCAGGCCAGGGCCAGCTCGCAGCCCCCGCCGAGCGCGTAGCCGCTGACAGCGGCGATGACCGGCTTGTGCAGCGCGCGCAGCCGCTCCCAGCGGGCGATGAACGCCTTCTCCATCATCTCAACGGGCGTGGCCTGGGCCATCTCGTGGATGTCGGCGCCGGCGGCGAAGACCTTTGCTGTGCCGGTGATCACCAGGCAGCGCACAGACTCGTCGCGGTCGAGTTCGGCGAGCGCGCTCATCAGTTCGTTCATCAGCGGGCCGGTCAGCGCGTTGAAGGTGCGCGGCTCGTTCAGCCGGACGAGGCCGACGCCATCGGCGGGTTTCTCGACAAGAATATGCTGGTATCCCATGATGGGCTTGCTCCTCGTGCGTGAGCTGGCAGAATACTATTTGGCAAACAAAACGGGCTTCTGTTCTCGGCGATTCTGTGCCAATGCCGGTGCCACGCCCGGACGGTATTCTAACAGCACGTGCGCGAAGCGTCCAAACGCGGGTGCGGGCCGATCTGGGAAGGCCGAACTGCGCCCTGGTTGACCTCACCCCCGCGCGGCGCGGCAGCGCCGCGCCGCCCCCTCTCCACACGCGGAGAGGGGGCGAACTGGGCAGGGCGAGGCTGGATCAGGCAGTGCGCCCACGCGCCACAGGACAAAGGGGCATTTCTGAGTTACGGTAGTGTTGTGTCTTCGGAGGAGGCCATGCCCGACCCATCGCCGTTCGACCGCCGCCTGCTGCCCACTTTGCCTGGTACTTACGCGCTCATCCTGCGGCTCGACCGTTCCTTGACGCTGACCGCCGGGCGGCTGGCTCCGGCAGCTCTGCGCCCCGGCCTGTATGTCTACGTGGGCAGCGCGCGCGGCCCTGGCGGGCTGCGCGGGCGGGTGGGCCGCCACCTGCGCGCGGACAAGCGGGCGCACTGGCACATTGACGCGCTGACGGCGCTCGCGCCCGTGACGCGGGTCTGGCACGTCGAATCTGCTGAGCGGCGGGAATGTCTCTGGGCGGGCGCGCTGCGCACGCTGCCGGGGGTGAGTGCGCCTGTTGCCGGATTTGGCGCATCCGACTGCACCTGCGAGGCTCACCTGCTGATGCTGCCTGGCGGCGGGCTGGCGGCGGCGTGGGCGGCGCTGGACAGCCCGGCGGAGATCATTCTTTCGCTGTGACGGTGAAGCGCAGCGCGCGCCCCAGCAGCAGCCGCGTCTGCGCGTGCAGGACGGGCAGCGTGACACAGACGGCGGTCAGCGTCGGCAGCAGGAGCAGGGCGATGCCTTCGGCCAGCCGCGCGCGCAGCGTCCAGGGGGTAGAGCGCGGCGGGCGCAGGCGCAGGTCCCAGGCCCACAACAGCACCGACACCCCAGCCACGATGAGCAGCGCCAGGTTGATGATCACGAGCGGCGCGCTGAGCAGGTGCGCGCGCACCCAGCCCGGCGCGACCAGCAGCGGAAGCTGCGTCCCGGCGGCCAGCAGCAGCGCGCCCGCCCCGGCGATCAGGTTGTCGTGGGCCGCGCGCCCCGCCAGGCGCAATGCAGCGCGGCGCGGTGTCCCTGGATTTTGCCGGGCGCAGGCCAGGGCATAACCGATCTCCCTGGCACCCCAGGCGTGGCGCAAGGTCTGACAGTAGCGGGCGGCCAGTGTCGCCGGGATCGTGCCGGCGGTCGTCGCGTGGGCCAGGAAGGGCAGGAAGACCGGCTGGAGCCGCTGCTGCCCGCGCCTGGCAAAGAACGACTTGATGGCCATGTGCCACTCATCGGCGATCACGTCGGCGTCCCAGCTGCCCGCTTCGTCCAGCAGGCGCAGACTGAGCGAGTACGACGACATGGGCAGGGCCATCCACCAGGGTGCGGCCAGATACGCCAGCTCCCAGGCGGAGGCCTGCGCGTGCAGCGGGCGCATGAGCGGGTGCGCCGCCCAGATGTTGCCGTGGTAGCGAATCGGCGCCTGCCAGTAGGTCGCGTGGCGCGCCGGATCGGTGGCGAAAAGCGTCGTCAGACAGTCGAAGTAGGCCGGGTGCCACAGCGTGTCGGCGTCCATCACCGTCACAATGGCCCGGTCGGGGGCGAAGCTGGTATCGGCAGAGAGAAAACGGCGAATATCACGCCGTGCCCAGGCGAGATTGGCCGATTTGCCCGCGATCTCGCCGGGGAGATCGGCGGGGTGAACCGTCACCAGCACGCGCCGAAAGCGGTCAGCGTAGGCGCGGCGCAGGCGATGGGCGCGGGCGGGGGCGCCCGGTGCCGCCGCTTCAACGGCCAGCACCACGCTCATGGACTGGCGGGCGTCGCTCCAGGCGGCCAGCCGGTCGAGGGCGCGGCGCAGCAGCGCCTCGCTTTCGTCCACGCTGGGCAGCAGCACCAGGTGATGCACTTCCTCGCGCGGCAGGCTGCCCGGCCCGGCCCGCCGCGCGTACTCCGCGCGCCAGTCGGTGCGCTCCCATTGGCGGATGAGGCGCAGCCCGCGCGCCTGGGCTATCGCCGCCAGCACGAAGCGCGCGGCCAGGTAGACGGCCAGGAGCGCGGTGATCCAGAGCAGCGCTTCGCGGGCGCGCCAGGCGGCCAGCAGCGCAGTGGGTCCCACCAGCCAGGCCAGCGCGCCCGGCAGGGCCTCGCCCGCGCGCTGCAGGGCACGGGCCGACTGCGCCTGCTGTATCGCGGGCGTGGCCGGTTGGTGGGGGGTGTCGGGTGTCCGGGTTGGCATGGGCGCGTGGCCGCAGGTGGTGATGCGCGCTGCGCTGAGGAGCATAGCGGACAGGGGCGGGCGTTGCAAAAGGTAGTTGGGGGTTGGGGGTTGGTATCGGTGGCTGGCACCCTTCTCCTCCAATCTCCCCGCTAGCTTCGCTGGCGGGGGGACACAAGCCGCTCACCCCTTCCCCTGGTGAATCAGTGCGAAAATGAGCATACAGTCTGGCCTGGCCCAGCCCCTATCCCCGGCCCTTTTCCCATAAGGGAGAAAGGGAGAAGAGCGCCGGCCTTAAGCCCCTCCCTCCTTGTGAGGAGGGGTTTGGGGTGGGGGGCGAGCAACTACCGGCAGACTTCCACCAGCCTGTACTAGCTTTGCCGGGGGATGAGGGCCTTCGGCCACTGCCTGACAACTCGTTCGTGAACCCGCCGCCCAGGCAATACTTTTGAAAACTGTAGCGATCCTGTAAAATTGCAATAAAGGACTCAGAAACGCCCACACAGGCAGGTCACTCATGACCACTAAGGTGTTGATCGTAGAAGACGATGTGGAGATGAATCGTCTGCTGGAGATTGATCTCAAGCGGCACGGCTATGAGGTGCACACGTGCACGAATGGGCTGGACGGGCTGCGCAAGTTCCATGAAGTGCGCCCGCACCTGGTGGTATTGGATGTGGCGCTGCCGGGCATGGACGGCATGACCGTCTGCCAGCGCATCCGCGAGCTGTCCAACGTGCCCATCCTGATCATCACCGCGCACGCGGTGACCGAAGAGGAGATGGCCGAGGGCCTCAACCTGGGCGCAGACGAGTACCTGATTAAGCCCCTGCGCAACCTGGAATTTCACGCGCGGATCAATGCGCTGCTGCGGCGGGCGCGCCTCAATGAGGACCAGGCGGCTGATGCGGTGGGCTATTCGGATGATTATCTCGTGGTGGATGTCAAAGCGCGCCGCGTCAGCGTGAACGGGCAGGAGATCCGCCTGACGCCGACCGAGTTCCGCCTGCTGGCGACGTTTGTGCGCCACCAGGGGCAGGTGCTCTCGTTCCAGCAGCTTCTGGAGCAGGTGTGGGGACACGAATACAGCACCGAGCACCACTACCCGCGCATTTACGTGTCGCACCTGCGCCGCAAGATCGAGCGCGATCCCAAGTCACCCGTATATATTCAGAACGAGTACGGGGTCGGCTACCGTTTCGTTGGCTTGTGAGCGCGCCGGCCTGGTCAGGGGGTGAGCGTCCAGGCTGCCCGCAGACAGCCTGGTGCTGCCTTCGATGAACAGCTACTTCTTGATGCCCTTCAGTCCGCGCGCGGCTGCGTGCGCGATCAGCCCGGTCTTGTAGTTGTACACGGTTTTGCGCTTCTCGGCGTGCGCTTCCAGGGCCAGCCGGATCAGTTCGTCCACGACCTGCGCGGGGGTCATGCCCTCTTCCTGCCACAGGTAGAAGGCGAGCGAGCCGGGCATGGTGTTGATCTCGTTGAGGAAGACTTCGCCGCTTTCTTCGCGCACCAGGAAGTCCACGCGGGCAATGCCGCGCCCATCCACCGCCCGAAAGGCGCGCACAGCCGTCTCACGGATGCGCGCGGCCAGCTCGTCGCCGATGGGGGCGGGGATGCGCCGCTCGGCGCCCTTCATGCCGGCAGCGCCTTCGCTGCGCATGTACTTCTCTTCGTAGGTCAGGAATTCCTGCCAGCTGATCGGCTGCTCCAGCACCGACGGGCGCGGATCGGCGTTGCCCATCACCGCGCAGTTGATCTCCATCACACCCTCGACCGCCGCCTCGACCAGGATGCGCCGGTCGAAGTTGGCCGCCACGTTGATATAGGTGCGCGCTTCGCCGGCATCGTTGGCCCGCGCCACGCCGATGCTGGAGCCGAGCGAGGCCGGCTTGACGAACGCCGGGAAGCCCACTTCGGACGCGATGCGCGCGAGGAGTGCATCGGCAGCGGCGACCCATTCCTGGCGGGTGAAGGCCACGTAGCGGACGACCGGAATGCCCAGGCCGGCCAGCACGGTCTTGAGCATGATCTTGTCGCGGGTGACGGCAGAGGCCAGCACGCCGGCCCCCACATACGGGATGTCCGCCAGCTCGAAGAGGCCCTGCAGTGTCCCATCTTCGCCGTGCGAGCCGTGCACGACCGGGAAGGCGACATCCAGCGCGCGAACCTGGCTGCGCGCGAGCAGGCCGCTGACCGGCGAGACGATCAAGCCGTGATGGGCAGTGCTGGGCGAGAGGACGACCTCCTTGATCCCCATTCTTTCGGGGATGTCGTCGGAGCGGAAGGCATTGAGATCGCGCAGGCCAGGGCCGGAGACCCAGTGGCCATCGCGGGTGATATAGATCGGCACGACCTCATATTTGCGCGTGTCGAGCGCCTGCATTACCTGCTGCGCCGTGACAATCGAGACGTCGTGCTCCACCGAGCGGCTGCCGAAAATGACGCCCACTGTTTTCTTGGCTGTGTCGTTGCTCATGCTGAACGTATTCCTTTGTCGCGACATACGCCTGCCGGCTGATTGCTAGAGATACGTGTCCGGCAGATCGTTCAAGAACAACACTGTATCACCGTCTCGCAGCTCGCGCTGAAACCAGGCAATGGCCTCGTCGCGCGTGCCAAAGACGAAGAGATGCTCTTCGGAGAAGCCCGCCTCGCGGATGCCTTGCTGGATCGGGCGCGTCTGCTCGGCCCCCACCAGCACGATGTCGGTGCATATCCGGGCGGCCAGGCGGCCCAGGGCCTGGTTTTCCTGGGCGTGCAGCGGCCCCAGCTCAACGATGCCGGGCGTGATCAGCACGCGCCGCCCCTCGCGGTAGAGCGCCAGTACGTCGAGCACGTTGCGCGCCCCGGCGGGGTTGGCGCTGTAAGCGTCGTCAATGACTGTGATGCCGCCCGGCAGCGTCTTGCGCTGCAGGCGGTGCTCCGCCGATTGCAGTGTGGCGACGCGCACGGCGATCTCGCGCAGCGACATCCCCAGATGCCGCGCGACCGCCGTCGCCAGCAGGATGTTGGTCACGTTGTGCTTGCCGACCAGCGGCGTGCTGAACTGCTCCTGCTCGCCCAGCAGCGTATCCACGACTTCGAAGGTCAGGCCATCCACCGTCTGGCGGACCTGGCGCGCCAGCAGGCGGAGCTGGGTGGCGTGTTCGGCGTTTTCCCAGGTCACGGCGATGCGCGTGTCCGGGTAGCCGCGCTCGTACATGGTGCGCACCTCGTGGTCGTCCCAGTTGAAGATGCCCACGCCGTCGCGCGGCAGCGCCTCGATGATCTCGTACTTGGCGCGGGCGGTCGCTTCAATGCTGCCGAACCGTTCCAGGTGCTGCGGCCCGACGGCGGTCACCAGGCTGATCTGCGGCCTGGTCAGCTTGCAGATGGCGCGAATTTCCCCCTCGATATAGGCGCCCATTTCGACGATGAAATAGTCGAGCGGGCCGCTGCGCTTGAGGTTGTTGTTGATCGTCAGGCAGACGCCCATCAGCGTATTGTAGCTCCTGGGCGTGGCCAGCACCTCATAGCGCCCGCGCAGAATGTGGGCCAGATACTCTTTGGTGCTCGTCTTGCCATAGCTGCCGGTGATGCCGATCACCACCGGGCTGGCCCGGCGCAGCGCCCGCCGGGCGCGGGCGATGAACATGCGCCGGAAGCCCACCTCGACGGGGAGCATGAGCAGGTTGGCGAGCGGCAGCGCCAGTGGGCTGAGGTGATAGACGGCCAGCCCCACGCTTGTGATGACGAGGAACTTCGTGCGCTCGCTGGCCGAGACCCCCGTGTTGAGCGTGACTTCGGCGCTGACGGCGGCGATGGCGGTCAGGGTGAAGGCTGCGATCAGCAGGCGCGCCGCGCGATGGGTCAGCTTGAACTTCTGCTTGACCTCTTTGGGCGGCTCTGGCCACGTGGCCAGGATAGCGGTCACGCCCCAGATCGCCAGATACAGCGAGTCGGTATCCTGGCCGAACCAGTTCAGGACGAACGAGGTCAGCGCGGCCACGCCGACGAAAACCAACGCGCGCCACATGATGTAGCGGCTGGGCCGCCCCAGCAGCCAGCGCAGGAAGCGGCGGCTGTCGTAGCCCTCGATCTGGAAGAAGCGGGCCAGCCGCCAGATGCGCAGCAGGATTCCGGCCAGCCACACGAAGATGAGTAGCTCAACCATGCGCTGGCTTGCTCCTGTCGGCGAGAAAGTGCGTGACGATGCGCAGGTACTCGTTGAGCCGCTCCAGGTACGAGAAATGGCCCGCGCCGGCGAAGACGATCAGCCCGGCGTCGGGGATCAATTGCTCCAGCCGGCGGCCCTGCCACAGCGGGGTATCCGCGTCGCGGTCGCCCCAGATCAGCAGCGTGGGGGCCTGCACCTGGCTGGCGTAGGGCGTCAGGTCTTCGGCGATGACGCGCAGAAAAGTCTCGCGCAGCGGCCCGGCGCTGAGGTAGTCTTCCGAGGCGTAGCGGCGGTTGTAGTACGCTTGCAGGCGCGCACGCGCCGAGGTCAGGTGCGCCCAGTCGAGCGTCTTGCGTGCGGCGCGCGCCACGGCCCCGCGCAACTGCTGAGTCAGTGAGAGCGGGGTGCGCAGCCCGGCGCTGTTGGCCAGCACCATCTTGCTGACACGATCCGGGTGCTGAGCGGCCAGCATCAGGCCGATGCGCCCTCCGAATGAGTGACCGAGCAGGGCGACGCGGGACAGATCGCTGGCGTCCAGGTAGGCCAGCACGAAGCGCATGTAGTCGGCCACATCCCAGGGGTCGGGCGGGGGATCGCTGTGGCCGAAGCCGGGCAGATCGAGCAGGTGCACCGCGAAGCCTTCGGCGGCCAGCCGCTCGGCGACCGGCCAGAAGCTGTGCACGCTGCCGCCCCAGCCATGCAGCGCCACAACCGGACTCCCGCCGCCGATCACGCACGTGCCGGTGTGCAGCCCGGCGATTGTTCGCACGACGATGGGGGGTTCGCCGATCACGCCTGTACCACCTCAATCTGCGCGCCGAGTCCGACGAGCTTGCTCACCACGTTCTCGAACGTCCGCTCGATCAGTTGGGCGTTGTCAATCGTCACGCTGCGTGAGGAAGCCAGCGCCGCGCCGAGCAGCGCCAGCCCCGTGCGGACATCGGGCGTATCCAGATATTCGCCGCGCAGCTCGGACGGCCCGACGATCAGCGCGCGGTGCGGGTCGCACAGCACGATCTGCGCGCCCATCGAGGTCAGCTTGTCCACGAAGAGCAGGCGGTTGTCGAACAGCTTCTCGTGGATGAGCGTGGTGCCGCGCGTCTGCGTGGCGATGACGGCGGTCATGGCGATCAGATCGGACGGAAAGCCCGGCCAGGGCGCGGTTTCGATGGGCACGTCCAGCTCTTCCTCGCTCTCAGAGGCGATCAGCATGTCGTGGGCGGGCAGGAGCAGCGTGTCGCCATTGATGAACATCCGTATGCCCAGCCGGGCATAGACGCGCGCGATGACGGCCAGGTGCGAAGGGACAACGCCCTCGATGGTCAGCGTGCCGTGCGTGATCGCGCCGAGCGCGGCCAGGCTGGCCGCTTCGATGTGATCCGGCGACACGGTGTATTTACCGCCGCCGGGGGTCGGGGTGCCCTGAATGCGCAGCACGTTCGAGCCGATGCCCTCGATGCGCGCGCCCTGCGCGACCAGGAAGTGCAGCAGGTCCTGCGCGTGCGGCTCGGACGCGGCGTTGCTGATCGTCGTGCGCTGGCCGAGGGTGGCGGCCAGCATAGCCGCCAGCGCCGTCGCGGTGACGCTAGCCTGCACCAGGGTGATGGCGCGCTGCTCCCAGGGCGCGGCCTCAAACTCGATCACGCCGCTGCTGGCGCGAATGGTCACGCCCAGGTCGCGCAGGGCCGTCAGGTGTGTGTGCAGCCGGCTGAGCGGATAGGGGACTTCCATACGGGCGTGCCGCCGCCGGGCGAGGATCGGCGCGAGAAAGAGCACCGCCCCCACCTGGCTCTCCGCCAACCCCTGCTCCAGCGCGCGGGTGAGCAGCGAAGGCGTCTCCAGCACCACGTCGCCGCCCTGCTGCGCCACGCTGGCGCCGAGCGCCTTCGCCGCGCCGAGCATGGACGCCGTGCTGAGCGTATCCGGCACATTGCCAAGCCGTACCGGCTGATCGGTGAGCAGGGCTGCCGCGATGAGCGCCAGCGCCGCATTGCTGTTGCCGGAGGGACGGGTGGTCCCTCGCAAAGGGTGACCGCCGTGCACGACGATGCGCATGGGCTGTGTTCTCCTGCATGAGCATAGCGCGCAAGCGCGCGCGCCCGCCGCGAGATTATACCAGGTCGGCGGGATGCTCCAAGCCACAGCGTGCGCGGGGTGCGTGCAAAGGTTGACAGCGACTCGCTGATTGACCTCACCCCCAGCCGCGCCGCGCTCGGCTTGCCCCCTCGCCGCTCGGAGAGGGGGCGGCGAGGCGCGTCAGCGCCGAGTGGGGGTGAGGTCAAGGGGGGCGCTGCTCTGCTGCGCCCCTACCGCCTGGCAGATTTTGCACGCACCTGATGATTGTTTTGAATGGCGCGGGAATTCATTGTATAGTTAGGCGGTTGCACACGGTCATCATGGGGTTGGAGCCACACGTCCCTCTCGATCCTCGCGGAGAGGGACTCACGTCAAAGCGCAGCGTCAGCGCTGTGCGGCATGCACATTTGCTATTGGAGCTATCCGGTGGTGTGGGATACGCACCTCAGAAGGGAGGCCATATGCGCAGAGTAGCTGGCTTATCGTCCAGGCAGCGCCTGCTGTTCGGCGGGGCGGTGCTGGGCGGGGTGGCGATTGTCGTCATCCTGCTGGTCATTGTCATCGCCCAGACCAGCGCCGCCGACGAGCAGCCAATAGCCTTCAATCATAAGCGGCACGCTGAGAACGGCATCCAGTGTCAGTTCTGCCATGCAGGTGTGGCGAAAGGCCCGGTCGCTGGCATTCCCAGTGTCGAGAAATGCATGGGCTGCCACGAGTACGTTGCCACGGATAGCCCCCAGATTCAGAGGCTGCACGGCTACTGGGAGCGCCAGGAGCCGATCCCCTGGAAGCGCGTCAACGAGCAGCCGAGCTTCGTCTACTTCAACCACGCTTCGCACATCGCCGCAGCGGTGAGCTGTGGCGCGTGTCATGGCGCAGTCGAAGAAATGACGGTCGCCGAGCCGGTGGTCAACATGAACATGGGCTTCTGCCTGGACTGCCACGCTCAACAAGAGAACAAAGACGCGCTGTGGGACTGCGCGGTCTGCCACCGCTAGGAGAGACCTATGACCCATTTGACTCGTCGCGACTTCCTGAAAGTCAGCGCGGCAGGCACCGCAACGGCAATTCTGGCAGGCTGCGCTCAGGAGACAGAGCGCTGGGTGGCGCTGGAGCCGTATGTGCGCGCCCCCGAAGAGCAGCTTGCCGGCATTCCCAACTGGTACGCTTCTACCTGCCGCATGTGCCCGGCAGGCTGTGGCATCATCGTGCGCGTGATGAACGGGCGGGCCGTCAAGATCGAGGGCAACCCGGAACACCCCGTCAACCGGGGCAAGCTGTGCGCGCGCGGGCAGTCCGGCCTGCAACTGCTGTATAACCCCGACCGCGTGACCGGCGCCGTCCGCCAGGGAGAGCGGGGCAGCCGCAAGTTTGAGCCGCTCGCCTGGAACGAGGCGATCAACACACTTTACGAAAAACTGGATGCGGCAGACCAGGCCGTAGCCATCTGGACTGGCTCGGCGACTTCCGGCCATCTCTGCGACCTGTTCGCCCGCTATGCCGGGGCGGTCGGCGCGCCGGCCCCCCTGCGCTATGACCTGACCAGCGCCCTGAACAGCGTGGGCGCGCTGGCTGCGGCCAACAATGCGCTTTTCGGCCAGGCGACGCTGCCCGGCTATACCCTGGCCCAGGCCGATGTCATCTTCTCCTTCGGGGCGGACTTCCTGGGAGCCTGGCTCTCGGCGACCGGCTTCGGCGTCGAGTTCGGCCAGTTTCGCAGCCAGAGGTTTGGCAAGCGCGGCCTGCTCGTCCAGTTTGAGCCGAAGATGTCCATCACCGGGGCCAAAGCCGATCGCTGGGTGCCTGTCCAGCCAGGCGCGGAGGCCTTGGTGGCCGGGGCGCTGCTGCGCATCATTGCCGACGAGGGTTTCGGCGGCGCGGAGCGGGCCGGGCTGGCGGCGGCGCTGGCCGGCGAGGTGGACCTCGACGCGGCGGCGGCTGCTTGTGATGTGCCGCTGGCCGATCTGGTCGCCCTGGCGCGCGCTTTCGCCGAGGCCGAGCGCCCGGTCGCCATTCCCGGCGGGGCGCTGGCCGGGGCCAGCAACGGCGTGGCGGCGGTGACGGCGGTGCAGGCGCTCAATGCGCTGGCGGGGTCGAGCGGGCTGGGCTTCACGCCCGCCCTTCCGACGGCTCTCGCTGCGCCTGGCTGGTCTTCCTACGCCGAGGTGCAGGCGCTGGTCGAGCGCATGAGCGCGGGCCAGGTCAGGCTGCTGCTCGTGCACGGCGCCAATCCGGTCTATGATCTGCCGCCCGGCTCCGGCATCGCCGATGCGCTGGCGCAGGTGGAGACGATCATCTCGTTCAACCCGCTGGTAGACGAGACTTCTGCGCTGGCTGACTACATCCTGCCCGACCGGACGTATCTGGAAGGGTGGGGCTACGAAGTGGTGCAGCCCGCTTTCAGGGGCTTGCCGGTTGTCAGCAGCCAGCAGCCGGTGGTTGGCCCGTTCCACGATGTGCGCCCGACCGGTGACGTGCTGCTGACAGCGGCGCGCGGCATTCCGGCGGCGGCTGCGGCGCTCCCCTGGACGGACGAAGTGGCCTTCATCAGGGAGCAGATCACGGCGCTGCCCAAGGGCGCGAGCGGCGGCGACGATGACGAAGTGCGCTGGGCGCGCTTCCAGCAGCATGGCGGCTGGTGGCCGGAGGCTGCGCCAGAGAGCGCCGCGCCGGAGCTGGCTGCCCAGGGGACGCTCGACGTGGCCGGGGCAGCCTTCGATGGAGAGGCGGCGCAGTACCCCTACTACCTGCACCTGTTCCCTTCGGTGCTGCTGGGCGACGGGCGCGGGGCAAGCCTGCCCTGGCTGCAAGGCGCGCCCGACCCGCTGACGACGGTCTCCTGGCAGACATGGGTGGAGATCAACCCGACGACTGCCCAGGCGCTCGGCGTGGATCACGGCGATGTGGTGCGCGTTGAGTCGCCGCATGGTGCGGTGGAAGTCCCCGTATACGTTTTTCCGGGCATCCGCCCCGACACAGTGGCCATCCCATTGGGACAGGGTCACAGCGATCTGGGCCGCTATGCGCGCGAACGGGGCAGCCACGCGCTGCACCTGGTGGGCGCGGCGCTGGACGACGTGGGCGCGAACCTGGCCTGGTCGTCGGCCCGCGTGCGCGTCACCAAGCTGGACAAGAAGCAGGCCCTCGCCAGGCTGGAGAGCACCATTGATCCGGGCGAGGACATCCATGTCCCGTTCTAGCATACAGCCTGTGCTGACAGCGAACTCTGTGAATATCAGAGGAGTGGTGTGAATGGCCGAAGAACAGAGCAACGGACACAAGTGGACGATGATCGTGGACGCGGACAAGTGCACGGGCTGCCAGGCATGTGTGGTCGCCTGCCACGCGGAGAACAACGTCCCCGTATCGAGCGAGGACGAGGTGATCCGGGGCCGGGCTATGCACTGGATGCGCATCGAGCGCTACTGGGAGGGCGAATACCCGAATGTGAAGGCGCGCTTCCTGCCCGTGTTCTGCCAGCAGTGCGGCAACGCCCCGTGCGAGCCGGTCTGTCCGGTCTACGCTTCGTACCATAGCACTGAAGAGAACATCAATATCCAGGTCTACAACCGCTGCGTTGGCACGCGCTACTGCGGCAACAACTGCCCGTACCGGGTGCGCATCTTCAACTTCTGGGCGCCGCGCTTCGATGCGCCGCTGGAGCAGCAGCTCAACCCCGACGTGACCGTGCGCAGCCCTGGCGTCATGGAGAAATGCACTTTCTGCATTCAGCGCATCCGCCGGGGACGCGAGCAGGCCAACATCGAGGGCCGCCCGCTCGAAGACGGTGAGATCATCCCGGCGTGCGCGCAGGCGTGCCCGACCGACGCGCTGGTCTTTGGCGACAAGTGGGACGAGAACAGCCGCGTCGCGCAGATGGTCCCCAGCGAGCGCCAGTTCAAGCTGCTGGAGAACCTGGGCACAGAGCCGGCGGTCTACTATCTGAAAGGTGGTGAGACGCATGTTGGAGAGTAGAGCCACCATCGGCCCCTACTGGGACGAACCGCTGCCTGATGATGAGCATCTGGCCCGGCAGGTCGAGCATGGGCGCGAGGAGCACCTGATGCTCGATGCGCGTCCACCCGCCGAACTGAACCAGTTGACACTGGCCAGGATGCGCCAGACCGGGCCGCGCTTCTGGATCGCGCTGGCGGGCCTGGGCGCGCTGACGCTGGCCTTTTTCATCGCCTGGGCCATCCAGATCGTCAGCGGCCTGGGCATCACCGGCCTGAACCGCTCGGTGATGTGGGGGCCGTACATCGCCAACCTGATCTACTTCATCGGCATCGGCCACGCCGGGACGTTCATCTCAGCCGCGCTGCGCCTGATGCGCATGGACTTCCGGCGGCCCATCGCCCGCGCTGCCGAGACGATCACGCTGTTTGGCCTGGCCTGCGCGGCACTGTTCCCGATCATCCATGTCGGGCGCATCTGGAAGCTGTTCTACATGCTGCCCATCCCCAACCAGCGCGATCTGTGGCCCAACTTCCGCTCGGCGCTGTTCTGGGACATGATGGCCATCACCACCTACCTGATCGGCAGCACGCTGTTCATGTACGTGGCGCTCATCCCCGACCTGGCGATGGCCCGCGACCATATGACCGGCTGGCGGCGCAAGCTGTACAGCGCACTGTCGTTGGGCTGGCGAGGGACAGAGGGCGAGTGGCACCGGCTGGAGGTGGTCAGCAACCTCCTCAGCTTCGTGATCATCCCGGTGATGTTCTCGGTGCACACGGGCGTGTCGTGGAATCTTTCGATGGCCATTCAGCCGGGCTGGCACAGCGCCATCTTCGGCCCGTTCTTCGTCGTTGGCGCGCTGTATTCGGGCGTGGCAGCGGTGATCCTGGTCATGATCATCGTGCGCAAGACGATGCGCTTTGGCTACTTCATGCGCGAAGAGCACTTCAACGCGATGGGCATCTTCCTGCTCATCCTCACCCTGACGTGGATCTACTTCTACTTCGCCGAATGGATCACCAACTGGTACGGCAACCTGCCGCTGGAAAAAGCAGTCCAGGCCATGCTCACCGGCCCGCTGGCCCCGCTGTTCTACCTGATGCTGTTCTGCAACATCGTGGTGCCGCTGGGCACGCTGTGGTCGCGGCGCGTGCGCACGTCGCTGCCGGCGATGCTGGTCATCGGCATCCTGATCCAGGTTGGCATGTACATCGAGCGCGTGCTGATTGTGTCTGGCTCGCTGTCGCGCAACGAGCTGCCTTTCAACTGGGTCAACTACACGCCGCACTGGCCGGAAGTGACCGTTACGCTGGGCACGCTGGCTTTCCTGGGCCTGCTGTACATGGTCTATACCCGTTTTGTGCCGATCATCCCGGTGTGGGAAGTCTACGAGGGCCAGGCGATGCAGGGATCTCGCCGCGTTGGTCGGGCCGTGATGTCCACGCGGACGGAAGTCCACTAGGAGGGGAGCATGGCCGACTTCTTGCTGTTAGGCTTGTTTGACAATGTAGAGACGACCGCCGATGTCGTGGACGAAGTGCGCGCGCTCGGCGTCCCAGACGAGCAGATGACGGTGATGTCGCATGTGCCGTACTCGTCCAAAATCTTCGCACGCAAGCCGGTACGGCTCTGGTTCCTGCCGTTCGTGCTGGGCGGCGCGGCGCTGGGCGCGCTGGTGGCCTTCTTCCTGACCTATGGCACCTCCTACCTCTATCCCATCGAAGTGGGCGGGCAGGGGCTGAACCCCGTCCCGCCGACTGCGATCATCTACTTCGAGATGATCTCGCTGTTCTCGATGCTGGGGGCGTTTGCCGGCTTCCTGCTGCAAAACCGCTTCCCGATCCTGACACGGCGCATGTACGACGAGCGCATCAGCGATGGCTACATCGGCCTGGAAGTGTGCGCGCCGCTGGCCGTGGCCGAGCAGGTGGTGACTGTCTTCGAGGCGCATCACGCCCGCGTGATCAAGCGTGAGGACGCGGCGGCCTTCAAGCCGCAGGGCATTCGTCACCTGCTGTTCTGGGGCGCGGTCGGCACGGGCGGGCTGGTGGCCGTGCTCGTCCCGCTGCTGCTGTCTTACGACATCGTGCGCGTCCCCTGGATCAACAAGATGGACGACACGGTGGTAGTCCGCGCGCAGGAAGGGCCGCGCCTGGCTGCCCCGGTGGGGGCTGTGCCGGTGCAGGGGCCAGTTTTCATCGCCGGTGAGCCGGCCACCGCGCCCCTGCCCGCCAGCGAGGTCTCGCTCCAGCGCGGCCAGATGCTCTATGGCACGAACTGCGCCATGTGTCACGGACTGCAGGGCGACAGGGCGGGGGCCGAGGTTGGCAAGTACTTTCCGGAGATCCCACAGTCGCTCGGCGCGCGCGCCGCAATTCTCTCGGACCAGGACCTGTTCCGGGTGATCCGGCTGGGCAGGAACCGTATGCCCGGCCTGGCCGAGAACCTGAGTCCTGGCGAAACCTGGGACATCGTCAACTACGTGCGCAGCCTGGGCGAGTGAGCGCGCACAGGGGCGAGGGGGCCTGAGACTGGTATATGAAACGGAGGTCAGTTGTGTTCAAGCGAACCTGGATAATGGCGCTGCTTCTGTCGCTGGCGATGGTGTTGGGGGCCTGTGGCGGGGGCGATCTGGCGAAAGACCTGACACCCATCCCCACGCTGCCCCAAGGTGAGGAACCGGCGCTGACCGACGCCCTGCAGGCGACGCCCGCTCCACCGGGCGGAGGCACAGCGACCGGGACGGAAGAACCGGGCGGAGAGGAAACCGACACCGCGCAGCTTGTGGCCCAGGGCCAGGGGCTTTTCGTCCAGTGCGAAGCCTGTCATGGCGCGACGGACGGTGCCGGCCCGGCTTTTCCAGGCATGGGCGAGCGGGCGGCGACGCGCGAAGAGGGCGTGTCGGCGGAGGACTATCTGCACGAGGCGATTGTCGAGCCGAGCGCCTTTGTGGTCGAGGGTTTTAACGACATCATGCCCAAGAACTATGGCGAGCAGTTCAGCGAGACCGAATTGAAGGCGCTGGTGGCCTACATTCTGGCTGAGTCGGGCGGCGAGGCGGCGTCTGCTGGGGGAGCCGCGTCGGGGACTGCGGCGCCCGCTGCTGGCGACCCGGCCAACGGTAAGGCGCTGTTCGATCAGACGTGCAGCGGGTGTCATGGCGCGACCGACGGCGCCGGCCCGGCCCTGACCGGCATGGGCGAGCGGGCGACGACGCGCGAAGAGGGCAAGTCCGCGGAGGACTACCTGCACGAGGCGATTGTCGAGCCGAGCACTTATGTCGTCGCGGGCTTTGGCGACATCATGCCCAAGAACTACGGCGAGCAGTACGACGCGGCCCAGCTCGCCGACATCATCGCCTACATCCTGACTCAATGACCCGTGCGCGCCGGGCGGTACGCGGCCCGGCAGAGCGCGCAGCCAAGACAGCGCCGCGTCCCGACCGGGCACGCGGCGCTTGTGGTCCTGGCGGCCTATTGGTTCGGCGCCGGGCCTCGTGGTAGGATAAGCGCAGTGAGGTGCACGCGGAGAGGGGCTGCATGGGGCGCATTGTCCGTTGCCGTTGGGCTGCGCTGCTGGGGGCGGTCGTCATCGGGCTGGCGATTGCTGCGAGCGATCTGCCGGGCGTGTTGTGGGCGCAGGGCGAGCCTTCGCTGACGCCCAACGTCAACTGGGTGCATGTGCCGCTCGGCGTCAACGTGCGCGCCGGGCCGGGGCTGCGCTACAACCCCGTCGGAGTGCTGCCGGTCGGTGCGTGGGTGCAGCCTCTGGCGCGCAACTATGAGGGCGACTGGATTCTGATCAGTTATCTGTATACGCAGGGCTGGGTCTACATTGACGGGGTGAGCTGGCGCCTGAACACGGCGGCGCTGCCGGTGATCACTGTGCTGTCGCCCACGCCCATCCCGCCCCCCCTCTATTACAACACACCGGGCGGCCCCACCTATACCCCCAACGCCAATTGGGTGGACGTGGGCGTGGAAGGGGCGTTTGTGCGCTCCGGGCCGGGGCAGGGCTACTCGGTGATCGGCACGGTCTTCACCGGCGACGTGGTTGACCCGGTGGCGCACGATGCCGATGAGGACTGGGTGCTGATTCGTTTCGGCGACGGTTATGGCTGGATTCGCTACGATCTGGTGGCCTGGGTCACGGCTGTCGAGTCCTTGCCAGTGGTGGACGAGCCGCAGCTGACGCCCTCGTTCACGGCGGTGCCGGTGGTGCCGACGGCCACGCGCACGCCTCGCCCCACGATCACGCCAACGCCGACCATCACGCCCAGCCTGACCGCGACGATGACTGCCTCGGCGACGTTCACCCCGTCCGCCACGCCAACCCAGACCGCTGTTCCGACAGCGACGATCACATTCACGGCGACTCCCTCTCCGACCGCCACGCCGTCGCTCACGGCCACGCCGACTGATGTCCCGTCGGACACGCCCGCGCCGACAGCGACGCCTTCGGATACCCCTTCGGCGACTCCTTCAGCGACCGGGACGGCTTCGCCCACGCTGGCTCCGACCGATACGCCCGCGCCAACCCTCACCGCGAGCTTCACGGCGACCGTCCCGCCCACTGAGACGGCGGCGGTGGTCGTCCTGGTCGCGCCGACCGAGCCGCCCACTGTCACGCCGACCACCACGCCGACCGAGCCGCCCACCGTCACGCCGACCGAAACGCCCACCGTCACGCCGACCGAAACGCCCACCGCCACGCCGACCGAAACGCCGACTGAGACGCCCACACAGGCCGCGACCGGCCTGCCCCCGGCGACGCTCACCGAGGCGCTCTCGCCGGCGCTGACGGCCACTGACATCGCCCCGGTGCCGTCGGTCACGGTCCCGGCGACGGCGCAGCCATCGCTCACGCCGAGCGCGACGCCGACGGCGCTGGTGGTTGCCGCGGCAGGGGGTGAAACGGGCGGCGCGCCGGCTGACCCGGTCATGGTGGTCACGCCGGACGAGGGCGACTCCGGTCTGCCGGTGCCCTATCTGCTGCTCGGCGGAGCCGTCGCCTTGCTGGTGCTGGTCTATGCCGGGGCTTACGTGGCTCAGGCGGCGAACCTGGCCCGCTATCAGGAAGGTTTTCTGCTGACGGTGTGCCCGATCTGCGCGCGCGGCTCGCTCTACCTGGAAGATCGCCGCTACCGGATGCTGGGCATCCCGCGCGTGCGCCGCGTCGTGCGCTGCGACGAGTGCCGCTCGGTGCTGCGCCAGGTGGGGCGCGGTCGCTGGCGCTACGCCGTTGACGAGCTGGAAAATCCTGCCGCCTACGACGCGCTGAATAACCGCGTGGTGACCGAGCGCGACCTGTGGGCCATTGCCCCGGAACACGGTGGCGCACCCCCCGAATACTACGAAGGCGACGAGCCGTAGGCTGTTCTCGTCCAGGCCGCCGAATACCTTTTGCCCCCAAAGAGCAGAGACGGTACGATTCAGGCAACAGTGGGCCTGACCTGCCGTGCAGGTCGCGCATCGCCGAGGAGTGTGGGGGTGACACAGCCAGTCCAAACGCCGGAATGGGTGAAAGACGCCGTCTTTTACCAGATCTTCCCCGATCGTTTTGCCAGGAGTGCGCGAGTTGAGAAGCCGACGAATCTCGAGTCGTGGGACAGCCCGCCGACTTCGCACGGCTTCAAGGGAGGCGATCTGCTGGGCATTGCCGAGCGCCTGGACTATCTGCAAGACCTGGGCATCACGGCGCTGTACCTGAACCCGATCTTCCAGTCGGCTTCCAACCATCGCTACCACACACACGATTATTACCGCGTGGACCCCCTGCTGGGCGGCAACGCGGCGCTGCGCTCGCTGCTCGAGGAGGCGCACGCACGCAGGATGCGCGTCGTGCTGGATGGCGTCTTCAACCACGCCAGCCGCGGCTTCTTCCAGTTCAACCACATCCTGGAGTGCGGCGCGCAGTCGCCGTACCTGGACTGGTTCACGGTCAAAGGCTTCCCGCTGCACGCCTACGACGAGGATCAGCCGCCCAATTACGAAGCCTGGATCGGGCTGCACGCGCTGCCCAAGCTCAACACGGACAACCCCCAGGTGCGCGCCTTCATTTTTGACGTGGCCGAGCACTGGATCGCTGTGGGCGCGGACGGCTGGCGGCTCGACGTGCCAGCGGAGATTGACGACGATGCCTTCTGGCAGGAATTTCGCCGGCGGGTGAAGGGCGGCAATCCCGACGCCTACATCGTCGGCGAAATCTGGGTCGAGGCGCAGCGCTGGCTGCGCGGCGATCAGTTCGACGCGGTGATGAACTACATTCAGACGCACGCGGCACTGCGCTTTTTCGCGGCGCGGACTCTCGCGCCCCTGTGGATGGGCGGGACCTATCCGCCGCCCAAACCGCTCGACGCGCCGGGCTTCGCCCGCGCCATGGAGGACATGCTGGGGTTGTACGACTGGTCCATCACCACTGCCCAGCTCAACCTGCTGAGCAGCCACGACATGCCGCGCTTTGTGACCCTGGCGGGCGGCGATCAGTCGGCGCTGCGCCTGGCTATGCTCTTCCAGATGACTATGCCCGGCGCGCCGACGGTATACTATGGCGACGAGATCGGGCTGAGCGGTGGCTATGACCCGCAGTGCCGGGGGCCGATGCCCTGGGACGAATCGCGGTGGGATGGCGCGCTGCGCGACTACGTGCGGGCCACGATCCGCCTGCGCCACGCGCAGCCGGCGCTGCGGCGCGGGACGTACCAGACGCTGCTGGCTGAAGGCGAGCTGTTCGCTTATGAGCGCGACTACCAGGGCGAGCGGCTGGTAGTGGCTTTCAACACCGCGCAGAGCGAAAGCACGCTGCGCCTGCTGCTGCATCCCGCGCCCAGCCGGGCCGAGTTCGTGTTCGGCGAAGGGCACGCGGCGGTGGAAGGGGGCGCGGTCACGGTCATGCTGCCGGGGCGATCCGGCGCTGTCCTGCGCCTGCCATGATCCGGGCTGACTGAGCGCCACAACTGTTTGCTGGCTTTATCGTATTGTGAGTGAGCTATAGATGATCGAAGACTTATCCATGATCCGAGGGGCAACGCCGCGCACCTATGTGCAGGTGACGTTCCCAGATGGCACCCTTCTGGAAGCGCCGGTTGGCACTTCGCTGGAGGCATACGTCCATGTCTACGAGCGCCAGCAGGCGACCGATGGCGCGCTGACTGTGGCGGCCATTGTGGATGGCTCGCTGCGCGAGCTGACCATGCCGGTGACGCGCGATGTCTGCGTGGAGCTTGTGCGCACTGATTCGGGGGACGGCGGGCGCATCTACCGGCGCTCGCTGGCCTTCCTGCTGACCGTCGCCGCAGCAGAGCTGTTCCCTGGCGTGCAGGTGATCGTGGACTACGCGCTGCCCAGCGGGGCGTTCTTCTGCAAGGTGCGCGGGCGGCCTCCTTTCACCCTCGATGAACTGGAGGCGATCAAGGCGCGGATGCGCGAGATCGTCGTTGCCTGCGACCCGATCACCCGGCACCGCATCCCGCTGGGCGAGGCGCGGCGGATGTTCGAGGAATGTGGCGACGATGACAAGGTGCGGCTGCTCGAATTCCGCCAGAAGGACTACCTGACCGTCTACAAGCTGCGCGGCGAGGCCGATTATTTCTATGGGTACATGGTGCCGCACACGGGCTATCTGACCCTGTTCAATGTGCTGCCCGAAGACGACGGCTTCATCCTGCAATATCCGCGTCGCGAAAGCCCAAACATCATCCGCCCGCACACACAATCGCCACAGCTCACCGAAGTCTTCCGCCAGACCGAAGAGTGGCTGATGTTGCTGGGCGTGGAAGACATCGGCCATCTGAACCAGGCGATCCGCGATGGGCGCGCCCACGAGCTGGTGCTGGTCAATGAGGCGCTGCACGAGCAGCACATTGCCGACATCGCCGGGCGCATCTCGCTCCGTCACCGCGAAGGGCTGCGCATTGTGCTCATCGCCGGGCCGTCGTCTTCCGGCAAGACCACGTTCTCCAAACGGCTGGCCGTGCAGCTCATGGCACACGGGCTGCACCCCTACACGCTGGAGATGGATCGCTATTTCGTCGAGCGCCACCTGACGCCGCGCGATGAGACGGGCGAGTACGACTTCGAGGCGCTGGAGGCGGTGGACCTGGCGCTGTTCAACGAGCAGCTTCTGGCCCTCACCGCCGGCGAGCCGCTGCACATCCCACACTACGATTTCAAGACCGGGCTGCGCACCTTTGAGAAAGGGACGGTCACGCTCTCCAAAGACCAGATTCTGATCATCGAGGGCATTCACGGGCTGAACCCGCGCCTGGTGCAGTCCCTGCCTACCGAGCGGCTGTATCGCGTCTACGTGTCGGCGCTGACGCAGGTCAACATTGACCGCCACAATCGCGTTCCCACGACCGACGTGCGCCTGATCCGGCGCATCGTGCGCGACGCGCGCACGCGCGGCTACTCGGCGCTGGAGACGCTCTCGCGCTGGGAGAGCGTGCGGCGCGGCGAGAAGCGCAACATCTTCCCCTACCAGGAGAACGCCGATGTCATGTTCAATTCGGCGCTGCTCTACGAGCTGGCTGTGCTGCGCCCGCTGGCCGAGCCGCTGCTCTTGCAGATCGAGCCGCGTCAGCCGCACTATATTGAGGCGCGCCGCCTGCTGTCCATCCTGGCTTGGCTCACGCCGATGGAAGCGAGCCTGGTGCCGGACAACTCGCTGCTGCGCGAGTTCACGGGCGGATCGATCCTGCGCGATTATGTCCCTGGCGCGCTGATGCCCACACAGCGAGCACAGGGCGGGCCGTTGCGCCCCGCGAAGGGCAGGTGACGGGTGGAAGTGAGAAGCTCTCTGCCGGGCAAGTTGCTCAGCCAATACGAAGCGGTGCGCCGCCAGGAGCACGAGCAGATCACGGCCCTGCTCGACACGCTGGCGCGCGTGGATGACCTGCCCGCCAGCCAGATGGAGCAGGTGCGCGACGCGCTGTTCCACGCCAATCACCCATTCCTGATGGTTATGGTGGGGCCGTTCGGCTCCGGCAAGTCGAGCATCATCAATGCGCTGCTCGGCGAGGCCATCCTGGACGTGGGGCCGATCCCGACGACCGATCACATCGTTATCCTGCGGCGCGGTGCAGACCTGCAGCGCACGCGCGCCGGCGATGTCGAGACCGTGTTCCACCCCAGCCCGCTGCTGGAGCATCTCAGCCTGGTGGACACGCCGGGATTGGAGTCGGTCTTCCGCACGCACGACGAGGTGACGCGCCGCTTCCTGCACCGCGCCGATGTGGTGCTGCTGGTCATGATCGCCACGCAGGTGCTTTCGGCCAGCAACCTGGAATACCTGCAGGCGCTGAGAGCCTATGGCAAGCGGGTGATCGTCGTCGTCAACCAGGTAGACTTGCTGGACGAGGCGGAGCGCGAGCAGGTGCGCGACTTCGTGCAGGAGCAGAGCCGCCTGCACCTGGGGATGGAATCGCCGGTCTGGCTGGTCTCGGCGCGCGACGCTTTCGCCGCGCAGCAGGAGCAGCCCCGCGATGAAATTCTGTGGGACGCTTCCGGCTTTGCCGAAATCGAAGCCTACATCCGCGAGACGCTGGGCGATGTCGAGCGGCTGCGTCAGAAGCTGGAGACGCCCGTCCAGATCTGCCAGAATGTGACCAAAGACGCCCTCGGCAGGGTGCAGGAGCAGCAGACGGCGCTCGACGCGCATCGCAAGACGCTGGACAATATCGCGGCGCAGATCGAGCAGGGCCGCCGCGAGCAGCAGAAGACCGTGGAAGATGGCCTGGCCGAGATCGGCCATACCTGGGACGAGGCCGCCGCGCGGGGCAGCGAGGCCATCGGCGAGATGTTCCAGTTCTCGCGCGGGATCGGGCTGTTCTTCAGCGGGCTGGGCGAGATCGTCGGGCTGGGGCGGCTGGTGCGCCGCTTCAGCGGGCGCACTCGCGCCGAGTCCGCGTTCGAGCGGCACAAGGTGCGCGAGACGTTCCAGCGCTTGCCCGAACTGGCCGACAAGCTCGGCCCGCGCCTGGAAGGGCGCGACCTGCAGGACATTGACGACCTGGTGGACTACACGCGCGGCGCGGTGCAGAAGCTGCCGCCGAACCTGTCCGGCAAGATCGTCGGCAAGGTGCAGACGCCCCTGCGCTACGAGCGCAGCTTCCTGCGCAACGTTCGCCCGCGCCTGGACGATCTGCTGCGCGAGGCGCAGCGCTTCGAGATCGCGCACCTGGATCGCACGCTGCGCAACACGCTGATCATCCTGGCGCTGTGGGAAGTGCTGACGGTGTGCGTGGTGCTGGCGGCGGCAGCGGGCGGCTTCAGCGATAGCGTGCCGGATGCCAGGGGGCTGCTGGTCGTCCTGGCGATCGGGCTGGCGGCGGTGCTGCTGGGCCTGGCGCTGATCCCGCTGCGCGGGTGGTTCCTGCGCCGCAATTTCGAGCGGCGGGTGCGCCGCTTCCGCGATGAGTACGTCGGTGCGCTGCGGCGCGCCTGCGACGATCTGCTGGCGCACGGCGTGCAGCTTCGGCGCGATGCGACGGCGCCGTTCACCCGGCTGGTCATCGCGCAGACGGAGGCGCTCGACGCGCTGCGGCGCGACCTGAGCGAGCATCAGCAATCCCTGGTGGCCATTCAGCGCGGCCTGGCCGAGATGGACAGCGGCAAGCGGCGGGCCGTTCTCCCTGAAGAAAGCGTGCAGGACGTATGACGAGCATTGTGCTGGAAGGCCCCATTGCCGATGCGCGCGAGCAGGAGGTGCGCCTGCTGCACGAGGTGGCCGACATCCTGGGGCAGATGGGCGAGGACAGCGCCGACGATCGCAGGCGTTTGCAGCAGAACGCTGCCGACTTGCAGGAGATGTTCTTTCTGGTGGTCGTTGTCGGCGAGTTCAACGCCGGCAAGTCCACGTTTGTCAACGCGCTGCTGGGCGACGACCTGCTGCCGATGGGCATCACGCCGACGACCGACGCCATCGAGCTGATCCGCTGGGCGAGGGCGCGGCGCAAGGACGCCGCCTGGCGCGAACAAGGCGTTGTGCGCGAATGGCTGCACCCCAACACCGGCGGGCCGGGCGTGGTTATCGTGGACACGCCGGGCACCGGCTCTGTCTTCCGCAAGCACGAGCAGATCGCCAAGGGCTTCCTCAGCCGCAGCGACCTGGTGATCTTCCTGCTCTCGGCCAAGCGCGCCCTGGCCGAGACGGAGCGGCTCTACCTGGAGCTGGCCAAAGACTACGGCAAGAAGATTGTCGTCGTCATCAATCAGTCCGACCTGTTGCAGCGCAACGAGCAGAAGGAAGTGCTGGCTTTCGTCCGCCAGCAGCTTCACGAATTGCTCGATCTGCGCCCGGAGATTTTCGTCGTCTCGGCCAGGCAGGCGCTCAAAGAGAAGGGTGGGGGCATCTTCGCCACCGCTGCCAACGATCCCGGCGGCATGAACGCCGTGCGCGAGCACCTGCGCACCATCTTCGAGCGCGTGCCGCCGGCCAAGCAGAAGCTCTACGCGCAGCTTGACTTCGTGGACAGCGTCGTGCACAAGCATGTGGCAGCGCTCGACGCACAGATGGCGCTTATCTCCGGCGATACGACCCTGGCTGAGGGCCTGCGCGAAGAGCTTAACCGGCAGGCGGGCACGCTCGACGAGCAGCTTGCGTCTGCGCAGCGCGAGCTGGACCGTGTTTTCGAGGGGGTGCGCGGGCGCGGTCGCCAGTTCATCCAGCACAATCTGACGTTGAGCCGCGCGTCTCAGACGCTCAACCGCGAGCGGATGCGCGCCGAGTTCGAGAAGGAAGTCGTGGGCAGCGCGCTCGACCAGATCACGGCCATCTCCGAACAGTACGTCAACGAAGTGGTGGACAGCAGCCGCCGCTACTGGCGCAGCCTGCTCGACCGGCTGGTCGCCCTGGAGACGAAGCTGGGCCAGGAAGTTGGCGGCGTGGACGCGACCGGCTACGCCGGGCAGCGCGCCGCTCTGCAGGCGGCTATCGCCATTGCTGACGCCGAACTGAAATCCTACACGGACAACAGCCTGGCCGAAGACCTGCGCAACACCTTCCGGGGCAACCTGCTCGGCTTCACCACCGGCTTTACGGCGGCGCTGGGCGGCATTGTGGCGGTTGTGCTGGGCGTGGCGGCGCACGGCGCGGTGACGGCGGCGGTGGGCAGCGCGCTGGCTGCGCTGGTGGTGGGGCCGGCGCTGTTCGTCGGCGGGGGGACGGCGGCGGTGCTTTACTGGCGCAAGATCAAGTACGACGCCAACGAAGAGCTGGACAAGCGCCTGCGCGCCCTGCAAGCCAGCTACCGCGAGGCGATGGTGGACCTGACCAACCGCGAGCGCAGCCGCCTGTTGCAGTACGGGCAGCAGATTCTCGCGCCGGTCTTCAGCCAGCTTGGGGTGCTGAGCGAGCGTTACGAGGCGCAGAAGCGCGCCCTGCTGGAGAAAGGCGCGCAGTCGAAGGCGCTGCGGGCGCGCATTGACACCATCGAGATCATCACCGCGGAGTGAGGATTTCGAAATTCGGATTGCGAATTGCGGATTGGAGAGACTTCTCTCTCGCCGGAGGCTCTGCGCGGCGAGAGAGGTGTTTCTCAGCCGAAGTGAATTACCTCCAGCGTGTGATCCACGATGGTCACGTCCGGGCGGTTGCGCTCGATCCAGCGCAGCACCTGCTCCAGCTTGGCTTCGCCGTGCGCGGCGGTCGTGCTGACGATGGCGATGCCCAGCGCCGCTGACCCCCACGCATCGTGATAGTCCACTTCGGCGGCGGCGATCTCGAACGTCCTGTGCAGCCGCGCGATCAGCGACTTGAGGATGCCGCGTTTCTCCTTCAGTGAGGACACGCCCGGCAGGTCGAGGTCAATCGTGGCGGCGACGACGATCATGACAGGCCCGCCCGCTAGAGCAGGTCGGTCTCTCCGGCAGCCTTGAGCTGCTCGACGACCGCGCGCACGCCTTCGGAGCGGTCGCGGCGGCAGACCAGTAGCACCCCGTCCGTCTCGACGATGACCAGGTCCTCCACGCCGATGGTCACCACGCGCCGATCGCTGTAGACCAGCGTGCCGGTCGTCTCCACGTGGATATGATCGCGCCCAGCGCCGCGCGCGGCGTTGCCGTCGGCGTCGTGGTCGAGCACTTCGTAGAGCGTCTGCCAGCTTCCGATGTCGCTCCAGCCCATGTCTATCGGGATGACGGCCATGTTCTGCGCGCCTTCCATCACCGCGTAGTCAATCGAGATGCGCGGCATCTGCGGCCACTTTTCGGCGAGGGTGCTTTCGTAGTCTGGCTGGCCGATGGCGTCCTGGATGGCCCGCAGCAGCGTGTGCATGTGCGGCTGCTGGCGTGCGTACTCGTCCAGGATGCGCCCGGCCTGGAAGATGAACATGCCGCTGTTCCAGCTATACAGCCCGCTCTCCAGAAAGCTGAGCGCGGTCGGCAGGTCGGGCTTTTCGGTGAAGCCATCGGCGTGATATGCCTGGAAGCCGCCGATCTGGGCCAGCGGCGCGCCGCGCCGGATGTAGCCATAGCCGGTGGAGGGGAAATGGGGCGTGATGCCCAGGGTGACGATCTGGCCGCGCGCGGCCAGATCGGCGGCGGCGGCGAGCACCTGGCGCAGGCGGGCTTTGTCGGCGATGTGCTGGTCGGCGGTCAGCACGGCGACCAGCGCGCCCGGTGCGCGCTGCTGGATGTGGATGACGCCCAGGCCGACCGCCGGGCCGGTGTTCATGCCGCATGGCTCGGCGACGAAGTTCTCCGGGGGGATATGCGGCGCGTCGGCGCGCAGCGCGGCGATCTGATCCTGACCGGTGACGATGAAGATGCGCTCTGGCGGCAGCAAAGGGGCCAGCCGCTCGACGGAAATCTGGAACATGGTGCGGTTTTCGACCAGGGCCAGCATCTGCTTGGGCCGGTCGCGGCGGCTGAGCGGCCACAGGCGCGTCCCACCGCCGCCCGCCATGATCAGGGCGTGCAAAAAGTCCATGATGTCTATCCTACAGCAAGCGTCTTCAAGCGCCGCAACGCACGGCGCAACAGTCTCAGCTAATCCAGGCGAACCTGTCCTGCGCCGCTCAGGGCCAGGGCGTACATCATCCCTTCCTGGCGGTGCACAATGCCCTTCAGCTCCATCAGGGCCAGCGTGCTGCTGACCTCTGTGATTGTCAGGCCAGAGCGCCGCACCAGCTCGTCAATATGCAGCGGCTCGCCGCCAAGCAGATCGGCCAGCGTCACTTCGAGGGGCGTGTCTGGCGCGACAGCCCGCACCTGTGTGCGCGTTTCGACGGTGGAGCGCGTCAGGTTCAATTCGTCGAGGATGTCGTCGCCGTTCACGACCAGCTTGGCCCCGTTCTGAATCAGGCGATGGGTGCCGGCGGTCGTGCGCGCGGTGACGTTGCCCGGCACGGCGAACACATCGCGGCCCTGTTCGATAGCGCAGTCCGCCGTGATCAGCGCGCCGCTGTCCGCCGGGGCTTCGACCACGACCACGCCCAGCGACAGCCCGCTGATCAGGCGATTGCGCACGGGGAAGTTCTTCGCTTCGGGCTGCGTGCCGAGCGGAAATTCGCTCACCAGCGCGCCGGAATTGACGATGGCCGCGGCCAGGTGACGGTGTTCGGGCGGATACACCTGGTCAATGCCGCAGCCCAGCACGGCGATGGTGCGGCCCCCGGCCTCCAGCGCGGCCTTATGCGCTGCCGCGTCAATGCCCAGGGCCAGCCCGCTGACAAGGGTGATGCCCGCGCTCACCAGCGACGTGGCCAGGCGATGGGCCATATCGCGCCCATAGGCGGTGGCGCGGCGCGTCCCGACGAAGGCGACCGCCCAGCGGTCTTCGTCGAGCAGTGTGCCTTTGACGTAGAGCACGGGCGGAGAGTCGGGCAGCTCGCGCAGCAGGGCCGGGTAGTCGGGATCGTCCAGGGTGAGCACAGAGGCTCCGGCGGCGTCCACCTCGTCGAGCAGTCGGTCGAGGTCGAGCGTAGACCGCGCCTGGATGAGACTCTCGACGGTGCGCCGGTCCAGCCCGGCGGCGAGCAGATCGGGTTCGGGCGCGCTCCAGGCCGCCCCAAGATCGCCGAAAGCCGCTCGCAGCGCGCGCAGGCGCACCGGGCCGACGCCCTTGACGACATTGAAGCCCAGCCAGTATTTGCGCGCGCTCATCGCTCTCCCTTCCCGTTGAAGGTCTCAGCATAGCAGGCGCGTCGGGCGCTGTCAAGCGGGCGCGAAGGGGGTGCCTCTCACGATAGAGGCGAAATGCTTGAACGCAGAGACGCCGAGGACGCGGAGAAAAACTAATACCCTCTCCAACCTGGTTTTGTCTCTACGCCCTCTGCGCCTCGGCGATTCAAATCAGGCTTTTGTGATCGCAGGGGGGGGGAGAATCGGGCCTCATTCGCCCAGCAGATCTTCCAGCAGGCGGACGGTGATCCGCCCGGCGTCGAAGTCTATATGCTGCACGCACTCATCTATGACCGGCAGCAGGACTTCCCCGCGCGGGCCGCGCACCACGAACACGTCGTTCGCGCCCGTTTCGAGCACTTCCTGGATGCTGCCGAGCACTTCGCCCTCGGTGGTGACCACCTCCAGCCCGATCACCTGGAACAGGTAATATTCGCCGTCTTCCAAAGGGACGGCATCCTCGAAGGCCACCATCACATACTGCTCGCGCAGCAGCTCGGCGGCGTTGCGGTCGCCAATCCCGGCAAGCTGAAGGATGAGGTATTTCTGATGCTGGCGTGCCTGGACAATTGTGTACAGGCGGGCCGCGCTCACATCCGTGGGGCTGGGGCCGAGATAGACGCGCTGCCCCGGCCCGATGCGCTCAGGGTAGGCCGTCAGCACTTCGACGCGCAGCTCGCCGCGTATGCCATGTGGCCGGAGCACCTGGCCCAGCAACAGGAAGGGTGGGGTGCCGGTTGGGGGAGTCATCGGGCGGCGTTGGGCGGAGTCTGCGAGGCGCTCATACGATGTCGAGCGTTACCCGCTTGCCCCGCTGCGACGCCAGGACGCGCACGAGGACGCGCATGGCATTGGCCACGCGCCCGTTCTTGCCGATGATGCGCCCCATGTCGTCCTGGGCGACCTGAAGCTCCAGAATCGTGGTGCCGCTCTGCGTGGTCTCGGTGACCTGCACCTGGGATGGGTCTTCGACCAGCGACTTGGCGATATACTCAACCAGCTCTTTCATGACTGCGCATCCTTGTCCAGCAGGCCAGCAAACGGCCCGCAAGGCTCTACTCGGTGCTGATAGTCAAATGGTCAGATGCGGACAGCCAGAGACGACTCCCGCTGTCCGCATCGGGCATAACTGTGGCGGCCAGGCCTCGCGGGCGCGGCAGCACGCCCTAATCGGCGCTGGCTTCCGGTGCCGGCTGGGCGGCTTTGAGCGGTGCCGGGCGGCGGGTTTTGGGGCTGATCGGCCCCTGAGCTGCTGCCGCAGCCTCGGCCTCGGCGACGAGCGCTTCCAGGGCCTCGCCCTGGTTCAGCCGCTCCAGGCGGGCCAGTGTGCCCAGCTTTTCCATGATGCGGCGCACTGCGTCGCTGGGCTGAGCGCCCACTTTCAGCCAGTGCAGGGCGCGCTCTTCTTTGAGCGTCATCGTCGCTGGCTCGGTGCGCGGGTTGTAGAAGCCGATGATCTCGATGTAACGCCCGTCGCGCGGGCTGCGCGAATCGGTGACCACGACACGGTAGCTTGGCTGTTTCTTGCGCCCTACACGGCGCAGACGAATGCGAACCATCCTTGATCCCTATCCCTCGCTGATGGCGAATGTTAGCGTGCGTAGACTGGTTCTGCCGCGTGCTGCGAGAGGGCTGGCAGGGAAGGACTGCCGATACAACCGCAGCAGGCGACGGGGCCAGGCCCCGTCACTTGAACAGACCGGGAATGCGCGGAAAATTGCCGCGCCCGATCATCTGCATCATGCGCTGCATCTCGCGGAACTGGCGCAGCAGCGCGTTGATGTCCTGGACTGATGTGCCGCTGCCAGCGGCGATGCGCTGTTTGCGGCGGGCGTTGAGCAGCTTCGGGTTGCGGCGCTCGGTGGGCGTCATCGAGTAGATGATCGCCTCGACCTTCTTAAGCTGCTTCTGCGCATCTTCGTTATCAATGTTGACCTGCTGGCGCAAGCGCCCCATGCCCGGCAGCATGTCGAGAACCTGGCCGATGCTGCCCATGCGCTTGATCTGCTGGAGCTGCTTGAGAAAATCTTCCAGCGTGAACTGGTTCTTGAGCAGCTTGCGCTGCAGGCGCTCGGCTTCGCGCTCGTCGAACAGCTCTTCGGCGCGCTCGATGAGCGTGAGCATATCGCCCATGCCCAAAATGCGCGACGCCAACCGGTCCGGGTGGAACAGCTCCAGCCCGTCGAGCTTTTCGCCGGTGCCCATGAACTTGATCGGCACGCCCGTGACCGCGCGCATGGAGATGGCCGCGCCGCCGCGCGCGTCGCCGTCCACTTTGGTCAGGATCAGCCCGGTCAGGCCGACGCGCTGGTTGAAGCCCTCGGCGATGCGCACCGCTTCCTGGCCGGTCATCGCGTCAGCGACGAGCAGAATCTCGGCAGGCTGCGTGCGCTCGCGGATGGCGACCAGCTCGTCCATCATGTCGTCGTCAATCTGCAAGCGCCCGGCAGTGTCCAGCAGCACGACCGTCGCATCGGCCTTGCGCGCCGCCTCTACGCCGCGCGCGCAGATGTCCGGTGGCGCGGCGGACGTCCCCTCTTCGTGGTAGGGGATGTTTGTCTGCCGGGCCAGCGTCACAAGCTGGTCTACGGCGGCGGGGCGATAGGTGTCGCCGGCCACCATGAACGGGCGGCGACCGTCGCGGCGCAGCATGAGCGCCAGCTTGGCGGCGGTCGTCGTCTTGCCAGAGCCTTGCAGGCCGACGAGCATGATCACACGCGGCGTCGGACCGCTCAGGTTCAGGCGGCCCGGCTGACCGAGCGTGGCGATCAACTCCTCGTTGACGATCTTGATCACCTGCTGCGAGGGCTTGAGACTCTTCTGGACTTCGGCGCCGATGGCCCGCTCTTTGACACGGTTGATGAAGTCCTTGGCGACCTTGAGATTGACGTCGGCTTCGAGCAGGGCCATGCGCACCTCGCGCATGGCGGTGTTGACGTCATCCTCGGTCAGCTTGCCTTTGCGCCCAAGCTGTTCAAAGACGTTTTGCAGGCGATCGCTGAGGCTTTCGAACATACTGCTGTTTCGCTCTTCCGTCAGAATGCCGAGGTGGAATTGTAAAGGATAGGCGGGCACCCGTCAAGCGGCGAGTCCCGGCGGGTGCGAGCAAAACCTGTCAGGGTGGGGCGCTGCTCTGCTGCGCCCTGGCTGACCTCACCCCCGCTCGGCGCTAACGCGCCTCGCCGCCCCCTCTCCACACGCGGAGAGGGGGCAAGCCGAGCGCCGCGAGGCTGGGGGTGAGGTAAAGCTCTGCTGCGCCCTGGCTCACCTCACCCCCGCTCGGCGCTAACGCGCCTCGCCGCCCCCTCTCCACACGCGGAGAGGGGGCCAGCCAAGCGCCGCGAGGCTGGGGGTGAGGTAAAGCTCGGCTGCGCCCTGGCTGACCTCACCCTCGCTCGGCGCTGGTGCGCCTCGCCGCCGGGCAAGCCGAGCGCCGCGAGGCGGGGGGTGAGGTAAAGCTCGGCTGCGCCCTGGCTTACCTCACCCCCGCTCGGCGCTGACGCGCCTCGCCGCCCCCTCTCCATCTGCGTGGAGAGGGGGCAAGCCGAGCGTCGCGAGGCGGGGGCGAGGTAAATGTTCGGCTGCGCCCTGGTTTACCTCACCCCCGCTCGGCGCTGACGCGCCTCGCCGCCCCCTCTCCACACGCGGAGAGGGGGCCAGCCAAGCGCAGCGAGGCGGGGGGCGAGGTAAATGCTCGGCTGCGCCCTGGCTCACCTCACCCCCGCTCGGCGCTAACGCGCCTCGCCGCCCCCTCTCCATTCGAATGGAGAGATACGGTGTTGGTTGTCAAGTGGGAATAGGCACCGCCTGACGAGAAGGGGTGTAGTACAGATCAAAGTCGCGCTCTTTCACAACGACGGCCCACGCAATGTGGGCGAGTTTGCGCGCGGCAGCAACACGGGCCACTTTATTGGGTTTGCCGCGCGCGAGGAGGCGGTCATAGAGCGCTTTGACCGACGGGATGTGGCGAGCGGCGGATAAGGCGGCCATATAGAGCATGACGCGCAGCTGGGCGTGACCGGTTCGTCCGGTCGAGCGTGTGGCACGTAGGGAGGAACCAGAGTGGCGCGGATAGGGTACCAGGCCGGCGTAGGCAGCCGCTTGTTCCGGCGTGTCGCAAAAGGCGAAACACTGGGTGGCGACCAAGAGCCAGGCGGTGACAATCGGGCCAAACCCCTTGATCGTCTGCAAGCGCCGGGCAGCCTCCCGCCAGGGATGGTCACCCGCCAGCAGGTTTTTCAACTCGGCTTCAAGGGCTTTGATCTGGCCAGTGAGGTAGGCCAGGTGCTGGCGCTGGCGCTGGATGATTGCCGCGTCCGCATGGGGGTGATGGCACAGGGCATGCAGGTGGTTGCGTTCCTGAGTACGCATCTTCACCAAGTCCTGACGATAGGCCAGACGCTGCTGGAGGTGATAGTAGATGGCGGGCGGTGGCGTCCAGGGCGTAGGCTGCATGTGCTGTGCGTAGGCAGCCAACAACCGCGCATCAATGGCGTCGGTTTTGGCGTGTTGCAGGTGCAGTTGAGCAAAGCGACGGGCTTGCAGCGGGTTGATCACCCCCACCTGGAACCCTTGGCGGTGCAGGGCGTCGGCCAGCGCCAGCCAGTAGACCCCCGTGGCTTCCATAACCACCAACGTCTCAGCAGGAGTCGCCTGGCGACGCAACTGCCGCACCAGACGGGCGTAATCGCTCTGCTGCTGCTTGATCTCCAGCGTCTGCCATTCGCCTCGGTCGGGCACCTGCCAGGCTACCGCGGCGCTTTGGGCCGCAATGTCAATGCCCACATAGAGTGTGTACGTCATCTCGCCCTCTCCCCGGTGCTTTGGATATACTCTACCCTGCGGGACAGGCTCCCCCTCACCTCATGGATACGTGGTCTAGGCCACTGGATACGGTTCAGGGTGGGCTTGTCCTTCACTGGCGGGGCACTCTCTCTCCAACACAGTCAACGCTGTCAGGGGGACAAACGTGCTCTCCGCCAGGGCAGGCTCAGACTGTCTATTCTACCGTCTGAGCCTGCCTTTAATATATGAGGGGGCAAGCCGAGCGTAGCGAGGCTGGGGGTGAGGTCAATGCCCTGCGTCCAGCGAGTCGCTGTCAACCTTTGCACGCGCCCGTCCCGGCCCGATCAGCGTTCGGTTGTCAGCGAGCAGTTTTCAGCGATCAGAACGTGCGGCGCGGGCACTCGAACGGCAGACTTCGGAAGTCTTCGAAGACTTCCGAAGTCTGATGCTGCGCCAGGCCCCCCCGGCCAGGCCAAGGAGGGGGAAACGCCTCGAGCAGCGGTCAAAGTCCCCCTCTCTAGCTCTGCTGGAGAGGGGGATTGAGGGGGTGAGGCCTGTAGGGGCGTATGGCCATACGCCCCTACGAGGTCTCACTCGTGCGCGCGGGCGTCGCCCTCGGCCAGCTCTGCCAGGAACCAACGCTCGTCCTCGCTCAAGTCTGCCGCGAGCAGCATGTCCGGGCGGCGCTGCCACGTCCGCCGAATCGCCTCGCGCCGCCGCCAGCGGGCAATCGCGCCGTGATCGCCGCTGAGCAGCACGTCCGGCACGGCCATGCCACGAAACACCGGTGGGCGCGTGTAGTGTGGATATTCGAGCAGGCCCATCGCGTGCGAGTCTTCCTCCGCGCCCCAGCGCGCACCGAGCACGCCGGGAATGAGCCGGGCCACCGCGTCCACGATGATCATCGCCGCCAGCTCGCCGCCGGTCAGCACGTAGTCGCCGATGCTGATCTCGTCGGTGACGACGGCCTGGCGCACGCGCTCGTCCACACCCTCATAGCGCCCGCAGACCAGGATCAGCCGGTCGTGCGCGGCCAGCTCGGCGGCGACGCGCTGCGTGAAGACGCGGCCCTGCGGCGTGAGCAGGATCACCGGCGCGCTCGTGTCCGCGCCGCGCACGTCTTCGATCGCCGCCACCAGCGGGCCGGCCATCATGACCATGCCGCCTCCGCCGCCGTAGGGCGTGTCATCAGTGGTGTGATGTTTGTCAGGGGCGTAGGCGCGGATATCGTGCCGCCGGACGGTGAGCAGCTCCCGCTCCTGGGCGCGCTTGAGGATGCTCTCGCTCAGCGGGCCGTCGAACATAGCCGGGAAGAGGGTCAGGATGTCCATGATCATGGTGAGCGCCCTCACTGAAGTGGCGAGTCTGCTGTCTGCGCGGCGATCCTACCACGCGCCGGCGCACCCGACTATGCCGGGACGCCCGCCTGTGCTAGACTGGTGCGTATGAGCGAGAGAATTGACCTCCTGGTAGTCAACATCGGGCAGCTCTGCACGGTGCCGGCTCACAATGGCGGGCCGCAGCGCGGGGCTGCATTGGGCGATTTGGGGCTGCTGAGCGGCGCCGCCGTCGCCATCCGCGAGGGCCTGGTCGTGGCGACCGGTGACGAGGCGGCGCTGCGCAGCCAGTACACGGCGGAGCAGACGCTGGACGCCGGCGGGATGCTCGTCACGCCGGGCCTGGTGGACCCGCACACGCATGTCATCTGGGCCGGGGATCGCGCGGACGAGTTCGAGCGGCGCATCGCCGGGGTGACCTACCAGCAGATCATGGCCGAAGGTGGGGGGATCAATCGCACCGTCCGCGCCACCCGCGCCGCCGATCCGCAGGCGCTGGTCGCCCAGTCGCGCGAGCGCCTGCGGATCATGCTGACGCACGGCACGACGACCGTCGAGTGCAAGAGCGGCTACGGCCTGGAGACGCGAACCGAGATCGCCATGCTGGAGGCCATCGCCGCGCTCGACGCCGAGCTGCCGCTCGACCTGGTGCCGACCTTCCTCGGCGCGCACGCCATCCCGCCGGAGTATGCCGACGATCCCGACGGCTATGTTGATCTGCTCATCGGCGAGATGCTGCCCGCCGTCGCGGAGTGGGCGGCGGTGCGCTGGCCGGAAGGCGTCTTCTGCGATGTCTTCTGCGAGGTCGGCGCGTTCAGCCTGGCCCAGACGCGCCGCATTCTGGAAGCGGCACGGGGCTATGGGATGCCGCTCAAGCTACACGTGGACGAGTTCGAGCCGCTCGGCGGGGCGCGGCTGGCGGCGGAGCTGGGCGCTGTCTCCGCCGATCACATTGTGGTCACGCCGGAGGACGAGATCGAGGCGCTGGGCCGCTCGAACACCGTGGCCGTGTCGCTGCCACCGACACCCTTTGGCCTGGCCCACACGCGCTACACGCCGGCGCGCCGTTTCCTGGCGGCGGGGGCGGCGCTGGCCATCGCCACCGACTGCAATCCCGGCACCGGCTGGAACGAGAGCATGGCCTTCGTCATGGCCCTGGCGACGCGCTACCTGCGCCTGACGCCCGCCGAGGCGCTGGCCGCGGCGACAGTCAACGCCGCATACGCCATCGGGCGGGGCCACCAGGTGGGCAGCCTGGAACCGGGCAAGCAGGCTGACCTGGTCATCTGGCAGGTGCCCGCCTACCCGCATCTCAGCTACCGCTTTGGCAGCAGCCTGGCGCAGACGGTGGTCAAGCGCGGGCAGGTGGTATTCACGGCGTGAGGTTGGCGCAGGGTGTGTGCCAGGCCTGTCCGGTAGGAGCGCCCGTTATCCCCCGTCAATCGAAGATGATCAGGTCGCGCAGGGCGTCCAGCTTGCTGGGGCCGAGGCCGGGCACATTGTCCAGGTCTTCCAGGCTGCTGAATGGGCCGTGCTCCGTCCGATAGTCGAGGATCGCCTGGGCCAGTGCCGGGCCGATGCCGGGCAGATCGTCCAGCTCTTCTGCCGTCGCGTAGTTGATGTGCACCCGCCGGGGGCCGTTGGGCGTCGGGGTGATGAACGCATCATCGCCCAGCGGCGGGATGTATACGTAGTCGCCGTCTCCGAGCACCTGGCTCAGGTTGACCCGGCTGAGATCGGCCTTGCCCGTCGGGCCGCCGGCAGCCTGCACAGCGTCCTCGACCCGGCTGCCCACTGGCAGCGCGACCATGCTCTGCGGCTGCATCACCTCACCGACCACGTAGACCGTATAGGTGCCCGGCGTGGGCGTCGCGACAGTGACGATTGAGGCGGATGCCTGAGCGGAGCCGCTCTCGCGCATGGGAACATGCACCTGGTCACCATCGTTGAGCCGCCCCGCCAGGTTGATCCGCTCCAGATCGGCGCTCGGCAGGGGGCCGCCAGCCGCTTCCAGGGCGTGCAGCACGCGGCTGTCGAAGGGTAGCGCGATCACGGATTCGGGGTTGGCGACCGCGCCGGTCACGTAGACCATGTACGGCCCTGGCGTGGCTGTGGCCGTCGGGACCGCCGTCGGTTCGGGCGGCAGGACGGTGATGGTCACGGGCCTGGGGCGGCTGGTCAGCAGCACAGCGACGCCCGTCAGCGTCGCCACCGCCACGACCAGCAGCAGCGGCCATCGGAATCGTTCCAGGAGAGGCAAGGGGCGCGTTTCAGAAGCTGACACCGCTCATCTCCTCCGTTTGGCTGTTGCCCGCGCTAAAACCGGCTCCGCTACCCCTGGCGCTCGCGCAGGTGCGGGAAGAGCAGCACTTCGCGGATGGTGCTGCGATCGGTCAGCAGCATGACTAGGCGATCCACGCCCACGCCGCAGCCGCCACAGGGGGGCATCCCGTAGCGCATGGCGCGCAGATAGTCCTCGTCCGGGGGCGTGGCTTCTTCGTCCTCAGCCGCGTAAAGCTGCCCCATCTCCAGGAAGCGGGCTTCCTGATCGAGCGGGTCGTTCAGCTCGGTGAAGGCGTTGCCCATCTCCATGCCGCCGACGAAGATTTCGAAGCGCTCGACATGCGTCGGGTCGCCGGGCTTCGTCTTGGCGAGGGGGGAGATGTCGCGCGGGTAGTCGAGGATGAAGGTCGGCTGGATGAGCGCCGGCTCCACCGTGTCGCCGAGCAGCGTATCCACCAGCTTGCCCCAGGTCGCGGTCGGAGAGGCGGCGAGTCCGGCGGTTTTCATGGCCGCGAACAGCGATTGGGCGTCGGGATAGTCGGCGTAGTCAATGCCCGAATGCTGGCGAATCGCTTCGCGCAGGGTGAGCCGCTGCCAGGGGGGAGCCAGGTTGATCGTCCGGCCCTCGAAGGTGATCGTCGTGCTGCCCGTGACCTGCTCGGCGACGTAGGCGATCAGGCGCTCGGCGAGGCTCATCATGCCGTAATAGTCCGTGTAGGCCTGGTAGAACTCCAGTTGCGTGAACTCCGGGTTGTGCTTGAAGCTCACGCCTTCGTTGCGGAAGTCGCGGCCAATCTCGTACACGGCGTCGTACATGCCCACCAGCAGCCGCTTGAGGTACAGCTCGAAGCTGATGCGCAGGTAGAGGTCCTGGTGAAGCTGATTGTGATGCGTGATGAAGGGTCGCGCCGCCGCCCCGCCATAGACCGGCTGGAGGATGGGCGTCTCGACTTCCAGGAAGCCCGCGCCGTCCAGAAAGCGGCGCAGGGCGCTGACCGTCTGGGCGCGCTTGCGGAAAACCTCGCGCGAGTCGGGGTTCACCGCCAGGTCTGCGTAGCGCTGGCGGTAGCGCTCCTCCACATCGCTGAACGCGCCGTAGCGTTCGACGCTGCCATCCTCGGTCACGCGCTCCTTGATCACAGGCAGGGGGCTGAGCGCCTTGGCCAGCAGCAGCAGCTCGTCCACCAGCACGCTCACTTCGCCGGCGCGCGTGCGCATCATCGTCCCGCGCGCCTGCACGAAGTCGCCCAGGTCCAGGTGCCGCCGGATCATCTCAAAGGCGTCTTCGCCCACGCTGTCAATGCGGGCGAACAACTGCACGCGCCCGCTGCCGTCCTCAATGTGGGCGAAGAACACTTTGCCCTTGAGGTTCTGGCGAACGATGCGCCCGCAGACGGTGACGGTCAGCGGCGCGGGGGAGTCGGGGTTGGCCGCTTCCGCCGCTTCGAAGCCGCTGATGGCTTCGCGCGCGGTGTGCGTCCGCGTGACGCGGTTGGGGTAGGGCTGCGTGCCACGCTCCTGCAGCTCGGTGAGCTTGCGGGCGCGATCCTGCTCTGGGGTGTTGGTTGGCTGCCACATGAACGGCTTGTTCCTTCATCTGCGACTTGCCGGAACGTCGCCCGGCACGGCGGCCCAGGCGGTGTGTACTCAGTCTAGCAGCACAACGCCCATGCGAGCAAAGCCAGCATGGGCGTCGAGCAATCCCCGAAGCGATGCGGGGCTATTCGATGGCCTTCACTTCGAAGGTGATGTCGCCGTCGGGCGCTTCGACGACCACTCTGTCGCCGACGCGCTTGTCCATCAGGGCGCGCCCCAGCGGACTCTTGAAGGAAATCTTGCCCGCGCGCGGATTCGCTTCAGCAGCGCCCACCAGCACGTACACTTCGGTCGTGTCGGCGCCGACTTCCTGCACGGTGACCGTATCACCCAAGCCTACAAAGTCTTTGTGCGGGCTGACTTCAATGATCTGGGCGTTGCTCAGGATCATCTCCAGGCGCATGATCTCGCCCTCGATGAAAGCCTGTTCGTTCTTGGCATCTTCGTATTCCGCGTTCTCAACCAGCTCGCCGCCCTCTTCCAGGGCCAGGCGCAGCCGTTCTGCCACTTCCTGGCGACGGACGTTGCGCAGAAAATTGAGCCGCTCTTCGTATTCCTTCAAGCCTTCTGGTGTCAGGTAGTGAACGTCATCTACCATCCGTGTCCTCCATTTGTGCAAGCAGATTAATCCTGATGGCTCGCCAGGCAAAGGCCAGGACGGCAGCCGCCAGGAACGCAGGCGCGCTGGCTCCTCGCGGGAGAGCGCCCTGACGTGTGATCGGTTTTCGTGCTAAAGCACTTGAGGTCTGCAAAAACCAGTTGACTCCAGCCGGCTGGCGCGGAGCAAGTGCACAAAGACACAGCCTACGCTGTGCCTGGTCAGGGTTTTCGCTCGGCCAACCTTAAAATATTCTATGGACAGCGTGCAAAAACAAGAGACCGCCACGCAGGGCGATCTGGGTTGCTTAGCTCAAGGTGCTTTATCTTATCATAATTCTCTGTGATTGTAAAGGCAAACAGAAAGAGCGCGTGTGCAAAGGCTGTCCGGCGGGGGGGCGCTGCGTGCTGCGCCCTGGCTGACCTCACCCCTGCTCGGCGAGAATTCTGGAACCGCAGAGGCGCAGAGGGCACAGAGAAGAACGTATACTCTGCTTTCCTCCGCGTTCTCTGCGTCTTTGCGGTGATCCTTTGCTCCAGGGTTTAGCACCGCTGCACACCGAAACTTGGCGTGATGGCCCCTGCGCTCCCCTTGACAGCCCGCCGCCCTCCTGCTACACTGCCCGTCATAACGACTCTGACGGAGCTAAGTACGCTGAACTGCGCGCGCAGAGAGCCGCCGGACGGTGCGAGGCGGCCCGCAAGCAGCGGAAATCCACTCCTGAGCACGTCGCCCACCGAACGACGCTCGATAGTCCTAAGGGGGCCGGGTCCGCCCGTTAACGCGCGCGAGTCCCTGACTCGCTGAGGTCGGCGCTACGAAGCGCCGGCGAACCCAGGTGGCACCACGAGTCCCCTCGTCCTGGATTGTTTCCAGGCGGGGGATTTTTTGTTTGGAAAGGAGACGGCGATGCATCTTGATTTTCTGACGCCCGATGTCTGGAATGGCCTGGTGATCGGCACCATCCTGATCGGGCTGGCTTTCGCGGCGCTGCGCCTGCTGCGCGACTGGACGGTCTACCAGGACGCACGCAGACGCTCACGCTCGCCTGACGGAGATCGCCGCCCTGATAACCACGATGAGTCTTGAATGCTGCACGAGCAGAGATGCATCACAACGCTGACAGGAGGAATCCCATGCACGACATCGCCCTGATCCGTGAGAAACCCGACTGGGTAAAACAGCAGCTTCGCCACCTGAACGATGAGCCAGCCATTGCGCGCATTGACGCGATCCTGGAGCTGGACAGGCGGCGGCGCGCGCTGCTGACCGAAGCCGAGGCGTTCAAAGCTAACCGCAACAAGCTCAACAAGCAGATGGGCCACTTTCGCGGCAACAAACAGCTCAGCCCGGCGCAGATCGTCACCGGTGCGCGGCGCGCGGTGCAGGCGCTGGGTCAGGGGGACATTGACGGCTTCCTGGCCGCCCTGGAAGCCCCGCAATCGCCCGCCGATGCCGGTGAGCCGACCGTCGAAGCCGTCGCAGCGGCCTTCGATGAGCTGGCCGGGGCGCTGAAGGCGCTCGGCGACCGGGTGGCCGTGCTTGACGAGGAGACTCGCCAGGTTGAGGCGGAGCTTGACGAGCATATGCTGTGGATTCCCAACATGCCGCACGAGAGCGTGCCTGTCGGGCGGAGTGACGCCGACAACCGCATCTGGGAGGCGCAGGGCAGCCCGCGATCCTTCGACTTCACCCCGCTGCCGCACTGGGAGCTTGGCCCGGCGCTGGACATCATTGACTTTGAGCGCGGCGTCAAGCTGTCCGGCACACGCTTCTACCTGCTCAAGGCGATGGGCGCGCGCCTCTACCGGGCGATGATTAGCTGGCTGCTCGACCTGCACACGACCGGGCACGGCTATACGGAAATCTATCCGCCATTCCTGGTGCGCGAAGAGGCGATGTTCGGCTCGGCGCAGTTCCCCAAGTTCCGCGACGTGGTCTACTTCGACACCGAGTCGGAGCTGTACATGCTGCCGACGGCGGAAGTGGCCCTGACCAACATGCTCCGCGACGAGATTCTGGATGAGGCGCAGCTTCCGCTCTACTTTGTGGCGCACACGCCGTGCTTCCGCCGCGAGAAGATGAGCGCCGGGCGCGATGTGCGTGGCATCAAGCGCGTGCACCAGTTCGAGAAGGTCGAGCTGTACAAGTTCACCACGCCGGAGACGAGCTACGCCGAGCTGGAGCTGCTGACTGAGGCGGCAGAGCGCGCGTGCAGCCTGCTTGAGATTCCCTATCGCCGCGTGGAAATAGTCACTGGCGATCTGGGCTTCGCTGCGTCCAAGAAATACGATATCGAGTTGTGGGCACCCGGTTGCGAGGAATGGCTGGAAGTCAGCTCGTGCAGCAATACCGAGGCCTTCCAGGCTCGCCGCGCCAATGTGCGCTATCGCCCGGCGGATGGGGGGCGTCCGCGCTTCGTGCATACGCTCAACGGCTCCGGCCTGGGCATGACGCGCACGCTGATCGCTGTGCTGGAGAATTACCAGCAGAAGGATGGCAGCGTGATTGTGCCGGACGTGCTGCGCTCGTACATGGGCGGGCTGGAGGTCATCGAGCCGCGCCGCTGAGCGGAGGATTTGCCGGGCAGGCGCGATAACGCCCCTATCCCCCGGCCTCTTCCCCCGGCAGAGCCAGGGGAAGGGGGGCGCCGCCTGGCAGATCATCCCCCCTCTAGCCTGGCTGGAGGGGGGACTGAAGGGGGAGGCATCTTCTGGCTCGCGCCCACCCTCGAACCGGCGAGCGAGGATGGTATAATAGGGGCGAGACCCAAGCAGGCCGGGTGATCGCGTCTCGCCCCCGTATGGGCGGCGGGATGAGGAAAGTCCGCGCTCCACAGGGCACGGTGCTGGCTAACGGCCAGGCGGGGTGACCCGACGGCAAAGTGCAACAGAGAGGCAGAGTGCCCCTCCGCGCGAGGGGCGAGGGTGAAACGGTGCGGTAAGAGCGCACCGGCGCCTGTGGCGACACAGGCGGCCAGGCAAACCCCACCGGGAGCAAAACCAAGCAGGAACGAGGGGCGGCCCGTCCCGCGATCAGTTCCGGGTAGGTTGCTGGAGGCGCCGGGCAACTGGCGTCCTAGAGAGATGATCACCACCCGCTCCGGCGGGCACAGAACGCGGCTTACAGGCCGGCTTGGGTCTCGCCCACACAGGAGAACGCGAGTCATGCAGAAGGGCTATCTGGTCTTCAACGGCGGGCAGGCATTCGTGCCGGAGAGCAAGGAAGCCGACCGCGCCTGGCTGAAGCTGCTGCGCGGCACGCACAGCCCGCGCGTGGTCGTCGTGCCGGTGGCAGCGATGGAGAAGCACAAGCGCGTCGCCGAGCAGACGGCGCGCTACTTCAGCCGCCTGAACACTTTCGCCGAGCACGTGATGATCACCGACCAGCGCACGGCCAACACCGAGACCGAGTACGCCATCCTGGACAAGGTGGAGGCGATTGTGCTGCCCGATGGCAGCCCGCTCGACATGGTGGAGCGGCTGCGCGGCACGCACGCCGAAGCCGCGCTGCAACGCGCGCTGCTGCGCAAGGCCGCCGTCATGGGCACGGGGGCCAGCGCGATGGCCCTCGGCGGGGTGATCTGGTTCGCTCACGAGTGGCTGCCCGCCCTGGGCCTGGCCCCGCACCTGGCGATCCTGGCCCATCATGACCTGTTCCGCATGCGCCTGCCCCCCGATCAACTGCTGCACGGCCTGCCGGACGGCGTGACGTTGATCGGCGTGGACGGGGCGGCGACGCTGATCGCCCACCCCAACGACACGTTTCAGGTGGTGGGGCAGGGCGGCGCGTGCGTCTACCGCAGCGCGACGCAGCTTGACGACTACGCGGCGGGGAGCACGTTCAGCCTGGGGTAGGCGGGGCCGCCTCGCGCGAGCAGCGCACCTTTGAATACAAACCGCCAGGGTTCGCACGCAGCGCCCTGGCGGTTTCGTGCCTGGCGGGTACGCCTTCTCTACACCACGATGCTCACCATGCCCCGCTCGGCGACGAAGATCACCTTGCGCGCCGGCTTGCCGTCCATGTGCCGCCTCGCCCCGTCGGACTCCAGCGCCAGGCGCTTGGCCTCTTCTTCGGCGATGCCGGCGGGCACCTGAATGCGGTCGCGCACCTTGCCGTTGACCTGCACCACCAGCGTGATCTCCTCTTCGGCGGCCAGCGCCGCGTCGTAGGCGGGCCACGCCTGGTTGTGGATGCTGTACGGCCCTCCGACGCGCGCCCACAGCTCTTCGGCTATGAACGGCGTGAAGGGGGCCATCAGGCGCAGCAGCGCCGCGACGGCTTCGTCCCACGCTTCCCGGCTCACTTTACCTTCGCGGGCAGCCCTTTGCAGGCCGTTCTTTAGCTCCATCAGCCCGGCCATGGCCGTGTTGAAGCTGAAGCCCTCCAGCCCGTCGGAGACCTTCTTGATCGCCTGGTGCACCTTGCGGCGCAGGTCGCGCTCGGCGGCGGGGTCGGACGTGCCCTGCGGCGCGCCCTCGTTGACCACTGCCCACACGTCGTGCAGCCAGCGCACCACGCCGTAAATGCCCTTGCTGTCCCAGGGGCCGCCCTGATCCCAGCGGAAAGCGAACATCAGGTAGGCGCGCACCGTGTCCGCGCCGAACTCGGCGACCAGCTCATCCGGCGCGACGACGTTGCCCTGTGTCTTGGACATCTTCTCCACGTCCAGATGATGCTTGATCTGGTTGATCGTCGCGTCTGCGCCAAAGCCGGGGATGTCGAAGGATGTGTTCTCATCCGTGTCCAGGACGATGTCCTGGCCGGCGGGCGTGCGCACCTGTAGGGTGGTCTCGACGCGGTTCATGACCTCGCCCGCGACCTGCGTCTCGGTGACCGGCACGCCGTCCAGCGCCTCGACGACCTGCACGCTGGTTGCGCTGAACTTGCCACCGACGAACGCGCCCTGCGCGATGATCAGGTCGCCTTCGCGCGGCTCGCCCAGGATCATGCCCTGGTTGAACAGGCGCAGCATCGGCTCGTCGAACATGCCGGTTGTGTCGCGCCCGATGGCCTGGGCCGCTGCTGCGGTCGGCTGGAAGATGCCACAATCGCGCATGGCCTTGGTGAAGAAGCGCGTGTACATCAGGTGCATCGTCGCGTGCTCAATGCCGCCCGTGTACTGGTCCACCGGTAGCCAGTACGCGCCTTCGGCGGGGTCGAACGGCCCCCGGTCGTAGTGTGGGCTGAGGTAGCGATACTGGTACCACGACGAGCACATGAAGGTGTCCATCGTGTCCGTCTCGCGCGTGGCCGGGCCGCCGCACTGCGGGCAGGTGGTGTGCAGGAAGCCCGCGTGATAGCGCAGCGGACTCTCGCCAGTGGGCATAAAGTCCACATCATCGGGCAGCAGGATAGGCAGCTCGCTCTCCGGGACTGGCACGACGCCGCACGCTTCGCAGTAAACGATGGGAATGGGCGCACCCCAATAGCGCTGGCGGCTGATCAGCCAGTCGCGCAGGCGGTAGTTGACCGCGCCGCGCCCGATACCCTGTTGTTCCAGCCAGCGCGTCACCACGCGCACCGCCTCGTTCTTGGCCCCGTCGCTGCTGGCCGTGGCCGGCGTGCCGCTGAACTGGGCGCTGTTGACCATGACGCCCTCGCCAGGCCAGGCTTCGGTCATTTTGTCCGGGTCCAGGTCGGAGGTGCCTTCCGGCTGGATGACGATGCGGATGGGCAGATTGAACTTGCGGGCGAACTCAAAGTCGCGCTCGTCGTGAGCAGGCACGGCCATGATCGCGCCGCTGCCGTAGCTGATCAGCACGTAGTCGGCGATCCAGATCGGGATGCGCTCGCCATTGACGGGGTTGATGGCATAGCCGCCGGTGAAGACGCCGGTCTTGTCTTTGCCCTCTGCCGTGCGATCAATCTCGCTCTTGCGCGCCGCTGCCGCTACATAGGCGTCTACGGCGGGGCGCTGCTCTGGCGTGGTCACCTTGTCCACCAGCGGATGCTCGGGGGCCAGCACCATAAAGGTCGCGCCCCACAGGGTGTCGGGCCGCGTGGTGAAGACCTCGATCGGGTCGCCGCCTTCTGTGCGGAAGGTGACATGCGCGCCCTCACTGCGCCCGATCCAGTTGGTCTGCATGGTCTTGACGCGCTCTGGCCAGTCAATGTGGCTGTGGTCGAGCAGCTCTTCGGCGTAGTCGGTCGTGCGGAAGAACCACTGCTCCAGCTCTTTCTTGATCACCGGCGTGCCGCAGCGCTCGCAGTGGCGGTCTTCGCCCCAGACCTGCTCACGGGCCAGGGTGGTATTGCACTGCGGGCAGAAATCCACCGCCGCGTTTTTGCGGTAGGCCAGGCCGGCCTTGAAGAACTGCAGGAAGAACCACTGCGTCCAGCGATAATATTCGGGATGGCTGGTGGCGGCCTCGCGCTCCCAGTCGAAGATGGCGCCCATCGTGCGCAGTTGGCGGCGCATGTTGGCCATATTGCGCTCGGTCCACGTCTTGGGGTGGATGTTGCGCTTGATGGCGGCGTTCTCGGCGTTGAGGCCGAAGGCGTCGAAGCCCATCGGGAAGAGCACGTTGTAGCCGCGCATACGCAGCCAGCGGGCGCGCGCATCGGACGGGGCCATGGCGTACCAGTGCCCGATGTGCAGATCGCCGCTGGGATAGGGCAGCATCGTCAGCGCGTAGAATTTGGGACGGCTGAGGTCAATGCGCGAACGGTACAGCTCGTCGCGTTCCCAGCGCGCGGCCCAGCGCGCCTCAACTTCCTGTGGCACATACTTGTCGGCCATGTTTGACACTCTCACTCCAAACTAGTACTCAGTCAATCTGAAATAGACGGATAAAGACGGTGCAATTTCACACGGGCATCTTGAGACGAAAACAGCCACTTGACGGTGAGTTGCGCAGCGTTGCGTTCATCCTCAAGCGCTTGCAC
>Ga0226835_1000237_pt1 | contig 86399 bp, 68 predicted proteins | sample LAC_MetaG_1_FD_163627 | JGI IMG/M metagenome (GOLD analysis project Ga0226835, IMG submission 163627) | Anaerobic ammonium oxidizing microbial communities from anammox membrane bioreactor (MBR) in UC Berkley, California, United States -... | ecosystem: Engineered > Bioreactor > Anaerobic >... | reverse complement strand
AACTGTTTTTTGGAAATGCTGGAAGTTGTCCCTGAAAAATTTCATCCTTCGTAGTTCAAAGTCGGGTGGTTGTCAAGGTGATTTTTTTTGGTTTGGTGTCGTCTTTTAAGCTGCCGCATAACGGTTTCGGGCTTTGCGTTCGGGCGGGTTTCGGAGCACAAAACTGTCAACCAGCACTGAACTTAAATAGAAGCACAAAGCTCCAAGTTTGCACGTCACCCCGCCTGACGCAAAACCCGTGTTGGCGGTTCGTGCTTCTTCTTTGTATGTTAGTCTGCTGCCCATCTATATTCAAAATCTTCTGGATTTAATTCAAGAGTTGTTGTCAGTCGGTTTTTTATTTCTTGTCCACCCGGCATAAGAGGAAGCATACTGAAATAGTTTCTTATCGCACCATTTATACCTGCTAAACAACTTTTTGCCTTAATCCAATTGTGAGGGCTGAAAACTCTGTTTTGGGGTTGCGGTTCATTGGCTGCTGCTTCAAGTGCCATATTTAGACTCACACCAGCAATTTTAATTATTTCTCCAATCATGCCTGCTTCTTTTGCTTTTTCGTAGCACTTAATTGGAAATGGAACTCTTTCAGCTTGGTTATTTGATATTGAAAAGCACATTGATACCGCATATAAATGGTGATAGGGTGCATATGCTTTCATTGCTAAAAGAGTTTCATTAAGTCCAAGTGGATTTTCTTTTCCCCATGTTTTCAGTATTTCTTGATAGAAGAAATTAAGCGCCTGAGCATTTTCAGGTTTGTATTCTCTTTTAAAAAGCTGCTCAAAGTATTTGTCAAATATTTTTGTTTCACTGTATGAAATATTTGGTCTTTGTGAATGCCAAGCGATTAAGAACTTACCCAAGTCTGAAAAGTCAAGAACATAAGATTTGTCTTTGTCGGCTGGTGGAACTTCACCACGTTTAGTAATAAAGTAACCTTGTGGATATTTCTGCTCAAATTGTTTTTTGATATTTAAAACACGCTTGTCATTACTTCTTAAATCTCTTGGTTTTACAGCGCTTTGAGAGTTTGTGTTAATGCTTATTCTATCGGCTCTGTCTCGCTGCGGAATTTCATAGAAACGGAAAAGAACGTAAGTGTCTTCAAGTGTTTTGACTTTTTCACTGCAACTCAAAATCGTGTTTAAAGATTGACAACCGTTTACAACACTAAGTCCGTGTAGTTTCAATTGATTATCTTTCTTTTCCATTCTGTTACATATGGCAGTAATACCATTATGGAAAAAGAAAAAGTCTTTGTGTTTGTCACTATAAATGGTTTGCCTAATACCCTTATTTACTGTGTTGCTTAGTCCTAAACTCTGCCTAACGTTTTTTTGAAAGAGAGTTCCATCTTTTATACCTGGTATCTTTATGCACTCTTTTAACGGTAGTGCGCCAATAGCAACTTTTGTGTTTGCTAATGTTTCATACATAAAGTGTCCTGCCGAAAGGTCTATTACATGGTTTATAGAAGGATTTTCCTTTTCAAGTGCAAGGTCATAACGTCTTTTAATTTCGTCACTGTCTATGACGGAAATAGAACAGATTAAATCGTCTTTCTCAGATAAGTCCGCAAGCTGTTGTTGAAAGGTCGCTAGGTCATTTTTAGCTGCTGCCGTTAAATCCCCTGTGGTTATTAATTCAAAGGCAATTTCATAGTCGTCTTCTAATGCTCTTGCAACGTCTGATAATTTTCTTTTCAGTTTGTTGTTACCAACTTCTTGAAGTCTAACAAGGTCACGTAGTTGTATCCATGAGGATAATACTTCTCTCAAAGGTTCAGCGTCAACCACTGTCCCACCAATGAACTTTCCTTGAAGAATGAAAATTGTGTTTTTATCATCATCAATTACTATCGCATCTATTTGTTTGTCGTCTGCACCATCTGTAATGTCGTCTCTGGTTTCTACCATGTCTCGCAGGTGAACATTACGCAAATACCAAGCAATAAATCTTTGTCCGTTGTTGGGGAAATTGTCCTGATAGTAGGGTGTTTTTATTTCTTCGTTAATCTGTTCAAACATATATTATGTCGTTGTTAATTGTTTACTGTGTCGTTTTTTAGCATGACCGCCAACTCACTTATAAACGCAATAATACTGCGTAAATATACCTTATTTTGTTGGCTTGGTGTAGTTCGGTTGTTACAAATCATCAAAGGGACTTTTTATATTTTGCAAGTTTCTAGTACTTACGTGGGTGTAAATTTCAGTGGTTTTACTGCTGCTATGGCCTAGCAATTCTTGAATATAACGCAAGTCAGTGCCATTTTCTAGTAAATGTGTTGCGTAGCTGTGTCGCAGCCAATGTAAACTTACCGGTTTTGTTATTTTTGCTTTTTGCAATGCCTGTTTCAATACGCTTTGCAGGCTTTCGGCGGTGTATTGTTTGCCTTTTTGTTGCCCTTCAAACAACCAAACCGTTGGTTTATACGCTTTGTAATATTGACGCAATAATGCGACTACTTTTTCAGAAATTGGAACTATACGGTCTTTCCTGCCTTTGGCTTGTTTTATTAGCAATATCCCACGTTTGCTGTCAATGTCTGCTGGTTTTAAATTCAATAATTCGCTTCTTCGCAAACCACAGGCGTACGTCAAACTCAACATTACTCTATGTTTTATGTTCCCATGTGCTTCTAATATGGCTCTAATTTCTTCTTTGCTTAAAACATTGGGTAATATCTTGGGTTTCTTCGGACGGTGTATTTGTTCAATTTTTAACCTTCGGTCTAGCACAGTTTGAAAAAACAATTTCACGGCATTCACCATTTGATTTTGGTACGAAGCCGAAAGTTGTTTTTTCAAAATAAATTCATTGTTGAACACAATAATATCTTCGTTGCCGATTTCGCTCAATGCCTTTTTCGAAAAGAATTGCAGGAAAACTCGAATTGCGTCTGTATATGTTTTTATCGTGCTTTCACTGTATCTCTTGCTACGCAACCATTTCACGAATTTTGCAATTTGGTGTTGTGCTTCGACAGACAAGTTTCTTTCGGGATTCAATTTGAATTTTCGGCGATACGCTTCTGTATCAGGCAAATGCCACGTTTTTAGCGTAGCACTCCATTGGGCACCATCCAATTTCTTGAAGCGCTCAATAAGTTCCGCTTTCTTTTCAAATGAAACGGCGATGCGTTTTTGCCCTTTGTGTATGATAAATTTGGTTGTGACCATAGTAAATCTCAGGCAAACGGTTTGTGGCATTGCGAGGGACCGACCTGTTAGCACTATTCCTAAGTCACAACATCAGTAAATACGTGACACAGTATTTCGAAACATTTTGTCCGCTCTGCTGCCACACTCCTGATCACGGTATAAGGCTATTACATTCCCGCAATTGGCGTGGTTGGTCCTGCGTCAGCTGACAAATCGACAAGAGGGGGAAAGTAGTATAATCTGTTGTGGAGTGGATACGCAAAGTACGGTTTCCGCAAGTGTATTTCTGAAGGCAGTTGCGCAGTAGCGGATTGTCCAGCAGCTGATATAAGTATATGGTCCGGAAAGAATTCAAGATATCCGGTCACAATAGAAGGTCTGTTTAGCCCGGTAGTTGCCAAACCGGCGAATGTGCGCTCGAGCAGGTTCCTCGGGTCTGGTTGGTCAGGGGCTGGTATGCCCTTGAATCCGGACCTTCCAAAAATCGGTGGTGTTTCCCTACCTTCCAATGCCCCGCGGGATATCAGCGCGAATACCGGTACGCTCAACACCATAAGAAACTGCAACTTAGGAAGGTGGCAGCTCACCAGGATAGTGGGCCGGCTTCCGGAACACCTAATGTGCAGTATTATTTACCTGCCTATTACTGCATGAATCTGGTGCGCTATTCAGAACCGGAATTTCTCTGGTAGCTGAGCGCTGGCCGTTGGTATCTGATACGAGTGCGAGTTCTACTCAATACCGTGTGACAACAGCCGTTTTTGCACGACCAACCATTATACGATGCCGTACACCACCGTCTGTACAATAGCCGAACGTTTATTACAAACACTATCGTACCACAATAAATGCGACGGCATGTGCAGAGTTGTTGGTTCCCATACGTCCACTTTTCCTGCAAACAGGGTAAACAAGACGCAGGTATATGGTACCACTGTCAGTGTTCGCTGTCTGAGAAGAGCTCAATAGTGTAGTTGAGGAGTGCTGTGTCTCCGTATGCACCGTGACCGGGAACAACAAGTTTGATGTCCGGAAATTCTTTGGTAATCTGTTTAACTGTTGCAGACCATGCCCCAACATTAGCATCCTCAAGATTCCCCTTTCCGGCACCTACCTCTTTAATTAAGCAGCCACCAAACAGAATATTCTCTGCGGGGAAATAGCCTACAACATTGTCGGAGGTGTGGCCCTCACCAATAAACTGTGCAATAACGTGCTGCGAACCAACTACAAACCGGTGTGCGTTCTCGAAGCCATGCTGCGGCACCGTTTTGTTGTGTTCCCTGGCACGACCAATCGTGGTGGTGTGCGCAAACGATGGTATCCCTGCTGCATGAAATGCAGCAAGTCCACCAAGACAGTCATCATGAAAATGGGTGGGTATTACTGCCCTGGTTACACACCGGAGCGAATCTGAAATCCACGTGATCAGCTCTTGTGCACTTGCATCATCAGCAGGTGTGTCAAAAACGATGACTTCGTTTGCGTCTCTAACAATAAGACCGTTGCACGGAACCGTACCAAAATCATCAGTATGCAGATACGATGTGTGGATAAACGTATGATCCGATATCCGGGTTATTACTAAATTTCGTGATTTATAAACCGAAGCGGCATCAGGGGTCACCCTGTACCTGCCTGCACAGCCCATGAGTAGTAAAACCAGCAATAACAGTGAGCCACCATAGTGCATTGTACCGATGATGTGCATCCTACCTCTCCGTATTTCAACTCATCAGAATTCAACTCGAACAAGTGTGTCGGTACTTGTCCCGAAGCAAAAATGCAACATGATCGACGCCTTACCTGCTGACCGTTGTTTCAGAAATCGTTCATGGCATAGCCCCTTACAAAAAAAAACGACGCAATACCCGGTATGTCGGGAGGTCATGTAGCTGTCTACGAACGGTCACTGAAATCAGCACCGTTGGCACACGTCCACGTAGGCTACATTACGGTTGCACATCCGCCAGCCACTACATTAATGCCTACGGGAAGAAGAACAACCGCATCAGATAATCGGTGATGGTAACCACCGTTGACATGACCGTCAGCCACTGGAGGTCTGCATACAGTCGGAGCCGCTACCTTCAATGACGATAGGAAGGGGCTGGAGCAACAATCGTATACTAAACTACCGGTCGCGTACCTGCAAGCCCGGGTGCTGAGGCCGTCAAGACACCATGGACGCTGCAGCCGGACAGACGGAGGTCATGGGCGACATCCTGTACCCACTGACGGTGGACAGACAAGCCTCCAATCCTACCATGGAGCGCCCGGCCAAGCCCCCTACCATCACAGGATAACAGCGTGGCACCGCCATTTAAGTATTTTTGTGGTTTGCACGTTCGAAAGCTACCACACACTTTATGCAGCACTTCCGAAACTTTTGCATCATCGCTCATATTGACCATGGCAAGAGTACCCTGGCCGACCGTTTACTTGAACGTACAGGAAGGGTTACGGCCAGGGAAATGACGTATAACCAGATTCTGGATAATAATCCGCTCGAGCAGGAACGTGGCATTACGATTAAACTCCACGCTATCCAGATGGACTACACGGCGGCAGACGGACAAACCTATAAGCTAAATCTGATTGATACTCCCGGTCACGTGGACTTCTCGTACGAAGTGTCACGATCACTCAGTGCATGTGAGGGGGCTTTGCTCGTCGTGGATGCAACGCAGGGTGTAGAAGCTCAAACAATTTCGAACCTGTTCATGGCTATCGACCAGGGACTCGAGATTATCCCGGTTATTAACAAAATTGACCTTCCTGCAGCTGCAACAACAACCGAGAAAGTAAAGCAGCAGGTAATGGACCTTATTGGGTGTAAGGAAGAAGACATGATTCTGGCATCGGCCAAGGCCGGAATCGGTATTGATGAAATCCTTGAAGCCGTAATTCAGAAGATTCCACCGCCATCGGGCGACCCTAACAAGCCGCTGCGCGCTCTGATCTACGATTCCATCTTTGATGCCTACCGCGGCGTTGTTGTTAATGTTCGGGTGTTCGATGGCGTAATGCGCGAGAAAGACAAAATCCGCTTCATGAACACGCGCCTGGAATACGAGCTGGATGAAGTAGGCGTAATGTTCATGCAGCGTGAACGCACAAAGGTACTTGAAGCCGGTAACGTAGGTTACTTTACGGCGGCGATCCGACGTTTGCAGGATACCAAGGTTGGCGATACCGTTACCCACGCCGCCAATCCGTGCAGTACTGCCATCGAAGGATTCCGTGAAGTTAAACCAATGGTGTTCAGCGGTATTTATCCGGCGGACAGCGACGATTTTGAAGATCTTCGCGAAGCACTGGGCAAGCTCACGCTCAACGATGCTGCAATTACGTTTGAACCCGAAACATCAAACGCTCTGGGCTTTGGCTTCAGGTGCGGCTTCCTTGGATTACTTCACATGGAAATCGTGCAGGAACGTTTGGAGCGGGAGTTTAACCAAACAATCGTTACTACCGTGCCCAACGTACGCTACCGTGTAGTAACTACCAAGGGCGATGAACTGTGGGTGGATAACCCGTCACAACTTCCCAACCCTACCATCATTGCCGACATCCAGGAGCCGTTTATCAAGGCCCAAATCATTACCCCGGGTGAATATATCGGTGCAATCATGAAGCTGTGTATCGAGCGTCGTGGGACCATGCTGGGTCAGTCATACCTAAGTGCCGACAGAGTGGACCTAACCTTTGAGCTGCCGCTGGCAGAAGTTGTTTTTGATTTTTACGATAAGCTCAAGAGTAATACAAGGGGCTATGCTTCACTTGATTACGAATACAGCGATTATAAATCGGGTGAGCTTGTTCGAATGGATATCCTTCTTAATGGCGAGCCCGTTGATGCGCTGTCGAGTATCGTTCACCGACAAAAGGCGTATGACTGGGGAAAGAAACTCTGCTCCAAGCTGAAAGAGCTGATTCCACGACAGATGTTCGAAGTTGCCATCCAGGCTGCTATTGGAAGCAAGATTATTGCACGAGAAACAATTAGTGCAATGAAGAAGAATGTTATCGCTAAATGCTATGGCGGTGATATTTCCCGTAAACGCAAACTTCTTGAAAAGCAAAAAGAAGGTAAGAAACGTATGAAACAGGTAGGAAAAATTGAAGTGCCGCAGGAAGCCTTTCTTGCTGTTTTGTCTATTGATTAGTGATTAGTGATTAGTGATTAGTGATTAGCAAAACAATGGACCTAACATTGGGTGCTCTCGTGCCACATCATCAGGAAGCAATATGAATCTACAACAGTGGTATTTACAGTACAAACACCGTAAGGCAAACGCAAAGAAGCCCGAAACGATTGGCGAACACCTGATTGCATGGGTTAAAACAATCGTGTGGGCTTTAACTGTGGTGACCATCGTGAACGGTCTGGCGTTGGCGTCGTTTACCGTACCAACAGGTTCGATGGAACGGACCGTAATGGCAGGCGATTACCTCTTTGTGAACAAGGCCATCTTTGGCCCAAGTACTCCGCAGATAATACCGTTTCTTAATATTCCACTGCCGTACTTTAAACTCCCTGCTATCGTTGACCCTAAACAGGGCGACGTGATTGTATTTGTGTTCCCCGGTAACAGAGATCAGGTCAAGGCCGACAATTTTGAGTATTACTTAAAACGGTGCGTTGCCGTGGCCGGAGATACCCTGCAACTGATTAATCAGAAAGTTTATGTTAATGGCAAGGAATTTGCCATGCCGGAACATGCTCAGTTTTTAACGGCATCACCGGCTCAGCGACTGCGGGAAGCCGAAGAGTCACGGTATCAGACGTTCCCTCCCGGACGTCAGTTCACGCGCGACAACTGGGGGCCAATGCGTATTCCTGCAAAGGGTGATGTGATTAAACTTGACCAAAGCAACATCCTGGAGTGGAGCACATTTATCCGTCGTGAAGGCCATAATGTAGATATTGGCAGACTGTTAATCGACGGACAACCGGCTACATCGTACACCGTGGAGCGTGACTATGTTTTTGGCATGGGTGATAACCGAGATAATTCGCTTGACTCACGGTTCTGGGGCTTCATTCCAAAAGAATCCGTGGTGGGCACGCCAATGATGGTGTACTGGTCATGGCCTGTTGAGTCACGGAAAACCGTTACCGTCCGCCGTCCCGACGGGATGTACGAGATTCACTCAGTTCCTACATCCTTCAGTGAGAAGCTTGCCGGCATTCGCTGGAACCGACTGTTTACCATCATTCATTAAGTTTCCGGATGAGTAAGGGGCTTGCCGACATCCGGGTTCGAGATCTCCTTCCGGCAGCTCTGGCAGCTATTGTGCTTGCACTGCTGCTGCGATGGCTTGTGGTGGGTACCTACACTATTCCCTCGCATAGTATGGAGAATACATTGCTGCCTGGCGACAACATCGTTGTTAGTAAGCTTGTTGGTTTAACAGGAAACATTGAACGTGGTGATATCATTCTGTTCTCTCTGCCGGAGGATGCCGACAGGCATAGTTCAGGCGACCTTTTCGTAAAACGGATTATTGGTTTACCCGGCGATAGCCTGGTGATTTCAGCCGACGGAATTTCGGCTAATAACAGAATGCTCCCCAATCCTCCCGAAAGCAATCACACACAGCCAACCATGGGTCCGGTACAGGTAACGGTTGTACCGGAAGGACATGTTTTTGTTATCGGGGACAACCGGAAGAACAGCTGGGATTCACGCTACTGGGGGCCACTTCCGGTAAAGAACATCATCGGTAAACCGTTGTTTATTTATTGGTCCCGAGGCTCATCATCGTCCGATTCAACAGTGCGGATACGGTGGAACCGCTTCTTTAAACGCATCCTTTAGCCAATGAAACCGATCTCGGTGTATATCCACGTCCCGTTCTGCGAAAAGAAATGTACCTACTGTGATTTCTACAGCATTGAGCGTCTGGAACATCGGAGCACGTTTGTTGATACTGTAATTCGCGAATTACGGCTAAGGCAACCTGCCATACCAGATACCCGGGCAGCTACGGTGTTCTTTGGTGGTGGCACACCTACGCTGCTCACCCGTGATCAAATTGCGCGTATCATGGACGAAGTACCGGAGCCCCTTTCTAATGCAGAGATCACCATGGAAGCCAACCCGGGAACCGTTACGCGTGAATCTCTTGCAGGCTACCGTGCTACCGGCATAAACAGGCTGAGTGTTGGTGTTCAGAGCATGCAGCCTGATGAGCTGCAATTCCTTACAAGGATTCATTCGCCCGAGCAAGCCAGGCAGGCCGTTCGCAACGCACAGGATGTTGGCTTTGAGAATATCAACATGGATATCATGTTTGCCGTACCGGGGCAGACGTTGCTTAGTCTGGAATCAACTCTCCGCCAGGTGCTTGACCTACACCCCACACATATCAGCGCGTACTCCCTGATTTACGAACAGGGAACACCACTATACCGACAGCTACACAGTGGTGCAATCCATGCCGTTCCCGATTCTGCCGATGCCGAGATGTACCAGCTTGTATGCACGATGTTAACGGATTGCGGCTACGAGCAGTACGAAGTAAGCAACTTTGCCCTTCCGGGGTTCCGTTGCAAACACAACCTTGCTTACTGGCATGCCTGTAACTACCTCAGTGTTGGTCCCTCGGCACATGGTCTGCTTGAGGGTATGCGGTATTGGAATCACCGCAGCCTGACATCGTGGACGCAGCTGGTGAAAAGCGGACAGCTACCCCAGGCAAATACCGAAATACTAAGCCGCGAGCAACAGGTTGACGAAATACTGTTTTTAACGCTTCGTGCCGATGGTATTCCATTGAACGATATTTTTAGCACTTACAATATAAATTTACGAGATTCTATTCCGGCCGATTTCGTTTCTGATTTGATCTCCGGCGGATTTCTTATTGATTCCGGAGATGTATGGCGGCTTACACCCAAGGGGTACGCCGTGTGCGATGAAATAACTGTACGTCTGTTAAGCTTTGTTAGTCAGTCCTGAGTGCTTCTGCAACAACGGTTCGGGATGCACGATGAGCAGGATACCACGAGGCCAACGTTGCAAGCAGCAAGCCAACACCCGAAACCCATAGAACATCGGCCATCTGGAGCGTCATTGGCAATGCGGGAACCAGATACCCCTCGTTGACATTGAACGCAATCCACTGAAAATGAATTTGTCCAAGTGTAATCAGAACACCGGAAACGACTCCCGTGGCCACGCTTACAATGCCCATGATAAGACCTTGTGCCAGATACAAATTGCGTACATCTTTGGGAGTGAAGCCCATTGACAAGAGGATGGCAATATCACGGCGCTTCTCGATGACGCCAAGAGTAAGCGAAACAACAACGCTAAAGGAGGCCACTAAAACAATCAGTGACAACACAACAAAGGATCCCATCCGCTCTAGTTGCATTGTTGAAACCAGATTCCGATTTGCATCTTGCCACGTACGTACAGTCAGCCGCTGCTTGTTCTGTATCGCGTTTATTGTTGCTTCAATTTTGTCACGCGTATTCGGGACACGTGCCGGGTTCTGAACCAGTGCATCAACAGTCGTGGGTAAAACCATCCCTGTTGCCTGCTTAAGAAGTCCTGCATCCATAAAGACAGAACCTACATCGGCATCCCGAACAACGTTGGACTGAAAGATTCCCCTAACTACCACCGGCAGGCCTGTTGGCATCGTCATTGACAACACAGCGCGCTCTACCGCAGAAGGTGAATACATCCTGAGTGTATCACCAATTCGGATCTTCAGTTGCTCGGCGAGCCCAGCCGCAACCACCACCCCTGAATGTGGAGGCGAGAACACAAAACGTCCCATGATAACGCTGGCCGCAACGCCACGTAACACGCTGCACGTATCGGCAGAATATCCATGTGCGATGGCAACACCCGTACGAGGTCCTGCCGACAGAATAATCTTACTCGTCCACACCGGTGATACCGCCTTTGTCGGGTTAACGTTATCACAGGCGCGTAGTAAAGTACGCTCAGTAAGCGCGGGATCCATGATCTGACTACCTGATTCCGGGACGACCTGAACATGCGGACCGAAGCCAATCATCAGTGAATGAGCTACATCACGGAAACCGTTAAAGAGCGACATTACAATCACCAGTGCCGCTGTACCAATGATAATACCCGCCATGCTAATAATTCCGATTATCCCGATTGTAGTGAGACGTCGGGGTCGGATATACCGGAAGGCAACCCGTAGCCAAACAGGAATAGTAAACACAATTACGTCCTTCGAACGCGTCGTAACAGCGCCATTTGTACCCGGTAAGCATCCTCGCGCGTGTACTGGGGTGGGCGAACGTATGTGCCATCGGACTGCAGCAGACGTGCATGCGACTTAGCCGACAAATACATCTGGAGTATCTCAAACAAACGGGCTTTGATTTTGGCATCGAACACCGGAAACAACACTTCCACGCGTCGGTCAAAATTGCGCCCCATCCAGTCCGTGCTACCAATGAATACCCGTGGATCGCCTCCGTTTCGGAACCAGAATATCCGACTGTGCTCCAGAAAACGGTCCAGAATACTCCGTACACTGATATTCTCGCTGATACCGGGGACTCCCGGACGCAACGAGCAGATACCTCGCACGATTAGCTGAATCTCGACACCGGCCATACTTGCACGATAGAGCGCCCGAATAATCTTGGGGTCAATTAACGAATTCATCTTTGCAATGATTTGTCCTTTACCACCTGACTCCGATATCTCGCGCTCCCTGTTAATGAAGTCCAGAAAATCATTTCGCATGGTAACAGGCGAAACACTCAGGTACTCCCACTGCGATAACCGACTGTAGCCGGTTAATAAATTAAACAGATGAATAAAGTCTGTTTCGAACCTTTGATTTCCGGTGAAAATGCCAATGTCTGTATACTGCTTCGACGTTGTAGAATTATAATTGCCGGTACCTACGTGCACATAGGTTAATACTTTCCGTCCCTCCTTACGTATAACCAGGCAGAACTTACAATGCACTTTAAGTCCGCGGACACCATACACAACGTGGACCCCACTCTGTTCCAGCTCGCGTGCCCAGTTAATATTTGCTTCTTCATCGAATCGTGCTTTCAGCTCAACCAGGGCGGTAACGTTTTTCCCAGAGTGTGCTGCATGTTTCAGAGCTTCAACAATAGGGCTTTTACCGCCGGTGCGGTAGAGTGTGATTTTAATTGCAAGCACATGCGGATCAGAAGCCGCCTCGGTAATAAATTTTACTACTGAATTAGCATACGAATCAAAAGGATGATGTACCATGACATCATCATTCTTTAACACATCAAAAATATTCACCGCTTCATTTGCAAACTCAGGGGGAACATTTCCGGTAAACTGGGAATACTTAAGCCTACGTTTCTCGAGCTTTAAAAGTTCACGGTAATCCTGCAGATTGAGTGGGACCTCCAGGTAATATACATCGTTAGCATCAAGGTTAAGTGATGCCAACAGTACACCCAGAAGGAAGGTTGGCATATCGTGTCCCACCTCGATCCGTACCGCATCGGTACCCCACCTGCGTTGTCTGATTCCTTCTGCAACCGCCGTAATCAGGTCATTTGCCTCATCTGCTGCGATTTCTACATCGGCATCCCTGGTCACCCTAAAGGTGTGACTTTCGCGGAGTCGCAGTCCGGGAAACAGGCTTGCCGCCTGTGCACGTATTATTTCTTCCAGGGGGATAAAGAAGTTGCCGCCACTCCGTTCGATACGCACCAAACGTGGAAGAGTTGACGGCATGCGGAGCACTGCAATCCGCATTTCAGCATCGGTTTCAGCATCATCAAATAAAACAAAGGCAATGTTAAGGGACGTGTTGATCAGCCGAGGGAACGGATGCCCAGTGTCTAATGCCAAAGGCGTAAGCAGCGGCATGACATTATCTAAAAAGTCAGCTTTAAAAAACTGACGTTCCTCGGCCGTAAGTTGTTCATACTTCAGCACGAAAATGTTTTCTGCCTGCAAAGCAGGCATCACGTCATCGTTAAATATCGAAGCCTGCCAGCGTAGAAGTGGCAGTAACCGATTGCGGATTTCTTCCAGCTGTTCGGTAGCCGACATCCCGTCGGCCGATAATTCAGTAACGCCCAGCGCACGCTGCTCCATGAGTCCGGCAACCCGTATCATGAAGAACTCGTCAAGATTACTCGAAAAGATTGTGAGAAACTTTAGTCGTTCCAGAAGCGGATGGTTCTTGTCATTTGCCTCTTCAAGCACCCGGCGATTAAAATCCAGCCAGCTAAGCTCACGATTCAGGTACAGTGATTCGTCATGCAGGTTTGGTTCACCCGCAGTGTTTGAAGGGGGCTTTGGCTTGCCCTTCGTTGCTGCCTGCTGTGAGCGCGATGGTGTGTTTTGGAGACTCTGCTTCTTTGGCATAATGTTCGAAGCTAAACAGAAGTTTACAAGCTACAAAGTGTGAGGTGTTACTCGCCCACTACAACCATGGTCACCGAACGGCTTACGGCTGATGATGCGGCATCGGAGCACTCCACAACAACAAGGTACGGACCAGGTTCCACCGACAGTCCGCTGTTCGAGGTACCGTCCCATGCCACAGCCCCTTCACTTCCACTAAAAACTGAGTTCATCAAACTGCGCACTTCTGCACCACGGGTATTGCGAATGGTAACAGAGACCAGAGCGTGTCTGAACGGTTGGCGGTATGAAATCACGGTGGGGTGCAATGCAGATGTCCGGCTGGATGAAAATGGCGATGGCAATGCGGTTACCGAGCCATGAAATTCAAGTGTTGTTATAACACTGTTAGCGTAGCCCGGCGTGCCACCACGAAGTGCGCCACTCGATGTCCACGAGGAGGCACTATTCGAAGCAAGCTTGGGGTTTAGCTTTTCCAAACTAACGCCGGTTGTAACGTCCAGACCCGAGTGATGCCATAGTGCATTATACTCAACCATGTCAACCAGGAAACTACTTGCTGACCGAAGGATCACTCTGTCACCGGTTTTATTCAAGTCCATCACGGGCTTGCACAGCAACGGTTGCCGGCCATCGATCAAACCGGCTACCGCTTCGGAACTTGCCAGCACCACATACTCTCCGGCTGCAACCATTGCAGGCACACTTATCGTGAACTCGGCGCCTCCGGCGTCCTGAATCTTCCAGCCGGTGATATCGGCTTGCGCTTCACCAACATTCACGAGTTCTACATAGTCTGCCTGTCCGGACCATGAATCATACATAATTTCGTTTATCATTATTGTTCCTGGTGGCGGAGGAAGGATAACAGAGGCCGTAAGCGTATCGTTTTCAGGTCGGTCATCAACATCAGTCAGTATTGCCGTTAGTTCAATGCTGCCGGTTACGGTTGGCCAGTCTAAGTCAGCAAGGGGGATGTCCCATTTGTATGTTTCGTTATCGAGTAGTGCCGGTACAGTTACCGACAAACTCGTGTAATGCTGGTCTGCAGGCATTGAGTCAGGAGCTGTAATCACCCCTGTTAGCTGAACTAAAGATGGTGGGAGGGGGCTCTGACCATGATTGGTTATATGAATTTCGACGGCGTAATCAGCAACCACAATGGCTGCAATCCGGCGGTCGTGTGACAAACGGATGACTGAATTCAGGAGTCCGCACGTTGTGCTATCGGCAGCAACACATGTTAGCCAGCTATTGTTATACACTTGCTTCCCTGCAGAGTAAACCGCATCACGCTCAATGCTTCGGCCTTTTACATGCTTCTTCATTGAGTAGTAAACAGAATCGACAAGTGTAGAATCCGGCTTACGAAGCGTAACTATCTCGGTGCTGTTGTTCAGTGATGGCAATGGTAGTTCTGCAACAAGTACACCGTCCGGCAGGCGACGGCACTCTGCCAATGCTTCGGCATCGCGCGTTACTACCAGGCGTCCGCCCGCAGGCACAACAGCCTTGTGAGCCCTGCCATTCCAAATTGCCATGCTTGGTATCTGTGAACACGACCGTGCATCGCACACCAGCCACCCGGAAACATCAACATCATCAGGCGACGTATTCTCAAGTTCAACCCACTCAGGCTCGCCTGCAGCCGGTACCGGGTGCAGCTCTGTTATCAGCACCTGTGCACTCAACTTTATGCTGACCATAAGCAGTACGAGCATCAATATTTGCATCATACCGTAACAGTGTGAGCTTCTGGCCCAGGTGTGACGAACGGAAGTACTGTAACTCTGCATACTTCGCCAAGGGTATTCCGAGTCTTTGTACAGGAATATCACAATATTTGTGTATGGACAGAATTGAACAGCTCCGGGAACTTATTCGGCACCACGACTACTTGTACTACGTGCAGGCTCAGCCTGAAATCACTGATCAGGAGTATGATGCCTTGTTCAGGGAGCTTCAGGATTTGGAGAAACAGCATCCTGACCGGGTAACCGACAACTCGCCGACGCAGCGTGTTGGGGGCAAACCAATATCAGAATTTACTACCGTCCGGCACCGTACTCCGATGCTATCGCTTTCCAATACATATTCTCGTAAAGAGGTCGAGGACTTTGACCGCAGAGTTCGTGCATTGCTAAATAACGAGACTATTGAATACGTGTGTGAGTTAAAGTATGATGGCGTTGCGTTAAGCCTTGTGTACGAAGATGGGCAGCTGATACGGGCCGTCAGCCGTGGTGATGGTGAGGCGGGTGACGATATCACCCACAACGTCCGCACGATTAAATCAATCCCATTAACGCTCAACACCGACGAATTTTACCAGCGGAGTAACACATCAACCACAGCCCCTTCACAGAATAATGTAATTGAGGTTCGTGGTGAAGTGTACATGCTAAATTCAGACTTCGTTGCAATCAACGACGATGCTCTGGAGAAGGGTGAAAAACTCTACGCAAACCCGCGTAACCTGACTGCAGGTACACTAAAGCAGAAGAACCCGCAAAATGCGGCACAGAGGAAGCTGCAGTTCGTTGCCTATTACCTTGATGCTGATGGTGTGCCATCATTACCTTCTACCACCCAGGCTGACAACATTGAAGCGTTAAAGCATCTTGGCTTCCCCGTTAGCAATGCCCTGCGCACATGCAGATCCATTGCCGAGATTATGGCATTCATTGATGAATGGGAGCAACAGCGCGACTCACTATCGTTTAACATCGACGGCATTGTAATTAAAGTTAATGCTATTGAGCAGCAGGAGCAGGTTGGGTTCGTTGCCCGTGCGCCCAGGTGGGCAATCGCATACAAGTACGAGGCAAAGAAGGCAGAAACAATTCTGAACGACATAACCTTGCAGGTTGGCCGCACTGGTGTGGTTACACCCGTGGCAGAACTTCAGCCGGTTTTACTGGCCGGGAGCACAATTTCAAGGGCAACTCTTCATAACGAAGATTTCGTTCATCATCTTGACCTGCGTATTGGCGATACGGTTATCGTTGAGAAAGGGGGCGATGTAATACCAAAAATTAGCGGAGTTGTGCTTTCAATACGACGGACTAATGCACTACCGTGGGCGATGCCGACGACTTGTCCGTGCTATGTTCAGAGCACGCTTCACAAGCCCGAAGGTGAAGTAAACTGGTATTGCACACACGGGCTGTGTCCGTGGCAGCTTCAACGCAGACTGGAGCACTTTGCAAGTCGCGACGCGATGCACATTGAGGGGCTTGGCACAAAAGCGATTGAGCAGTTTGTTAAAGCGGGCCTGTTGCATTCGGTTGCCGACATCTATCGACTGGGTGAAAAGTCAGATCAGATGTTAGCACTGGACCGGTGGGCACCCCGCAGCGTACAGAAACTTCTTTCCGGTATCGAGCAAAGCAAACAGCAACCATTCGAGCGAGTATTGTATGCCTTAGGCATACGGTATGTAGGAGAAGGAGTGGCAAAAATCCTGGTTGGTGCATTCCCGGGTATTGATGAGCTTGCCGGCGCCACAGTTGAACAGCTCAGCGCTGTACACGACATTGGCAACAGTATAGCACGGAGTATTGTTGAGTTTTTCAGTGACACATCAGAACGTGACATTGTAGAACAACTACGGCAAGCAGGTTTACAGTTTCGTCGAACTGAGACCGCTACCGTTTCAAATGAATTTGCCGGTTTCACCTTTGTGCTTACAGGAGAACTGGAACACTTCACACGCAAGGAAGCGCAAATGGCAATCGAGCAGCGTGGTGGCAAGGTGTCCGGCTCTGTAAGCAGTAAAACAAGTTATGTTATCGCCGGTAAGGAAGCAGGTAGCAAACTATCCAGGGCACGAGAGCTAGGTATTACTGTTTTATCTGAAGAACAATTTCTTGGGATGTTGCGTTAAGGCAAGAGTTGGATTCTGGCGGTGGTACCTGAACGCGTCGAAGGGCAAAATCCTCAACCACCTGTGCATCCTGGAGATTCTCTCACTCCGTGAGTCAGGGAAGGATGTTCAGGACTGACGCCTCACCACTCACCAAGTGCTCTCGTACTACCGTCTTTGATGCTACGCACTCGCTCTTCCAACCGCACACAGCAAGCCCGTCGCTTCGCTCCGGGCTGCCCTCCCCCGCCACCACCACCAGGGATGAAGTCCCGGTTGCACTTCTCTTCCGTTTCAGTCGGCTGAGCCGACCTCCCTTTCTCGTTAGTAAATCCGGATGCAATTGCTGATAGATAGTGCGTGGATGGGCCAGGAATGTGACAGAGGGGATAGGCTCACTACCTCACATTTTTCCGAGATCCGTAGGATGCTTCACTCTCGCTCTCTTCCAACAGCACACAGCAGGCCCGTCGCTTCGCTCTGGGCTGCCCTCCCCCGCCACCACCACCAAGAATGAAGTCCCCGTTGCACTGCTCTTCCGTTTCAGTCGGCAGAGCCGACCTCCCTTTCTCGTTAGTACATCCGGATGCAATTGCTGGTAGATAGTGCGTGGATGGGCCAGGAATGTGACAGAGGGGATGGGCTTAATTCTAAGACCTAAACAACATGTTGCGACAGTCTTGCCCGAGCTGGCATTGCCAGGCCTCCGCCAGTAAACCACGCATACTATGCCCGTCGCTTCGCTCCGGGCTACCCTCCCCCGCCACCACCACCAAGAATGAAGTCCCGGTTGCACTGCTCTTCCGTTTCAGTCGGCAGAGCCGACCTCCCATTCTCGTTAGTAAATCCCGATGCAATTGCTGGTAGATAGTGTGTGGAGGGGGCAGGAATGTGACAGAGGGGATAGGCTCACTACCTCACATTTTTCCGAGATCCGTAGGATGCTTCACTCTCGCTCTCTCCCAACAGCACACAGCAGGCCCGTCGCTTCGCTCTGGGCTGCCCTCCCCCGCCACCACCACCAGGAATGAAGTCCCCGTTGCACTGCTCTTCCGTTTCAGTCGGCTAAGCCGACCTCCCTTTCTCGTTAGTACATCCGGATGCAATTGCTGGTATATAGTGTGTGGATGGGGCAGGAATGTGACAGAGGGGATAGGCTCACTACCTCACATTTTTCCGAGGTCCGTTCGATGCTTCACTCTCGCTCTCTTCCAACAGCACACAGCAGGCCCGTCGCTTCGCTCCGGGCCGCCCTCCCCCGCCACCACCACCAAGAACAAAGTCCCGGTCACACTGCTCTTCCGTTTCAGTCGGCTAAGCCGACCTCCCTTTCTCGTTAGTACATCCGGATGCAATTGCTGGTAGATAGTGTGTGGAGAGGGCAGGAATGTGACAGAGGGGATGGGCTCAATTTCTACATCACATTTTTAAGATGCCACACTCTAGCTCTTCCAACAGCACAATGCAGGCCCGTCGCTTCGCTCTGGGCTGCCCTCCCCCGCCACCACCACCAGGAATGAAGCCCCGGTTGCACTGCTCTTCCGTTTCAGTCGGCTAAGCCGACCTCCCTTTCTCGTTAGTACATCCGGATGCAATTGCAGGTAGATAGTGTGTGGAGGGGGCAGGAATGTGACAGAGGGGATAGGCTTAATTCTAAGACCTAAACAACATGTTGCGACAGTCTTGCCCGAGCTGGCATTGCCAGGCCTCCGCCAGTAAACCACGCATACTATGCCCGTCGCTTCGCTCCGGGCTGCCCTCCCCCGCCACCACCACCAGGAATGAAGCCCCGGTTGCACCTCTCTTCCGTTTCAGTCGGCTAAGCCGACCTCCCTTTCTCGTTAGTAAATCCCGATGCAATTGCAGGTAGATTGTGTGTGGAGGGGGCAGGAATGTGACAGAGGGGATAGGCTTAATTCTAAGACCTAAACAACATGTTGCGACAGTCTTGCCCGAGCCGGCATTGCCAGGCCTCCGTCAGTAAACCACGCATACTATACCCGTCGCTTCGCTCCGGGCTGCCCTCCCCCGCCACCACCACCAGGAATGAAGTCCCGGTTGTACACCTCTTCCGTTTCAGTCGGCCAAGCCGACCTCCCATTCTCGTTAGTAAATCCGGATGCAATTGCAGGTAGATAGTGTGTGGAGGGGGCAGGAATGTGACAGAGGGGATAGGTTTAATTCTAAGACCTACACAACATGTTGCGACAGTCTTGCTCGAGCCGGCATTGCCCGGCCTCCGTCAGTAAACCACACGTACTATACCCGTCGCTTCGCTCTGGGCTGCCCTCCCCCGCCACCACCACCAAGAATGAAGTCCCGGTTGCACTGCTCTTCCGTTTCAGTCGCCTAAGCCGACCTCCCATTCTCGTTAGTAAATCCCGATGCAATTGCTGATAGATAGTGCGTTGATGGGCCAGGAATGTGACAGAGGGGATAGGCTCACTACCTCACATTTTTCCGAGATCCGTAGGATGCTTCACTCTCGCTCTCTTCCAACAGCACACAGCAGGCCCGTCGCTTCGCTCTGGGCTGCCCTCCCCCGCCACCACCACCAAGAATGAAGTCCCGGTTGCACACCTCTTCCGTTTCAGTCGGCCAAGCCGACTTCCCTTTCTCGTTAGTAAATCCCGATGCAATTGCTGGTAGATAGTGTGGGGAGGGAGCAGGAATGTGACAGAGGGGATGGGCTTAATTTCTACACCATTTTTTTTGGATGCCACACTCTAGCTCTTCCAGCGCCAAATGCAGATGGTGTGCGACGACACATTGTACTTCTTCGACGTTGCTTCGACGCCGTGCGCATGCGGTTCCCGCACAATGCCGACGATCAGTTCGTCTGTGTACTGACTCTTCCTTATCAATCCTCCTTTGAGACATCTGTCTCAACTTAAGACTGGTCCGGTTTTTTCACAGCACTCCGCCTTTCCTCAGCATTCTCGTTTGTTGCATCCTTCCAACGCTCTGCAAAAGCCACAGCATTCTTTCGTATCTCGGTAACAGATAGCATTGCCGAAAATACGACATCGTATTGCGTACATAATACTACTGCCAATGCATCCATACACGATTGTGGTGCACGGCGTAACGATTGTGACGCCAACACTACCATAACCACGAACGTTATGGATGTATGCAACGCTCGTCACCGAACCGGTGCAAGCGTTCACACTCGCAGTACCGCAATGTGCAGTGCCACGAACGCGCACTGTTTGTAGCACTGCAACCATAAACATCATCACCACATCAACACGATGAACCTTTTGTTTTTGGTAGGGGGCTTGGGCGTGTGTGTTATGCTTGCGAGTAGAGACCGAACATGTTGCCTTCGGTGTCGGAGACTAGAGAGATAAAGCCGTATTCGCCAATGGACATCTTGGGACGAAACACGGTGCCACCTGCCGGTACCACGCGTGACTCTTCGATGCTGCAGTCTTCGCATGCAAAGTACACCAGCGTGCTGTTGCCGCCCGATGGACACCCTGCCATTTGCACAAGCGCGCCTGAACTTCCCGGTGCTTCTTGTGTGGATGGGAATGCACGCATAATGAGTTCATTGGAACTTGAGTTTGGCAAGTCGCGGAGCTGAACGTCCAGAACAGTTTCGTAGAACTTCTGTGCACGGTTAATGTCCTGCACGTAAATCTCAAACCAAACAACGGGATCGGGTTTCATGGTATTCCTTGAAGATGGGTAAGTACTTGTGGTGCGTAACCGGCTGAACGCAAAGCTAAGTAAGGTACTCTGTGAATAGTTGCTAAATGTTGGGATAGAGCATGGAGTTCGTTCTACGTTACTCCGGAAGGATGCTACCCGGGGTTACCTGAACAACGATAGGAAGCCTTACACCAGTTGGGTCAGTATGAATACACCTGACTATGTCCGCTTCTTAGTTGAAAATCTAGGGACTTTGGCTTTGGGCTGATTGGACTGGATTCTATTATTGACATCTTCTTTGATCGCTCGTTGCAAAATATGCAATCTTTTATAGTTATGTACTCGTCGCCATGATTGTTCTGCGTCGAAGAGAGCGAGAGCTGACCACCGTAGCCGCTGATCACCTGTGGACCATCGCGTAACGTGCCTCGTACGACGTGCTATGGCAGAGTTCGCCGATTCGATCACGTTCGTTGTACCGAATGAGCATCCGAAGACAGATCGCATGCCGAGTCGTGTTAGGGTCAGTACGTCTTCGATGCCCTCATTGAGTGATGCAACAGCGGCGGGATTGATCTTCTGCAATCGTGCGATGAGTTCATCAGCCATAGCGCGTGCGTGTTTGTAGTCATCGCAGGAAAACAATTGCTTCAGAAGTTTGCGCCATTCTGGACGTGCGTTCTCCGGCAAGTGGTCAAGCACATTGCGCAACTTGTGCACTTGGCAGCGCTGAATGACGGCATATTCGCCAAAGACCTCTTCGATCGCCTTTCGAAGACCTAGCCCACCATCGATCACAAACAGCAGGCCGTCATCGAAGCAGAAACCACGGCTGATCATGTTGCGAAACATGGTCGTGATCGCACCGGCGTTCTCTGTCGTACATTGGGTTAGCCCCACGGTATACTTCTCCCCGGCTTCAGTTACGCCAATAACCGAGACGATGTTCTGACCCTGTATGCACTTTCCGTCGATGAAGACCGCCACATAGGTTGACTCGTCAAGGCGACGCTGAAGAAACTCTTCCAGGATCGCGGCGCTGTGCTCAACGAAGAGCTCAGAAACCCAACTCTTTGAGAGTCCAAATGAATCCATCAATGCTTCGGTAACCAGCTCCAGATTGCGGCTGCCGAGTCCACGAAACAACGACTCGATCACCTAGGCCGGTGGCTCCGCGGCCTGGCGCATTTCATGGTAGATCTGTGGCGAAAACGTCTTCCCGGTTTCGGCATCATACACCCTGGGTACTGCCACCGGCAGCTTCTGCCCGCCTACAGCAAGACTGCCAGGATTACGTCCCCAGCGGCTGTAGCGGCCCTGGTGAGGCTTGTCATGGCTATGGCGCTCCCCGGGGCTAGGTGCGTCACCTCCCGTTCCATCAACTGAACGCCAACATGTCTGCTCAGCTCCAGATGATGTAACACAAGCGCCGCGACTTCGTCACCTGCCAACTCCGCTAGTGTTTCAATTGCCGCAATACGTTCAGGGTGCGTATGTTTGAACCGCATGGGGCTCCTTTGTTTGGTGTTTGGTTGTTTAGTTCCTCCAAATTACCATCGGCAAAGCGAGCCTCTTTATTTTCAACTAACTTCCGGACATCGTCTAGCATTGGCTTGCTCCAGGGCACATCACGTCCGTCTCACCAGCGATTCGACTGGTGATGCAACGCACAACGCGAGTGTTGGATGTTTACGGTCTTAGTTGTCCGGCATGCTTAAACATTCGGGCAACATATTTAGAAATTCGCTGTCTCGTATCTAAATTCAATTACTAATTGATTGCGGAGCTGAGTTGCCGGACCAACTGTTCCGTTATCACGTGTAACGGGAACTTTGTGATCATAAAAAATATCAGTAAGAAGGCCGACCGACAGGAAGTCATTTACCTTCATTAAGAAAACATTTTCGTCGGTTACTACCCAGTAGTTGATGTTGCTATATCTGGCGAACATATTCAACCGGTTCCGCCATGTTACGTTCTTCATAATCTCCCAATCAAGTGTAGCATTCACCAGTGCACCAATATCATTTTTAAAACTGTCACCCGGATCTACACCAAAGGCACCTTGTGCCGAGAGGTCATCATCCAGAACAAAGATGGAACGTGAGGCAATCGGAGCTACCAGGAGTTTAAATTCATTCCGTGGCGTAAACTCAACACCAAGCGATGCTGTAAGGTAACCGGGAGCCATGAGATTTGAGATTTTCTTGAATCCACTGGGCGATGTTGTGTCAGGAACGTCATAATTACTACCAATGTAGAATTGGGTTCTGAAATCAATAAAGGCAGTATATCGCACCCAGTCATTCTGTTTGACCGAGGCCTTGCTCCCAAGAATAATTCTGTCATCGGCCTTCCGGAAATCTGCACCCCCAAGTTTTGTAAGTGAATACCCCAGGTCAAGGGTGTTTTCCCACGACAACGAATTTGCTGCATAGGTGGCGCTACCAAGAATCAGGCCCCGAATGGTGGTTGAGTTTTGTCCACCACCCATCCAGTTTGACAACTGGGTAGCGTTTAATCCGGCACCAAAAACACCTTTTAGCTTCCACGGGATACTGTCGGCACTCAGGTGACGGATTTTGTTTGACAGTGAATCAGTTGCAACCGCAGCGTCAAGCTGAGCAGATGCCACAGCCGGTACAAGCATCGCAACAAGTATGGCAAGAGGTAGATTACGGAATGTCATGTGCGTCCTTTTTAAAAATCAGTAAAGTGCAAATTTATCGGCTTTCTTCCTACACGTTGTCCGGTATCTGCCGGAGCAGTCCCCACGATACCCCATTCTCTCTCTAATTTTGCAGTACCTATGGCTCGTCCGCTCTCTGTTAAACCCGCCCTGCCATTACCGGTACGGATGAAAGCAAATGTCAGCGCTACTGGTCGTGGCGTGTGTATCGCTATGGTTGATAGCGATTTTATGGCACACCCCGACCTAACATTACCCAACAATAGAATTGTTGGGTATGCGGATGCCGTTCACAATACAGTACACATAGAGGTTCCTGAAGTTCCAGTGACACCACGCCACTGGCATGGTACGATGACGGCATGTACAGCGGCGGGCAATGGCTACTTATCGGGCGGAATGTACTCCTCGCTGGCTCCTGAAAGCACTGTGCTCCTGGTTCGTACCATGAACGAGAAGAATCGGGTAACAACTGATTCAATCGTATGCGCCCTCGAAACCATTGGTCGGCTGGCTGCGGAGCACAACATTCGCGTGGTTAACATCAGTGTGTATGCCGATGAAATCGAACATACACTAGCCCATCCTGTGAACCGGGCGGTAACCAACCTTGTTGAACAGGGGATTTGCGTTGTTTCGGCTACCGGTAACAATCCGCGTGCGCCAATCAGACCTCCGGCTGCAGCCCCTCTGGGAATTGCTGTGGGTGGTCTTGACGACAAGAATACACTTCTTGAATCTGATAAAGAAATGTACCATAGCACGTTTGGCATCACCGAGCTGGGTGTTCAAAAACCGGATGTAATTGCACCGGCAATCTACCTGCCGGGTCCGATACTGCCGGGAACACCGGAACAACAGGAGGCGGCAGCTCTCAGCGCACTTGATGCACTAACCGATTCAATGCTCCTGGAGACGGCACCTCGGCTTCTCCCGTATACCGGAATTCCACTGAGCGTATGGACCTCTCGGGATATTGCCGAACTCAGAAACGCTATCGACAACAGAATTAACCTCGAACAGATTATTGCCCCGTATTACAAAATGGTCGATGGTACATCGTTCGCGGCACCTATAGTGGCAAGCATTGTTGCACAGATGGTGGCGCTGAAACCGGATCTTACACCAGAGCAGATAAAAACCATACTCACCCATACCGCCAAGCCCCTGCCGGACGTTCCCCGCCTGATTCAGGGCGCCGGAGTCGTTGATCAGCATGCGGCCCTTGCTTATTGCTCGGCACTGGCAAAGGTAGAACACCAGGCAGCCTAATACTCACTATTTTTATGTTACGATTCCTTCTTGCCATCCTCGTTGCCTCCGCCGCATCAGCTCAGATTCCTACTGCTCCGGTTCAGGATTTGCACTCTCCTGTTAAGCGGCTGGTTGCCTATGTGAACTGCACTGCCGTTCCCGAACCGGGAAGAGTTATCTCTAATGCGGTTGTGATTGTCCGCAATTCACACATTCTTGCAGTTGGTGAGAAACTGCAAATCCCTCAGGGTGCCGATGTGCGTGATTTGAAAGGGGCTTGGGTTTATCCAGGCTTTATTGATGCATTCGTAAACGTTAAAGGCCTGCAGGATGAAAAGGGAGCCGCTGATACTGGTAGTGATGACGAGGGGCCGGTCACGCCCCCAACTGTGGGAGCACGGCACTGGAATCAGGCAGTCAGACCGGAACGCATGATCCTTGATCGGCTTCAACTCTCCAACGACAATATTAAACGCTTTTATAATGCCGGTTTTACGACTGCGAGCGTTAGTTCTCACGATGGAATTTTTTCCGGATATGCATCGGTCATCAGTTTACACCCGGGCTCGGTAACTCCATACATCATTGAGCCCCGTGCGGCACAGACTCTTGGATTTGAAAAAGGAACGTCGAAGACGCCATACCCTACGTCGCTCATGGGTTCTGTCGCCCTTCTCAGGCAAACCTTTTTCGATGCAGTCTGGTACGCAGAGAGCATGAAGAAAAAGGGAACACCCACAGCCGACATACCTGAAATCAACGTATCACTCGAGGCTTTAGCCTCAGCAGTACACCAGGATATGCCGTTTGTTGCCGCAGCCCAGACTGAGCACGATGTGGCCCGGTGGCTTGCGATTGCAGAGGAGGCGGGTATTCAGATCATCGTCAGAGGTAGCGGGAAGGAATACCGCAGGTTGGCAGACATAGCCACACTGAAGCCTGCTCTGATCCTGCCACTCAACCTGCCGGCTGTCCCCGATGTACGCGATCCCATTGCGGCCCGCGATGTCCCGCTGACAGATCTGATACACTGGTACTGGGCTCCCGATAATCCCAGACTGCTGGATAGTGCGGGCTGCACCTTCGCTTTTACATCGAACGGCTGCAAGGATCCGTCCGAGGCTCTTGCCAACCTGCAGTCAATGGTCAAACTCGGTCTTGATTCAGTCACAGCACTCGCCGCGCTGACAACCGTCCCTGCCCGGATGCTGCGTGCGGACAACACCATTGGTACAATTGCTCCGGGAAAACTTGCCAATCTTACTATCTTCAGCAAACCGTGCTTTACAACAGGGACCCAGGTGCACGGTGTTGTGGTTAACGGTGAATACATTACTGTAAATCCCGTTCCGGCAGTAAATACACGGGGGACGTGGACGCTGTCAACTGCTGCCCTCCTAAAACCGCTTACCATCACCATTGGTGGCAGCTCTGCTAAACCGTCAGTTACCGTGGTTGGGGATTCGGGTACAACAATACCGTCTGCCGATATCCTGAATAACAGGCTTACGTTTACCATTCAAACCTCAACGCTGGGTCTGCCAGGTACGGCACGGGTGACCGCAACGCTTGATAGCATTATGATGCGCGGTACGTTTTACAGCCCTAACGGTACCTGGGCCGAATGTATGCTGCAGCGCAGAGCTCCCGATACCACCAAACAGGTTCAGGCTGAGACCTCACGTAAACGCCTTCCCCTGCCTCCAACCATTCCCCTTGGGCCCTTCGGCTATGACCAACAACCAAAACAACTGAACGTTGTACTAAAAAATGCAACTGTGTGGACGTGTGACAGTGTAGGCATTTTGTACAATACCGATGTTGCAATATCAGGCGGCAGGATTGTCGGAATTGGCAAGGGGCTTTCCGGTGCATCTACTATTGACTGCTCTGGTAAACACATCACACCGGGGATAATCGACGAGCATTCACATATCGCGATTTCACGCGGGGTGAACGAAGGTGCACATGCCGTTACCTCCGAAGTCAGAATTGGCGACGTTCTTAATCCCGACGATATTAACATCTACCGTCAGCTTGCTGGCGGCGTTACATTCAGCCACGCTCTGCACGGATCGGCAAACCCTATCGGCGGACAAACCCAACCCATTCGGATGCGCTGGGGAGCTAACGCAGAGGGGTTAAAGCAGGAGAACGCCACGCCGACAATCAAGTTTGCTCTTGGCGAAAATGTTAAACAAAGCAACTGGGGCGACGATTATGTAATTCGGTACCCGCAGTCCCGGATGGGTGTTGAAGAAATTATGCGTGATGCATTTGCTGCAGCCCGGGAGTACGAACAACGGCGCGCAAAAGCCTCGGTCGGCGGGTTGCCCGTGCGCCGTGATCTGCAGCTTGATGCTCTTATCGAGGTACTCAACGGCAAACGTAATGTGCATTGTCACAGCTATAAGCAGAGTGAAATATTAATGCTGATTCGTTTAGCTGAAGAATTTGGCTTTACAGTCTCCACCTTCACCCATATTCTTGAAGGTTATAAAGTTGCGTCGGAACTCAAACAACACGGAGCTCACGTGAATACGTTTTCTGACTGGTGGGCATATAAATTTGAAGTGTATGATGCAATTCCTCAGAACGCCGCCATTATGCACGAGCAAGGCCTGCTTGTTGGAATCAATAGTGATGACGCTGAAATGGGCCGGCGGTTAAATCAGGAAGCCGGTAAAAGCGTGAGCTACGGAGGTGTTGCTGAAACTGATGCATTAAAATTTGTTACTGTCAACCCTGCCATACAAATGAATGTGAACTCCTTTGTTGGCACACTGAAAAACGGAATGGATGCCGATGTTGTTGTCTGGTCAGCCAATCCTCTCTCGAATATGGCAAAAGTCGAACGCACCTTTGTAGAGGGTCGTGAGCTTTTTTCAATCGATGCCGATGCCATCCTCAGAGCCAGAGATGCTGCACTCCGTTCGACCTTGGAGCAGGAAGCCCTAATAGCCATCGCTCGCGGGGGGACGCCTGCTGTCACACACAGCCAGGAGGATGAGGAATACCATTGTGACACCATCACCGACGAGATGCGTGGCGGTGAATAGAACCATCCGGGGAATGAGCACTTGGGTCCGAACCCTATCGTGTGATACGTTCTTCTGGCTGTTGCTGGCTTTGGCCGTGATTCTGCTCCTGCCTACCCTGGCGATGCCATTAGGAGCAGACCAGGCAACGTTTTACCGTGGCGGCAGGACTCTTCTTGAGGGTGGCTCGTTGTACCACGACTTTATCGATGTAAAGCCCCCGCTCGTTTATCTGTTCTACGGAATCGGCGGATCACTGTTTGGTGGCACACCTACCGCCATCCGCCTGTTTGATGTGTTGTGGCAGGTGCTAACCGTAGCCACCTTATTGCTCTTCCTACGTCACATTGGTACATCGCGTTTAACACAGGCAGGCACCGTAATATTTTATACGATTGCCTACACCTCGTTGGGTCATACCGGCACTGCTCAGGCTGAGTCCGTTTTTAGCTTTTTTGCAGTCTGCACCTTGTATGCAGTTACCCTTCGGCCCGGAGCTGCGCGCGACACCCTAATTGGGATATGCTGTGCCATTGCCTTCCTGCTGAAGTATCCATTAGCCATCATTGGTCCCGCTGCAATCCTTGTTTTTATTGTACGAGGGGTTGCACTCGGTTCTGCCTTCATCACCCTTGCACGTGTAGCCGGTGTGGCCATTGTCACACTGGCTGTTGCCGTATGGCCATTTGCCATTAACGACGATACGCGGAACGGCTTTATTCAGGTTGTTGACTATCTCAGGGTGTACGCAGGCAGCAGCGGATCGTTTGTTAATCAGGCAACTGTTGGACTCAAACTAACGTCAAAATTCTTTGGCGATGCATTATCGTTGCTTGGCTGCTATGTTGCCATCACTGGCGTACTTCGTAGTCGCACTCCTCTGGTTCGGAGTGTTGTTGTTTTTGGCATCATGCTAGTAGCAACTGTGATGTTGGAAGGCAAGTACCAGATGTATCATTATTCCAGACTGCTGCTACCGTTTGCCATTGTATTTGGTGCCGGTTTACCAGTCGTGTTGGCCGATGTCCGACAATACCTTAGTATCACCGGTGCAATGGCAAGGCTAACGATTGTTTCCGCAATTCTTGCAGGACTCATCCTCTCGCCATTACCCCGCTGGTTCAATATCGCGCGGCTGGCAGGTGCCACTATATCCAACCCATTGGCGTTTGATGCATACCTCACACGTGGTGAAGGTGATGACAGACACTACTTAGAGTTCCGGCAACTTGAAAAATACCTGAACACAAACCTTACTGAAACCAGCAGAGTTTTGGTTGTATCGGAACTGGCCACGCCTATAATTCCGTTCCTGCCTACAACGCACGTTGGTCCGTTTGCCGATGCACACTTCTATCTTGGCGTTGGTGCTGGACAGGGCTGGATTAACCGGGCCGGTGAGGTTATCAGCAGTGCGGATATGGTAGTTGTTGACACGAACGATGTTGCCGAAGGTGTAACACTGCACTCGTTAACATCATGGCAGGCAATACAACAACACCCCGCACTGCTTAGCCCCCTAACATCCTCATTTACCTGTACCGACACCATAGCATCCTTTTTTATCTTTCAAAGAGTGAAATGACCTCGTATCCGCTCTCAGTTATCAAGCCTGCACCCCAGATTGCCGACTACCTTGCTACCGTGGATAACTCACAAACACGGTGGACCATTGCCGACGGACGTCTCCCCTGCGTTGTTACCGGCCAGCAGGTTGGTTTGTTTGGCGGCCCACTGTACACTCTTCTAAAAATCTGTTCTGCAGCCTCGTTGTCGGCCGAAATCAGTGCAGCTACCGGCAAACCCTCGCGAACCGTTTTCTGGCTTGAAGATGTTGATCATGACGCCGCTGAAGCTGGCAGTGCCTTCGTGCCATCGGAGTCGTCATTATTACAAAAACGTACAATCAGCGCTTCAGCTGACCGGCTGCCGGTGTATAACAGAACCATCTCGGAACAGAACGTTGCCGAAATAACCCAGGCGATTGCAGGGTTCGACGGACGTAACGCAGATGCTGTACGGGAAAACCTGCTGCGGGTGTACACCGCAGGCAGATTATGGACAGACTGTTTTCTGGATATGCTGCAGCCGTATCTGGATGCCTGGAACATAGAAGTCGTCCGCGCTTCCAGCGTATTGCGCAGCGGCATCCACCTGCCTCTTGTGTTGCGTGACCTCGAGCAGTCTGACCTTGCTGATGCTATCAGCGAGCGATCCACCGAGATCGCTGCCCAGGGATACGGCTTGCAGGCACAGGCGCCTGAAACCCTGTTCTTTGTGCACCTGAGTGGCCAGCGGACCAGGCTGCACCGAACCGGCTCCGGTTTTAGTACACCCGAAGGACGGCGGTTCACACCCACAGAGCTGAAAAGTATTGCCGAAGCACAACCCGAATGCTTCTCGCCAAACGTGATGGGACGTCCGCTGGTTCAGGACCTGTACCTGAACACCACTGCAACAGTCTTAGGCATGGCTGAATGGCGATATCAACAGCAGCTGGCCTATGCCTACCCCTTGGTTAACCTTACTCAGCCGGAGCTGGTGCTGCGCCATCACACCTGTCTGCTCGACGCAAAGGCAGAGCGCCTCCTGGGGAAAACCACCATCAACATACCCGCCTTTTTTGTACCCTGGGAAGAACTTGAACGTTCAGAAGTTACCGCACTTGCCGAGAACCTGGTTCCCGAGCTTCCCGCAGCCACGGTAGAGAAGCTCATCGCCCCCTATCTGAACGCCGCCGGAAGGATTGATGTTACACTGGAGAAAACGGTTGGTGCTGCACAGGCAGCGATAACCACGGCTCTTGAAAATCTGTCGGCACGGCTTCGGGCCGGACTTAAAAAGAAGAATGCCGAATCGGTGGACAGGCTGCACCAGCTGTGGTGGAGGATCTATCCGGGCGGACATTTAAACGAACGCATTTTACCTCTCGCTCTCTGGCAGGCTAGAATTGGCAATAACGAAATGCGTAGTTTTGCTGAATATATTTGTCAACATTCCCGCCACCAGTTTCATATTGTCGCAGTTTCGGATCTGCCCGGCCTTCAACCATGAGTGTAAGTCAGCCACATATTCTTATTGTTGATGATAACAGAATCACCACCAAGCTCCTGCGCAGGTACATGGAAGCAACTGGTTTTGTTACAACCGAGGCATTTGATGGGGTTGAGTGCCTGGAAGTGCTGAAAACCATAACCCCCGATGCTGTAATTATGGACGTCATGATGCCAAAACTCAATGGCTTCGAAACCACGAAGGCCATTAAGTCAAACCCAGCCACCGCCTCGATACCTGTAATTCTGGTTACTGCTCTTAACGATGTTAGCACACTGGAAGAAGCCGTGGAAGCCGGTGTTGACGACTTCCTCACGAAACCGATCGACGAGAAGTTGCTCACAACAAAAGTTCGGCTATACGTGGAAGTAACACAGGCCCGTCAGCGAATCAATAACCTCCGCTCTATTGTTAAAGCCTATAAACACGGTGAGCCGATTACCGACAGTATCAGGGAACTCATCAACGCCGAGGGACTGTAGCCGGCACGCCCATCACGGATGTGACTGCTGTTTTTGCGCCAGACAACAACGACTATTTACAACTCTAACCATTTCTACTATGCGATTCTACTCGATTTTACTGACTGCCTCGTTCCTTCTCCTGGCGTCATGCGCCAGCATCCGCGATATCACCAACAGCCTTGCTTCAATGCAGAAGATGCAGTTCAAAATCGCAAGTCTTACCAATATGAAACTTGCCGGAGTTGACATATCAAAAATCAGTGACCCCAAGAAGCTAGGCGTCAGCGACGCACTATCGCTGGCGGCTGCATTCAGCAAGGGTAGCCTTCCCGCAACATTCACTCTGAATGTTGATGCCCGGAATCCCAACAACGGTCAGGCCGGCAGCCGCTCTACACCACTGACTCTTAACGGCTTTAATTGGAACCTGCTGATCGACGGCGTTAAAACCATCAGCGGCGATCTGGAACGCCCAATCGAAATTCCCGGCACTTCAGCAGCCACAACCATCCCCCTGGCCGTTTCGATGGACCTGATGCAGTTTTACAAAGACCGTGGCTACGACGGTATCATTAACCTTGCACTCGCACTGGGGGGCGCCAATGGCTCTACCAGTACCGTAAAACTGGATGCACAGCCAACAGTTGGAACGCCCTTCGGACCATTAGTGTATCCCGGACGAATTACAATTGTTGACCACGAATTCCGAAGTAATTAATGGCATCCCTTCTCCTTATTCTGGGTATCATACTCAGTGCTCTGTGCGAGTACCTTGCAGCGTCACTCAGAAACCTGCGGCAAAGCGTAATCAGCGTCATGGCCGATGAAGGCTCGGCTGTTGCTCAGCGAATTTGTTCTGCGTACGATGATATTGATGAAACCACACTATCGGTAAGCCTTGTTGATATTGTAGCTGTTACCATAGCAGCTATCGCATTAACAACGATGGCAGACGGCAGCATGCTGCTTATTCTGCTGCAAATACTGGGCTTGGTAATTATTCTTACCATCGCAAAAGTTGTAGCCTCTACGGCGGGTGTACGTTATGCAGAACATACACTGAGCTTCACCGGCTATCTCCTGGCAACTGTTCGGCTTGTTTCGCTTCCCGTTCGCTTCTTTTACCGAATCCTAATGCGCCTTACCAAGCATCAGTCCGACGAAGAGGAAGCACGCGAAGAGCTGGAAGCTCTGGTTGAAACGGCGCGTGAGGAAGGGGCTCTGGATCCGGGAGAATACCGCATTATGTCAAACATCATGCAACTCAGCAGCATTGCTGTTCAGGATGTGATGACTCCTCGTACCGTGGTTTTTGGGTTGCCCGAAACAACCACCGTCGAAGATGCCTTAAAGAAGCCGGAACTGCAGATGTATTCACGCTTTCCTGTGTACGAAGGCAACAACCCCGACAGCGTTATTGGCTATGTTTTTGCAAAAGACGTCCTCCGGGCTGCTCTGGCCGGACGCAAGACCGCCGAACTGGGCAAGCTTAAACGCCAGGTACTCTTCATGCCTGAGAATATAACCCTGGAACGTGCTCTGGAACAATTCCTCCAGCAAAAACAACACATGTTTATGGTTGTGGACGAGCATGGTGGAGTGGAAGGTATGGTAACAATGGAAGACGTGCTTGAAACCATGCTGGGAGCTGAAATTGTTGACGAAGCTGACCACGTTGTTGACCTGCGCCAGCTTGCAAAACAACGGCGCGATGCACGTATAGCCCAGCGCGAATCACTAAAACAGCCAGTGGGAGCTGGACAATAATTACACCGTGCTGTTTAGCTGTAGTTCCATATCAAAAACATATTTCGAAAAAACCCTGTTCACCAACCTTTCGTTTGGAATGGAAGCGGGTGAGCATATCGGTATTATCGGTCGGAACGGCGCTGGCAAAAGCTCACTGCTACGCATTATTGCCGGACTTGAAGAACCCGATTCCGGCAGTATTGCACGACGGCGTGATACTAAATTTGAATACTTAAATCAAAACCCTGTTTTTGCTGACGGCCATACTGTACTGCAGGCAGTTCTGCACCATTCCACGACCGGCGATACTACTGTGGTAAAGCAGACCGACGCGTACTGGCAGCGTGAAACAACAGCACGCATTTTATTGGGTAAGCTCGGTATGAATAACACCGAAGCAGATGTGCACACGCTGTCGGGCGGACAGCGTAAGCGCGTAGCTCTTGCACGTGCTATGCTCTCCGATGCAGACCTTCTGCTGTTAGATGAACCAACAAACCATCTTGACGCTGACACCACGCAATGGCTGCAGGACGAGCTGGTTTCCTTGCGCAAAGGTATTCTGGTTGTAACGCACGACCGCTACTTTCTTGATGCCGTCTGCACACGAATTGCCGAACTTGATCAGCAACGTATTCTGATGTACGATGGTGGGTACGAAAAGTATCTTGAACGCAAGGAAAGCCTGCTGCAAATTCAGGAGGCTACGTCGGCCCATGCGCGCAACACCCTCCGCCGAGAACTGGCATGGCTGGCCAAGGGAGCACGCGCACAACGCAAAAAACAAAAAAGCCGAATCGACTGGATTAAGCAACTTGAACCTGAGCCCCCTTCATCATCATTCCGCGATATCGAAATCGAACTGGGGCATCGGTTTCTTGGAGGTAAGATTATTGATGCCGAGAATGTTGGCGTTAAGGGGCTTTTCCACTCGTTCCGGTGGCGCGCACAGCCCGGAAACCGAATCGGTATCATCGGCAGAAACGGTGCAGGCAAGAGTACGCTGTTACGCATACTGAGCGGCAAACAGATGCCAGATGAAGGATGGATTAATACAGGCGAAACTGTTAACCTTGGTTACTTTGCGCAGGAGGTGGAACCACTACCGTCAACAGCAACAGTCCTAAGCTCCGTTCGGGAAATTGCGGAATACATCGACGTAGGCGTTGGCCGTGAACGCTATATCAGTGCACGGGAACTCTGCGACAGGTTTGGCTTTTCTGCCAAACAGCAAAACGCATACGTGCAAACATTATCGGGCGGTGAACGCCGGCGTCTGGCACTGCTTCGGGTGCTGATGAGCAACCCCAATGTATTGTTCCTGGACGAACCAACAAATGATTTTGACATCGTTACCCTCAATGCTCTTGAAGACTATTTGCAGTACTTTAAAGGCGTACTGCTTATTGTAAGCCACGATCGCGCGTTTCTGGATAAAACAGTCACTACGATCTGGAGCTTCGAAGCAAACCAGCGCATCAGAGAATTTCCCGGTAATTACTCCGACTATCTTGAAAAAACTGAAATCAGGAATGCCAGCAAGCCCGAGCCCGGAGCTGCACAGGATAGGAAACCACGCGCTACCGGTACCGGCACTGACTCATCCGACCCTGTTGGGAAACGTAAAAGAACACCCTGGGATGAGAAAAAAATGCTCGAACTCGAAGAAAAAATCACCATCCTGGAAACCGAGAAAGCCGAACTCGAGCAGCAACTGGCAAGCCCCCTTACACATTACACCCTGGCCGAACAACTTGCCGGTCAGCTCGCTGCTCTCAGCGGGCAAATCGAACATCTGACCGAGCAGTGGCTTGCCCTGAGTGATAGTGAATAGCTGCCCTTTCAGGCCCTGGTTGCAGCCCCCCATCGTTATTCGGGAAACCATTCTCACAGCCGGCTTCTTTTTGTGCTAAACCGTGGCAAGCCAAGGAATTGAGTTTGTGAAATCAATGGTAAGTCATTGATTTCTCTTTGTTTCCACAAAAAACAAGTTTATATTCGTCACAATTGTTATTTCGAATATGAGTAAAACCATGGCTAAAACTTCAGCCTCAAACCTGGATTCCGCAAAGATGTCGGACGTGCTGTACGGCTTTCCCGACCAAATAAAGCAAGCTATCAGTATCGGTGAATCGGGCCCCATTTGGCGGCAAACTGCGGTATCAAACCGCTACGCCCTATTTGGTCTTGGCGGGTCGGCAATTGGCGGCGACCTTCTGCGCAGCTACCTTGCCGCTACCGATGGAAGTACGCACCTTGACTTTTCAGTTCACCGCAGTTACGAAACACCACACTGGCTTGACAGTGATACCAATGTTATCTGCAGTTCGTATTCCGGTGAAACCGAGGAAACGCTCTCCGCTTTCGATCAGGCCAGGAAACGCACAATGCGTATCGTTTGCATCACAACGGGCGGAACCCTTGGTCAGCGTGCCGTAACGTTCGGAACACCCGTCATCAATATCCCGCCCGGTTTCCAGCCCAGATGTGCCCTGGCCTACAGCTTCTTTCCCTTGCTTACCATCCTGGGCAGGTACGGTGCCATCGAGTCACGGTCAATGCGCACCCTTACCCGCTCGATAAACGAAACCGTTCGGAACCTTGAAGCGCTCCGTGACGAATACGCATCGAAGAATGCTAAAAATCCGGCTTACACCCTGGCCAAAAAGCTGGTTGACAGTGTGCCTGTTTTCTACTCAGCCAATGATCGCCTGGATGCCGTTAACCTGCGCTGGCGCGGACAAATCCAGGAAAATGCAAAGCAAACCGCCTTTGGAAACGTGCTGCCCGAAATGAACCATAACGAGATCAACGGTTGGCAGTTCCCGGCTAAACTCGTGAAGAACTTCCAGATCGTCCTGCTCCGCGATCCGGATGACCATACCCGCGTGAAAGCTCGCTTTGATGTTATGAGGGATATCCTGAAATCATCGGTGGGTGGAATTACCGAACTTCAGGGCGTTGGTAAGTCTCTTCTGTCACGAATGTTTACGCTAACCTACCTTGCCGATTGGACCAGTTATCACCTGGCACTCCTCAACGGAACTGACCCAACACCGGTTCCCGTAATTCAAAAATTGAAGGGGGCTTTGGCCAAGGTTCGGTAGTTTGCCATTTTTACCGTATCTTTGCAGTTCATACCTATCACTTTGTAGGAAAATTATGGCTGCAGCAAAGAAGTCAGCAAAGGCAAAAGTTGTGGAGCCGGCTGACGAAGAAATCGACGTAAAACCAAAGAAATCAAAGAGAAAGGCCAAATACATCACCGTGTATTCGCCCTTCTTGATGAAGGAAACCAAGCACGAGCTCATCGGCGAACCAATCGAAACCGAGAACGGCAGAAAGCAGTGGGCACGGTGCAACGTAAGCCATCACAGCCAGTTGATCAACCTGGATACCCAGGAAGAAGTAGCCGAAAAAGCATCAGGTCCGTTTAAGCTGGATCGTGCCGACTCAAAAGAGTATTCGCCCAAGGCAGAATATCAGATTGGCGACGTGATCTACCACAAACCATGGGATGATGTCGGCATCGTACGGTCAAAAGAAATTATGTCAAACGGCCGCGCTTCGCTGCTTGTTCAGTTCGAAAAGAACAAGGAACGCAGGCTGGTTGAGAATTTCAAATAATCGCAATTCCAATTTTCCATCTTCATTTCAGTTTACATAGTTTATGCCGGTAATCGGAGTTACAATCCAAAGCAACGAGAATATCGACCGCGCCCTGCGCCGCTTTAAAAAGAAGTACGAGCGTTCGGGTGTTCTGCGTGAATACAAAAAGCGGGCATTCTTTACCAAGCCCAGCGTTGAACGCAGAATGGCTCGCTTAAAGGCAGCCCGCCGTCAGCATCGTGTGCAGTTAGAACAAGATTAACAGAGTCGATTTTTCCACTCCGGTTTTCTGGTTCTTTTTAGGTTCTTGACAATTACACCCATTGGCTTGCCAAGCCAGTGGGTTTCTGTGTTTTCTGGGCTTCCTGCTACGTAGTTTCGGGGTTGATGCTGTTACGTACAACATCCCGATCAGAAAACGGCATCTTCAGTCCTGCAACTTCCTGGTACGCTTCGTGACCTTTTCCGGCTATCAGAATTATCGACTCACTTCCGGAAATTCGTAATGCATACCGAATTGCCCGCTCACGGTCAGGCTCTACGTGAGCCTTGTTGGCCGACGCCATTCCGGACCGCACGTCATCAATAATCGCCAGGGGGTCTTCATCGCGCGGATTGTCGCTTGTGATGATAACAACATCAGCCTGCTGCTCAGCAATACGGCCCATCGGTCCCCGCTTGGTGGCATCCCGGTTACCTCCGCAGCCAAACACCACAACAAGATGGTTGGTCAGCGGACGCAGCGTCTGCAATGCTTTTTCAAGTGCGTCGGGTGTGTGCGCATAATCCACAACGGCAACAGCGCCGTTAGGTAGCTGTATCTGCTCAAGTCTTCCGGGAGGGGGCTTTAGGTTTGAAGCAATCTCTTCAAGGGCATCTGTTTCAGGGGTTAGATGCGTAACTGCTCTAAAGGCAAGGCCTACATTTACTGCGTTAAAATCACCCAGGAGTGTTGTATGTAAATGATGAGCCGAGAAGAAGCGGTCCGACCTGCTCTGCACCGTAAACGCACTGCCCTCCCTGTCAGCCCGGATATTACCTATACGAACCAATTCAACGTGAGCCCTGCAGTGCTGAACCATGGTTTCATGGTCAGGCCACACCGTGCTGATTACTGCCCACGACGTCCGGTGCAAGCCGGTAAACAGCATTTGCTTTGCCATGGCATAGTTCTCCATGGTTCCGTGATAATCCAGATGGTCGTGCGTAAGGTTTGTAAATACGGCAACTGCGTAGCTGATACCCGCCACCCGGTGCTGATGCAGTGCGTGTGAGCTTACTTCCATCACAACATGGGTAATACCGTTCTTTACGAACTCCACTGCAAGGTCATACAAAACCGGTGCGTGGGGTGTGGTATAACCGGTTGGACGTAGGATTGGTTTGCCTGAAGCATCAACGTAGTCAACACCAAGTGTGCCAATACAAGCAGCACGCATATTACACTTTCTAAGCATTGTTACTATCAGGTTGGCCACCGTGGTTTTCCCGTTTGTCCCTGTTACGCCTATCCAGACCAGACTGTCAACCGCATGCCGTACGCTTGATGATATATTCTTTGCAAGCACAGCAAGCGCGAGCCTGGTATCGGGTACTTCTACCCAAGCCCCCTGCCAGTCGTTATGCGGCTCATAGTTACTGCCGGTCTGTACACACACTGCTGACGCACCGTTGCGAATAGCTTCTGCGATGCACGAATGCCCGTCGAATTTGGTACCTTGTATGGCAATGTACATCATACCCGGCATCACGTTACCAACCACGTCCGTGACTCCGGTGATGCTTGTATGCACCGTTCCGCGTACCGTACACTGTCCCAATATCTCGTCCAGCCGATCAAGTAACATCATAATGCGAAAATAGAGTTGTTGTCAGCGTTGTAAGTTCGAACTATGGAACTCATACAATTCTTGCAGGCACGCCTTGGGAAGGAGTTGCCGGGTGCGGCAGCATACAAGATCATGCTGCCGGACGGCACCGATGTGTCGGAGCGGCTTGCAGCACCGCCACCCACGGCACACCACAGCGCTGTATTGGTGCCGCTTGTTCAAGGCCGGGACGATTTGCCCAACGTACTGTTTACCGTACGATCAGAAACTCTGCGCAACCATAAGGGGCAGATTTCATTCCCGGGCGGACACCTGGAGTGGGGCGAAACCCCCGAGCAGGCGGCAATTCGCGAGATGTGCGAAGAAACCGGCGTCAGCAGCACCCAGCTCTCGGTACTGGGCCGGCTAACCCAGATGTACATTCCACCGTCGAACAGTGCCGTCATACCAATAGTGGGAGTGTTAAACGACTCGTGTACCTTTGTACCCAGTGCAGATGAAGTTGGTGAAATTTTTCAGGTACCATTGATGCATTTTCTGGATACCTCACATATCTCGTGGTTTGAGCGCACCCAGAACGGCAGAAAGGTTCAGTGGCCAATGTGGAACGTTCACCCGCGAATTCCGCTCTGGGGAGCCACGGCAATGATTGTGAGCGAGCTTGCATACCTCATTAACAATGAATTCATTACTAAACAAACTTAATGGTGCAATGATACGATTTTTAGGTATCGCCGGTGTGATACTATGCGTCCTTACCGCGTGCGGGCAGTCAGACATTCCCAACGATAAACTGGTGACAGCATATTCCGACTACGTTGTTGCCCGATATCAAATTGCAGACTCGGCGGCGCTGCGGGCGACTTTTGATTCGATTGCCATTGCACATGGGTTTACGCCTGATGAAATGCAGAACGAGTTGCGCGCCATGAGCAGCAATGGCAAGCTGATGCGGGCCTTTTACGATAAGGTTGCCGCACGGTTAGACTCTCTGCGTAAAGCCTCCAGCTCCATCGAGAGCCTTTGATACAGATTGTGGCCGAACTGTGCGAAGCTCTCAAAGTACCCTGTGTACCACTGGTGAAGCATAACACCATCGGCCATAAGATCTGCTACATTCCGGGCCGAAACAACACCCCCGCACCGTACAACATGAAATTCGTGTCTTGGTGCAATGTCCGAAATCAGCTGTACCGCCGCTCTGCACCTCTGTGCCGAGGCATCAGCAACCACACTCCCGCTGAGCCCGCCACCATACTCATTCACAAAATAATCGTATAGTTTACGTTCCGAGTGGTGAAGCATTGTGCGGGCATCGGTGTATCGTGTTGATGTGTTGCCCAGAATAATACCATCGAACCCCAAAGAAATAAGCATCCGAAGCAGCTCGGGTAGCTGATCAATGGCAACATCATTTGAAATTTTCACGACCACCGGCAGACGTCGGTCGCGGTGCGCAAGTACAGTTGTAGCAATTTTCTCCAGCCGCCGCAGTAGTCCTTCATCAATGGCACTGGAATGCCCTGCAACGTTCGGACAACTCTCGTTGAGTTCGATATAGTCAACACCTGCATCAGCGTACATGCCAATGCCCTGTATCAGGCCCGCAGCAGCATCATCCCACGGCATACCCGGATCGGCACTCACGCTGGCACCTACCGGACACCCCAGGCGACGTGGCACCTTTTCAAGAACTTTTGCTACTGCAGCATGTCCGGGATTGGGCAACCCCATCCAGTTGGAGGCTGCCGATGACCGCGGGTAGGGCACTGCGGGCCAACGAACACCCCGCAGCGTATTTCCCTCGCGTGGCAGAAATGTTGTCGTTCCGGCCACAAACCCGCCTGCCCCCTGGGCTGCAACCAGATCGTAGCCCAAACCGTGCTTGAACATTCCGGCAGCATTCCACAGTGGCAGCCTGAACTCAATCCCCCAGGCGCGCACCGGAACAGGCGTAATGGTTACATCTGCCGGATGCTCCAGTACCAACTGCTGCATAAACCAGGCACGGCCGGCCGAGAATACCCGCGTTGCAACCGGCGGCGGAAGGTGTACAACAAGCATACGCAGCCTGCGCTCGATCCTGGCAATGAGTTCAACCGGCGTCATATCTGCAAAACTACCAGCATTTGCCGTGTGCGGGGTAAAACGCACATGATTGGTACCACACCAATGCTATTAAGATTCGATGATGGCTTATCGCAAAACCAACGGATCTGCGTATGTTACAACAGATTACATCGGGACTGAGTGTTAATGACATGTTCAAGACGTTTTACCGGATTCCTTAGCCGGGCAGCTACCCGCAACTGTGCAGCGTTCATCATGGCGCTTGGGTTGCTTCAGGGTTTGTGCGTGAATGCATACGCAGACGCCAACAGCGTCTGCATCCTGATCTCGTTTGACGGGTTCCGACATGACTATATCAGCAGACTGCCCAATGGTGCGATTAAGGAGCTGATAGCCCACGGCTGCACAGCAGATGCTCTAATTCCGGTTAATCCAACCAAGACATTTCCAAACCACTGGTCTATCGCTACCGGCCTCTATCCGTCAGACCACGGCATTGTTGATAACCGTTTTTATGATCGTGTGTTAAATGACACCTTCAATATGACGCGTACAGAACCTGTCTGGTGGCGTGGCGAACCAATCTGGACAACGGTGGAGCGCGCCGGGAAAACAGCGTTTACGTACTTCTGGCCGGGCTCATCAACGCCGATTAACGGTCACCTGCCGTCAAAATGGTTTGCATACGAACATAGTCGTGACTATACCAGCCGGGTTGACAGTATTGTTACCTGGGCAAGCATGCCCAAGCCCCCTGACCTGATTGTAAGCTACTTTGAATTACTTGATGACGCGGGGCATCGCTACGGACCCAATGCGCCGCAGGTAGACTCTGCGCTTGCCGTTGCCAACAGTGTGATCAGCAGATTAGTAAAGGGGCTGGAAGCACGCGGAGTTATAAATAACTGTACTATCGTTCTGGTGTCGGACCACGGCATGGCCGAAATCAACCCAGCCACACCACATGATAAACACTTGTCAGTGGAACAGTTTATGGCTGATCCCACAGTCCGTGTTATCGTCAGCAACCCCAATATCCTTGTGTATGGACTTCCAGGTACTACAGCGAACACCATCGCTACCGGGATTAATGCAGATTCGCAAACGTACAGGGCAACCGCAACCCCCGTATCTGACTTGGACACTGCCTGGCATATCCAATATCCCGGTCGTACGCCGGACCTGATCATAACGGCGGCGTACGGGTACGACATCGACATCGGGAAACGTCCTGCTCGTAAAAGCACCGGCGGAAATCATGGATACAGCAACAGCATATCTGATATGCACGGCATCTTTATCGCCTCCGGTCACAGAATTAAACCGGGTAGGATTCAGCCCCTTAGTGTTATTGATGTTTACAATATAATATGCAAGCTAACGAATGTACCACCCGCGCGTAACAGCGGCAATGCAAATCGCGTATCTGACGTAGTACACTAAATGCAGACAAAACTTGAAATAGCCCGCAACTGGCTTCCACGCTACACCGGAATGGAGATTGGCGAAATTGGCGACTATGTTCTCCTAACGAACTTCCACTCCTATATCAACGCATTTGCTCACCGTTTTGGCGTACCAATTCGCGGCGCTGACCGTCCGATGCAGGCAGCTACCAATGCAGATGGCTTAACAATCATCAACTACGGCATAGGATCGCCCAACGCAGCCCTCATCATGGATTTGCTTGTTGCCCGAATGCCAAAAGCTGTTCTGTTTCTTGGTAAGTGTGGCGGGTTAAAGCCCAGTACTACAATCGGACACTTCATCCTGCCCATTGCTGCAATCCGGGGTGACGGTACAAGTAACGACTATTTCCCTCCTGAGGTTCCCGCACTCCCGTCGTTTAAACTCCACAAGTTTGTCTCCAACAAAATTCAGGCGCGAGGTCAGGAATACCGAACCGGTGTTGTTTATACAACAAACCGCCGGGTATGGGAATGGGACACACAGTTCCGCGACAGACTCAGGGAGCTGAGCTGTCTGGCAATTGATATGGAGACGGCTACCATCTTTATTGTTGGGCACAAGAACGGGATCCCGCGTGGTGCCCTGCTGTTGGTCAGTGACGTCCCGGTGGTGCCTGACGGCATTAAAACCGAGTCATCTGACAGAGAAGTCACCAGGCAATGGGCAGACTTGCATCTGGATATTGGCATTGAAGCCATGACCTATGTTGGAACACATGGCGAAGAGATAAAACACCTTCGATATGAGTGAAAAAATTTTGTTTTTTTCATAAAAAAAAACGTTGTGGATTGTTGACAAATCCACCTAATTTCGCTCTTCCGGTTCAGATTATAACAGTATTTACTTACTGATTTTCTGAGGAGAATTTGTTCCGTCTAATGCGGAACAAAAAATCGGGTACTGACGTATGAAATTTTTCTTGTTCAATTAGGAGGCAGGCATGATGAAAGCTAAAGTACTTACTTCATTGCCGTTTACTCGTCTGACTCAATCCATGGTTCCGATATTTTCTGCATTAGTGTTTCTGTTAAACATGCAGGCAAATGGTCAAACATGGGTTGCCGAAGCACAGTCAAACGGCTTCACTCTGAAGAAGGTTGTTTCCGATACATCAATTAATATCGGTCAGCCTTTTTCTTATACCGTTTACTACTCGATTCCGGCAGGTGCCAGTAATGTTGTTATCTCGGACATGCTGCCACCGAGTGTTGAATTTTTAAGTGCCTCATATACTTCTCCATGCGGTACACCGGTCGTTTCCGCACCAACAGTAGGAAGCCAGGGTGGAACATACTCTCTAACCTGGGGTTCAGTACCATCGGGATGCTCCGGCTCTTTCACGATAACAGTGCAGTTTCCCAATGGTATTACGTGTAACGGTACCGGAGCACGCAACAGGGTGTGTTTGATGGGTTACCTGAATAACAAGTCTATTGAGTTCTGTACCCCGTACGTTAGTACAACAGCCAAGGCTGTGAACCCATGGAACGTCAACAAGTGGGTTTTAGGTGCTGCATACCAGGGCGGACAATGTCAGTATGCTACTGCAGACTCAATCATCACCTATCAGGTTTGCGTTATTAAGGATGTTGGCAATACCGGCCAGTTAAACCTTGTGAACGGTGTTGTTACCGATGTATTACCTACAGGGGCTGTTTTACAATCATCAACCTGTGGTGCAGTTCAAACCGGAAATACAATTACGTGGACGCTTCCGGCAAGCATGTCGGCAACCACGATGTACAACTCAACATGCTGCCAGTTTACCGTTCTGTATCCGCGCTCGCTCTTCCCAAGCGGGTCACAGATCAAGAACACTGCTACTCTTGCCGGAACGCTTGGTTCGCCAAATCAGTCATGTGGTACTGTTGCCGATACCAGCCAGCAAACCTGTGTTGAGATCAAAACAATTCAGAGCGCAACGCTTTCCAAGTGGGTGTACACCAACGGTCAGCCGGGATGTCCGGGCAAGTATCAGATCTGGGTATGTAATACCGGTACGGCAACGATGAATTCCTATACAATCACCGATACCATCCCGGGTGCGTTAAGCGGTCCGACAGTGACTGCCACTTCAGCCGGGCAAACTGCTTCGGTTGCCGGCAATATCGTCACCATCACCAGTTCAATGGCTCTCGCACCCGGTCAGTGCAGATACGTAGAAATATCGTTCACGATACCGGTAACAGCAGTTGTTGGAAGTACAATTACAAACTGCGCATGGCTATCCTCCCCAGGCATAGCACCGGTGAAGGCATGCGTTTCATTTACGGTTTCTGCAACGGCACCTAAACTCTGTTTGTGGAAGGAAGTCTGCTCAAAGAAAACATCCTACAAACCGGGTGATACGCTTCGGTACAGATTACGAATTCAGAACGTAGGCGGGCTTGCACTCACCGGAGCCACGATTACTGATAATCTAAACAGTAACCTGTCGTATATCGGCAACCCATCGTACTACACCGGTAGTGCATGGAATGCACCATGTCAGCCGGCGTCAAACTGGTCTGGTGTTACTCTCAGCCACAACCCGGTCACCAACCAGGTTAGTGCCTCACTCCCGTCAATCGCGGCCTCGTGCCAGAATATCTTTTATACCAATTGCGGTATGTATGGTACCGGAACTGTTCCGTATTACTTTATCGAGTTTGACGTTAAGGTTACCGATACCTCAGCATTGGGGAATATCCCGAATCAGTTCACGGTTTCAGGCGGTAATCTGGCGTCACCGGCAACATCGAATGTTGACCTGATTAATGTTACCGGTACAACAGGCTACACCTTGTTGAAGGATGTAAAGCAGGCCGGCAGTGGTTCGTATGCATCGTCGGCAGCAGTCCCTGCCGGAGGCACTGCACAGTACCGTCTGCGCCTTTCGGTAGCACCGGGCAGTGTTGGTCTGCGGCATATTACCATGGCCGATCTCCTTCCCAGAAACGATGGTACTAACGATAAGCTTATCCTTGGCCCATGTACGCCGCGCGGAAGTCAGTTCGATGTAACCTATGCATCCACAGTTGCAAGCACTCCCACCACCTCACCATGGAACAACTCAGCTGTTGCACCACCGCAGGCCCGGGTTGATAATTTTGCGCCAATTGGCGCTCCGGGACCAATGTTTGCCGGTGGATGCGGATCTGCCGGTACATGGGCTGCCACGCTCTCTCCGGGAGCACGTAACCTTGGTTACTATTTTGGCGCAACACCCATAGGGGCTGGTGGTAATGCTACTGTTGAATTCACCGGCACTGTATCTACATCTGCCCTCAGCGATGAAAAAGCATGCAATACGTTTGCAGCAAACGGGGCAGTTCGCCACCTGATTAACAGCTCCATCGTTACTGATCAGAAGGTTGGTGAACTTGAATCGAATCTGGCATGTATATCAGTTAAGCAGACAGATCCGCAAGGCTGTCTGGAAAAGATTCAGATTTCGTTTAAGTGCGCCGGCAAAGATGCTGCCGGCAATCAGCAGTATTCATTTACAATGTCGGGATGGAATGCTGCTACCGCCGCTGTGCTGATGCTGGGTTCGCCCGATGGTGCCTTTATGCCTGCTACATTCAGCATACCCGCCGGCTCGTTTACAGTCGGAAGTACATTCACCCACCTTCCGCCGTACACCAACCCGGTCACCATAACGTGGCAACTTGTTGCTAATGGAGTTGTGATTTGCAAGGACAGCGTAAAAGTAGATGTGCCGCCATGTGACGATGAGCCACCCGTGGACTGCTGCAAAGAGTTCATCAGGCGCATTGATCATAAGGGACTCACCTATTCGCCCTCCGGAGCAGTTTCACTGTCAGCATTTATCACGGCTGGTCCCGCACCACTTCAGAAATTTAGCGCAACCATCATCGGCGTTCAGCGCAGAACAGTCTGTGGAACTACTGCTTCAGCATGGCAACGCTGCTTTGGCGATGTAACGTCGGCATCCCTGACAAATCCGCTCTCACCCGGTCCTACCATGCTGAGCATCTTTAGTCGTGCTGCTCAGTGGGGACCCGGGCCGTGCGAGTCATTTATGACAGGCGCTACGCTGAATCTGAACATGATCTTCCCTCCACCACCTGCCAGCTTTAAGTGTCGGGATACCCTGGTATTCGCAATCCAGTACTCGTTTACAGACTGCAAATGCGTCACCTGTAATAAGATTGTTTACGACACGGTTGTTCGCAGGCACCGGTTCCTGCCATGGGATCCGGTACTCTGGACAGGTATCTCAGCAATCCGTCCGACAATTGCTAAACAGTCCGATCAAACTCAGGCCGACACCGCAGCGTTTACGTCGGTAGTCATGAGTTCACAGTCCGAAGGTACCCTGTGGTTTATCAATCCCAAGGATTCGAATAACACCATCACGGTATCAGGGATTGAAATCTCATCGCCTACAGTTCCGCTTATCGGCTTGTCATCCGGCGGTACCGATGGCCTGCTCATGGGCACCACCGGCTTTATTGGCGTGAATGCTCCGGCCGGTTCTGCCACAGGCGTTGATCTCAAATTTGATAATCCGAACAATGTTCCAAAATGGACACTCAATGTGCGGTACTTGTATGCTGCCGGTGACGGTGAGTCGCCGGAGTTCTCTGACATTGTTGAGTACGTTGCCCGTGTACCAAATTCAACTCCCGACAAGGTAGAGGAGGACGTAGCAAGCCCGCCAGAAAAGGTTCGGACCTACATGCTTACCTTCACTAATGCAAATGGATACAAGGAGCATGTACGCGAAATCAGCTTCAGTGTTGCCTCACCGCTGAGTATCCTGGCAGTTGGCCCGTCTGGCACCGATGGCTCTACAGCGCGCATTACCCTCCTGGCTGCCGAAGCAGACAAGCATGTTGCAAGCGCAACTGTACCGGGTATTGCTGGTGTTGAACCGGGTGGTACCGTCAGACCACTGTACCTGACTGTTAGTGGTGTAGAAGACAGCTCGGCAACGGTTGACTTTGTAACCTATGATAACTACGGCCAGGTACTCTCAAGCGGTACGCTTACGCTGCAGGATCCAATCGCATCGGTGTCAGGCAGCACTGATCCGTCGGCTGTACGTATCCTGGGCGTTGCTCCAAACCCTGCCGGAACATCAATCACCATTTCTGCACTGGCTCCGATTGCAGGTCAGGAATGTGAGATTTCGATTGTTGACCTAACGGGTACTGTTGTCTCCGTCCTCCATCACGGCATACTCTCAGCAGGAAATAACGGTATCTACGCAGATGTCAGTACGCTGCCGCAGGGCCGTTACACACTGGTACTGCGTACGCCAACCGGAGCAGTATCAACGCCGGTCGTCATCGTCCGCTAATACGCAAACGCATCTCACTTCAAAGGGCATTCCCACAAGGAATGCCCTTTTCTTTTTTGATCATCACTCAAAACCACATTCTGTAGTGTCTGTTGTTAACTTTACATGATTCACAGGTAACGAATATTCAGTGGCCAAACAATGAAACACCTTGTCATCCTCCTTTATGGCATTCTAATCCTTCAACTTCCAGGTATTGCCAAGCCCCTTGAGTTAATATCCTTTGTTATGAATAGCCCGGAGTCGGTTTCGATTCCAAATTTCCCTTTCAACGAAACTCAGGTTGGAACTGCTGTACTGACCATGCACAGCACGGCACGTAACGTTCACACGCGTTACCTTGTGGCAACAGCCAACGGTGACAGCCTGATACCGGCGCCAACAGTTGATCTGTACACCGGAAGCTTTGCTGATATGCCATCATCCACGATCCGCCTGGTGAGCGTTAACAAGGGGAAAATGATTCTTGCCTTTGTCGAAGATGGTCAGGGAGCCTCGCTGGTGATTGGCCCGCCAACAGCAGGCACAGCATCGCCCGAAACACCTGGTCTGCTGGTACAGCCGGCCTTTATGCCATTACCGGCATGTGCAGTATCCGAGATTCACGAGAACCTTCCGCGTACCCAGGGAAGTACGCTTACGCCGGAGGTTCTGTTGGAAAAGCCAATGCTTGAAGCAGAGTTAGCCGTTGAGACCGACGTTGAATTTTTTAAAGCAGCCGGAGGTACAGTTGATGCGGCAGCACAGTACATTGCTGCTCTGTATGCAGTAGTCAGTTCGTTCTTCGAGGATGAAACCCGAATCACCCTCAGTCTTGTTCATGTTAAAATCTGGACCACCAATGCACCTGACCCGTATCAGGCCAAGGGCAACTGGACGGTTCTGCGCGACAACGCAATCCCATACTGGAAGGAACACAACGCTGCTATTCATCGCGATATTTATCAATCACTAACAGCATCAAAGTATGGAGGAGGGGGCTTTGGTTACTTCGACGCTCTGTGTAATACTCAGGGAACAGGTATGAGCGTGGCATCGGTAACCGGCACAAATCTGCTGCCTACATATAACTTTGCTTACGATTCGTACATTATTGCTCATGAACTTGGTCATAACTTTAACGCTCCGCATACCCATAGCTGCTACTGGAACCCGCCGATTGACACGTGCGTGGTAGCCGACGGAATTCAGGACGGCTGTCTGCCGGCCAACCAGAAGATACTCCCCAATCCGGGATCGTTCCTGAGTTACTGTGGTGGAGCTAATAACAATGCAGGTCTGGGATATACAGTTCGTATGACGTTCCTGCCAAGAGTGGCGGCCCTCATACGCGAAACAGCTGAAGCCGCACCGTGTATTGAGCCCCCTTCAGCAAGCAAAATCTGGCTTCTTTCTCCGCGTGGCAGTGAATCGTATGCCGCTGAAGTAAACAAAACCATCCTGGTGTCGTGGGAGTGCACAAATGATATCAACACGGTTTCAATTCGGTACTCCATACGGCCCGGTGCGCCGTGGGTTACGCTTGCCGAAAACGTACCGGCAGCATTAAAGATGTATCAGTGGACAACGCCCGGCGAATTGTGCTCGTCGAAAATACGGTTACTGGTATGCGATGCCAGTAACCCTGTGACGGCTGATACAACAAAGGCACCGTTTGCAATTACTGTCAACGACCCGTCAGGCCTGGTAGCCTGGTACCCGCTAAATGCGACAACGGCAGACTCAGCACTCTGCGGTAACTACCCGGCTACCGGCGCCATCACGTATGGTGCCGACAGAAATGGTACGGGCAATTCCGCCGGCGTCTTCCCGGGTGCTACGTCACTATCGGTTCCTGACTGGGACTATCCGCTAAATCACTTTACCATTTCATGGTGGTTCAAGCTGAATTCACTGAATGGTGTACAACAGTTTGTTGGACATGACTATACCCAGGGTCCGGGACCAGCTGTTTATTCCTGGAACGGCACACTCGGAGCAATGATGTACGTACCGGGTCAGTCAGCTCCGTTCCAGTGGTGGGGTCCTTCGCTTGCCGTTGCTACCTGGTACCACGCTTCAGCGTTGTTCAACGGTACCGAAGCACAATTGTTTGTTAACGGTAAACAGGTAAACAATGTTGCCATAACCGCCACAATGCGAATCTCACAAGCGCCTCTCTATATCGGGTCACGCCAAAGCTCGGAATATGTAAACGGTATGATTGATGATATACGGATTTATAACCGGGCGCTAACGGCACAGGAAATTGAAGAGTTATTCAGAACGGCAGTCCCTGACAACGTTACCGAGAATTCTCGGCCGGCAAACACCCTTAGGGTAATGGTAAGCGGAAGTATTGCTGATATTTCGGTTGACTCCGGAGAACCCATTTCTTTCGTACGGGTGGTTAACACTGTTGGTCAGACCGTCCAAACTGTTACTGCAGAATCACCTGAGCCATTCAACACGGTATCAGCAGAGATTACTGTCAGCGGGTGGTACTACATCGTAGTCACAACAGCAACCGGTAAGGTGTACAGTACAGATGTTGTTATCGGCATCCGGTAGGCTTTGAGAAGGCAGACGCTTGTTACCCGGAACCCATGTCAACATTATTGGGAACTGCTTACAAGCCATTTACTCGTATTCGGGATGCCAGCTTATTTGCCTGATGTATTCAGCCAGATTGTCCGGTTTGGGTACGGTAGCGATCCCAGCCTCGTAGAAATATTCGGCAACAGCAGTGGCAACAACGATGGCACTTTCGCGGATAGCTGAAAGTGGTGGATAGAACAGTCCGCGCTCAAATAAGTCGGGTGTTACCAGCGAGGCCAGTGTTCGTGCTGCCCTGCTGAACGCCTTGTCGGGCAAGTGCGTTGGCTTGATTGCCATCACGGCAAGCCCCATAGCAGGGAAGATATAAACATTATTGCCTTGTCCGGGAGTATAGGTTTTACCGTTCACTGTTACCGGTGGGAACGGACTTCCGCTGGCGAAGATCACATTACCATTTGTCCACGTGTAAGCTTGTTCGGCCGTGCATTCACTTTTCGACGTTGGGTTGGAGAACGAAAAAATCACCGGCTTGGTGGTATTCTCTGTCATCGCGGTTATTACACCTCGGGTAAAACTACCCGGTGTAGTACTGGTTCCGATCAGCACCGTAGCTTTTACCTTTTTAACAGCATCTTCCAATGAATCACAGGCATCAAACGGCTTGGCAAATCGTTGTTTTGAGGGCGTAAGATCTGTACGCTCGCGTGTCACAAGCCCCTTGCTGTCTACAAGCCAGCAGCGTTCGCGTGCCTCTTCGATTGTAATACCATCCCGCAGCATTGCCGTACACAACAGGTCCGCAATACCAATGCCTGCCGAGCCGGCACCAAAGAACACATAGGTTTGATCCTGCAGTCGCTGCTCCTTGTATCGCATGGCAGCAATGATGCCGGCAACACCAACGGCAGCGGTACCCTGGATGTCATCGTTAAAGGAGCAAATACGGTTACGATACCGTTCCAGTATTTCGCCCGCATTCTGATTGGCAAAATCCTCCCACTGAATCGTACAACCCGGAAAGACTTCTTCTACTGCTTCTACAAACTCCTCAATAAATTCATCATATTCCTTACCGGTAATCCGTTTTTCAGGCAGACCGATATAGAACGGATCATCGAGGAGCGACTGATTGTTTGTTCCTACGTCCAGGGCTATTGGAAGCGTAAGGTGCGGAGGCACACCGGCGACGGCAGTGTACAATGCAAGTTTACCAATCGGGATGCCCATACCCTGGGCGCCGAGATCACCCAGACCAAGTATTCGTTCGCCATCGGTGACGGTGATAAACTGCACGTCTGGTTCATGCCAGTTGCGAAGAACCTGTTTCATCATTCCACGATGCCGCAAACTGATGTATATACCCTGTGGTCTGCGATAAATCCGGCCAAAGGTCTGGCATGCCTCACCCACTGTAGGTGTGTAAATAATCGGCATATACTTAACCGGATCGTGCATCAGGATTCGGTAGTAAATTGTAAGGTTGCGCTCCTGTAAATCCACAAAGTACACGTATCTGTCTAAGTCTGTTGGCAACGAATCAATGTGGGCCTCTATCCGCTGCATCTGTCCTTCGGGTGTTGAAACAATATCAGGTAACAACCCCGACAGCCCGTAGGCAGCCCGCTCTTCACGTGTGAATGCCGTTCCTTTATTCCAACGGGGATCTCGTAACAAATCCATTCCCCGCTTTCCGCTTGGATGCTTACTGTTCATAAGCGACAAAATTAACGTTTATTCATCATGAACCGACACGTGTGGTTTTGCGGCCGCCGAATTGCTGCAAACGTTATATCTTGCATCCGTTAGTAACTACTCCCCAGCCATTGTTTCCTCACTCATGAACCGCAATTCTTCAATGCAATGCCTTGCTATTCTTGCATGCTTCTTTCTGATCATCCCAAAGTTGTTTTCGCAGTCCGAAGCAAAAGAACCTCACCTCTCACACGTGCGTCAGCTAACGTTTGGCGGCGATAATGCTGAAGCATACTTCAGTTTCGACGGCAAGCGTCTGTCATTTCAAAGCAACAATCCTGGATGGGGTTTACAGTGCGACCAGATCTTTGCAATGGATATCAGTGCGGCTACAGAATCGCCGGCGTACCGTCCCCCACTAATCTCGACCGGGCTGGGACGCACCACATGCGCGTATTTCATGCCCGACGACAAGCATATCCTGTATGCAAGTACGCACGAGGGTGGTACGGAGTGCCCACCACCGCCACTACCGCGTACTGACCGGAAATACCTTTGGCAGATCTTCTCCACCTTTGATATTTATGTTGCAGACCTACAGGGCAAGATTGTCAAGAAACTTACCAATAGTCCCGGCTATGATGCCGAGGGCGTGGTTTCGCCCGACGGAACAAAAATTGTATTTACCAGTGATCGCTCGGGTGATCTTGAGCTGTGGCTGATGGATATCGACGGATCCAACCAGCGACAGGTTACCAACACTCCGGGCTACGATGGCGGAGCGTTTTTTACTCCCGACAGTAAGGGGCTTGTGTTTCGTGCGTCACGTCCCAAAACCGACAGCGCGCTGCAAGAATATCGCGAGCTGCTCAAACAAGGTCTGGTTGCTCCCACCGAAATGGAAATCTTTACGTGTAATCTGGATGGCTCGAACATGAAACAGATTACCAACCTGGGGAAAGCAAACTGGGCTCCATATATGCATCCCAACGGGAAGAAAATCATCTTCAGCTCCAACCATCACTCACAGCGGGGGTACGATTTTCAGCTATACTCGATTAATACGGATGGGACCGGGCTTGAACAAATTACAAGCGAGAGCATCTTTAATGCGTTTGCAATGTTTTCCGCCGATGGTAAGAAGATTGTGTTTTCGAGCAATCGGAATAACAAGGGAACCCGCGATACAAATGTTTTTATTGCTGACTGGACTGATTAGTGATGAAATTCTTCGTTTTGACTTCCTCAGTTATCATGCTTAGCATGCACTGCTGGTCGCTCGATGTTCGTTTTAGCATTCCACTCCGGGGAGTGCCCGGTAAGGATTTTGTTTTTGTTAACCATGTTGATCATGACACAACCGAGGGAAAGTTCCATAACTTTAACTGCGATGTGCATACCTACGACGGACACGACGGTACCGACCTCGTTATTCCGTCGTTCCACGCTATGGACAGCGGAGTGGTTGTAGTTGCTGCAGCCGATGGGAAGGTGATATACTCTGTTGACAGTCTGTACGACCGCAATAAAGTAAGTGTCAAGGAACGGGGCTTTGGCAACTATATCGCTATACGGCATGCCGACGGTTTTGTGACCTACTATGCCCATATCCGTGCCAATAGCTCATTGGTGTCGGCCGGCGAATACGTACAACGTAACCAGCCGATTGCACTGGTTGGAAGCAGCGGAAACAGTAATCTTCCTCACCTGCACTTTGAGGTGTGGCGCCGAATGGATCCGTTTGCCGGACCGTGCGGTGATGATGTTTCGCTTTGGCAGCAGCAGCCCGATGCGTCGGTTAATCATTCTGTACTTGATCATGGTATCACAACCTGGCCTCCTGTTCTTGACACGCTGGTGGAACGTCCGCCCAACACACGGGTTATTGATACAACAGCCAGGACAATTACGGCATGGTCTGTTCATACCGGTATTAAAGAAGGTGACGAGTTTACAATTACGTGGTATTCTCCGCTCAAAACCGTGTGGTTTGACTATACCATACCATCGGAACTGACAACAAACCTGTACTACTGGTGGTCGTATATTGACTACACACGGGCAACCATGCAGCCCGGCCAGTGGACGGTGGTGGTTTCGCTGAACGGTACCGAGGTTGTCCGCGATACATTCGAACTCCCTGCCATCGTATCGGTTTCAGACGAGAAGGGCAACCAAAAACCACATATTATGTCCGATGATGCTGATGTGTATTTTGCCGATGGCAGATATGCAGGTAGTAACATCGGGAGCCTACCCGACGGCACCTATGTGATCCGCTTGCGGAATCATGCGCATCGGCCACAGTCATCCCTCATCATCATTCGGAACGGTGTTGTTGTAGGTGTATCTGCTGCCGACGGCAGGAGTCGTTAGGCTGTGCAGGAATAATCATGCAGCGCCATTGGACTGCACTTGCAGTAAGGCACTCAGCGTGCGGATCTGCTCACTCAGCTCGGATGGTCTTTCAGGATTATAGGTGAAGCGCACACTGTTGGACCGTTTGCGATACATCCACCCCGTGATAATCTTTAGTTCATCCAACTCTGCAAGAGTAAAGGCATCATCCGGCCGGGACTGCATGTAAATGGACCGAAGGTGGGCGTGTAACGTATCATACGGACCGTGAATGGGTACAACCTCCTGCAAGCGCAGGCGTCCACCATACAGAGCAAACACCTCCATCAGCGGGTCAGCCGGACCTCGTGCAACCACGACAACACTATCCAGAGCATTTACACTCCGTGGCTTGCCATCGTCACCGACGTTCAGTTTTTCAAGCTCCTGAATACTGTCACGATAAAATGCGGCCGTTTCAAAATCAAGGTCGTGCGATGCAGCGTACATCTTCTCGTGCAGTACCTCGAGCAGCCCCGATCTGCCCGCGCATATACTCAGCCTTGCGGCTTCTACCCTTTCCATATACGAGCTGCGGGACTCCAGTTCTGCGCAGGGTGCCGGACAACGGCCGATGTGATAATCGAAGCAGGGTCGGAAGTCGGCGTTCGGTACAAGCGGACCATCACAGCTTCGCAACCGGTACATGCGCTTGAGTACGTTCAGGATACGGTCTGCCACGAGTCTGCTCTTAAACGGACCATAGTATTCGCATCCTGCTCCATCAATTGCAGATGCAATATCAATGCGCGGAAAGTCTTCGTTGCTGATAGCGATAAAGTACGGTGCCGCATAGTCACGTCCTGCAACGTTGTATGCAGGACGCAGCTCCTTAATCTCTCTGTTTTCCAGCAACAGTGCACCCAGCTCCGACCCGGTCTCGGTCCACGTAAGATGATGAATGTACCGTATCATCTTACTCACGCTGTGTCCGTGCAACGGAGTATTGTAAAAGTAGGTTGCCACACGCTTTTGTAAACTTTTTGCCTTTCCTACATATAGCAATCGATTCCGTTTACTGAAAAAACGATATACACCAGGTTCATCCGGCAGGTTAACCAGATATTCATGGAGTTTAAGTTTCGTCGAGGATGCTGTTTTACCGGGTACTCGCTGAGCGTACTGCAACGAGAGGAGGTCTGCCAGTGTTTGTGCGCCATGTTCTTCGCGGGCCTGCCTGATCATAGCAAGAAGAACCTGAGCCGTTGCCATTGCATCACCCAGCGCCCTGTGTCTGTTTTCGATTGTTACAGAATACCGTGCTGTAACCGCATCCAGGTTGTGGCGTCCCTGGGTCCCGTTCAGTCTGCGTGACAGTTTACACGTACACAACCGCTGTACATCGGGCAGATGCATACTGTTTCGTGCAAAGCTTTTCCTGATAAGCCCCCAGTCAAATTCAACGTTGTGGGCAACAAACACAGCCGACGGATTCCACAGTTCATCTTCGAGCGCAGGTAGTGCTTCGTACTCCTCCGGTGCATCAGCAACCATCTGTGTTGTAATGCCGGTGAGCTTTTCGATAAATGGTGACAGAACCTGGTGTGGATTTACCAGTGACGAGAACGAGGCTGTGCAGCGTCCGCCAGTTACAACCACCATTGCAACCTCCGTCAGCCGGTGTTCGCCGCTCATGCCACCTGTTGACTCTACATCAACAACCACAAAGCGGACTTCATCCAGGGGTAACTCGAGTTCGGACATCGAATTCAAACTTACTTGTTTACTACGTCACCACGAACAGGAACACTATGAACACCAGTTCTTTAAACTCAGCAACCAGCCCGAACCCGCATGCTGCGCGGGGTTAGCTCGAAACCCTAGCCCCTTTCACCCACTTCTGACTAACTTTGTCACTGATTGGTCTGTATTAACCATTGGTAAAAAGTATGCGCGCCGCAGTACTTCGCGAAGACTCATTTACAATTGAAGATATTCCGTCACCCGTTTGTGATGGTGGTGCAACCCGCCTGAAGGTTCTGGGCTGCGGACTCAACCACCGCGACCTGTTTATTAAGATGGGGCAGTACGCCAAAATCACGTATCCAGCCGTGCTGGGAAGTGATGTGTGCGGCATTACCGATTACGGTGAGCGGGTGATGGTTGATCCCTCGTTACACTGGGGACCAGATCCGCGGGCGCAGGGACGGGACTACCAGATTCTGGGTATGCCCACACAGGGTGGTATGGCAGAAGAAGTTTGTGTTCCCACTGAAAACCTGTACCCAGTCCCTGAACATTTAAGCGACGAAGAAGCATCGTGCTATTCAATCAGCGGTGTTACTGCCTACCGGGCACTCTTTGTGCGCGGCGATCTACAGCAGGGGCAAACCGTACTGATTACCGGCATCGGTGGTGGTGTTGCCACTCATGCGCTGGTGTTTGCCGCAACCGCAGGTGCGCGAATCCTTGTCAGCAGTCGGTCAGAAGCCAAAATCAAACGTGCCGCTGAATACGGAGCTGAGCCTGTTGACCTGAAGCGCGACAAGTCGAGCATCGACCTTATCGTGGACGGCATCGGAGGTAGTACACTTAATGATTATCTGGATCTGGTGGTACCCGGCGGACGTATTGTGGTATATGGGGCTACGGTAGGCGCTGCACCGAACATAAACTTGCATAGAATTTTCTGGAAGCAGATTAACCTGCTCGGCACAACAATGGGTACACCGCGGAACTTCTCATCAATGGTGGAGTTCATTACCCGTCACCAGATCCGTCCAATCGTGGACTCAGTGTATTCTCTCGACAACTTTGCCGACGCTTTTACACGGATGCAGAATGCCGACCAGTTTGGCAAGATTGTCATCCGACCGTAACGATCTCAACCTAACCATGTGTTAATCTGTGCAGCTTCAGTCACTTCTTGGTCACTGCACCGAACTTATCCGGATCATTCGGAAAAGTCCGCAACCTGCCGATGCCATTGCCAGGGAGTACCTGCGCAGTCGGAAGTACATCGGTGCTGCCGATCGCAGGTTTATCACCTCCACAACATTCCGTGCACTGCGCATTTTATTGCTCGCCGAGACGTATGCAGCCGAGCACGGCACTGACATTGCCACTGCAGCACACCAGTTAGACTCCGACTCTGACTGGGTGCACCGTCAGCCCGAAGAACTACAGATCTGCACCCAGCCATGGCTGCTGCAGTCAACATTGCAACGCTGGCCCGACGCAGCGGGTGTCTGGCGGGCAATGATGCAGCCTGCCCCCGTCGGTATCCGCGTTAACCTCAGGCGTACAACACGCGAGGCAGTACTCAAAGAGTTTATCAATGAAGGCATCGAGGTGCAGGCGGGGCTACACGCACCTGCAGCTATTATCATCAGCCAGCGTATCAACCTTTTGCAGCACCCGTTATATCTAAACGGATTTATCGAAATTCAGGATGAAGGAAGTCAGTGCATCAGCCTTGCGGCAGGCGCCAGTCCCGGCATGCGTGTATTGGACGCCTGTGCAGGCGCCGGTGGGAAAAGCCTGCACCTTGCCGACATCATGAACAATCAGGGGGCTATCGTTTCGCGCGATATCGAATGGCAGCGTTTAAAGGAAATACCCATACGAGCCCGGCGTGCAGGAATCACCATCATCACCACCGAGCAGATCGCGCCCTCGCGAGGCAGAATTGACACGCCTGCCAAAGCCCCCTTCGACGTCGTTCTGATTGACGCACCCTGCTCAGGCTTAGGAACAGCCCGACGTAACCCCATGGTAAAGTGGCGGCTAACACCTGAGCAGACGCGGAAATACGCACGCAAGCAGTTGCAGTTGCTCACACAGTACGCAGCCGAAGCTCGGTTAGGCGGTACCGTTGTGTACGCCACCTGCAGCATCCTCCCTGAAGAAAACGAGCACGTCGTTGATCGGTTTTTAGGTGAGAACCCCAACTATACCCTGGAGTACCAACAGCAGTACGACCCGTACCATCACGGTACCGACGGACTGTACCTTGCGCGGCTGCACCGCGAGTAAGCCCTGTTATGCAGGTGTTACTCCCCGACCGAATCAATCAAAAGCATCAACTACCGTATCTTTGAAATTCTGGTCCCGTAGTTCAGCTGGATAGAACGCCAGCCTCCGAAGCTGGAAGTCAGCAGTTCGAATCTGCTCGGGACTACTGGTTTTTGTGTAGAATAACGGTGTGTAGAGGTTTGCACCCTACACACCAATAGGTCACTGTTCGATGATTACCGAAGATCATCAGGAAGTTGTATTCTTCGGTTAGGCCGTGAGGTAACGATACTCCTCCGTTGCAAGATAGATTTGATGCCGCATGACCTCGTCCGTCGTGGATACGGACATATGGATGGTGTACCTTGGATATTTACAAAGTGTACCACTCCTGGGATACCATGCTGCACGGAAGAGCTAACCCGTTACCTCCATACACGTTGCGAATATAACCTTTTGTATTTCCCTCTGCTTACTCAAAGTGATCCAACTGATCTCCTGTCATACTATGGGTGAAAAACACTCAGATATTCGTAGCTTCGGCTCGCCTGCTTCACCCACTCCTGCCGCGGGATCACCAATGGTATCAGCCGTCGAGTACCTCGGATTTAGGTGGTCAGACGAAGGCTGAACACAATCATCAGCATGCACACAAACACCGGTTCAGTTACCACCGCAAAACACAGCCTTGACAGCTATGTAATTTTGCACCGCAGACACAAGGTTTTCTGGTGCCTGCAGGCCAACCCGGGGTTCATTACGGCAGGCGGCTTTGTGACCGTTGCGAAGCAATGCCGCAAAGCTGTTGTTGTGCGACAGCTAATTGTAGCCCGTAACCAAACAAAAAGTAATACTGACAGGTAGAAAATATGATACCGGATTACCAAACTTTAATGCTTCCTTTACTTCGACTTATTTCGGACGGACAAGAACATAAATTCCGAGATTTAATTGAAAGATTAGCAGCTGAGTTTGATTTGACAGACGAAGAAAGAAAAGAGCTTTTAGCAAGTGGCACCAAAGCAATCTTTGACAACAGAGTTGGCTGGGCAAAAACATCTTTAAAAAAGGCTGGACTGCTTGACAATCCCAAAAGAGCCGTAATTACAATTACTGAACTGGGAAGACAAATATTAGCAGGAAATCCTGACCGAATTGATGCCAAATATTTGCGACAGTTCCCTTCGTTTTTGGAGTTTCAAAATGCTTCAAGAAACAACAATGAAAAAGATGAAGACGACGCGGTTATTATTGAAACCAACGAGCAAACACCTGAAGAGAATTTAGACAAAGCATTTCAGAATATTAGAAAACTATTAGCTTCTGAATTATTAAATAAGGTTATTGACCTCTCGCCAGCATTTTTTGAAAGACTTGTAGTTGAACTATTAGTAAAAATGGGTTACGGAGGTTCAATTAAAGATGCTGGGAAAGCAATGGGGAAAAGTGGAGATGAAGGTATTGACGGAACAATCAAGGAAGACAAACTTGGACTTGACATTATTTACATTCAAGCCAAACGCTGGAAACCTGGTAATGTTGTTGGACGCCCTGAACTACAAAAATTTGTTGGAGCTCTTGCCGGACAAGGTGCAAAAAAAGGGATTTTTATTACGACATCCAATTTTACAAAAGAGGCAATAGAATACACACCAAGAAACGAAACAAAGATAGTATTAATCGATGGTGAACAGTTAGCTCAACTAATGATTGACTATAATCTTGGTTGTACAACCCACCAAATCTACGAGCTTAAGAAAATTGATAGTGACTACTTTGGAGAGGAATAAACCAACATCAAAGAAAACCGTCTGCCGTAGGACGAGAGCCCTAAGGGATTTTCGTCGAACTGCAAGGTTTGCTGATGGCTCCTTCTGGGAGGGGGCTCCAATGACATTCATTTTTAGAATTGAACCATGACAAGCAACGAACAACGCGCAGAACTGCAACGCCGTATTTGGCAAATCGCCAACGATGTGCGCGGTGCCGTGGATGGATGGGATTTCAAGCAATACGTGCTTGGCACACTGTTCTATCGCTTCATTAGCGAAAACTTTGCGGCCTACATCGAAGGCGGTGACGACAGCGTCAACTACGCAGAGCTGCCCGACAGCGTCATCACCCCGGACATCAAAGACGACGCCATCAAGACCAAGGGTTATTTCATCTACCCCAGCCAGCTATTTGCCACAATCGCGGCCAACGCCAACACCAATAAGAGCCTGAACACCGATCTGGCCAACATCTTTGCCGCCATCGAAGCCTCCGCCAACGGCTACCCTTCCGAGCACGACATCAAAGGCCTGTTTGCCGACTTCGACACCACCAGCAACCGCCTCGGCAATACGGTCAAAGACAAGAACGCCCGCCTTGCCGCCGTGCTCAAAGGCGTGGCAGAACTGGACTTCGGGGATTCCAATGACGGTGATTTTGAAGGAAACCAGATTGACCTGTTCGGCGATGCTTACGAATTCCTGATCTCCAACTACGCCGCCAACGCTGGCAAATCCGGCGGCGAGTTCTTCACCCCGCAGCATGTGTCCAAGCTGATTGCCCAGCTTGCCATGCACAAGCAAACCAGCGTCAACAAGATCTACGACCCCGCCTGCGGCTCCGGCTCACTGTTGCTGCAGGCCAAGAAACACTTCGATGCACACATCATCGAAGACGGCTTCTTCGGGCAAGAAATCAACCACACCACCTACAACCTGGCGCGGATGAACATGTTCTTGCACAACGTCAACTACGACAAGTTCAACATCCAGCTTGGCAATACCCTGATCGAGCCGCATTTTGGCGACGACAAGCCCTTTGATGCTATCGTCTCCAACCCGCCCTACTCGGTGAAGTGGATTGGCAGCGACGACCCGACGCTGATCAACGACGAGCGCTTCGCCCCGGCCGGTGTGCTCGCCCCAAAATCCAAGGCCGATTTCGCTTTTGTGCTGCATGCGCTCAGTTATCTCTCCAGCAAAGGCCGCGCCGCCATCGTCTGCTTCCCCGGCATTTTTTACCGGGGCGGTGCCGAGCAGAAAATCCGCCAGTATCTGGTGGATAACAACTACGTCGAAACCGTGATTTCGCTGGCGCCCAACCTATTTTACGGCACCACCATCGCCGTGAACATTCTGGTGCTGGCGAAAAACAAGCAAGACACCCGCACCCAGTTCATCGACGCCAGTGGGCTGTTCAAGAAAGAAACCAATAACAATGCGCTGCTGGATGCGCACATCCAAGAAATCATGGCCGTGTTCGACAGCAAGGAAAACGTCGATCACTTTGCCCAGTCCGTGCCCGTCGAGCAGATTGCCGCCAATGACTACAACCTGTCCGTCAGCAGCTACGTCGAAGCCAAAGACACCCGCGAAGTGGTGGACATTGCCCAGCTCAACGCCGAGCTGAAAACCACCGTCGCCCGCATCGACCAGCTGCGCAAGGATATTGACGCCATCGTCGCGGAGATTGAAGGGGAAGAGGCATGACGGGGGAGCTGACGCCGAATGAATCGCAATGCTTCACCGACATGAGATGCGTCATTGCGAGCTTGACCCGCAATCCAAGGGCGATGCAACCATGAATAAGCAAGCCTTTGTTTACTTCATGACCAACGCATCAAACAGCGTGCTCTACATAGGTGTCACCAACAACCTGATCCGTCGCGTCGCCGAACACAAAAGCATGGCCACTGCGGGCTTCACTGCAAAGTACCGCTGCACCAAACTCGTGTACTTTGAAGCCACCGACTACATGCTTGGTGCCATCGCTCGCGAAAAGCAGCTGAAGAACTGGAAGCGCGCATGGAAGGATGAACTCATCAGCAAGACGAACCCGGACTGGCGGGATCTCAGCGCTGAAATCGGCGTCACCGATGCACTGGTGCAGGAGATTGCGGGTCAAGCCCGCAATGACGCATCAGGCGTGCACGGCGCACCCAACGCACCGCGTGACATCAATGCGTCACACAGCGCCAGCGCATCACACGACACCATCACGTCACGCAGCACCAACTACTCACACAACACCAACGACTCACACAACACCAACGACTCACACAACACCAACGACGCACACAACACCAACGACGCACACAACACCAACGACGCACACAACACCAACGACGCACACAACACCAACGACGCACACAACACCAACGACGCACACAACACCAACGCGCAATACCGGCGAACGCCGGTATCTCAAGCCGCACCAGAACAACAGATTGCGGGTCAAGCCCGCAATGACGCGCCTCTGCGTCATTCTGGCGAACGCCAGAATCTCACGATAAAAAATAACAAAGAGGGCCAAAAATGAACGCCGTGAATTTTTTGGAAAAGCTGCTGGATGGGGTGGCGGTGGAGTGGCTCCCGTTGGGGGGGGCTTGGTGAGCTCGTTCGTGGTAATGGACTACAAAAGAAAGACTTTACCGAATCTGGGATTCCAGCCATTCACTATGGCCAAATTTATACTTATTACGGCTTATCTACGAAAGAAACAAAATCCTTTGTTTCACCTGATTTGGCCAAACAACTAAAAAAGGTTGACAAGGGTGATGTTGTAATTACCAATACAAGTGAAAACCTTGAGGATGTGGGTAAGTCGCTGGTTTACCATGGCGATCGCCAAGCCGTTACGGATGGACATGCGACCATCTTGAAGCCCGGTGACTGGAGTGGTCCTACAAAAATGGACACATTAGTGTAGGTGTTTTTGATTACGAAAGTAGTTGTTTTCAAAGTCAACGGGGGTTGTATATCCAAGTGTTGAATGCAGTCGTCTGCGATTATAGATGTTCTCGATGTAGTGTGCTGCCTGACGCTTTAGGTGCTCGAGATCAACGAAGTTGATGTCGTTGAATTCTTCGGTCTTGAGCGTGGCAAAAAAGGATTCTACTGGTGCGTTGTCCCAGCAGTTTCCCTTGCGGCTCATGCTCTGCGTTGCTTTGCAGTAGTCAGTCAGAAACTGGCGGTAGCCAGCGGCAGCATACTGCGAACCGCGCTCACTATGAATGAGCATGCCGGTGGCATAAGCACGGTTCTTCCACGCCTTCCAGAGTGCCGTGATGGTGAGCTGTTGCGTGATCGTCTCTGACAGATGCCAGCCAATGATGCGACGCGAGAACAAATCCATCACCACCGCCAAGTACACATAGCCACCGTTGGTCGGCACATAGGTGATGCTTTGTAGTGCACCACCACAATGACTAAAGATGTAATTACGGATGTGATTTCAATTGTAACGGGTGTGTGCAACAATAAATAGTGTAACAGGGTGATAAGATTCACGCTCAAGAGACTTCTGTAAGATAGTCCGGCTGCCACAAAGAGGGCGTACGGAGGAGAAGCAATCATCGTGCTACCTTCCATTAGATTGTTGACAGAGGCCTAGTTGCAATCGGGTCACATTGATCAATACCATAATACTATTGACCATATTGCTATAATACTGATATTTCGTATTGCCATATATGGCACACAGCGTAATTGTAATGGCAACTATTCTGTGCGACGAACACCATTTGCTACACCATGCTTCTCCAGGGATAATTTACGTGTTTCACGCCCATGAACAGATTCGGCATACTCGAGAGTTTATCTCGCCTTCCATTAGATCTCTTATGTACCAGAACAGTTTTACCGACCCTCCGCCTGCACCGTGCTTACGGGATTCTTATAACTCAAGTACGTTAGCAGTGGTAGGTTGAAGGCCACAAAGAAATCAACGAAGATCATTAGGAAGTTGTATTCTTCGGTGTTGCCGGTTTTAACTAAATCAACAACATGACCAATGGCGGCGCCCAGCATGAAGAGCGCCCAGCCTATTGCGGTGGCAGCACGAAAGCCACCCTTAAACCGGATACACAAAAAGCCGAGGAGTCCCCATACGCCGTCGTGAATACCTACTTCTATCTGGAACGGACTCCCGGTCTGCCAACCAATCCGCTCAGCTGTAATATCCGAAAACAACAGGTGTGGTATAAAGCCGAACAGCAGGCCAATCAGGCCTACCTGGAACACCAGCGAATACACGTAATGTAAATCTATAAGGCGTGCACGATTTCTGGGCACCTTCGAAAGATAGTAGTGCAGGTACACCCCAATATAGCACAAAGCAATAACAATAATGTTTGCCATAACTTCTCCGATTATACGATTAATGAAAAACTGAGGTTAGCATTATACAGTCACTTTCTGGTTAAGCAATTCTGATACAACTTACATATTTTCATGAAATTATTGGGCATTACACTTCAACTGAAGTGCAGGTATCGGACTCTTGAGCTCCCTTGTCGTATCGCCTATCTCTATTGCCTTTTGATCTTGGCTTGACTAAATTCAACTGTGCTGCTACAAACAGCCGACTGTATTATCCTTCGTAGTGAATCGTTGTCTATGCTCTGAAAGTCACAGGCGTAGATGAAGCAACACAAATCAAACTACCAACGCCTTGATCAACGTCAACGCGGTAGGCCACATCCCGGTAAACCTCCCGGATGGAACGGTGAGTGCTACCTTCTACAATTTTGTAGGGATGGCGGCTCCCCGGCAAGTACAAGTGTAAAAGGGCTATGTACGTATTTCCGGCAAATCATCTGGCCCGGACTAAACGCTGTTTAATGGACAGGGTATTACGGTAATGCGGACACAATTGCCTTAGCCCTGCGACAGTATCGCACAGCCTTTATTCATCATTCTAAACAAACTCTCGCCTGTCTGCATGCATACACTCAACGCTGCATGAACGTCTGGTTTGTTCCTCGCAAGACTCGCAAACCGGATGCTGACGGTGACAGTCGATGTTTGCGCAGTTTACTAACCGTTCTGCGGGCTTACCGCAGTGGTAACAGGATGACACTATCCTTCGGTCATCGGTATGGTTGATGTCAACTAATATCCGTTCATCAAATACGTAGCATTTACCATCCCATAATGCTCCCTTCACGGTGGGATCCTTACCGTAACTTACTATGCCGCCATCAAGCTGATAAACATTGGTAAAGTTCTCTTCCAGCATATATGCCGTAAGTTTTTCGCAGCGTATGCCACCGGTGCAGTACGTGATAATGTGTTTGTCCTTAAGGTCACCCAGGTTCTCTTTTATCCACTGCGGGAACTGGCGGAACGAATCAATGGGCGGACGTATTGCATTGCGGAAGTGCCCGATATCATACTCATAATCGGTCCTTCCGTCGAGCACAACCACATCGTCGTGCTGAAGCATCTCGTGAAATTCAACCGGACTTAGCCGTTTTCCGGTTTTTACCGACGGGTTTGTTTGGTGATCGGCATTAAATGTAACGAGCTCGCGCTTAACCCGTACAAAGAGCTTCTTAAAGGCATGCTTTTCTACAGTATCAATTTTGAACCAGAGGTCTGCAAATCTTTCGTCGGCATGAACAGCATCCATGTATGCTGCACACTGCTCCACCGTCCCTGACACCGTGCCGTTAAGACCCTCATGTGCTACGAGTATCCGACCCAGAAGACCCAAGTCCCTGCATAGCTCATGGTGCTCCCTGGCAAACAGTTCCGGGTCTTCGATGGGAACAAACTTGTAGTAAAGCAGAACCTGATACACGTTGGTATTGATGGTTTGTGAATGAAACGCAGACCTCGGTACTACTGTGTGTAATACCGGTGAACAAAAATACGGACGCAGTATTTGTGCCTGACCGTACAGACGTAGCCAACTGTCCGCATCATCACGCGGTAATGGCTACAAAGGCAAGGCATACCGAACATCTCTCTGTAGCAGCGGCTATGGACGCTGCTTGGTCCATTGTCGATTGCCAGGTCAAGAGCAGTTATCTGGCCAACTCGGGCTGCCCACACCACAACCGGTGTAAAACAATCTTTTTTAGGAGGAACACAGTTAAGTGCGTCCTGGAACATACGTTGGCGTGATTCTTCCAGCGCCCGAGGGTAAATCGTGAACCTCAACATTGTTTAATTGTTTACCCTGAATTTGCATGATGCGTGTACCTGCCGGCCCAGTTGTATTGGCACAACCCATAAGGAAGGCCGCTGAAAGCACACCTATAATGCCTCAGGTACAGTGGGAGAAAAAAGACGATCTGGACGCTCAAGAGCCCGTTGTAAAGAGGTCCGGCTGTTTACACCGCGAGGTGGAGGGGGGCGTACGGATCTGCGCCGTAATGTCATATTTGGGTAGAATTTATTCGGCAGAAATTGTGCAAACCGATATCTTCGCAGCTAACCATTCTGGAGTATTCGATACTTTGGAATAAACCAAAGCCCCTTTCAATCACTTTTATTGTTTCAATGAAAATCAAAGTTCAAAACCCGGTCGTTGAATTAGACGGCGACGAGATGACCCGGATTATCTGGTCGTTTATTAAAAACAAGCTTATTCTGCCATATCTGGATGTTGACATTAAGTACTTCGATCTGAGTATCGAGCACCGAGATGCAACCAATGACCAGGTTACGGTTGACGCAGCCAACGCAATCAAGCAGTACAACGTTGGTATCAAGTGCGCAACCATTACGCCTGACGAAGCACGAGTAAAAGAGTTTAACCTTAAACACATGTGGAAGAGTCCAAACGGGACAATTCGTAACATTCTTGACGGAACGGTCTTCCGTGAGCCAATTGTTTGCAGCAACGTCCCGCGCTTAGTTCCAAACTGGACAGCGCCGATCTGCATCGGACGTCACGCCTACGGTGACCAGTATCGTGCTACTGACTTCCGTACCAAGGGTCCGGGCAGGCTTACGATTTCGTTCACCCCCGATGACGGAAGTGAACCAATTTCACACGAGGTGTTCCACTTCCAAGCCGATGGTGTTGCACTTGCAATGTACAACACCGACGAGAGCATACGCGGCTTTGCGCGTGCCTGTATGAATCAGGCTCTCATGAAAAAGTGGCCACTCTACCTGAGCACCAAGAACACGATTCTTAAAAAATATGACGGTCGGTTTAAAGATATTTTCCAGGAGGTGTTCGACACCGAATTTGCTGCTCAGTTTAAGGATGCCGGAATTACTTACGAGCACAGGCTGATCGATGATATGGTGGCTGCTGCCCTTAAGTGGAACGGCAATTTTGTCTGGGCATGCAAGAATTACGACGGAGATGTTCAGAGCGATACCGTGGCGCAGGGGTTCGGATCACTTGGTTTAATGACATCAACACTTGTTACTCCCGACGGTGGCACCATGGAAGCCGAGGCCGCGCACGGTACTGTTACGCGCCATTACCGCGAGCACCAAAAAGGTAATCCAACATCGACCAATCCCATTGCTTCCATCTTTGCGTGGACGCGTGGCCTGGAGTTCCGGGGCAAGCTTGACGGCAACCAGGAGCTGATTACCTTCTGCCATACACTCGAGAAAGTCTGCGTTGATGTTGTAGAAAGCGGACGTATGACCAAGGACCTTGCAGTATGCATCCACGGCAACAAGGTTGAGCACGGCACACACTACCTTTATACCGATGAGTTCTTAGACGCACTCAACACTGAACTGCAGGCACGATTACGCGGATAAAACGTGTCAGCCAATACCACACCATTTGCAGACCTTAACTTAGTTGAACACCCCGAAGGCGGTCGGTTTGCCGAATACTACAGGTCGGCCGCCACGGTTACAACTGCCCGTGGCGAACGCCCAGCCGGCACCGCAATCTACTACTCACTTAACCCGTCCGAAATCTCCGCCTTTCACCGTCTGGCACATGACGAACTTTGGTGCTGGCATGCCGGAGGAGTTATCCGTCTGCATATCATTGCGCCGGACGGCAGTTACCGGACTGTGGACCTTGGAGAGGGTAAAGGGGCTGAGCAATACGCAACCACCGTCCATGCAGGATGCTGGTTTGGGGCCGAGTGTTTTCAGGCTCCCACCCTTGTAAGCGCCATTGTTGTCCCCGGCTTTGACTTTTTGGACTTCGAACTGGCCAGCAGATCAACCCTGCTTAAGGAATTCCCGCACCTGTCCACAATCGTGGAGCGGCTAACAGCTCAGGAATACCACTCACCTACCCATAGAAACAACACAGAAGATTCGTAATTTGCCGTATGGTAAAAACAAAACCAAAACCCACGAAAAATGTACTGTGGCACAACCCGTTTACACAGAAGCAGCTATACATCATCGCTCTTGGAATAGGGGTCATCATTCTTGGCTTCCTTCTGCTTGCCAGCGGTGTTGGAGGCAACTGGGACAATCCGCTAGCTGTGGATATTGCGCCGGTCGTACTGGTGCTTGGCTACTGTGTAGTGATACCGTTTGCCATTATGAAGTACGGTAAAAAAGCTGACGATTCAGAATGATGCCCAACGTTCGGCCCGAAGCTGAGCCGGAAATCCTCCGAAAAACTGAGAGCCGCATCCGAAGTGTACGGCTGATGCGCGCTGCCGGCAGCCTGGTGGCGAACCTTCGACTGCTTGTTGCAATGCTGCGCGACGGCTCTTTTCACCTTTCATGGCAGACGAAGGCGCTTATCTTGTCTGCCATGGCCTACTTTTTAATGCCGCTCGACTCGGTGCCCGACGTATTACCAATTGTTGGCTTCATCGACGATACCGTTGTTGTTGGTGCGGTTATCAGGCGGCTGAACGGCGAGATAGAGCGCTATAAAGATCATATTTCATGGAACTCATAAACGGCTCATACCACATAGGTGGCGTACCGGTAAACGATATTGCCGCACTGGCTGGGCTGCCGGTTTACGTTTACGATGCCTCGATCATCGAACAACAGGTTCAAAGACTGAACACTGCTTTTTCGGGCTTCCCTCACCGGATTTTGTACGCGGCTAAGGCATTAACCAATATTAATATCCTGGCGTTTATCCGAAAGCAAGGCGTGGGTCTGGATACAGTGTCGCTTCAGGAAGTTCAGCTTGGTCTTGAAGCAGGCTTCCAACCATCGGAAATCCTGTTCACACCTAACATGGTGCAGTACGAAGAACTTCGGGAAGCAATTTCGCTGGGCGTACAAATTAACATTGATGCAATCTCGGTACTCGACAGATTTGGTCATGACTACGGCGGCACCGTTCCGGTGGCCATCAGAATTAACCCCCACATTATGGCCGGTGGTAACGAACGCATCAGTACCGGACACATCGACAGCAAGTTTGGTATCTCAATTCACCAGATGAGGCATGTTCAGCGTGTTGTTGCTACCAACGGCATCCATGTGAATGGTTTACACATGCACACAGGAAGCGATATCCTGGATGCCGAGGTGTTTCTGCAGGGGGCTGAGCTTTTGCTTGATATTGCCGCTGATTATCCTCAGATTTCATTCCTTGACTTTGGCAGCGGGTTTAAAGTACCGTATAAACCAGACGATATCGGTACTGATATCAACGAACTTGGTAAGCGTCTTGGTGACCGCATTAACGCTTTCAACGCCTCACGCACCACCCCGGTTGAAGTATGGTTCGAGCCTGGGAAGTTCCTTGTGAGTGAGGCCGGAACCTTGCTCGTACGCGTCAACGTTGTGAAACAAACCACGGCAACCGTGTTTGCCGGGGTTGACAGCGGACTAAATCATCTGATTCGGCCAATGCTGTATGGTTCGCATCACGAAATCATTAACGTATCGAATCCTACAGGTACGCCGCGCATTTACACGGTGGTAGGTTATATCTGCGAAACCGACACATTTGGCTGGGACCGTAAACTTAATGAAGTCCGTGAATCTGACATCCTTGCGTTTAAGAATGCCGGCGCATACGGTTACAGCATGAGTTCGAATTACAATGCCAGGCTGCGTCCGGCAGAAATCCTTGTGCACAACAAACAGGCACACATAATTCGGCGCCGCGAAACACTTGACGACTTACTCGCAACCCAAATTAGAATACAACTGTAATACTTCCGCCTATGGTAAAAATATTTAGCGGAGCCGCTGTATTAAACGGCCAGTTCATCTGATTCCGTTTGAGTGCTTTAAACCCCATTGCGATACCATTTCGGATTATGAAATGAATAATGGGCTTTGCCATTGGCGAGCTTCTGCCTACTGCGTCAACAAAGTACGAGCCAATACCGTCAGCAACCCCGCTGATAATCGAACTCATCGTCCAATACCAAAACAAATGGCGCTCATAGACCTGTGTCCACTCAACGTTACCTGACAGGGTTACTCCGGGCATCACCCTAATACCAATTCCAGCACCTGAAGACTCACCAAAACGTACACCGTCGAATCTGGTTAGTCGTTCATTTCGAATTGAATCTGAGCCCAGTGTAGGGAAATCCATAACGAACCAACTTATCGGTTCCTTGGTGTTTATGAACTCAATACTCTGGTTTCCGCTCTCCGAGAGTTTGTACCCAATGCTTTCCGATCCAACAAAACCAAAGTTCCAGATCCCTGACGTGTATTGCGATACCGCCGTATCGCCATCCATTATCCAGTTCACATAGATCCCATTCCTGTTAGAATGCGTAAGCATGTTGCTCGTCTCGGACTCGGGTGTATCGAAGCCAAATCTGAGCCCCGTGGCAACTGAACTGCCAAAATCCGAGAATCCGTCAAATCCAAACGTTGACTGTCCACCAAACGCTTCAAAAAAGGGGCTTCCCTGGACACTAAATTTTACATTAAATGATGTATCGGCAGAAGGCCGTGCAATCATTGCTGTATTCAGTGTTCCAACAGCAATGGCGAGTATTACTGCACAGTGCAGGAATTTCATACTAATCCTCTGAAGAATTGTTGTCATCGGTTCGTTTTTTTCGACTTCTCATTTTCCGTTCCATAGGCTTATTAGGATCCAGGTTCTCACGATACAGAAACATGTCGCTGGTATAAACCTTGCTCCGGCTTACTTCGCTGTGGTTCTTTCGTTCGGCAAGCCCCAGCCTTGGTTTTCCCTTGCCCTTTGAAAATGTCCGTTTGTTATTATTACGATTTCTGGCCCCACCCTGTGAACCGTTACCGGAACCATAGGGTTGGGCATTGCCGTTATTCGTAAACTTACGTGTTTTCTTCCATTTGCCGGGAGTACGTGAACGATTATCGTCGGAAAAATCGTTAGGGTTACTCTTGGTACGAAACTGTCTGTCTTCTCTTGGCGGAGTGGCCGGATCTCTGCGTGAACTTCCGTGTGCTGATCTGCGTTGGCTACCCGGTCGGTTCGGGTCTGTGTTTCTGTGCGCCCCATGCGTCCGACGATCCCTGTAGTTTGTTTTACGCTGCCCATCCTGCTGCCGGTTGCCGTCATTATCGTCATGCTGACGCCTATCGTCATGACGGAATCCAAACCTGTGTGGCTGAGTTTCATCGCGGTGCTGGGCATCGTTGTTCCGGAAACGTCTGTCATCCCGCTGTGGGCCGCCTGCAAAGCGGTGCTGCGAGCCCTCACGGCGTTTGGGACCTCCGGCCCGGGGATTCCCGTCGCGACGTTCCTTTCGGCCATGCTGGCCTGAAACTGCATTGGGACGTGCCTTCTTTTTTCTGCCACTGACTGGTGTAAAGCCAAGAGCCGATTCATTCGAGAGCGGCTGTTGCTCATCGTCAGATTCATTATGATCGTGTCCCTTGCGGCCACCATCATGTTTACCGTTGTTAACCATTTGAATTACAAAAGTTCCTAATTAGTTCTTGTATTAGTAAGGGGGCTGACATCCTGCGTTCGAGATGAGAGCCGATAACAAAGAAAGAAGAATAGTAAATTTTTATTGTTCTTTCCAGATGATTGTACACCCAATTGCCTTCGTTATCGCCTGCCGCGGGGTAGTACCGTGTGTTAGATCGGCAATTGCATTCTCCACGAATTTTTGTTCAACAGCCTCGGCATCGCGTGGATTATCGTCAACCGCTCCGATATATTCCACTACAAATCCGGTTTTGGTGTTGTGCAGTAGAAAAACGTGTGGGGTACGGCGCGCTCCGTAAGCATGAGCAATTGCCTGTGTGGAATCATAAACATACGGAAACGGATATTCTTTTTCCGTAGCGCGCTCCTTCATCTTTTCGAAGCTGTCTTCCGGCTCTTCAGTGGCATCGCTTGAGCTAATACCAAGAACAGGCCAGCCCTCGGGGGCATATTTTTTATGCAGTGCAATAATACGATCTTCGTATGCTGTGGAGAAGGGGCAATGATTTGCCATGAACACAATAATCACACCCTTTGCGTTCCGAAACGATGCTAGTGATACCGTCTTACCATCCACGTTCCGGGCTGAAAAGTCAGGCGCTTTATCGCCAATGGTTACGCCTGGTGGCAGTGTGTCGGCGGCAATCACTCGACCAATAACCAGGAGCATTGTAAGCGTGGTTAATGCAAGTCGGATCATAGCTCTCCCCATCCATTTGCTGAAATTGTATCCCGAAGATCGGAACTCGTAAACGTAGTCTCGTAAATTTTCCGAGTGCCAGTACCGCTGCGTACAAACAGTGTGGCGGGTATGGCACCGCTCCATTCAGGTGATACCCAGTTTATCCATTCCTGTGGTTTGGATTCGTTCAGCAGCACCACTTCGGCAACAAGGTTGCGTTTGCCGATAAAAGCCTCAGTTTTTGCCCGATCTTTAATATCATCTACACTTACGAGAAGTACCTTAATCGGCTTGTTGGAAACCATGCGATGGAAATCGTCGAATTCGGGCAGCTCTGCAATGCAGGGCTTACACCAGGTTGACCAGAAGTTTACAACAAAGAGTGTATCGGGTGCGGCGGTTATCCGGGCTTCAAGGTCGTTCAGTTTAACCGAGGGTAGCTGAATCTGCAGTAAGGCAAGTGATAGAAATAGCGTAATCATGGTTTGAGGGGAAGAGGTGTGCCTATTGGTTCAATAAGGTCCGGATTCGACGTGTTTACTTTAACTGTAGAAATTGTTCTTGATACCGGTACTGCTTCCAGCTGGCCATCGGCCAAGGGTACCATCAGGTTATGGATTTCCTGTTTCGTGTTGGCCGTAAGCCAGGCCTCCCTGTCATTTGCTGGAATTACTAACGGCATGCGTTGTTTTGAGTTATGAACGTAGCTCAGAAGTGAATTTGCCTGTGTGGTCAGCAGTGAAAACGTCGTGTGAAGCTCGCCGGTTTCACGGTTTGTCCACTCCTCCCAAATACATCCCATGGTAAACATCGGGTCTGCAATGCTTCGGATATAGTATGGCTGCTTATACTGCGATTCGTGGCGCCATTCAACAAAACCATTTACTGGCACTAATCCCCGGCGTCTGGCTATAGCAGCTCTGAATGACGGTTTCTCAAAAACGGTTTCCGAGCGTGCATTTAACGTTTTACCGGCAATAGCCCTGGCATCTTCCCTGGTCTTCGTCCACGATGGAATCAAACCCCACTGCAACAAATCTAAACAACCCGGGTTTGAGTTTAGTACAACGGGTAACAATGGATGAGCAAACCCGCTGACATTGTAAAACGTTGTAAGCCCATCTACATTGTTGAAGACCGCTCCAATTGCTGTTTCAATTTCGTGGGTCTTGCTAAAGACCGAGACAGTAAAACACATCTGTTATAGCATGCTTCTTTCGTGACTCCTCACCATTTCAATTCTAACAATCATTATAATGCAACCGGTAAGAGCCAATATCCGGTGCTACCTTACCTGACCGGACTGCGCCATCAGCCGTTGGGAACCGTTGCCAATCATTCCTAAAGGCAGGGTTCCTGGGATCTCATGACCGGGTAGTGGAGCAGCAGTTCAGTATTATCAACATTCGTCCCCCTCCGGGCAACGATCAACTACTAAGCAAAACTAACATAAAGCGCCGGTATTAAAACCTGCTCTGAAGCTGGGCCGGCGTACACCAAGAACTATTGTACGTCAACAACCTTAACATCGAATGCACCATCTGTGACCGTCATGGTAACCTTACCGTCGAGCGACACAAAATCTCCGCTAAACGACCCCTTAGCCCAGCCGCCAACATCACCAAACTGTTTTACTTCGATTGTACCTGACGAAGCAAACAGCGTGGTTGCGGGCTGTTCACCATATTGAATTGTAATTGCATTCTGAAGCGTACTGTTAATCTGATACGTACCGGGTTTTGCTTCCTGAACCAGGATCATGCATACAAATGGCTGTTTGAGTATGGTTGTGAGTCCAGCGATATTGATACTTCCAACACCGTCAGCAGGGTTGGCTGCCGCATAGTTCAGGGAATCGGTGATGTAGCCACGCCATTGGGAATTCGTAAATCCGGCACCATTAGCGGTCAGACGGTTCTTACTGCTCGTGTGCTGTTTGTTGTAATCATCATCAGGGTTTGTTGAGGATGAGCAGCCAAGACCAACAAGCATCACGACAATAAAAAGAAAAGGCATGGTGAATTTCATACGGTTCCCACTTTCTGAACAAAAAAGAATCGGTGTTCAATGTTAAATAAACGGCAGTATTACCAAGGTCACCAGCAGAAGGATACCCACGAACATTACAAGTGCATAATTCTGAACTACACCATCCTGAACACGGCGGAGCGCAGATGCACAGCCCCCTACCACCCTGGCAGACCCATTAACAATTCCGTCAATGATTATTACATCAAAGAATTTCCACAGCAGGTCTCTGGACATAGCCACTACCGGACCAATGACTGCAGCCTGATATATCTCGTCTACATACCATTTGTTCCATAGGACCTTGTAAACTCCGCTCAGTTTCCTGCCCAACTCGCGAGCCTTATCAAGGCCATTGGCATACAGTGCCCGAGCCATAAGGATACCGGAGACGGCAAGAACTACCGAGACGCCCATCAGAAGCCAGGCAGTAGTATCACTGGCAGGTGCATGAACGGGCAGCAGGCTCATACCGGGTTCAACAATCGGGTGTAGCCATGATTCGAGCAGGTTTGGGAAATGCAGTAGGTGGCCAATAACGTGCGGAACGCCCAGGAAGCCGCCAAAGGCCGAAAGTACAGCCAGGATAATCAGTGGCACCGTCATCGTTGCAGGTGATTCGTGCGGATGCACATGGTGATGGTCGAAGCGCTCCTCTCCGTGGAACGTTAGCGCCGTCAGCCTCCACATGTAGAATGCCGTGATCAGGGCAGCCACTGCACCCAGGCCCCACAGCCATGGACTTCCATTTACAAAGGCAAACCACAGTATCTCATCTTTCGAAAAGAAGCCGGCAAAGATGGGAATACCTGCGATAGCAAACGTTCCCACAAGCCAGGTGCGATAGGTTGTAGGCATATACTTGGCCAATCCGCCCATCTTTTGGATGTTCTGCTCTTCGTGCATACCGTGAATAACCGAACCCGACCCAAGGAAGAGCAGGGCTTTAAAGAATGCATGGGTCATTACATGAAAGACGCCGGCAACAAAGGCACCCACACCAAGAGCCGTAAACATAAATCCAAGCTGTGATACAGTAGAATATGCCAAGACCTTTTTTATATCGTTCTGAACCAGACCAATGGTACCGGCAATAAATGCCGTTGCAATACCAATACCTGCGACTACTGCCATGGTTGTTGGCGCCATTGCAAACAGTACATTGGCACGAGCAATCAGGAAAATTCCTGACGTTACCATTGTAGCAGCGTGGATAAGAGCCGAAACCGGCGTAGGACCCGCCATGGCGTCCGGCAGCCACACACCCAGCGGAATCTGGGCGCTCTTGCCGGTACAACCAAGGAATAAAAACATGGTGATAAACGTTACAACCGAGCCGCCGGCAACAAGCACCGAAGGCGCCGCCGCCATGACTTCGGTGTAATTCAGCGTTCCGAAGACATTAAAAATCGTGAACATTGCAACCAGAACGCCAAAGTCGCCAATCCGGTTGGCAATAAAGGCTTTCATGGCAGCGTCACCGGTCCACTTAATGTTGGTTCCTTCAAACTCCCTATCGTACCAGAACCCAATCAGCAGGTACGATGCAAGGCCCACCCCTTCCCAGCCCAGGAAGGTGAGCAGGAAGTTGTCGGCCAGAACCAGGTTAAGCATCATAAACACAAACAGGTTCAGATACGCAAAAAAGCGTGCGTACCCTTTGTCACCGTGCATATACCCCATGGAATACACATGGATTAAGAAGCCAACGCCGGTAATAATCAGTGAGAACAATATCGAAAGCGGGTCAATAAGGTATGCAATGTTTACCGAAAACGAACCTGTTGCAATCCAGGTATACAGCGTTGTCACTGATGACCTTTCGGCAACCGGTTTACCCAGCATTTCGATGAACAAGGTGCAGGTGACAATGAATGACAGGAGAATGGCTCCGCTGCCAATAATGCCTATCAGCTTTTCACTTTTTAGTTTTTTACTAAACAACCCGATGATAATAAAACCAACCAACGGGAAAAGAGTAATAAGTGCCGGGCTCATCCAATCTCCGGAGCTATTGATGTAAAGTCTAGTGATTCGATATCCATCTGAACGTTGCGGAACGTTATCCGCATTGTCTCGTCGATTACCATCATTGAATTCCGTTCTACCTTCATCCAGTCAGATCTGCGAGCCGTGAACGGTTCGCTGGCAACAACAATGGCGCTGGGAATTCCAAAGGTGGGTTCCATAACGCAGGTTTCGCCCCGACAGTGATACTCGTGTCCGTGCATGTAGTACAACGATGCCGGCTGAACATTGGGGTTTGTTGTATACCGAACGGCAATCAGGCTGGTACCATTTGTTACTGCCAAATTTAAGTAGCTGTGCTGACGTACCTCTTCTTCCAGGAGCAGTTTGTTAAGATCCTGAAACATCCCCTCCATTGCCTGTATCATCTGTTCACATGTTACCGTACCGTGCGGTTCGGGCAGATGATTTAAAAACAGACCAAAGAGGTGCTCACTATCGGTTGATCCCTGGATGGCATCGTAGGCTTCGTCTGACAGTTTCCTGAGCAGTTTCCTACGGATCTGCTTATAGCCCCCTAACACTCCGTTATGCATGAACATCAGCTGGCCACACCAAAACGGGTGCGAGTTAACCTCTTCGATGGTCAGGCCGGGCGAGGCAGCACGGATGTGGGCAAACATGCAGGGCGAATACACCTTTCTGGCCAGATTGCGCAGATTGTGATCGCCCCAGGCCGGTTTAATGCTTCTGAATACGCACGGCTCACTGTCAAGCTCTGGTGCGTACCAGCCCAGGCCAAAGCCATCACCATTGACCGAGACCGACATTTCGCCGGCATTAATACTTTGGGCGGTTACCAGCGAAAACCTCGGTTTATACAACAGATCGTCTGCGAGTATCGGTGGGCCAATGTATGCGATAAATCTGCACATAACCGTAATTTTTTTTACTGAATCGCCACCGTTTCGGAGCACCAGGTATTGTACACTCCGTCGAGCAGCAGATTAAAGGCATCGGCCGCTTCACGCGCTGAATCCAGTGCGGCCTGCTTTTGTTCGGTTGTTTGACAGAACTTCACCAGTGCCTCCCTGGTTACAGTGCGGTGAATTTCATCGGCATGCTCGTGTACTTCAAAGAAGCCTAAGGCCTGCGGTGTGTTCATGTTATACCAGTTTTTCAGACCGGCAATTTTGGTGGTGCTGATTTCTGGGATTTGTGACTCGTAGGCATAGAGAGCAGCAAGCCCTTCGGCCGGGTTGTTGCGGCGGGCAAGTTCCTTGAGGATACGTACCGATGCACGGGTATGCGACAAGTATTTCCGCTGTTTGATCTGGTCCCGTGTAACGCCCAGAGCTTCGGCAAACCTGATCCATAACTCAGGGTGGTTGTTCGGGCCGTTTTCTTCTTCGTACAAATTCTCAAGCAGCATCTGCCGAATTTCCATGTCGTCGCAGTTAGCATGAGTAGCACTTACGTACGTTGGAAAGGCATGCACCTGGTGATAATACTCCAGGGCATACTCACGGAGCATGTCCAGCGACAGTGCGCCTTCGTTCCACATCTGGTAAAACGGATGCTGAAGCATGTGCCGTTCAGCAATAATACCGTCAAGTTCGTCCAGAAATTCTTGTGTTGTCATAACCAGTTCCGGTGTGTTGTGAGAAGAAGCAAAAGGCAGTAGATTTCAAGACTGCAAAGATAGCGTAATTCTTATTTTTGAATCCCAGTTGGTTTGCACTCCAGTCCGATTATGCCGTATTTCCCTACCGAACATACCGATACCCTGCTTGCCGAGGATACCGAAACGGGGTTACAGTCACACGTGATTTTATATAATGACGACGAGCACACGATTGAAGAAGTTGTTGTTCAAATTGTGCTTGCCACCGGGTATTCATTCCCACATGCAATGAAGCTGACGATGGCGGTGCATACGTCCGGGAAGGAAACCGTGTTTACGGGAACAATTTCTGACTGTTTGCGGGTTGCATCGGTGTTGCAGGAAATTCAGCTGCAAACCGAGATCGTATTCTAACGCCTAGGGTTTTCGGGGTACCCCTGTTGTGTCGGGCGGTTTAACCGATATTGAATCTGCTCCCGGAAGAACCACGCCCTGAACTTTCTTCAGTTGCTGCTGCAGAAGGTCATTCATCGAGCCACCGGGTAGTGTTCCGGGGATGGTAGGCAGCGTGATGCCGGCAGGGCCAGTGATCTGCAGCGCATCCTTGTTTTTATCAATCATCTGCTGCAACACATCCATCTCGCCTGCTTTTGCCCGTTTATACAGGTCCTGGTCCAAATCCCGGAGCAGAACGGAGTCTGCCACCGTGGTGTTGTTACGCTTTGCCAATGCGTATTCTACCGAGGCAAAAACATCGCGGGCATATTCGGACTTTGGATACTTCTCAATGAGCAGGCCGTAGTAATGCAGGGCACTGTCGGTATTCAACACATCGCGTTCATACATCATGCCCAAGGCGTACAGGGCCTTGGGTGCATACTTGTTTTGCGGGAATTTGTCAACAATTGACCTGAGTTGCCTTCCGGCATACACGTAATCCGAGATTCTCCTGAAGCTCTGGGCCGATCTGTACAGCTCAAGTGCATCGTCGGGCTGCACATCGGAAGCATATCCGAGGGCCAGTCCGGCTTCCTTGCCATACGGACTGTTGGGCCATTTCTCGTTAATGATTTCCATCAGGGAATCGGCCAGGTCGGGATCGTCCTTCTGAACCAACCGTACCCGGGAATACAGGTATCGTGCGCGTTCGGGGTCGGCAGCAGCAGTAGAGTCGAATGCCATTGCATAATACGTCAGGGCACTGTCGGTATTGCCCAGTTGTTCATGCACCCGGGCCATTGAAAACATTTCCCGGGCAGTCATAATTTTCACGGAATCACTCAAGCCGGGTCTGTCAACAACCATGGACCTGAAGTTAAACAGTTTGAGGTTTTGATCTTCCCACTGTTTTAACAGCGAATAATATTTTACGGCTACTTCATAGACGGGAGTACGAATTACTTTAGCCTTGGCAAAATACACAAGAGCCTTTTCGTATTCATGTTTATTAAAGTACTCCATCGCCTTCTGAAAGTTCTGAGCCATGAGCTCAGGCCTTCCGATAAACGACGTATCGGCAACTTTCTCCTTAGCAATCAGGGCCGGATTACTCAGGTCAGCGCTGCGTGCCCGCTCCAATGCAAGTTTTTCGGCGGCAATGTAGCTTGTCCAGTCGGCATAATTCCTGTTATCGTCAAGCTCCTTAAACTTTTGCTCTGCTTCGTCTAACCTGCCCAGTTGCACCAAGCAAGCGGCTCTGTACAGACGGGATTCAAACTGTGCCAGCAGATCGGGCGTATAGTTCTCAACCTTGGCAAAGGCTTCTTCGGCAAGATCGTACTTTCCCATCCGGTAGTAAATAGATGCAACCTCAACCTGCCATGCAGCCCGAACCTCGTCGTCTTCACTTTGAGCAATAGCCTGCTTGTAGGGGGCTACAGCCTTGTCAAGATCACCTTCCTCCAAGGCAAGCTCTGCCTGAATGCGATACGCCTGACTCAGGATGTCGTACCTGTCCTTGTACCATGCGATATCAACGGTTCTGGACAACATCTGTTTTCCAAGCGATATTTTCTTCTGCAGCAGATAGTCCTTCGATAACAAGAGGTGGGCGTCCGGACTGTAATCGCCATCGGCAAACGATTCAATGAGTTCGATGCATTTCTGCTGACTTGGGATCCAGTCCTGACGGAAGAAGTAGGTTTCCGCCATCGAGAATAAGGTGCCTTCGATATACTCTGACTTCGGGTGGTTTGCCAGAATTTTCGATCCTTTTAACAGAACTGAGTCACCCTTGGTTGCCACCGGCTGATATTTGGCTCGTTCAATAGTAAATGCTAACAAAAACTGATATTGCGGCTGATATATCTTGTTCTCTCGTGCTATCAGTTTTGCACTGTCTAATCCAGGAACAAGTACACGCGGTTTTGTTCGCTTATTCTCATCCTGATACTCAAACTCATCCTTCATTTCACCCATGATTCTCTGGATGTTGTAGTAGGTGTTAAAGTATGTGATCCTGTTGTCGTACCACGAGCATGAGCTTGTTATTAAAACAAGGACGGTAAGGGGCACTATTAAACGTGACAGTTTCATGGTTGTCTGCGCAGCCAGACGGATCGCAGGTGGTTCTGTTGGACGGTACTTTCAGGCAAAATAGTGAGTTCAACGATTTCTTCCGGTACGGGTTTCAATGTTGTGGCGTAAAGCCGTCCATCACACGTGGCATGGACGGCAATGCTCCCCTCTGCAGAGGCTAACAACGAGGTGGCGTGAGCAGTATCCCGTACCCGCATGCCGTTCACTGAGAGAATCTCGTCATCAATACCTATTCCCGCATCAAATGCCGGTGAAAAATCTTCCACGGCACGCACGGTAACGCCCCCCTGCTTGTCAACAAGCGAGAGGCCGGTAAAGGCGGGTGACGGGAGGCGTACAAAGGGAATACCGTCATTCAATTCTTCAGTTGGTATTGTTTTTACTCTTCGCGTTACCGATATGCCAAACGGTGCTACGATCTCTTCTACGGGCAACTCTGCCGTACCGTCCAGCCATTCATACAATCGGTCACGCAACTGGACACCGGTGGCACGTTCAAACAGGGCAACAACGTCGTCCCCGGTAACTCCTACTGCCGGGTTCTCGGAATACCGTACCCACAAGGCACGCATCCCGTCATCCAGCGTTCGCTTGCCGTCAGTATGCGATATGATGTATAAATCCAGCAGCCAGAATATGATGCCGCCCTTCAGGTAGTACGAGGGGAATCGGTTGGCGCCATCGGCACCTGCCTGGTACAGTTTAACCCACGCAAGGTAGCTGCTGTCGCGTACCGACATCCGGAATCTGCCCTGAACACGGTGCAGCGATGTGAGCTGATCGTTTGCTATTGATTTTAGATATTCATCTTCCTTACAAAAGCCGCACCGGTAGTGGAACAGTTTGTCGTAATACGACGTAACGCCTTCGGCAAGCCATAGCATCGAGGTGTAGTTTTCGGTGGTATAGTTAAACGGGCCCAGCTCAATGGGTCGTATCCGTTTGATATTCCAGAGGTGAAAGTATTCATGACACAACAGCGACAGTAATCTGCCCACCTTACTTTTATCAGTCATCATTGATGGGTCTGCTGCATTCACCGATGATCGGGAATGCTCCAATCCGCCGCCGGCATCGGGGTATAGCTGAACGATAAACACATACCTGTCATACGGAACACCGCCAAACATGGCTGCTTCGGTTTCAACAATCACGCGCAGTTGCTGTGTAAGCCAGTCAACGTTAACCGGCTGAGCCGAAGCCACTGCAACTTCATGTTGTGCTCCCAATGCAAGAAACGTCCGTACTTCATGGTTTCCAATTTCAATTGGTGAATCGGCAAGGATGTCGTAGTTCAGCGCTCCCAATACCACCATCTCTTGTGAAGGGGCTTTAACAGGCGATAGCTGGGTGGAACACTGCTGCCAGAGTTTTTGGTCGTGCTTCAGGATTACGTGATGGGGTTCGTCCAAACGACCTTCAACATACATCAGGGTGGCTACCGGCACAATAAAGGCGTGGTTACGGTTGATATGGTTTGTGCGTACAGATCGCTCCAGGCCGTACACAACGTACGATAGTTCTACCTGGGAGCAGTCTCCGGTTTGTATCTCAATTGAGCATTTCGAAATCCAGCGCGAAACAGCTTTAGATTTTTCTCCATCTTCAATGCACCATACTTCCATGTTGCCCTGATGAGCACTAAAGTCACGAACCTTGTACGATCCCGGTGCCCATACCGGTAGCGTGCACACCACAACGGCAGCATTAATGTTGCTAATCCGCATCGTTACCTGCACCAGGTGCTGGGCTGCCATGTCAAACTTCAATTCGTATTCAATATCAGCGGAACTTCCCCATACATCCGCGTCCTTTTGTTCAATCGAATAGCTCATCGTCCACCAAAGTACGTATTATCAAAAAATTCTTTATCAAATTCGGTTGTTGTCGGCTCTACGGTCGGCGTTTTTGTACTTACGCCAACAGTTGATGCGATTTGTGCATAGCTCTGTTCATATTCTGCTATGGCTGTTTCACAGGTTGCTATCTCTTTTTGGAGTTTCAGCCTGTGTTCGGTAATCCATGTTTCGCTGGATAGTTGATCCCTGAGTGCAAATGGTTCTTCACTCAGAAGGCGGCGTAGCTTACGCTCCTCAATGCGCCGGCGTGCGGCAAGGCGTGCCTCTGTATCAACAAGGTCCTGGTACGATTCCTGTGCAGCTTCTAACGCAGCCGGTTCATCAGCCTCCATCAGGGTAAGCAAGGCCCGTAGTCTGCTGGCGTCGCCATGCCTGTAAGCCGTCTGAATATCATGCCACTCCTGGACCGAATCCGTTTCCCCGGTCACGTCAGGATGGTACTTCTTTGCAAGAGTTCGATACATCGAATTGATCTCTGCGTGCCCTGCCACAGTTGGCTGTCCTCCTGCATTCCGGGTGGCATTCATCTGTTCTGCCTTGGCAAGCCGACCGTACATTTTTGAAAACTCGCTGTTCACAAGTTCGTTAATACGAGCAAACATGCCGGCTGTTAAAGACTCTCCCCGGTTTACCTTAACGTACAACAACTCCAGTCTCCGACGTAACTCAGCACAGCGTAACACAAGGTGCTGACGGTAGAGTTCCAGATTACCAAACTCCTTGTGGTACTTCTCCAGCAAACACGGTCGCTCCTGCGTGGTAAGTCTGTGCCATTCACCCAAACACTCACGCAGCGCCCGCCGATGTTCAGCGCACTTGCACCGTAACTCTTCAGTTAGTGGGTGGAGCTGCGGTTTCACTGGATTACGCTTTCCTGATTTTCCTGTACGCTAAGGCGGGCTATAACCATCTCCGTAATCGCACAAAACAGGGCGAGTATGATACATAGTGGCCATAGCTCCGACCCAATACGGGCTGATCGAACTGCCTCATGCATGGAACGTCCGGTTGCCATGAGTACACGATCGGGATGCACGACAAATCTACCCAGCAGTGAAGTAAATTCCTGTTCCGAGAAGTAACGAAGGATGCTTTCAGCAGAAGGGCGTACTACTGTAATACCGCCTATAACCGTTCCGGTTGACGTGGCAATCGTAACAATTCCCGGCTGAGACTGCGCTGGTACTGGTATGTGAACGCCCGACGGCAAACGGACCGGCGCAAGTTCTGCTTTATATCCCTGTGCATCTGTAACAGTGAATGAGGATACCCCCTGATAGCTTCGAGGAATCGGGTACATCACAGATTCGTTAATCCGCGCCTGCTGAACCTGTGTGTTGCTGCTCGAAAGATAGAGTGCTGACCGCACCATGAGTGCTGCAAACAACCCGGTCGATCCGAGGGTACTCTGCTTGCCATCGGCCATGGATGTAAAGAATAATACCTTTCCGGCGCCCACATGGGTCACTGTTAAAAACGGTCCAAGCTCTGATGACGCTATGGTTGTTCCGCCGCGAATGCGCACCTGGCTGTATATGACAGGCGACTCGACCGGTGCCGGCGGCCCGGAGGTATTAAAAACGCCCCACAGCAACGGGTGTCCTTCATCGATGGTTGTTAACCGCGCCGACGAATTATCTGCCATGCCTTCCCATGAAAGGCCACACGACGTACTCCATGCACGCATAGCAGGGTTATCCGATATAAAGGTTACTACTCCGCCGCCGTCCTGCACAAACTGCAGTAAGGGTGGAACATCGTTAACACCAATGTTTGCGCCGGCCAGATACAGAACGTCAAACTGCTCACCGGCATCTCCGAGCATCCGGAAGTCAGTGTACCGCTGAACACTGCCGATTACTGCCTGTGAAGCCTGAAGGCTAAGAGCAAGCACTGCCAGATCTGCAGTAATGCCAGAGCCAATCACTGCAACACGCGCAGGTGGCGGTACCATGACACCCAGGTACTGACTGTTGTCCCGGTTCAGAGCATCATTCTCAACATCAACCGATATACTCGCTACCCCTGTATGACTAACCGGTGCTCCCAGCACTACCGAGCGCGTTTGTCCGGCCGGCACATCAATAACACGTTGGGCAGCCCGTAAACCGCCTACCGACATTGATACGGGGACTTCCTTTGCATCACGCGATGTTCCATTACGGACATACGCTTCCACTTCGATCGGCTTGCCAACCTGTGGTAGTACCGACCTTAGAGTAACCGAATCAACCGACAGGTTCTGATCAATTCCGGCTACGCCCTGGCCAACAGGCAGAATAAAAACGGATGCATCAATTTTAAGCCCCCTAACAGCTTCGGTAGCATCGGCAACATCAAGATTTTTCTGTCCGTCACTGATAAAATAAATTTCTTTATGAGGATGCGAGGCATCGGCAAATAAGGTACCAAGGATCTCCATCAGGGATTCGGTGTCAGGCAGACCGTCAGACACGTGCAGTGCATTTACGCGGGAATGTGCCTGACTGAATACGCGTGAAAAACCTGCACCGGCTGCTTCGGGTGTTGGAATGAGCGAAATCACGCTTATTTCATCACCATCGCGCATCATATCGATAACCTGGTGTGCAAACTTCTGAGCCTGGTGAAACCGCACTCCGTTCTGATCGGCAATGTCCATACTGGCACTATTGTCAACAACAATAACAACACTGGCATGTGTTGTTGACGTTAGTAATGGCAAATTGGATGGTACAGTTGGCCTGGCAAACGCCAGTACTGCAAAGGCAACAACCAGGGTCCGCAGAATCAGGAGGAGCAGCTGCTGAAGTTTGAGTTTCCGTACACGAGTCTGCTGTAACTCAAGAATGAACCGCAGGGTACTAAACTCAACTGTCCGCAAACGCCGAAGATTAAAAAGGTGCAACAGCAGCGGTATCCCCGCTGCTATCATCCCAATCAGTGCCAGTGGATTTAGGAAATTCACTACCGACGGCTCCCCGGCTGGGACTCAAGTCCAACAAGCCGACGCAGTCGGGTTACCTCAGAGCGCGTTAGGTGACGGTATTCGCCGCGCGCCAGCCCCTGCGTACTAAGAAAGGCATAATACTTACGGTCGAGCTTTTTAACGTCGTAACCAAAATGCTCAAACAATCTGCGCACTTCCCGGTTTCTGCCTTCCGTAATTTCGATTTGCACTTTATGTGCATCTTTAGGATTTACAAAAACTTCACATGGCCGGCTTGGACCATCATCTAACTCTACGCCGGCTGCAATCGCTGCTGCGTGCTTTTCCTGCAGTGGCTTATCAAGGGCTACGTTGTAGGCGCGTACGATACCGTATCGGGGGTGCATGAGGCGATTGCTCAGATCACCATCGTTGGTTATCAACAATACACCCGTCGTATTCCTGTCAAGTCTGCCAACTGAGAATAGCCGCGTTCGCAATCTCACAATGTCGAATATCGTAGTCCTGCCTAATTCATCGTTCGAGGTAGAGATTACATCCTTAGGCTTGTTTAATAAAATATAGGTCAGGTGTTTATATCGCGTAATAATCTCACCGTTTACGGCAACTACATCATGAATGCCAATCTTCCTGCCGAGTTCTGTGCACACTACGCCATTCACAGTAACATTACCATTTCGTACTAAGTCGTCAGCAGTTCGCCTGGATGCAACTCCGGCGTCAGCAATTGCTTTATTCAACCGTACTTCATGATCCGGTAACTCTGCTTCGTTCTTTTTCGAAAACGGTCTCTTCTGACTTCGTTCCTGTACAATACGACGGTTTCCATCACTGCGCATGTCCCTCTCCGACCTGTTATCCCGTCTGCCAAACGATCGACTCCCACCCGTGGGACGACTCCCACCCGTGGGACGACTCCCACCCGTGGGACGACTTCCGCCTGTGGGACGACTCCCGCCTGTGGGACGACTCCCGCCGCTGGGACGACTCCCGCCGCTGGGACGACTCCCGCCTGTGGG
>Ga0226835_1000236_pt1 | contig 86640 bp, 75 predicted proteins | sample LAC_MetaG_1_FD_163627 | JGI IMG/M metagenome (GOLD analysis project Ga0226835, IMG submission 163627) | Anaerobic ammonium oxidizing microbial communities from anammox membrane bioreactor (MBR) in UC Berkley, California, United States -... | ecosystem: Engineered > Bioreactor > Anaerobic >... | reverse complement strand
TCTGGATGTGTTTTACAACTGCGTGAGGCGCCACTCCTCACTCGGTTACAAATCACCAGTGGCATTTGAAATCCAACAAGCTATGCTGGCTTAACTCTCTGTCCGAAAAAAGGGGTCAACTCCATTCAGCAGACACGATTGTCACGCATGTTCTGCGGAATGGTGCCCTTGAAACCTACACCTTTCGTATGCCGGTGATATCCCGGACCGTAAACCCCCAGGATGGCTCGGTGCGCGTGACTAGTCGCTTTGGAGAAAACGGAAGCATCGTTTCCGAGGTTCGGGATGGGGATGATTCCCTCATCCAAAGGCGAATCAATAACGTTCAGTCGGACGGTAGTCTTATCACGCGAACTGAATTCCCGGATGGGACATGGAGGCAAGTCCGCACGGTGGGTCAAGCGGACGGTTCGGTTCTCCGGGAGACGACATCAAGCCCGTCCTGAACACTATGTCAACGATTCACTATTCACAATTCACGATTCACAAACCTGGCCTCACGCTAGCATTAATTGCCTGGTGGTTCTGTGCGGCCGTAGCCGCTCAGAATGTGATGAAGGCACAAATCCTCAACACGGGCAACCTTGTCTCCCGGACCTCCCCCTTGCGGGACAAGGTTGAGCGGGGAGAAGGTGACGAAGAGGCTGTTTCTGTCCTTGCCCCAGGGATGGGAACAGCCCCCACCGGGCAACCTATTGTCAAGGTTCCCGACCTTGACAGCCTTGAACTGAGGATATTCAACATAGAGATCGAACAAGCGAAGACAAGAGTGGAAGAAACAAGCTTCTGGAGGCGTGCTATCCCCCAGATTCATTTTTCCGGCAGCTATGGCGTTCGGGATCTCGTCTTTCTGGACATTGCCACCTCAACACAATATGTGATACCTCATGACGCCTATCGACTCACGATCAGTTGGTCGATCATTGAAATCTTCGATCCATCTGAGCATGCGAAGGCAAATCTCGAATTGGAAAGAGCCTTGGCGGAGAAATCCTATCGTTCCGCGCAGCAACTATGGTCCAGGAGTGCACTCGAACTGCAGTTGAGACATATGGATGAACAGATTGTCACACTCCAGGAGGACTCTCTGTTGGTCCGCGAGCTTCTCAACTACAATGAGCTGCTCTTTGGACAGGGAAAAATTGCTTTTGATGTTCTCATCCGATCGCGGCTCCAATTCCATGACGTCCGGAAGGCAATCCAGAAAATCCGTCAACAGAGAAGTGAGCTCGACCATATGATGAGTTCCAATTCAGACCGTTGACGGAGTGAACCAGTACACGATTCCCATCATCCTTCAGGATGATTTTTTCGTCCAGCATTGTCGTTTACGGCAACGTGATGAAACAACGATAAAACTCGATGTATGCCGTGATTCTTGAGGAACGATGATTAATGGAGCAAGCCAAATCATTGGAAATGTCCCCGGAAAGCATCTTGATCCCTTCCTCCTTGTTCATTCGCAGATTCCGGAATCAGTTGGCTATGTCTTGGTTGTCTACCAACGGTCCGGCCAGGAGGATGCCCCGTCATCCTCAAGGTTCTTCGACCTCCTGTTCTTCCGCGGTTCTTCTATTTTCGAGTGTGTCCGTATGAATCGGCACATTCGGTTTAGTCTGGCCCCGGAACGCATCCGGGAAACATTCAGGAATTCCGGCAAGGACGAATCCTGCCGGATCTCTCTTTTTCTCACGACAGAAACCCTAGTGCAGCGCTTTCAATCCACAATCTACTGTGAACCCTGTCTCAAGATTCCTGTCAGAGCAGTCTCTGCCAAGCGAATTTCCACGCTTCTCCAAGATACCGGGTGTCGCCGCGGAATTATTGAATGCAACGATTTTACCCAACAGTCTCCCTTGCTCGAACTGAATGAGGTGACGTCCGCTGATATGACTCAGTATCGGCCGAAGTATAAGAACGGTCACATCCTTTTGTATGATACTGACAGCAATGTTGAGCTAATGAATGAGCGCTACGGTGATTCATTTTCACGGTCGAGCAGATCGGATCTGGGGTTCACGGGGCCCCAATATCCGACCAGCAAGCCCATGGTGCACATAATTGATTCCAACGCCGATCGAGACATTGGAAAACTCGAAGCACCCGCCGGCAGCGAAACGGCGGATGAGTTCACACAGCTTATCAAGTCAATTCTTGACTCCCCCAGCGTGCCTGATGCACGACCAGACCCCAATCCAACTCACGATGAAGATGTACCGCCTGCGACAGACACCGACTCGGAATCGAAACCGGCTAGACGAAACGGAGATTTGAATAGCTCTCGGAAAACCTCCGGCCACAAATCCAAGAGAAAGAAGATTCCGGCCGGTCGCCCACGAAAGCCGCCATCTCAGAGACCCCAGACAAAGAGCCCCGAACCCCCGGTCAAACAAGTCGGTGATATCTCATCGAATCATCAAAACGCTACCGAATCAGCTGGGGATACTCAGCCTGACACCCCTGCAACGGTTTCTGTGCAAGAAGTGGCTGTTGCCGAAGCTTCCGGCTTTGTCAGGTTGTACCAAAGACTCTTTCGCTCGTTTCGTCAGCAAGTCTTTGAATGCTACGGAGACAGAAATGAGTCTGTGATAACGAAGGCAGAAAAGAAGATCAACTTCCTCACCCCTGAATTCGATTTGGGCTCTCTCAACGACGAGACTGCCGTTATCGTGTTGGACCTCGTCGAGGCCATTGTAGACGATGCTCCTTTTTTTAAGCGGTCGAAGCTCCGCACGGCGGCCCTTACACTTGTAGCGGACCTTTACAATAAACAATATGATGTGCTCGAACAACATGGCGTCATCGACAAGGTGGAACAGTTCTATTACAGATTGAAGAGGTAAAAGTGGATGAAATGGTTCCATCACGAAACAGCGGCCAGACACGATCCGAAACTGCAGATGCTTGGATCTAGTCACGGTGCCGAGGGTTTGGGAATCTTTTGGGGACTCCTCGAAGAAATCGGACAGCATTCCGACACGTTCTATCTGAAAATCCTTGGAATCTCCGAAGAAGCAGATGAAACTTTCATGAATCTTCTTACCAACCCTGGGGACGACAACGAATTCTGGGTGAACGTGCAGCTCGACCTGAGAAAGATCCCAAAACTCACGGCAAAGATCCTTGCCAAAAATCTCTTCACTTCTGTCAAAAAACTCAAATCGGTGATTCAGACGTCTGTCGATGTCGGCCTGTTCGCTTCAGATAAATGGCTGAAATTCAATGTCTTACACAGCCCGTCGTTCGAACACCGTGCGGATGACTATACAAGAAGACAGCAGCGGAGATTGGAAAGTGTCCGAACAACCTCCGAACAGAAAACGGACAATCGCCGAAGTCAATCCGAACAAGGTTCGGACGATGTGCGAAGAGAGTCGGAAAAAGTCCCCCCAGAAACAGAAAAAGAAATAGAAGCAGAACAGAAACAGAAGGAAAAGAGAGAAACAGAAAAAGATATGCTTGCTATTAACACGCCTGAAAAAAATCAGCCAAAGGCTGATGATCTGTCCACCGGTCGTTTGGCGGAGTCTCTGACTCAATCGGACTTCTACAACTTATTGAAAGATGAGCCTTACCTCATCGAGCTTTCGGAGGAAGGGTTCCGGGAATATTCCAGAGAATTCAGATCGGTCCTGTCAACCTGGAATGATGGGAGACCAAATAGGTTCGACTGGAGTCCTGTAGAAACAGAATTGCGCAAGCTCTTTTTCGGTGGCGAACACGAGCATAAGGTCACAATGTGCTACCACGCTTTCAAGCTGCTCGGTGAGAAGGTCCATTACCCCGAACTTGTCTTGCGCGCACTGAAAATGATGCTCAGATCAAGCGAGAAAAGTCGGATTATCAACCCATTCGGATGGATTTGGACCTGTCTTCATGGCAATGGCGATGGAACAACACCTTGGGTTCAGCTTTTAACAGCGGAAGAAGAGAATTCAAATCCAGGAAGTCGTTCGCGTTTGCAGTAGTGTAACCAACCCTGCTCATCAGAAAGGCGCAACCGAATGTTTCCAGACACCTTCGCTCGACAAATAGCCCAGGATCTTGTTGATGACCTGTCTGGATATTGTGAACGAATTGAAATCGCAGGATCGCTTCGCCGTCGCAAACGGGTAGTGAACGACATAGACATCGTTGTCATTCCAAAGTTTGTTGAAACCAGTGATGATACGTTGTTCGGCGAGCCTGTTAGAGACAATCTCCTCGACAGGAAGCTTGCTCAGCTTTGCCTTCTTGGGGAGCTTATCATTGAGGCCAATGGTCCAAGAATCAAGCGCTTCGTTCGGATCGTCGACGGTGACACAACGCCAATTGATATCTACATCGCACACGAACAGTCATGGTCGACTACGCTTCTGATACGCACTGGCAGTCGCGTTCACAACATCAAGCTTGCCAAGAAAGCCATGGTCCTCCATATGCGCCTTCTGGGAGATGGAAGCGGTCTTCTGACCGCGGGCGGGACCATAATCCCCGTGCAGAGCGAAGAAGAGATATTCCAGCTTCTGGGATTATCGTACCGGTCCCCGGAGGAAAGGGAGTGAATTTACTTATGGTGAGCGGAGCTTGCCCTGAGACCTGTCGAAGGGTCGGACCATGACGCTCAAAGAGTTGGGATCGTGTGATCACGTAAAACGTGGCGACAAGGTCGTCGAATTCAGGAAAAACGGACACGTCTTTCGTGCGGTCTGCCCAAAGTGTGGCGATTACATGCGATGGGACAACTGGAACCATCTGGACCAGCCATTACGAGCAAAATGTACGAGGTGTGTGCTCTTCCTCTCAAGTACTGGGCTAAGCTTGGAACCGGAAAACTCGAGCGAGGTTCAAAGACCAGACACCACTCCACCAATCCGATGATCCACCATTGACCGCCCCAACACACATAACGTTTGGCCAGTTCGTTTACCTTCTTCTCCTCACAACCACAGGGGTTGCGCTGAACACTGTCAACGCGATGATCATCGCAATTGCATCAATCTTGCCTGATATCGACACCGCAGCAAGTCTCGTAGGCAGGTCGTTCCCATTTCTCTCAGAACGAATAGAGCGAAAATTCGGTCACAGAACCTTAACGCATTCGGTAGCCTTTATCGCCGGCTTGGCCCTTGTCCTTTCGCCCCTCTACTTCCTGTCACCAGATGAGTATGTCTGCTTCCTGGTCGGATATTCCACGCATCCCTTCCTTGATACAATGACGGTTCACGGAGTCAAACTGTTCTACCCATTGTCAACGGTCAAGTGCGTTTTTCCGCTCGAAGTCAACAATCCGCACAGGTATCGAATGCAAACGGGATCCAGAATCGACAAGTTGCTGGGATTGCTCTTTCTCATTGCATGCATACCCACGTTTCTGATTGCCAACCAAGGGTATGAGCGATTCATTCGAACAACCCAGAAAAATGTCGAATCCGCTGTCAGGGACTACAATGATTTCTCCAGGGACCATTTTGTGTACGCCGACATCGTTGCCTATAACATGATGACCAAAAAGCGGGTCCAAGGTATCTTCGAAATCGTGGGAACTCTGAACTCTTCCACATTACTTTTCAAGGATACAACCGGCGCGCTTCATTCGCTCGGCAGGGAATATCAAGCCGAATTTGTCGCCGAGAAGATTGTTTGCCTCAAAGGAGATCCCGCAGAGACGATCGTGAAATCAGTTGACATGAGCAATCAGCTTCTCCTTCAGATCCTCGACCACCTTGATCTTCGGTACGAATGCCACATGTTCGGAGCGCTCAGCTCGAACGACCCATTTACCGTACCGCAAGAAAACCGCTTGTTCAGCCCAGTCTCGGGATCGTTCAGTACCATCAGATTCAATTACGCAACCTACAACGATATTCAACAGCTTGGTCTTGAAAATACCTTCATAAGTCAGGGCATGCTTACCATTCGAACTGTCACGCCAAAGGCCATGGCAAGCGATAGTCCCTTCGGGAAACCAAGGACAGAACCTCATTCATTTGTGCAATTATCCTTCAGGATTGATCTCAAAGAAAATATCGAGTTTGCAGTCCAGAAGGGGGACACTATCAGCGAAAAGGACCTTCTGATCAAGCGGGACCTTGCCTTGTTTTACGATCAGCAGATCATGCTGAGTCAACAGAAGATCTCCGCCCTCGAAGATGAGAGGGAGCTCAGGCTTTCGGAACTCGACCAACAGCTTTCAGAGACAAAAGACGCATTGCAGAAAGACTCAGCGAAAAATGTTCAGATGGAGCAACTCGTCGGCAGGGGTTTTGTAACACAATTGCGTCTTGACGAAGCACGCCGGGAAGCGAAAAGAGCAATGGAAGAGTATGCCAACCTGTTGTCCTCCCGGAAGGGTCTCCTGAACAATTATTCCATCCGGATTCGGAAACTTCAAAACGACTTGACAAAACTCCGATCAAAGGAAAAAGCAGCCTCCAAACAATCCGAAATCCGCTCGACCATAGGCGGAATCATCCACGACATTCGCCAGATTTACCACAACAATAAGCTCCAAATAACATTTGTGATACAAAAGTCTGACAAACAATAGTGCTCAAATTTCTGTTCAACTCAAAACAACGATCATGGATTTGCGAACCGATCCAACCTTCTTCGGTCGCACCGATGAGCTATTCCAACTTGTTAGGAACCTCCAGCGTGGCCGGCATACTCTTGTTCTGGGACCGAAAGGAATAGGCAAAACCAGACTTATGACAGAAGCCAAGACAATCCTGGAAGGCAAGACAAGGCGCATCGATTTCTCTGCCAACGTCATGGCTCAGGTTTCAGGTCACCTTGGGGTACGCATTCGTCCAGGCCAATACAAGATAATGTATGTGGAGCACTCGGCCCCGTTGGGTGATTGTCTCAATGAGATCTGTGAGAACCTACACCGGAACCGGGACCTGAGAACAAATATCGATCCGGATGAAAAGGCAGATTGGCCGACAGTCAAGAAGCGGCTCCGCGGGCTTGGAAGCGTGAAGCTCCAGGATCTCATTATCGACAGTCTTTCGACTTCATCCGGGCAATACCTTGTTTTCTTCGACAGTCTTGATAGAATCTCGCCCACGCACCAACAGTTCGTTGAACGCATGTTGGCAATATCTCTTGTCTGTGCGGCTGTTGTCCAGATGAAAGAGGCGTTTCATTTCCGAAAGATATGGTCATCATTCAGTCAGATTGAACTCGGGCCTCTCGATGAGACCGTATGCTCACAGCTCATCTATCACTTCATCGACAACTACCCCATCCACGTCATCGAGGCTGAACTTTATAAGAGAGAGATCCTGAAATCTGCGAATGGCAATCCATTTCACATTAAGAACTTGATTTGGCATGGCTCCCGCGAAAAATACATTAGCACTGACGAAATACGCAAGCTCAGACAAGTCGAGCACGGGGACTATTTCAACATGGGGCCGATTTACATCTTCGGTGTCAGCATCTTTACTCTCTTCAAGATCTTTTCCCTGGGGACCGACAATCGCGAGTTCTATATCTATTTCTCAGCTCTTGGCTTTCTCGCGTATCTCGTCTTCCGCGTGTTCAGAACGTTCTTCCTTTTTCGCCCGCAGAAGTACCGTTGAGATTCAACTTGACCCGTTCCATTCATATTCCTATAATTCGGAGGTCTTGTGAGATCATCGTTCTCTGATACAGCGGAAAAGCTCATTGCCGAACTGGAAAAAATGAACCGGCAGGCAATGAAGACTGTATTGACGTTTGGCGAGATGAGCATGTCGGAAGGGCAATACAGAGCATTTCGCAAGGTTGTTTTCGACATCTACGGAGTAAAGGGCTTACAACGCAGGGTTCGGGAAGTTGTTTCACGGTCTTTTGGTATAAGAACTGTACGGGCCGGTGCCCCTGACGGGAAGGGGCAAGATTATGGCAGGGGGGCGGTGAGTATGAGGTGACCCGGCCTAAATTACCAAAGAAACGACTTGAATTCGAGCTTGCCGAAGGTGCTCCTTTTTCCGAAAGGGAACTGGATTTGCTGGTGGATCTTATTGCACAAGCGATTCACGGAAAACTGGAAAAAGAACGGACAATGAATTCCTTAGGAGATCGTTGTGGTAGTTCTTCAGGAAAATCAGATTCGGTCTGAACCCGCGGTCGGATACGTCAGGTGCTCCACTGACGAACAGGGGGCGACGTCGATTCCTCAACAAAAGGAGGAGATCCAGCGTTGGGCCGCCGCGAACGGGTTTGCGGTCGTAGAGTGGTTCGTTGACGAGGGCAGGAGCGGAACCAGCTTCCTAGCCAGACCCGCGTTCTCCAGCCTTGTCAGAAGAGTAGAGGCCGAACCCGACTTTTGCTTTGTTCTTGTCTATGACGAAAGCCGTTGGGGAAGGGCCCTGAATCCTCGCGAGAATGCATACTGGAAGGTGCATTTCGAACGATACGGAGTCAAGGTCCGGATCATCAATTCGAATTCAAAGAATGGAGACGACATCGGAAGCTATGTCGTCGAGGTGGTGGAATCCGCTGAGGCCTCTGAGTATTCAAAGAAGCTTTCCAGGGCAATCAGAAGGGGCATGCTTTCCACTCAACAGGGGATCTATTCCCGGGGTGGCACAGCACCCTATGGATACAAACGTATTGCCATTGATCTTACGACAGGCGAGCGGAGGGAGCTCAGGGATGGCATGCGAAGTGCTCCGAGGCAGGAAAAAGTGGTCTGGGAACTCGGCCTAAAACATGAGGTGGAGACGGTGCAGAAGATCTTTGAACTTCGGGCCCGGGGCTTGGGGTATGTTGCGATTGCCGATATGCTCAATACCGAAGGGATTCCATGTCCCAAGCGGGGGCGATGGAGAAACAAAGACCAGAAATGGAGCGGTGTGACTATCAACGGAATTCTGGGGAACCCTGGCTACACGGGGGCCAGGGTTTATAACAGATTGTCATTCAGCCAGATCCTGGCAAAACAAATGGGCTACAGGTTGGCCAGCAAGAAAGAGAATGACAAAGTGGAATGGATTGTTATTCCAAATGCCCACCCCGCAATAATTAGCAGTCAGGTATTCGACCGGGTGAATTCAATGAAAGGCAAACACGACCGGAGCCACAATCAGCATTATCACAGAAGCGAGTATTTGCTGACAGGGATAATCAAATGTTCCCGCTGCGGCTTTAGCTTTCAGGGATTCCATCACAAGAAAACTGGCAACACGTACTATGTTGATGGTGGATACATCAACAAAGGCAGGAGTGTCTGCAGCTGGTTCTCAGTCAGGAAAGATGTTTTGGAGGACTTCGTACTCAAGAGTGTCAAGGAGACACTACTTGCGCCTGGTATTATCGAGCGTGTGAGAGATAGGGTCCAGCAGCTGCTGGATAGCAAGCCCTTCCAAGTCCAGAAGCGCATTCAAAGCATCAATGAGCTGCTGAAGGAGAACGAAACGAAAATCGGCAATCTGATGAGGTTGGCAGAAGAAGGCACCGGCCTTCGGTCTGTTGCTTCCAGGTTGACGGAACTGGAGGAGGTTCAGCTGAAGCTGAAAGAGGAAAAATCCCGCCTGCAAAGGATGCGTTCAGACCAAGGAGGCGAAATCGACGTTGTATCAGAGGTGGTGAAATATCTTCAGAATTTCGAGTCAACCCTTGCCACTGCGAGGATGTCCATCCGAAAAGAAACGCTGCGAAGAGCGGTAGAGAAGATAGTTGTAGATCGGGATCAGAGGAAGGTAAGATGCTACATCAGAACCCTGCCGAAGATGCCTATTCTCAGCGGTTTCCGCCAAGCAAGCTCATCGATACTGGGTGTTTCAGTAGCCCTAACGGGAATCGAACCCGTATTTCAGCCTTGAGAGGGCTGCGTCCTGAACCGTTAGACGATAGGGCCATCTTTGCGAAACTGGTAATGGAATGATGGAAGAGTTGTGGTGAGGCAAGGGATGGAATTGCAAATGCATTCCATACTCGGTCACTTCATTCTTCCACCATTCCGCCATCATATCCTGAAGCCCTAACGGGAATCCCTGTCCGCCGCAGCATGCTTTCCAATGCGCAGGCGGAGAACCCGTATTTCAGCCTTGAGAGGGCTGCGTCCTGAACCGTTAGGCGATAGGGCCATCTTTGCGGACCTGGCGATGGAATGATGGAAGAGTTGTGGTGAGGCAAGGGATGGAATTGCAAATGCATTCCATACTCGGTCACTTCATTCTTCCACCATTCCGCCATCACATCCTACAATGCTTTGCTGCCCCGCTAGGGCTCGAACCTAGACTTTCCTGATCCAGAGTCAGGCGTGTTGCCAGTTACACCACGGGGCAATCTGTGCAAAACCAGGATGGAATATGGAAGAGCCGTGCTGAAGCAACGGTTTGGAACAATGAAATGCCCAACACGTTATTCCATTATTCCATTATTCCATCATTCCATTACTCCATTACTCTACATTCCATCACCTGCCTAAAATACAAAATTCTCTCCTCCTTTCCAACGTCGTTTCGCCTGATTCCCGCCCATCTTCAATCCCTCTTCCGTCGCGTTGACATTCGGGGCAATTTTTGGTAAATTCTTCTCAGAACTGCTTCTCCCCGGGTTCCCCAAGCATCATGATCACAAAATATGGCTATGACGTCTTTTTCACTATTACAGGAATCTGCATAGCCCTGATCCTGGTGGCCCTCTTCCTCATCGAACCCAAGACAATCAAATACTCCATCATCGTCATCGCCCTGCTCTTCTTTGGCTTCACGGCGAATTTTTTCAGGGATCCCGACCGCACGCCCCCGGCCGGCGAAAACCTGGTGCTTTCCCCGGCAGACGGGAAGGTCATTGGAGTCACGGAGGTCGAAGAGACAGAGTTCCTGAAGGCCCCTGCTTACCAGATCAGCGTCTTCATGTCCCCCCTGAACGTCCACGTGAACCGCAACCCGATTTCCGGCCAGGTCGCCCATCTGCGGTACATGCCCGGCGAATACTTTGCGGCGTTTGAGGACAAAGCCTCCGAGAAAAATGAACAAATGATCATCGGCATGGAAAACCACAAGGGCAGGGTGATGTTCAAGCAAATCGCCGGCTTCGTGGCCCGAAGGATCGTCTGCACCCTGAACCTGGGAGACTCGGTGAAGGCAGGGGAGCGGTTCGGCATGATCAAATTCGGCTCACGGGTCGATGTGTTCGTCCCTCGCTCAGCAACCCCTAAAGTGCAGTCCGGCGACAAGGCGGTTGCCGGTGAAACGGTTCTGGCGGAATTCTGACCGCATGAAAATCACCCGCGCCGTCGTCCCGAGCCTCTTCACCACGCTGAACGCCTTCTGCGGCTTCATGGCCATGATGCATGCGAGCCAGGGGCAGATTGAGCTGGGGGCCTGGTTCATTATTCTCGCCGCTGTCTTCGATTCGCTCGACGGCATCATGGCCCGGATCACACGCTCTTCAAGTCAGTTCGGCGTGGAACTTGACTCGTTGGCAGACGTGGTTTCCTTCGGCGCTGCACCGTCCCTTCTGGTCTACCAGGCACACTTGTCAACGCTGAACAACCTTGGGATCCTCATCAGCGCCATGCCATTGGTCTTCGGCGCCATCCGCCTCGCACGATTCAATGTTCAGCTGTCGGGATTCGATAAGGACAGGTTCTACGGCCTGCCCATCCCCTTCCAGGCCCTGACCCTTTGTGCGTTCCTCCTCCAATACTACACAGAAGGCGGCGGATTGCAGGGAATGAGCAAAGACGCTCTGGCTCCCCTTGTTGCAGGTCTGTCACTTCTGATGGTCAGCCGCGTACAGTACGAGACGCTTCCGCGGTTCACGCCGAGAGACCTGAGAGCCCATCCCTGGCGCTCCATTGCCTTTTCGGCCGCCGCCGCGACGATCATTATTTCGGAAGGACGATACCTCCTGGGCGTTCTGCTCACGTTCATCTCGTTCGGCGTGGTCCGCTGGGCGTACCAGGCTTTCCGGGGATTCGTAAGGCATTTGCAGAAGGTAGATGATGAGGAAGAGGAAAGCGAGCCGTCGAGTATAGATATTTGATCGCGGAGGGCGCTGAGGGCGCAGAGGATGCGCGTGCTCTGCGATCTCTGCGTGCTCTGCGTGCTCTGCGATCTCTGCGTGCTCTGCGTGCTCTGCGTGAAAGGATTGCAATTGTTCAAAGCAAAGATTACCGTAACACTACGGACATCGATTCTCGATCCCCAGGGAAAGGCGGTGGAGCATGGACTCCATTCCCTGGGGTACACGTCCATCTCCGGCGTCCGAATCGGAAAGCATATCGAGCTTGTGATAGAGACCGAGTCCCGCGATGAAGCGGAACGGATCGTGAAGGAAGCAAGCGAACGCCTGCTGTCGAATCCCGTGATGGAGGATTTCTCGTTCACGCTTGAACCTGTGAAGAGCACCGCACATGCATAAAGTCAAATTCGGCATCCTCGTTTTTCCGGGCTCCAACTGCGACCACGATGCCCATGACGCAGTCTCTTCGGTGCTGAGCCAGGAGGCCCGGTTCATCTGGCACAAGGAATCGTCGCTGGGGGATGTGGATGTGGTCGTGATTCCCGGGGGATTCTCGTACGGAGATTACCTCCGGTGCGGCGCAATCGCCAGGTTCTCGCCGATCATGCAGGACGTCGTTCGGTTCGCCAGGGCGGGGGGACCGGTGATCGGAATCTGCAACGGGTTCCAGATCCTCACCGAGGCGGGACTATTGCCCGGTGCCCTGCTGAGGAATGAATCGCTGAGGTTCGTCTGCAAAGATGTTTACGTGAGAGTCGAGCAACCCGGCGCGAGGTTCACGTCTGTTTGCGCCCGCGGAGAAGTTCTGCGGCTTCCCATCGCCCACGGTGAAGGCCGTTATGTGGCCGATGCGGATACGCTCCGGCGACTTGAAGGAGAGGGACGCGTGGCATTCCGGTACGTGACGCCCGAGGGTGAGGCCGTTCCGGAGGCGAATCCCAACGGCTCCATGAACAACATTGCGGGGATTCTGAATGAAGGCAGAAACGTGCTCGGCCTCATGCCGCATCCCGAGCGCGCGTGCGATCCGTTGCTGGGCAATACGGACGGACAGAAAGTGTTTCAATCCCTGATCCAGAGTTTTGCAGTACACGAAGCTGTTCACAACCTGTCGTAACGACAGAGGAGCGCGACCATGTTCGGCAACATCGGCACAGGCGAGATTCTTCTCATCCTTCTCTTCATTCTGATCTTCTTCGGCGCGAAGAAGATCCCCGACCTTGCGCAAGGGCTTGGCAAGGGCATCCGGGAGTTCCGCAAAGCCGCACGGGAAGTGCAGGACGATGTGGAGCGCGAGACGAGGAAGATCGAGGAACCCGACAAGAAATCCTGATTTCCCCGTTTCTGTGCGGCTCGTTGGCCACCCGCCCACACCCGTTCCTATGACGAAAACATTCGATCGCATTCGGGCCGATCTGCGGTCCGGGGCCGCATCGTGCGAGAGCATCACGACGGAATACCTCGGAACCGCGGAACGCGGCCGCCGCTACAATGCTTTCCTTTCGGTCTTTGCCGAAAAGGCGCTTGCGCGCGCCCGCGAAATTGACCGCAGGCTCGAATCCGGCACGGCCGGGCCTTTGGCCGGCATGGTGGTCGCGGTGAAGGACGTGATCAGCATGAAGGGCGAGCGCGTGACCTGCGGATCGAAGATCCTGGAGCACTTTGTCGCGCCGTACGACGCGACCGTGATCGAGCGGCTGACGGCCGCCGATGCGGTGATCATCGGCAAAACCAACATGGACGAGTTTGCCATGGGTTCTTCCACCGAGAACTCCGCGTTCGGACGAACGAAGCTTCCGCAGGACGAAGAGCGCGTGCCGGGAGGATCGAGCGGCGGGTCAGCCGTGGCGGTCAAGGCAGGCATGTGCACCACGGCGTTGGGTACGGACACCGGAGGATCCATCCGCCAACCCGCGTCATTTACCGGCGTGGTCGGGCTGAAGCCCACGTACGGCAGGGTTTCGCGGTACGGCCTTGTGGCATTTGCGTCTTCGTTCGATCAGATTGGGCCATTTGCCCTGAGCGCGCGCGATGCGGCGACGGTGCTTCACGTGATCGCCGGGCCGGATGAACGTGATGCGACTTCCGCCGACGTTCCGGTACCGGACTACGAGAAGGCTCTGACAGGCGATGTACGGGGACTGACGATCGGAATCCCACGGGAGTACTTTGGCGAAGCGTTGGATCCCGGCATCCGCGCCGCGGTGGAAAAGGGCATTGAAGCGCTGAAAGACGGCGGGGCAACCGTGCGCGAGGTCTCGCTTCCGCACACCGGTTACACGATCGCGACGTATTACATTCTGGCTACTGCCGAGGCGTCCTCGAACCTCGCACGGTACGACGGGGCACGGTACGGCTACCGGGCGAAGGAGGCAAAGGACCTCATGGAGATGTACACGCGCTCGCGCAGCGAGGGATTTGGCCCTGAAGTGAAGCGCAGGATCATGCTCGGGACGTACGTGCTCTCGGCCGGATACTACGATGCCTACTATCGCAAGGGGCAGAAAGTGCGGAGGCTCATTCAGAACGATTTTCTGGAGGCCTTCAAAACGGTGGATTGCCTCGTCACGCCGACTTCTCCTTCGACTGCGTTCAGGGCCGGCGAAAAGGTTGATGATCCGCTCCAGATGTACCTTTCCGATATCTACACTACATCCGCAAACCTCGCAGGCATTCCGGGCATCAGTATTCCGTGCGGAACGGACAAGCAGGGACTGCCGATGGGATTGCAGATTCTGGGGAAGCATTTTGATGAAGCGACAATTCTCCGCGTGGCAGATTTCCTCGAGCGCCAACACCCAACAACCAATAACGAATAACCAATAATCACTCCGTTTTCCCTCACCCATGTCCATTCTCGTCAACAAGAAGACCAGGCTCGTCGTCCAGGGCATCACCGGCGGCGAGGGAACATTCCACACCAAACAAATGATCGAATACGGCACGAACGTGGTTGCCGGCGTGACGCCCGGGAAGGGCGGAACGATGTATGAAGGCAACGAGAAGGACCGGTTTCCGCGCCCCGTTCCCGTGTTCAACACGGTTTCCGACGCCGTGCAAAAGACCGGGGCGGACGTATCGGTCATTTTCGTGCCCGCAGGTTTTGCCGCAGACGCAATCGTGGAGGCTGCCGAGGCCGGCATCAAGGTCATCGTGACCATTACCGAGGGCATCCCTGCAAACGACATGGTGCGGGTCTATGAGTATCTCCGCAAGAACAACGTCCGCATGATCGGTCCGAACTGCCCGGGCATCATTACTCCGGGCGAGTGCAAGATCGGCATCATGCCGGGGTTCATTCACAAACCCGGGCGCGTCGGCCTGGTTTCGCGAAGTGGAACCTTGACGTATGAAGCGGTCTGGCAAATGACCGAACGCGGAATCGGCCAGTCCACCTGCATCGGCATCGGAGGCGACCCGGTGATCGGTACGCGATTCGTCGATGCAATCAGGCTGTTCAACGAAGACAAGAACACGGATGCCATCGTGATGATCGGGGAGATAGGGGGGACGGCCGAGGAAGAAGCCGCTGAGTACATCAGGAAACACGTGAAAAAGCCGGTCGTGGGATTCATTGCCGGGCAGACAGCTCCCCCGGGTCGCCGGATGGGACACGCCGGAGCGATCATTTCAGGCGGAAAAGGCACAGCGGCGGAGAAAGTAGCCGCCATGAAGGCCGCCGGCATCCATGTGGTTGACAGCCCCGCGCTGATCGGGGAAATGGTGGAGAGGGTGCTGGGGAAGAAGAGCGTGGGGAGTAAGAAGAAAGCAGTAGGTCGTAAGAAGAAAGCTGCAAAAAAGGGGAAGGGAGCGGGGAAAAAGAAAACTGCAAAAAACAAAAGGAAATGAAACAAAAGAATCAAAGAGAAATCTCCGTAGTCCGGTAGCATGGTTTTTTTCCGTTTGAGTCTTCATGTATTTTTGGTTCTTTCTTTTTTTCCGGTCCAATCTCGTCCACTCATAACTCATTCTATCGACAGAAATGGCTCTCGAACGCACTCTCGCAATTCTCAAACCCGATTGTGTCCGCAAGAATCTCCAGGGTGAGGTCCTTGCCAGAATTCAGAAGGCTGGATTCAAAGTCCTGAGTTTCAAAACGCTCCGTCTCACCAGGGAAACCGCCGGCGCATTCTATGCCGTCCACAAGGGCAGGCCGTTCTACGATGAGCTGGTGAACTTCATGTCGAGCGGACCGTGCGTCCCGATTGCATTGGAGAAGGCCAACGCCGTGGCTGATTTTCGCGCCCTCATCGGCGCCACGGACCCGAAGGAGGCCGCGGAAGGGACAATCCGCAAACTCTACGCCGACAGCAAAGGGGAGAATATCGTGCACGGATCCGATTCGGTCGAGAACGGAAGGATCGAGGTGGCGTTCTTTTTTTCGGAGAGCGAGCTGGTGTAGTTCGTTCAATATTCCACGCCTGTCTGCGGCGGACAGGTTCGATGTCCGCTGTGGAAGCGTGTTGATCTTGCATGCCCCTTTCCCGCTGGAAAAAACTTTCCTCAAAGATCCTCTCCAGGAATTCCTGGTGGACCTACAAGCTCGACGAGTTTGAGAGTCCCAGAGGCCATCGCGGAGAATACCATTACGTTCATACTCCCGGATCGAGCATTGTGATTCCCGTGCTGGATGACGGAAAGATCGTCCTCGTGAATCAGTACCGTTACCTGCGCGACATGCCAAGCCTGGAATTCCCGTGCGGAGGAGTCAAGGACGGATCGACGTATGAGGAGACCGCCGACCATGAACTGGCCGAAGAGGCGGGCTTGAAGGCGCGTCATAAGGAGCTGATTGGGGAGTTCAATCCGTTCAACGGTGTCACCGATGAGATCTGCAGGGTGTACCTGGCACGGGAACTGACCCGCGTGCCGCGGAAGCCTGATGAAACCGAGGAGTTCTTCGAGGAGATGCATCTGACGCCGCGGGAGCTCGATCTGAAGATCGAACGGGGAGAGCTGTGGGACGGAATGACGTTGGCAGCGTGGGCTCTCACGCGGAACCGGCTGATTAAGTAGCACCACGACCATGCGCGCTTCAGGTCCAGGGTTCCGTTTCTTCTCCCTTCTCGCTTCTTGCTTCTCGCTTCTCACGATCTCCGCTTCTTCCCAGGTCCTCGTTGGCGCCGACTGTCTCTTTTCTGACGAGCACATCCGCCTCATAGCCGGCAAGCGCGTCGGGTTGGTCACAAATCATACTGCGGTACTCCGCAACGGCGTTCATCTTGCTGATTCGCTTGCGCGTCATCCTCAGGTTACCCTCACAGCGTTGTTTGGTCCGGAACACGGTATTCGCGGGGAGGCAGGCGCCGGGGATATGGTCGACGGTTCGGTCGATTCCGTCACCGGCGTACGGGTGTATTCCCTGTACGGACAGACGTACAAACCGACGCAAGAAATGCTGGAGGGTCTCGACGTGCTTCTGTACGACATCCAGGATGTCGGTGCGCGGTTCTATACCTATATCAGTACCATGACCTACGCCATGGAGGCCGCGGCGGAGGCGGGGATTCCGTTTGTTGTTCTCGACCGGCCGAACCCGATCACCGGAGAGCGCGTTGAGGGATTCGTCCTCGATGATTCCCTGAAATCCTTCGTGGGCATGCATCCCGTCCCCATCGTCCACGGAATGACGACCGGTGAGCTTGCGCTGATGATCAACGGGCTGGGATGGCTGAAGGGGGGCATCAGAGCGAACCTGATGGTGGTCCGCATGCGCGGATGGAAACGATCGATGTGGTACGACGAGACGGGCCTGCCATGGATTCCTCCCTCGCCGAACATGCGCACCCTGCAGACAGCCGTCGTGTATCCGGGAACCTGTTTGTTTGAAGGCACGAACTTCTCCGAAGGCCGGGGGACCGATTCACCGTTTGAGCTTGTCGGTGCCCCGTTTGTCGATGCAGAACGATGGGCGGAAACTTTGAACGGTCTGAAGTTGCCCGGTGTGCGGTTTGAACCTGAGTCGTTTACCCCAACCGGCTCGAAGCACTCAGGCGAGGAATGCCGGGGCGTGCGCCTGAAGGTGACAGACCGTACGGTCTTCAAACCTGTGAGAACGGGGCTGTGGATGCTTGCTGCCGCATTTGATCTCCACAGGAACACATTCGCCTGGAGGCCCCGGACCATTGATCGCCTTGCCGGCACGGCCCTCGTTCGTCAATTCGTGGAGGAGGAGCAGACCCCCGACACACTGCTCCGACACGCAAGTCCATCCCTGGATGGATTTCTCACCCTGAGAAGCCGGTTTCTGCTCCACTGACCGCTTGATTCTCGTTGTCGGGGTGAATATCTTCCTGTCTCACCCATGCCTTCCGGAAAATCCACATCCGTCCCACGCAAAGCGTCCCCGCGGGATGCCGAACAATACAGGATCCTTTTTGAATCCAATCCCCTTCCCATGTGGGTGTACGACGCAAAGACGCTCCGGTTCCTTGCCGTCAACCGCGCCGCCGTCGAAAAATACGGCTACTCACGGGAGGAGTTCCTGGCCATGACCATCAAGGATATTCGTCCCCCCGAAGATGTTCCCCGCCTCATGGAAAACCTGACGAATGCCCGCGTCGACTTCCAGCAGTCGGGACTCTGGAGACACATGAGCAAAACGGGTGAGATGTTCGAGGTCGAGATTGTCTCACACTCCCTGGAGTTCGACGGTATTCCCTCTCGTCTCGTGCTGGTGAATGATGTGACCAGAAGGCGAAGAGCGGAAGAGGCGGCGAAGGAGGCCGCCTTGCGGTACAGAACCACGCTGGATCACATGCTTGAGGGGTGTCAGATCATCGATCGCGACTATCGATACGTGTATGTCAACGACGTTGCGGCCCGTCATGGCCGCACGACCAAAGGGGACCTTCTTGGCCACACGATGATGGAGAAGTACCCCGGCATCGAACAGAGTGAAATGTTTCACCACCTCAGGCGTTGCGTGGAACAACGCGTTCCGCACGTCATGGAGAACGAGTTCACGTATCCCGACGGATCGAAAGGCTGGTTCCAGCTCAGCATGGAGCCTGTCCCGGAGGGGGTGTTCATTCTGTCTTCAGACATCACCAAAGAGAAGAGGCAGGAGGAGGAGCTCAGGGCCTATCGCGAGCAGTTGGAACAGCTGGTGAAGCAACGGACCGTTCAACTTGAGGAGGTGAACAGGGAGCTGGAGGCATTCTCGTACTCCGTCTCGCATGATCTCCGGGCCCCTCTCAGACACATCAGCGGTTTTGTTGAACTGCTAAGGAAGCACAAGGAGATCTCGCTGGATGAAACTGCGCGGCGATACATGGATGTGATCGCGGGGGCGGCGGTGCACATGGGACAGCTTATCGACGATCTGCTGGTGTTCTCCCGCATGAGCCGGACCGACCTTCTGGAATCAAGCGTTGATCTGAATGGGTTGGTGAAGGAGGTCATAGCGGATCTGGCGGGAGAGCAAAGGGACCGGACGGTGAAGTGGGAGGTGGGGGATTTGCCTGAGGTGAACGGCGATCGCGCCATGCTCCGTGTGGTGTTTTCGAATCTTCTGGGCAACGCCCTGAAGTACACGCGACCCCGCGACATCGCGCGCATTGAAGTCGGCTCACGAGAAGACGATTTCTCCACGATCATCTGGGTGAAGGACAACGGCGTGGGATTCGACATGAAGTACAAGGACAAGCTCTTCGGGGTGTTCCAACGTCTGCATTCGGTGGAGGAATTCGAAGGAACGGGGATCGGCCTTGCGACGGTGCGGAGGATCATCAGCCGGCATGGTGGGACGACGTGGGCCGAGGGGGCTGTCAATGAGGGAGCGACGATCTACTGTTCGCTTCCAGAAAACGCAAAAACAATTCAGGGAAACCAGGAATGGCGGACTTGAAGCGCATTCTTTTGGCGGAAGACAATCCCGCGGATGTGGAACTGACCTTGAGCGCTCTTGCAGAGCACAATTTGGCCAACGAGGTCGTGGTTGTGAAGGATGGCGAACAGGCGCTGGACTATCTGTACCGCCGCGGGCAGTATTCGATGCGGGGAAACGGGAACCCCGCCGTCATCTTGCTGGATATCAAAATGCCCAAAGTGGACGGATTGGCCGTGCTGAAGACGATCAAGGAAGACAAGGACCTGATGACGATTCCGGTAGTGATGTTGACGTCTTCACGTGAAGACCGTGATCTCGCGGAGTGCTACAATCTGGGTGTGAACGCTTATGTCGTGAAACCCGTCAACTTCGACGAGTTTGTCGCCGCCGTCAGCAAGGTCGGGCTGTTCTGGGGTGTGATCAACGAGCCTCCGCCGGGAAGCGTGAAGAAACGGTAAGGTGGTGGTTGAGTTCACACCTCCGCCAGGGCCTGCTTCAGATCTTCCCTGATATCCTCCACATCCTCAATTCCCACCGAGAGCCGAACGAGGCCGTCTCCGATGCCGATGGCCTTCCTCTGTTCCGGCGAGATGAACGAATGGGTCATCGTAGCCGGATGAGAGATCAGCGTTTCCACCCCTCCCAGGCTTTCCGCCAGCGCGCACAGTCTTACATGCTTCAGAAACGCCTTTGCATTTTCCAGAGTACCGAGATCGAATGACAGCATCCCTCCGAACCCCCGCATCTGTTTTTTCGCCAGACGGTGCTGGGGATGCGAGACTAATCCCGGGAAGTTCACCTTCTTCACTTTTCCCTGCTGGGCAAGGAACTCCGCGATATCCACCGCATTACGGTTGTGTCGGTCCATACGGACGGCAAGGGTCTTGATGCCGCGCAGGCACATCCATGCCTCAAACGGGCTCATGATGCCGCCGATGGATTTCTGAAGGAACCTCAGCCGGTCCGCGGTTTCCTTGTCGTTCAGCACGATGAGCCCGCCCAGCATGTCGCTGTGGCCGTTGAGATACTTCGTGGCGCTGTGCACAACGATGTCGATGCCATGCTCAAGGGGACTCTGCAGATAGGGGGTGGCGAAGGTGTTATCCACCACGGAGACAAGCTTCTTCTCCTTGCAGATTCTCGCAACGCCGTTGAGATCCGTCACTTCCATCGTCGGATTCGTGGGCGTTTCGATGTACACCATCCGCGTGCTGGGTTTCAGTGCTTTCCTGATATTGTCGAGATCGGTTGTATCGACAAATGAGAAGTCGAGCTGGAAATTTGAGAGCACGCCCTGGGCCAGGCGATAGACGCCTCCGTACACGTTGTGCGATGCCACGACATGGTCGCCGGCCTTGAGGAGCGCGAACAGCGTGGAAATGGCTGCCATCCCTGAAGCGAAGGCCAGCCCTTCCTTACCACCTTCCAGCGCCGCGATCTGCCGCTCGAGGACGGTCCTGGTGGGATTGGAAACACGGGCATACTCATAGCCCTTGTTCTTTCCCAACTCCTCCTGGACGTAGGTGGAGGTAAGATGAATGGGGGTCATGATGGATCCGTAGGTCGGATCCGGCTCAATGGCCGCGTGGATTGTCTTCGTTGAAAAGCCCATGGTTGCTCCTTGTTTGCGCAAGATACTCACGGATACTCGCTGATTTCACCGATGAGTTATTACAATGAAGGGAGGGCAATCATCGGTGTTCAGTCGTTAAGATGAGTCTTTTCACTGAAACCTTGTCCCCGAAATTGATGATAAGGCCAAGTTGGAATTTCGTGTTTTTGAGATAGCCGAGTACCTGCGAAATGTGTGCCGTTGCAATTGTCTTCACCGCCTTCACCTCGACGAGAATCCGTTCTTCGACGATCAGGTCGAATACTTGAGTTCCTACTCTCACGTTATTAAAAAACAGAGGGAGTGGCTTCTGTTGCTCGGCTTTGAGCCCTGCACGCCTTAATCCCACTGCGAGGGCGTTTTCGTACACCTTCTCCAGAAGTCCCTTTCCAAGCGTGTTGTGAACATCAAACGCCACTCCTATGATGCGGTGAGTGATTTCTTCGTAAAGGTATTCCCCCATAACTTCCCCCAGAGTTTGTAAGTGACTTATCCTTTGTATTGACGTTTCATGAATGCCTATCTACTGAACTCATTCTAACAATCCATCAGCGAGTATCTGTGAGTATCAGCGAGTATAAATTTCTTGCACTCATTCCAAATTTCTTGCACTCATTCCAAATTCTTGCACTCGTTCCAAATTCTTGCACTCATTCCAATAACCCATCAGCGAGTATCTGTGAGTATCAGCGAGCATCTTGCGCTACCGCGACATATACTCAATCACATCATACCTTGTCAGGATTCCCACCACCTTCTTTCCATCCTCCACCAGAACGGCCGGATTCTTCTTCGAGAGGAACGAGATCGCATGGTTGATCGGTTCGTCGCGTGCAACAGAGGGGAAAGGCGGTTTCATGACGGAGCTGACTGAGGCGTCGAACGTCGCGGGATTCGCAATGACTGCGCTCATCAGCTCGCTCTCTTCGATGCTTCCAATAGCAGCCCCGTTCTCCATGACAGGCAGCTGCGACACGTTGTGTTCGTTGATGAGGTCGAGGGCCTTTCGCACGGTGGCGGCGGGATCGATGGACACCAGATCGGGAACGCCGCGCTTGCTCTCGAGAACATAGCCGATCGTGATCTTTTCCGGAATCAGGAAGCGGTTTTCCCTCATCCAATCGTCGTTGTAGATCTTGCTCAGGTAGCGTTCGCCTGTGTCCGGGAGGAGCACAACGACAATGTCGTCATTGCCGAGCCGTTCAGCGTACTTCAAGGCCCCGGCCATTGCCGTGCCCGCCGATCCCCCCACAAAAATCCCTTCCTCCCGCGTCAATCGCCGGGCCATCAAAAACGATTCACGGTCGGTCACTTCAATGACGTCATCAACAAACTGAAACTGCAGAACGCCGGGAATATAATCCTGGCCGATGCCTTCCACCTTGTACGTTTTGAAAACAGGCCTGAACTTTTTAGTGTAGAAATACTCGCGGAGGACTGATCCCTTCGGGTCGATTCCGATGACCTTGATTGCGGAGTTCCTTTCCTTCAGAAATCTTCCAGTCCCGGTGATTGTCCCGCCCGTGCCAATGCCGCAGACAAAGTGCGTGATCTGCCCGCCGGTTTGCTCCCAGATCTCAGGTCCGGTCGTGAGGTAGTGCGCCTCTGGATTCTTGGGATTGTAGTACTGGTTGGCGAGGATCGAGTTCGGCGTTTCGCGGACGATCCGCTTGGCGACCTCGGTGTAACTCTCCGGAGACTCGTGGGGAACGGCTGTGGGGGTGACAATGACCTCGGCACCGAAAGCCCGCAGAAGCCTGATCTTCTCGATGCTCATCTTGTCGGGCATCGTGAAAATGCAATGGTATCCTTTAACAGCGGCGGCAATTGCCAGACCCAGGCCGGTGTTTCCGGACGTAGCCTCAACAATGGTGCCCCCGGGCTTCAGCCGGCCCTCGCGCTCGGCCTCTTCTATGATGCCGATTCCAATCCGGTCCTTCACCGAGCCGCCCGGATTGAAAAACTCGACCTTTGCGAAAACGTGGGGCTTGAGGCCCGCGGTGACCTTGTTCAGCCTGACCAGCGGTGTCAAACCCACGGTGGAGAGGATGGTTTCGTGATACTTGATCCTGGAAAGGTCCTTAGGCATTCGCTCGAACCTCCTTCGACTGCAAAATCTGCCAAAATTGGCTTGAAAAGCGGAGATTTGAGGCCAATATACGCACAAATGGCCGCAAACCCAAAGAGAAAACAGAAATCGGAAGATAGACAGACAGCCATTCGTCCCTCCTGAGTGTATCTTCGTACCACGATCACCAAATTTTAATCTCCTTGACATTACTCCTTCTTTTGTGTAACTTTTCTGCCCATTTTTTGGGCAAAATGGCTCAATTTTTGTCAAAAACGATTCGTTTTTTGGTGATTTCATGGCAACAACCGCTGATTTTCGTGTTGGGATGGTTATCAAGTTCAATGGGGAGCTTCATCGGATAGATGAGTTCATCCACAGGACCCCCGGGAATCTCAGAGCCTTCGTTCAGGCGAAGCTCAGGAATCTCCGAAACGGCCGCGTGACAGAGAACCGGTTCCGTTCCGGGGAGACCGTTGAAGAGGTGCGGGTGGACCAGAAGGAGTTCCAGTATCTGTATCATGACGGTGCCAGTTATCAGTTCATGGACAAGGAGAGTTATGAGCAAATCCCCGTCGACGAAAAGATACTGGGTAACGCAGCGAAGTTCCTGAAGGAAGGTGAAACCATTCAGCTCATGCTGGTGGATGGTGCTGCGATCGGAGCGGAGATTCCATTCAACGTGCAATTGAAGGTCGTAGAGACGGTCCCTGGTGTCAAGGGGGACACGGCTACGGGGGCGACCAAGCCGGCAACCGTGGAAACCGGCGCGACAGTGAACGTACCGCTTTTCATCAATGAGGGGGATGTGATCAAGGTGGATACGAGAACGGGGGAGTATCTGGAGCGGGTGAAGAACTAGAAATAGCACGAAATACGAAGCACGAAATACGAAACAAGCACCAAATCGGAAATACGAATTCCGGATCGAGGACTGGTCCTTTTCGAATTCGATATTAGGATTTCGAGTTTTCCTTGGGGATCAACATTGGAGCGCTCATGGATCTCTCCTACATCAAAAAGATCATCAAGCTGGTTGAACACAGCGATGTTGACGAAGTGGAGATTGAGGAAGAAGGCAAGAAGATCAGGGTTGCCAAGAACCGGAATTCGACCGGCGGATATCCTCAGCCTGTGATGCAAGTGCCCATGTATCAGCCCGTTCAGGCCCCTCAGCCTCAGGCCGCACCCCCGCCGGCATCTGCTCCGCAGGCCGAAGAGAAACCGAAACCGGCTGAGAAGACCTATCATGAAATCCGGTCGCCGATCGTGGGGACATTCTATCGTGCTCCCTCCCCTGATGCCGAGCCGTACGTCGAAGTAGGCCAGGCCGTGAAGGCCGGAGACGTGCTTTGTATCGTTGAGGCCATGAAACTCATGAATGAGATCGAATCCGACATTGCCGGAACAGTCGTGAAGATCGCCGTTGACAACGCCAGGCCCGTTGAATACAATCAAGTATTGTTTTATATCGACCCGGCCTGACCCTCACCTCTATAAATGACCCTCCGTGTTTAAGAAAGTCCTCATAGCCAACCGGGGCGAGATAGCCCTCCGCGTGATTCGCGCCTGTCGGGAGATGGGGATCAAGACCGTGGCCGTGTATTCCGAGGCCGATCGCTTGTCCCTCCACGTCAAGTTTGCCGACGAGGCTGTGTGCATCGGACCGCCCCCCAGCAAGGAGAGTTATCTGAACATCCCGCGCATCATGGCGGCGGCTGAGATTACGAATGCCGATGCCGTGCATCCGGGTTACGGGTTTTTGGCCGAGAACGCGAGTTTTGCGGAGATTTGCGCCGCTTCAGGCCTTACGTTCATCGGGCCCTCGCCCGAGGCAATTTCGGCGATGGGCGACAAGGCCCTTGCCAAGGAGACGATGCGCAAAGCCGAGGTTCCCGTGGTTCCGGGCTCGGAAGGGACCATTTCGAATTTTAACGACGCAAAGCGCATCGCTTCCGACATCGGCTATCCGGTGATGATCAAGGCCTCGGCGGGCGGCGGCGGCCGCGGCATGCGGATTGTCCGCGATGCCTCGGAGCTTGAGAACGCCTTCAGGACGGCAAGCCATGAAGCGGAAACGGCATTCGGGAATGCGGCGGTGTACCTTGAAAAGTATGTGGAAGAGCCCCGTCATGTGGAAATCCAGGTCATGGGGGACCGGCACGGCAGCGTGGTGCATTTCGGCGAACGCGATTGTTCGATCCAGCGGCGGCATCAGAAGCTTGTTGAGGAATCTCCTTCGCCGGCGCTCACACCCGAGCTGCGTGAAGCCATGGGCGCCGCCGCGGTGCGTGGCGCAAAAAGCGTGAAGTACGTGGGCGCGGGGACGATTGAGTTTCTCCTCGACAAGCACAAGAATTTCTACTTCATGGAGATGAACACGCGGATTCAGGTGGAGCATCCGGTGACGGAGGAGGTGTACGGCGTGGACCTTGTCAAGATGCAGATCGAGATGGCGGCCGGGGGACGCGTGAAGAAGGCAGCCTTGAAGCCCCAGTGGCACGCGATTGAATGCAGGATCAATGCCGAGGATCCGCGGCACAACTTCAGGCCTTCGCCGGGGAAAATCGACACCCTGCACTTCCCGGGGGGATTCGGCGTCAGAGTGGATACCCATGCATACGACGGGTATCATATCCCGCCGTTCTACGATTCGCTCGTCGCAAAGCTGATCGTGAAGAGCAAACGGCGCGAAGAGGCAATCGAGAAGGCGTACCATGCCCTGGATGAATTTGTTGTTGAAGGCATCCATACAACGATTCCGTTCCACAAGAAGCTCATGAAAGACGAGCGCTTTCGGAGCGGAAACTTTGATACGACGTTCATTGAGTCCTGGAACGGACTGGATTGAACGACAGAATACCAACGGAGACAGCGAGCATGAACCTGCCGGAAAATCTGCACTACACAAAAGAACATGAATGGATTCGGATCGAAGGAGAAACGGGGGTTGTAGGAATCACTGATTACGCTCAGGGAGAACTGGGCGACATCGTTTTTGTCGAGCTTCCCGCGAAGGGGACGAAGCTGATCCAAGGCAAGCCTTTTGGAACCATCGAAGCCGTGAAGGCTGTTTCAGAACTCTTTGCCCCATTGAGCGGCGAGGTGCTCGAGGTGAACAAGGCTGTTCAGGAAACCCCCGAAATCGTCAACAAGGAACCTTACGGGTCCGGCTGGATGATCAAGGTTCGGATCGGGAATCAGGACGAAGTGAAGGGGTTGTTGACGGCCGAGGCCTACGCGAAGCTGATCGCAAAGTAGGTTTATCGTTTCGTTCCTCCTCGCAGAAACCATCCTGCCACGGATTCGGCGGGGATGCGTCCCTCAAAAACATCCGTTTGCACTTCAAGCGGGCGTTCGGTACTTTTGTCCCACGTGAGAAGCTTCCTGGATGAACGCTGAAGCGATAGTCTCCCTTGCCGCGACAGTCCTGCTGGTTTCGTTTGGGGGAGCAGTGTTTCTTTCCAACCCGCGTTCGTCGATCGCCCGGATGTGGCTCCTCTTGACCGGCGTTGCGGCAACATGGGCATTCGGGGATTTCGGCATCCATCTCCATGAGAGCGGTCTGGCGGCATCGTCCTTTCTGCCGGTTGCCACCACAGCCCTGGCGCTCGTCCCCTCGGTCTTCCTCGATTTTGCTCTTGTCTTCTTCGGCCGATCGTCCCCCGCCCGCCTCTATGCTGTCGCTCCCGTCTATCTCATCGGCATGACATTCGCCGGCCTTGCCCTCCACGGTTATCTCTTCGCGCTGGCCTCCTCGGGAAGTACCCATGCGATGGGGCATGGGGAGGGGTACGAGTTCTTCCGAGCCTGGCTCCTGCTGTGTCTTGGCGCCGGCTTTGCCCTCTTCTTCTTCAAGTATCGAATGACCCGTTCGAGGCCGGAGCGTTCTCAGGTGCTTCTTTTCCTCGTGGGCCTTGCTGTTCCGGCCGCCGTTGCCTTGTGTGTTGATTTTTCCTTCATACCGGGACAGATCAAGGCCCAGTCGCTTCATCTGACCATCGTTGGCGTCGCGGGCGTGGGGGTCGCCACGGCGGCACTGTTGCGCCTGCGAGTGCTCTCGCCCACCGAGGATCTGGTGGCCGGGCGAGTGCTGGATTCCGCAGGAGACCTCGTGTGCGCCATCAACGGCAACGGGTACATCACATTTGCCACGGAGGCATTCCGAAAGACGCTGGCCCTGCCGGAAGACAGAGCCTGGGGTGCGGTCCATGTGAAGGAGTTCGTGGTGGAATTCGAGCGCGTGTATGAGATGTTGAACGAACGCCTTCCGGAACGGGGCAGGGTGTTCGATCTCCATTACCGGACGATGGATGGAAGGGAGTTTCCGGTCTCGGTGGCGGCGACGCCCATGGTGGAGAGCAGCCGGATGCGCGGATTGATTCTGATTGCGCGGGATGTGAGCGATCGAAGAGAACTGGCGCGGCTTGCGGAAGAATCGCAGGAGAAGTACCGGAACATTGTCGAGAGTTCGCTGGACGGCCTGATGGTGGTCCAGAACGGGAACCTGGTCTTTGTCAATGAATCTGCCGTCAGGATCTTCGAACACCAATCCGCAGACGCCATGCTGGCCGTTCCCTTTGAGGAGTTCATTGCTCCGGGGAGCAAGGCATTTTTCAACGACGAACTGCTGAACGGCGACGTGGGGGAGGATATTTTCAAGAATTATGAATTGAAGGGATTGACGCGTTCAAAACGAGTCATCGATCTGGAGATGAACGCCCGGATCATCCGGTGGAACGGCAGTCCTGCCATGCTCTCATCGCTCAGAGACATCACCGAGCGGAAGGCACTGGAGCGGGAGCAGGCCCTGTGGTTCTGGGAACAGGAATCCATGACGGCCATTGACCGCCAGCTGGTGGCGATGGTGGATCTCGAGGATCTTCTGAACCTTGTCACGCGGCACGCACGCGCGTTCACGCGCGCCGAGTTTACGGGGGTTATTCTGGTCAACGAGGAGCGAGGAACCTATACTTGGAGAGGTGTGTGGGGGAACACCCATCCTGTCCCCGACATGCCTCTTCCGTTGCAGGGTGTCCACAGGGACCTGCTCCGAAAGGAAAGAGCGATCATGCTGTCGCGAGCAGACGACACAATCACCGAAGACCATTTCCCCGTTCTTGCCAGGGAAGGGCTGGTGACGGCGGCTGGTTTCCCGTTCGGGATCAAGAAGAACCTGAAAGGCGTTGTGGTCGTGGGCTTTCGCCGGGAGCGCAGCTTCAAGGACCGGGAACTGCGTCTGCTCACCTCCCTTGCGGGAAAGTCCGCGATCGCGATCGCGAATGCCGAGTTGTATGAGGACCTGAGGGAGCGCGAGCAGCAGCTGGAAAAGCTCACAAGCGCTCGCGTGGCATCCCAGGAGGAGGAGCGCCGGCGCATTGCACGCGAGATTCACGACGGCCTGGGCCAGATGCTCACTGCGATCAAGTTCAATGTGGAGGTACTCGAAGACAGTGTGGGACAGGATGAGGAAGAAAAGAAGAAACTGAAGGAGATCAAGACGCTCCTCGATAATGTCATGACCGAGGCGAGGGAGATTTCCTACAATCTCATGCCGAGCGTCCTGGAGGATTTCGGACTTGCCCCCGCGCTTCAACTCCTCTGCGAGAACGTTTCTCGCCGCATGAACCTGAACGTCACCTTCCGCTCACACGGAATCGATGGGCGGTTCGACCGGTCGTTGGAAGTGAACCTGTACCGGATCGTCCAGGAAGCCCTGAACAATGTCGCAAAGCACTCGGGCGCGACGGCGGCAGACGTTCAATTGCTCGGAATGGAGGGGCGGACCCGCCTGGTGATCGAAGATGACGGGAGGGGATTCAACACATCCGGGTCCACAAAGGAAGTCCGACCGGGGGGCGGCATCGGCATTGTCAGCATGAGGGAGCGGGCCGTTTCGTTCGGAGGCACTCTCATGATCGAATCGAGTCCGGGCAAAGGGACGACCATCATTGTGGAGATTCCGGGATCAAACACGACGACCCATGGCTAAAATCAGAATACTTCTTGCAGACGACCATGAATTGATCCGAACAGGCATCAGGAACCTCATCGGGAGCAACAAGGATTTCCAGATCATCGGCGAGTCGGCCGACGGAGAAGACACGGTCGCAAAGGTCCGTCAACTGCATCCGGACGTCGTGATCGTGGATATTTCAATGCCGAAACTGTCCGGCATCGACGCAACCAGACGCATCCGTGTTGAGTTCCCGTCGGTCAAAGTCCTGGTGCTGACCATGCATGAGAATGCGGAGTACGTGTATCAGATTCTGAAATCCGGTGCGAGCGGGTACTTGCTGAAGAATGCCGGCAAGGACGAGATCACTGAGGCCATCTATGCCGTGACGAAGGGAAGCAAGTTCTTCAGTCCGCGCATCTCCGAGCTGATGATTTCCGAGTATGTCAGGAATGCGGAGAAGCGCGACGAGAGGACCGGCGAAGCAAGCCTGACCCGGCGCGAGAAGGAAGTCCTCAACTACATCGCCCGGGGGATGAACAATCAGCAAATCGCGGAAAACCTCTTCATCAGCCCCCGTACGGTGGAGACGCACAGAACGAACATCATGCAGAAGCTCAACATTCACGATGCCGCAAATCTGGTGAGGTATGCGCTGGAAAACGGCTATGGTTCGTAGGCGCCGTGGCTGATGGCTTCGCGATTGAGCTCCATATCCCTGCGCACCCAGGTTGTCGGCATCGCCCTCGTCCTGGCGCTCGGAGCCACGGTGGCGATCATCATGACGGCAGACACCTTGCGCTCGACTCGGGAGAGCATTGTTCGACTCAATCTTGAGCGGCTCCGGTCTCTCACCGAGGAGCTCGCGCGACGGCATGGAAGTGTCATGGGCTTCATTGCGGAGGAGCAGTTCGATGACTCGACGGTGGCGCATCGCCCGGAAATGCGCGAGCTTCTCGCAACAATCACCGGCGAGGAACTGCTGAAATATCCGGGTGCCCAGGCCGGTTTTTTCCATGCGATCTGGAACACACAATTAGGGGTGGTGCGGATGACCGGTGACACGGACCTCTCCCCAGCCCTGCAACGATTTCTGCGTGCGGTGACCCAGAATGTGCTCGATCAGCGACTCGAACAATCCGGCCAGTATGAAATAGGAGAGGCGAATTACATCATTGCCGGGACTCCGGTGTACGCCCGGAGCCGGCTGGTGGGTGTCGCCTGGGCCGTCGATGACCTCTCCGACGATCTTTCTGAATCCTGGCGGTTTAATCCCGCTCCTCTCCTGCCCCTCGCCGTTCTCGCAGGATTGCTCCTGGCTGGCCTGTTCATGGTTCTTCTGCGGAGGGACGTGAAGGCGATTCAGGATGGGCTCGACGCCATGAAGACCGACCTCGCGCACCGGCTTCCAACGTCCGGAACCGAGCTCGGAAGAATCTCAGGCTCCATCAACGCGCTGGCGGATACCATCGCACGACAACAGACCGAGGCGGACTCGCTTCGAAAACGGATCGAACAGGCTGAGAAGCTTGCAGCGCTGGGACAGCTTGTGGCAGGAGTCGCCCATGAAATCAGAACTCCCCTCTCGCTCATCAGAACGCGGATTCAGCTGTGGCAGAGGGGGATGGGATCCAGGCGCGTGAAATCGTTCACGCCGGATGCAATGAAAGCGGTCCTTGGAGAACTCGATCGGGTGGAGGAGATTGTCCGCAAGCTGTTGTATTTTTCAAAGCAGAGGGCCCTCCGGAAACAGAGCATCGACATTCGGGAGTTTCTTGAAACGACTCTGGATGCCCTGACCGCAGATTTCCGAAGAAAGAAGATTCGCGTCGAGAGGGATCTCGCGGTGGAAGGGGTTGTGTGCGAGGCGGAGCCCGCGGAGCTCCGCGAGGTGTTTTTTAATCTGTTCCAGAACGCCATTGACGCGCTTCCCTCGGGGGGGACAGTTTCGGTAAGGGTACGCTCGCATGCAGAAGACCTTCTTGTGATTGTCGAAGATGACGGCGCAGGTGTCCCGCCATCGCATGCAGACAGAATCTTTGATCCATTCTTTACGACGAAGGAAACAGGCGTCGGACTTGGCCTTTCCATCGCCAACGAGATTGTCCGATCCCATGGAGGAAGACTTGAATATTCCGCTTCCCCCGGAGGCGGATCTCGGTTCTCCGTCATTCTCCCGCTGAGGCGGGACCATTGAAACATACGACGATGTCATGATTCGGAAGAAAAAAATCCTGGTTGTTGATGACGAACCGGCGAGCAGACTGAATATCAGGGACCTGCTTGGCTTCGGTGAATTCACTGTTGAGGAGGCAGAGAACGGAGAGCAGGCACTGTCCCTCATCACCAAGAATGCGTACGATCTCGTGCTGTTGGACATCCGTATGCCCTCTATGGACGGGTTGACCGCGCTGAAGGAAATCGTGAGGAAGAAGCCGAACCTGCCCGTGCTGGTTTTTACAGCGTTCGGGACGAGCGCGAAAGCCATTGAAGCGATGAAGCTCGGCGCATTTGACTACGTTACCAAACCGTTCGACATCGATGAGATCCTCGAAGCCGTCAAACGGGCGCTCCGCTACAAGGAACTCCAGGCTGAGGTGACGACGTTGCGTGACCGCCTGGCGGGCATGGAGCCCACCGACGCGAACCTTCAGCCCATCGTGAGCAAAAGTGCCGTGATGCAACGGGTCTTCAAGATGATCGGAAAGGTCGCGGCGACGAACGCAACAGTGCTGATTCAGGGTGAGACCGGAACGGGAAAGGAGCTCGTGGCAAACGCCATCTGGCAGCATTCGACCAGACGGGCGGAGGCCTTCATCAAGGTCAACTGCGCTGCTATTCCCGAAGGCCTGATGGAAAGCGAGTTGTTCGGCCATGAGCGGGGGGCGTTCACCGGAGCCGAGGCACAGCGACGGGGGAGGTTCGAGCTGGCTGATCGGGGGACGATTTTCCTCGATGAAGTCTCTGAAATGAGCCCGGCTCTCCAATCCAAGTTCCTCCGCGTTCTGGAACAGGGAGAATTCCACAGGGTTGGCGGAAAAGATGCCCTGCAGGTTGATGTTCGGGTGATTGCTGCGACGAACCGAAACCTTGAAGCCGAGGTGAAAGAAGGAAAATTCCGGAGGGATTTGTATTTCAGGCTCCAGGTCATGCAGATCGAGATTCCGCCGTTGAGAGAGCGCAAGGAAGACATTCCGCTCCTCGTGGACCACTTCCTCAAAAAGTACGGCGGGAGAAGAACGCTCTATGCCACGAAAGACGTTTACCAGCAGTTAAAAACCTATCCCTGGCCGGGAAACGTCCGCGAGCTCGAGAACGTTGTTCAACGTGCCACTGTGCTCGCCCAGGGAAAATATGTTACTCCGGAGCACATCGCGCTTCCTCCCCTGCCCGGCGGGATTCAGGTTCCTTTTCCCAATGCCTCTTCCCCCTATGCCCTTCGCGAAATCATTGCAAAAGTCGAGCGCGACGTGATCCTGAAGGCCCTCGAAGTCTCGAAATGGAACAGGACCAGGGCCGCCGCGTTGCTCAAGATTGACCGCAGGGTTCTCTTTTCGAAGATCAAAGAATATGGCCTGAAGAAGTAAGCTTTTCTGATCCGCCTCTCCCTTCGGTAAGTCCCCAGTGGGCTTTCCTTGCCCACGCGGGGCAATTCTTCCCATCCCTTCCTGCTGTCCTCTCCCATTTCCGCTCAAATAAAGGGTTTCTGCCCTTTGGCATAGAGGTTGCAGGAACGAACCCCAAGACGGTTCATCGTCATCCTCCCCCTTCATCACCATCGGAGTCATCGGCCTTGAACACGGGGCAAATGCTTCTGACAGCAGGTGCGGTCGTTCTGATCGGGCTTACCGTTTCAACGGTTCAAAGGAACTTTGCCAATCACGGCTTCATCCTCCAGCAGGCGGAAATCGGGATCTACAAAGTCTCTCTGGGCATGTCGGTCCTGGAGGAAGCCATGGGGAAAGCGTTCGACGAGAACACCATCGATACGGATGTTTCCTCGGTGAACTCGCTCACGAGCACGCTGGGGAAGGAATCGGGCGAGGTTCATCCCGACTTTGACGATTTTGACGATTACCACAACTATACGACCACCCTCGGCATCTCCGGAGTGGACAGCCTGACCGTGAAGTGCAGTGTCGTATACGTCAATCCTTCGGACCCCGACGGCAGTTCCACCTCCCGAACCTGGCATAAGAAAATCACCGTCAGTGTCTGGGGTACAGTGCAACCGGACACGTTGACCTTCAAACACATCTTCAGTTATTGGTCTTTCCGCTAAGCCATGGGCAGCAGCTCAATGATGGATATTATCGGGTCGTTTGTCATTGCAGGATTTCTCTTCCTGATGACGATGCGGCTCAACCAGTCGGCGCAGGAGACTTCCGCCGCATACCACATCCAGCTTAATCTCCAGACCAACCTCACAACGATGGTGAGCATTCTGGAGTACGATCTTCGCAAAATCGGCTACTGCCGCGATTTCAAGAAGATTCCTGATCCCACAAAATCGCTCCTGCTGGCCGATTCGACCCGCATCAAGTTTCTGTGCGATTACAACAACGACGGCAACCTGGACAGCATCTATTACTGGCTCGGCGATCCGTCGGAACTGACCGACACGCCGAATCCGCGGGATCGCTTTTTGTACAAGCAGACGAACAACCTGACGCCTGAGAAGTGGAATTTCGGGGTGACGACCTTTCGGTTGAAGTATTACGATGCTCTCGGCGATTCGGTGAATTTCCCGATTGCGGACCCTTCCATCGTGTACTCCATGGAAATTTCCGTGCAGGTCCAGGCCGCGGACCCGTACGACCAGGTGTACGTGAACGACCCCTTCGCGTATGAGACGTTCTGGCGGCAGATCAGGCTTGTGTCGCGCAATCTGCAAAACCGCTGACAGGAGAAAGGGAGCATCATGGGACGAACCTCGATTCTGATGGTCATGGGATTCAACGTGATCTTTGCGCTGATGGGATTCAGCTTGTCCAGAGTCACCGAAGAAGCGGTCAAAAACTACTCGTTGTACTATACGAACGCGGCGGTCCACAACATGGCGGCGAGCGCAGCGAACATCGCGGCAAATCAGATTTTCTTCACACCGAACTGGAGGGAGGGATACAGCAACGTCCCCTTTGCCGGCGGAACGTACAGCGTTCAGGTGAAGGACCTGCCCAACCGGCGCATCCAGATCACCGCCAGGGCAACGACACAGGGGCCCGATGAAACGACAGGGGAGTACGAAAACAAAACGGCGACAATCATCATCGTTATGCAGCCCAGCAGTTTTTCAAAGTTCGCCTACTACAGCGTGGTTGAGGGCGGCATCTACTGGATCACGGGTGACACCGTGTGGGGGCCGTTTCACACACAATCAAAACTATCAGTTTCCGGCAACCCTGTCTTCTATGGCAAGGTGACGGCGAAGAACGGACTGTTCAAGAGCCCGTCCTCCTCCAAGCCGAAATTCTACGGGGGGTTTCAAAGCGGAGTGTCCATCAACCTCCCGAGCGATATGTCTCCGCTTGAGGGAGCGGCACAGTCTGGCGGAAAATACTTCACCTCGGGGGCAGATGTGTCACTGACGTTCAATGCCGACGGGACCGTCACCTGGCAGGAGGGAGGAAATCCCCCTATGACGGAGCCCCTGTCCACGTTCGCGCCCAACGGCGTTGTGTATGCCAAGAATGCAAATGTGCGAATGAAGGGAACTCTGAAAGGGAGAGTGACTGTCACAGCCACCGGGAGCTCGGGACTCGGGAAGGGAAACGTGTATCTCGATGATAACATCGTGTACAGCAAAGATCCCAGCGATCCCGAGTGCGATGACATGCTCGGGATCACGGCTGACAATAACGTCATTATCACGGACAATGCGGCAAACAACAATGACATCAACGTCCACGCGTCAATCTTTTGCCGCACGGGAGGCTTTACAGCACAGAACTATAACACACGTCCCATCGCCGGAACCATCAACCTTGTCGGCGGAATTCAACAGTACCAACGCGGTCCTGTGGGGACCTTTTCCGGGGGATCAATCAACCACGGGTTTCAGAAGAACTACCGCTATGATGAGAGGTTGATGACCGACCTGCCCCCGTTCTATCCGACAACCGGCAGTTATGAAATCCTCTCGTGGTACGAATGATCGCGGTTCATAGCCATCCAATGCCCATTGTGTCTCCGGATCAGTCGTCCATACTCCATTCATCCACTCCCAGGGAGGCCGTCATGAGGTTGCTTGCCACCATCGTGTTTCTTCTTTTTCCCCTCGGTGCGTTTTCTCAGCTCTCGGGCACCAAAACCGTCGGCAGCGGGGGCGACTACGCCGATCTGTCGGCGGCCTTTGCAGATATTAATACCAACGGAGTCTCAGGCACGCTCACCCTCTCGATTACCGGCGATTTCACCGAGCCCGGCACGACGGCTCTGACGCGAAGCGATCTTTCCGCCACCAACAAAGTCCTCATCCGCCCCGCGCCTTCAACATCGCCGGTCATTACGGTCTCCGGAACAAACGGGATCAATATCGACGGGGCAAGTCATGTCACCATCGATGGTTCAAACTCCGGAGGCACAACGCGGGACCTTACGATCAAGCGATCCTCCCAAGCCTCCGGAAGCGCGCTGGTTTATGCCCAGGGTTCCGGCAGCAACCTCACGGTGAAGAACTGCATCCTCGGTGATGCAACCAATACACCAGACTACGCTGTCCGGATCGCGGGTCCGAGCAATGTCGTTATTCAGAACAATGAGATTCACGGCATCGGAAACGCGAATGGAATTGTTTATTTCAGCAGTGTGAACGGCTCTGCAAATCTGGTAACCCAAAATACGATCAGCGGTGATCAGCCAGGCTCCTCGAAGGCGTATGGGATCTATCTGGCAGGGGGCGGGGGTACGATGACGGTTTCGAAGAACAAACTGCACGTCCTTAAAGCGAGCGGCGGCGCCATCTCGGGGATACGTGAGGAAATGGTGGCTTCCGGATCCGTCGCAATTTACAACAACTTCGTCGGGGGAGGGTTTGTCCATGGCGGCACCGGGAACTATTTCTTGCTTGACCTTCGTGGAGCTTCCGCAAAACAAGTATATCATAACACAATCGTTCTCAATAGCATTACAGGAACACCGTTCGATGCAGCTGGCTTTTATATCAGCAACGGGACGGGCGATTCCCGGAACAACATTGTCCTTAATGTCTTCGATGATCAATTTTCATACTGCATATTCAACGACCTGGGGACAACCTCGAATCTCAGCTCCAACTACAACAATCTCTCCAGATCCGGAACAAACAATTCCGTGGGATTTGACGGAATCACTACATATACCAATCTTTCCGACTGGAAAGCCTGGAGTGGCGTGAACCCTGATCCCAACTCTGTCTCTGTTTCGGTCACGCTCTCAAATGCCGCCAACGATTTCCATCTTGCGGGCGGTTCCAATGGCGACACCCAGCTTCGCGGGACGGATGCGCTCGTTGCCACTGTGGCGGATGACATCGACGGCGATGCGAGGCAGTCGAATCCCAATGGGCCTTACATGGGGGCCGACGAGGGATCGACGCCTCTGCCGGTCCAGCTGACAAACTTCACGGCTGTTGCGAATGGATTGAATGCAGAGCTCAGGTGGAGGACGGAATCGGAGACAGGGAATTATGGGTTTGACATTGAGAGACGGTTGGTTCATGGTTCACAGTTCATGGTTCAAGGGCATGAAGTCATGAACCATGAACCAGAAACCTGGAACCACATCGGGTTTGTCCAGGGAGCCGGCACTTCCACGTCACCCCGGGACTACACCTTTACTGATAAACCCGATGCGCCCGGCCGCTACGCGTACCGCATCAAGCAAATTGATCATTCCGGTTCCTTTACCTATACCTCTTCCCTGGAGGTTGTCATCGGCGTGGCTCCGCTTGAGTTCACGCTTGGCCAGAACCACCCGAACCCCTTTAATCCAACCACCTCCATCCGGTTCTCCCTGGCCGCCTCCGGACAGGCAAACCTGCGCGTGTACGATCTGCTCGGACGGCAAGTGGCCGAACTGTTCAACGGAGCGGCGGAAGCGGGACGGCTTTATCAGGTTGAATTTAATGCTTCGGATTTGCCAAGCGGTGTTTATGTTGCCAGATTGCAGTCCGGAACATCCACCAAGCTCATCAGGATGGTTCTCACGAAATAAAGCAGTCTCAGAATGAGATTACCCTTCTGTCTCACTTTGAGAGCGAGGTGAAGAAGTTACAGGCAAGTGTGGATCAATCAGGCGAAAAATGGCAATTCTCTGCGGCGCGATCAATGGCATGCTTATTGCGGCATTTCCCGGGAAAATCACAAAACTCCGGATATCACAATGACCAGAGAACTCAGCGTGACGCCTGAAAGAATTCCAACTCAATGGGTTTTCACGGCCATCCTCTTCCTTCTTGTGTTTCTCTTTGCAGGGTGCGGCATGGATTCCGTCCCCATCCAGGCGGGAGACGAGGATCTTGCCAATGACAGGGTCGCAATCACAAACAACGAAGCGGCTTTGGAGTCGTTCGTGCAGTATGCCGATGAAGACGTTCCCGTGGATTCCTCCGGCATTTCCAGCCCAAGGCTGGGAAAAGCAACCGCTATCAAGCTCAGACTGAGAGCCCAGGTCGTTCCTCCATCATCCGACGGGCAGACCCTGCAGGCCACACACGTTGCTCTGAGCGGCGATTATGCCTACGTATCATACAATATGCGCGGGGAGACATATCTCGGAGCCATCGATGTCTTCAATGTGTCGAACAAGAGGAGGCCGCGGTTGATCTCGAGGGCAGTGTTTCAGGGCACCGATGTGAGCGCAGTCTATGAAAACAGCGGCCGATTGTATCTCGCGGAGGCGACCTCTGATACGGGATTTGCATCTCCGGCCGTGGTCGAGGAGATCGAATTGAAGGACGGGAAGCCCACGCTGAACAGCAGGCGGACAGATGTTTCCAGCTATGTTGCGACAGACGTCAAGGTTGCTTCCGGCAACGTCTTTGTCACGTCCGGCTCCGGTGGAGTCGGCACAGGTGGGCTGACCGTGCTTGACCAGGGAACATTTTCGATCATTGCCACAGACGAATTCCTTGATGCACGTGCTGTGAGCATTTACAGCTCGTGGATGACGGTCCTGAGCGGCACACCAGCCACGTTGCGACTGTATAACCTTTCCACGGGATCATTCGTCCGAAGCTATTACGTTGGAGGGGCGAACATTCCTGAGTCGAAATCAACGGCCGAAGTTGTCCTGAGCCGCGCCTTTGTCGCGGCGGGGGATGAAGGGCTGAAAGTTGTGAACCTTTTGAACGACACCGTGATCGATTCCATCCCTGCTCCCGTCGTTTCCGGCCTCGATCCGTCTCTTACGGTGACGAATGCGGTTTCGGTGAACAAGGATCTTGTGTTCATGGCCAACGGCGAAGCCGGTGTTTATGTGGCTTCCGCGGACTTCAATCTGGAAACAACCTGGTCCGGGAATCCTGACCTGAAGCTGGAAGGCAAGATGATCTTCGGTACGCAGGAATCTGCAAACTATATTGCCAGCAAGTCTGACCTGATTTTCATTGCAACAGGGCTGGGCGGACTGAAGATCGTGGAGGTTCAGTAACCCCAGGAAGCGGCCCTTCGCAAGCTCTGCACCCCCTGCATGTGCATCCTCCCAATCCATCCGATGCGGTCGGCGCTACGGACTGCCGACCGCATCGCGTGTCGCTGTCATTTCAGATCTTTTTTGCCGATTATAAGCCCTGATCGTTCAATTGTTGCCTAAGGAGGCAAGCCCATGGGAGGCGGTTCCCAGATGCTCTTGACAATTGGCGCGCTGGCGCTCCTCTCGGTTCTCGCGCTCTCAGTCAACCGAGCCATTGTGAGCCACCAGGCGAGCGCCCTGCAGACACAGGCGATGCTGGCTGCCCTTGCCGAGGCAGAGAATATTCTGGAGGAGATCGCAACCAAGAGTTTTGACGAGGTGACGGTCCCGAAGCCGCCGGGACCGGGGGGCAAGGGTGCGCCGCCGCGCAAAGGCCCGCCCCCCGGGGTGGGACCCAAAGACTTCACGCCGCCGGGGTTGCTTAAGAAGGAAGCGGGAGAGGAATACCCCAACTTCAATGACATTGATGATTTCAACGGCCTGAGAAAAAAGGCAAAGAATGCCGTTTTCGGCGACGTGGATGTCAGCATCGGCGTCACCTACGTTCTTCCGTCGAAAACCAATGAAATTTCGCCGTTGTCGACAAATGCGAAACGGGTGGATGTTCACGTGTACACCAGGGGAATGGAGGATACCCTCAAAGTCCGGCGGGTATTCTACTATTGAGCAACCATGAATACCACGTTTGATTATATCGGATCGGTTGTTGTGGGCGGGATGATCGTCGTGATCGTGTTGACGCTGAACAGCAACATTGTGACATCCTCGTTTCAGCGGAACCTTGACCTCCTCTCCCAGGAATCGGCCGTGAACCTCACGTCAATCCTTGAAACGGATCTTGGGCGCATCGGCTATTTTGCGACGTCCGCCCCCGTGCTTGTGGCGGAACGTGAAGCCATCAGGTTTGCCGGTGATGTGAATGACGACGGCTGGCCTGACGTTGTGGCGTACCGACTGGGGGATTCGACCGAGTTCCGCCAGACGAAGAATCCTTTTGATCGCCCCTTGTACCGTCGCGTCGGATCGGACAGTCTGAACGTCGCCTCAGGGCTCGTCTCGTTCGGATTTACGTATCTTGACTCATCAGGGGCGGTTCTACCTTTCGATTCGCTGAAGTATCCCCTGCATCGCGGCAGAATCCGAATGATTGAGGTCGAATTGCGGATCGAGCCTACGGAACCTGTCGATACAACGTTCATTCCTGTTGAAATCCGGCGAGTTCTCGCGCCGAAAAACATCGGGGGATGGTGATATGGGCAAGGGCGCATTGCTTCTGGTTCTCGGCGCATCGGTTGTGTTCACGGTGATGAACCTTCAGCTTAACAAGTCTGCCGAACAAGCGAATCAGAACCTTGTGGGATTCTTTGAACAATCGGTCGCGGCCGCCCTTGCTGACCAATCGGCGGAGTATCTTCTGACAACGCTGGCCGACAGTTCCACCTGGCGTGTTCACACACCGACGTTCCTCAATCCAGACATTGCAGGCGTGAGCGGGGACTTCACCGTGCTCTACTCGATCAGAGACATGAAGAAGGAAGTACAGGGATGGGAGAAGAAAGCGATTGAGCTTCGCATTGAAGCCCGGTACGGTCGAAGCACGGACACCGTTGTCGTTTATCTGAGCAGGCAATTCGGCTTCGTTCCCCCGGCAATTCGCGGAGCGATCACTGCTGCGGGGATTCTGAACAGGACAGTCGGAGAGTTGGTTGTGGATGGACGGAATCATGGGCTTGATGGTGGTCTCGATCCAACCGAGCCGGGAGTCTTCGGTATTTCGACCGCGATGTGGTTCAGAAACATCGGCGGGGCCTTGATAGGAGGCGTGGATGCCAACGGTGTGAATCACCGGCCTGCACGTTTCTCCATCGAAGCCGTCGTAGAAGAAGGGTTGTCGCAGGGCGGAGGATTTCCGCGGACTCCGGACGAAGTGGTCGGCATGCCCGAGGGTTTCCTCAAAACTCTCGCCCAGAGCGGCGTTGAGGGGAGCCAGTATGCTACCGATCCGCTGAAGCTCAAGATGCCGTTGCGGGGAATCACCTATGTCGAACTGCCCTCGGCGGTGGCATGGCGGGGACCGAATCTGACAGGGTGCGCGGGCCTGCTGATCGTCCATAACAGTTCCGGGAACGCACGGCTTGAGAATGCCAACACGAAAGATGTCGGGTTCACGGGACTTATTATTGCCGATTATATGTTCCATATTCACATGGATGTCCTCGGAGCCGTGGTCCTTCTTGCTCCGAAGCTTGAGGTGTTCAAGGACTGCCGCGGCAACAGCGATCACGGAATAACCTTCAGTGTTGATGCCGTCAAGCGAGCCACTCATGTGCTCCTGAAGCAAGGAACGGGTTGGAGGGGCAGGGTGCCGATCATCGGATGGAGAAACTAAGGCGGGGCGGAGAAAACGTGAGAAGCGGACACCTCCCATATCGTCAGGGATTGATGCTGAGAGTGTTCACAGTCGTCGCGCTGTGGATGGTGCTTACCCCGTTGGTCGCGGGGCAACAGCACGATACCTCGAAGGTGAAAGTGGAAACCCCGGTGAGCGTCCTCCAGAAGTTCAAAACGGCTCTGGACAAGTCGGACTATGCGACGATCTGCCGCCTTTTGGCAGAGGACGACGGCTCGGGTCCGCTGAATCCTGTGCGTTACGAGCAGGCCCAGCGATCGCTTGAGGGACTGGTGAATATGTGGAGGGGTGTTCCGTTTCAGTACGGCGAGGTGACCACCCGGATCATGGAGAACACCGAGCAGGCCACGGTCCTGGTCAGCATCCTGAATCTTCAGCAGTCCGTGAAGTTTGTGCTCCTGAAGTTTGGTCCGTCTTGGTACATTTTTGACATCGAGATCTATTTCAAGTAGGAGCCGCTATACCTGTTCCGAATTGAGACTCCCCTCCTTCCTCCCCTTTTTTTGTTTTCCTCCTGTCTCAATTTGTCTACGGAAGTCACCGTAGACGCTCTACGGTAGCGCCCTGATACTCAAAATACCGGGTTGGGGCGATGCACTTCGCGCCATTCCTCCGCACATTAGAACCAGCTTTTTCTACGCTTTTCCATCCTCCCTCACTCAATCCAAAGGTCACCCATGGATATCATTCGCGTTGTTTTGGCCGACGATCACGCCGAGTTTCGTCGGGTCGTTCGCGAGTTTCTCAAGAAACTGCCGCATGTTCAGGTTGTTGGAGAGGCCGCGGACGGTGTGCAGGCGATCGAACAGGTTGCGCGGCTTGGTCCCAGCGTCGTGCTGATGGATATCAGCATGCCCGCCATGAACGGCATCGAGGCGACGAAGGTCATCAAAGAGCGGTGGCCCTCCACGCAGGTGTTGATCGCCACGACGCACGACAGCCGCATCTACCGCCTTCAGGCGGAGAATGCCGGGGCCGATGCGTATGTCATGAAATCGGATCTGAAGCCGGTGCTGGAGTCCATGTTCGACCTGCCCGCGTCTCCGCAGACTCACCATCGCATCTCGACTTCATCTCAAACAAGGGAGCCCTCATGAGAATTCTCATCGTTGACAATTGTGCGCCATTGCGCAGATTCCTCGCCGAGTTTCTCGGAAGCCGGCCCGGGGTGGAGGTGGTGGGAGAAACGCGAACGGGGATGGAGGCTGTGGACTTGACGAAGGCTCTTTCGCCTGATCTTGTGTTGATGGGTCTGGGCGCTCCGGGATTGGAGGGCTATGAGGCGACCCGATCCATCAAAGCCTGCAGGCCGGAAACGCGTGTTGTCATTCTTTCTGATCATCTCAGCGACGCATACCGGTTGGCGGCCCGCACGGCAGAGGCTGACGCATACATCGAGAAGCGATCGATCAAGACGCCGCTGATGGAAGTCTTGAACGGTGTTCATGGTTCCTTGGAGGCCGCCTGAGCATCAACTCGTGCGCACGACGACGCACATAGCGCCACAACGTTCAGGGAGGCCGGCATTGCTGTGGATGATTTCAGCACTGCTGATCGCTTCCTCCGCAACGTCCTTTGCCCAGGGTGTCTTCCGGTCGAACGCCTCCGGAAACTGGGGAACCGCCGGCACGTGGACGCTCGTCTCCGGGACTGATGCCAACGGCATTCCCGATGCGGATGATGACGTCGAAATCATCGCCGGTCACACGGTGGTGGTCAATGTCAATACCGCGGCCAATAATCTGACAGTCACAGCCGGGACACTCGACATCAGGGGAGTGACCTTTACGGTGAACGGGGCAACCTCAGTGAGCGGCTCGATTCTCTTTTCCACCTCGACGGCCGGAACGAAGACGTTCATCGGACCGATCACCGTGAACCCCGGCGGAACCTGGAGCCATTCCGTGAACGAGGCTGTGGTGGTGCGGGGCGGCATCACGAACAACGGGTCTTTCAGCACCGGTACGGGGGCATACACGTTCAACACGAACAATCAGTCTCTTGCCGGCAGTAACCCGATCAATTTCGGCGGAAATGCGTCCATTGTAGGGGCAATTACTGTCACCAACACAACGACGGTCAATGTAACAGGCAGCGTCACGGGTTCTGTGGCCGGATCGACGTGGCTCAACGACGCCGGATCAGTGCTGAATGCCTCAGCCGCGGTCATGGCGACAGGCGTGCTGAATGCATCGGCAAGCCCGAACACCGTCAATTACAATGGCGGGGGCGCCCAGACGATGAAGGGCACGACGTATGACAACCTGACGGTGACAAAGTCCGGCGGTACGGCAACCACGGGAGGGGCCACCACCGTGAACGGCACCTTCGGGATCGTCAGCGGAACCGCGGCCATCAGCGGGGTCACCTTCCTCGCAAGCGGACCAACCACCATCGACGGAACGTTGAACATCACGAGTGCGACGGGCACCAAGACCTTCGCCGGACCCGTGACGTTGAATGCAGGAGGCGTGTGGAACAATACGGCAAACGAGGCGGTAACGTTCCGTGGCGGACTGACGCACAACGGGGCGGGATTCACGGCCGGGTCGGGAATTTACACCTTCGACACAAATCCACAGGCCATCTCGGGCTCCACGGCCCTGACAATTCCATCGGTGACAGTCACAGGCGTCACGCTTACGAACAACGCAACCCTGACCATTTCAACGGCTCTTTCTGGGACCGGAGAAGTTGTCAATGCCGCCACGGGCGTGCTGAACATCAATTTCACGGGAAGCCCCGCGATTGCCACGCTGACAGCCTCCGCTCCTGGCAACGTTGTGCAATATGGGGCCGCAGGAGCGCAAACCATCAAGGTCCCGTCAGGTTCCACCTACCATCATCTGATCCTGACGACGAGCGGGGTGAAAACCGCCGGCGGGTCGCTTACCATCAATGGGGACCTGACTCTGGGCGGATCGGCTTCGTTCAATGGCGGAACGTCGCTTGCCCACACGTTTACGGGGAGTTGGATCCTGAACACCAGCGCCGCAGTTCCGTTCAGCTTCACCACCGCAAGCACGATCAATTTCGAGACCCCAAGCCCGGCAGCGATCACCGGCATCGATGGGACCACCACGGCAACCATTGCTTTCCACAACATCAATGTCAACAACACCGCCGGGTTTGTTGTGAACGAAAACATCAGTTTTCAGACAGGAACTGCGCCGACGCTGACAGTGGGAAGCGGAGCCTTTTTGATCCCTGGATCGGCAAATGTCATCAGCGGGACGACGGGGACCCTCACTGGAGGGGGAACTGTGAAAGTGACGCGCACGGCAACCACACCGGATTTTCTTACCCAGTACAGCATTGCTGTCAAGGATCTGTCGGCGTTGACCGTTGACTACGACGCCGCAGGATCACAAATCGTCAATGCCTTGAACTATTCCGACCTGACAGTTCAGGGTTCCCGTGGAACGAATTCGGTTACCTTCGAAGCGGGCACGATCGGCGTGTCGGGCGTCTTCAATCCCGCGGCATCGTTTACATCCGGGGGATACAACGTTGCCGGCAATACGGTGGAATTCAACGGCGGCGGGGCACAGACGGTTCCTGCATTCGGCTACAACAACCTCACGTTGAGCGCGGCCGGCACAAAGACGTTCAGTGCCGGCACGACGGGCATTCTGGGCACGTTCACGATCAGTGGATCGGCTGTTGCGGACGCGACCTCGAACAACACAACGGTTGACTACAATGGTGCCGGAGCCCAGACGATCCTCGCGATAAATTACAACCATTTGTCGCTCAGCACTTCTGGGGTCAAGACATTCTCCACCGGGACGACCGGGATTGCCGGGGATTTCGTGATCGGCGGCACGGCCGCTGCGGATGCGACGACCAACAGCGCCATCATCGATTTCAATGGAGCCGCCAATCAAAGCGTCTCCGCGATCGATTACTATGACCTCGTGTTCAGCAACGCCGGGACGAAGACGTTTGCGGCGGGAACGACCAGGATCGCAGCGACCTTCACCGTTTCCGGGGCGGCCGTTCCGGATGCCGTGACGAACCTGACGACCATCGAGTACACAGGAAGTATCAACCAGAACTCGCCTCCGATGACGTACCACAACCTTATCGTCAATCGCGCCGGGCTTGGGGGCAGACTTCTCGTGAATGATGTCACGGTCAACAATGATTTTACGATCGCAGTCGGGGAAGCGCGGGTCGCCAACGCCTCCTTTACGGTGTTGGGTCAAACCAATATTTCAGGGCTGTTCCGTGTCTCAAACGCAAATGCCATACCTTCGTTCAACAACATTGTTGTCAACACAACCGGCGAGATTCGCTTCGTTGCCGACGCCGTCATGGCCATCAACGGCAACCTCCAGGTTGATGGATCGGGCTTGATCACGAGCGGGGCCAACACATGGACGTTTCAGAAGCCCGGCGGTGGGGGGACCCTCAGCGGCACCGCAACGGGAATCGCCATTCAGAATGCATCCTTCACCACAAACTACTCCAACTCGGGAACGTATTCCTTCGGGACCCTCGACGTGGCTGGGTCGACGTTGACAAACAACGGCACCATAACCATCACCACCTCCCTGAGCGGCTCCGGGACGCTGATACAAGGAAACGGTGCCTTGCTGGACCTGACCTTCCCCGGCATTCCGACCATCTCGAACGTTGGTGCCACGGCTCCCGGGAATACGGTGATGTATTCGGCGGCCGGCGCACAGAGCACTCTCGCGATTGATTATGCCAATTTGTCCCTCTCTGGCTCGGGTGTCAAGACGCTCCCGGCTGGAGTCACGAGGGTGAGTGAAGGACTTACGATCGGCGGAACGGCCGATGTCGACGCAACGACAAATTCCGCCCAGGTCGAGTACAACGGCAGCGCCCAGATAATTGCCGCGATGGATTATCATGACCTGACACTCTCAAACACGGGGACAAAGACCTTCTCCTCCGATACGACCAGGATCGCAGGAACCTTTGCCATTGCCGGAACCGCATCGGCAGATGCCGTGACGAACAGCCCGGTCATCGAATACAACGGTTCAATGGTGCAGTCAGTCCCCGGACTGGTCTACCACGAAGTCACGATCAACAACACCGCAGGCGTTGTGCTTGCAGGCTCCATGACGGTGAACAACAGGCTGACGCTGGTGTCCGGCACCATCACGACCGGGGCCAATGTCGTGTCGATCGCGTCCACCGGCAGTGTGAGCCGAACGAGCGGCCATATCGTGGGCCGGCTTGAGAAGCATGTTCCTTCGGGCTCGCCCGCCCCAACGTTCGAGGTTGGTGATGCCGGGACCTACACTCCCGTCAGCCTGTCCTTTGCTTCAGTGTCAGTGGCGGGTGCCTTCACGGTATCAACGACTCCCGGCGACCATCCGCAGATTCTGACATCTTCCATCGATGCAGCGAAGAGCGTCAACCGCCACTGGACCCTGACGAACAGCGGCGTTGTGTTTACGACCTATGATGCGACGTTTACGTTTGACGCCGCGGATGTCGACGGAGGGGCCAATCCCGCCTCATTCATTCTCGACCGCTACAGCGGCGGTACGTGGACCCCGCCAGCCGTCGGCACACTGACGGCAACGAGTTCCCAGGCCACCGGACTCTCTTCGGACGGCGACTTCCAGATCGGCGAACTCTCCCTGTTTGTCCTCAAGACATGGGATGGCGGAGCAGGAACAAACAACTGGGGCGATGCAAACAACTGGAATCCTGACGGGGTGCCGGCCGCTACAAACAACGTCAGTCTTACCGGTGCCAGCTCGATCACCATTGATGTCCCGGCAACGGTAAACTCCATCACCCTGAACAATAGTTCGTTGATTGTGACCATTCTCTCCGGCAACAGCCTTTCCGTTGATGGGGACCTCCAGATCGTGGACGGGACGCTTTCGACACAGGCCGCCTTTCCGAACGTTGCAGGAACGGTGACAATCTCCGGTGGTACGGTTGATTACTCAGCGGCTGGATCGCAGACGATTGTTGCGCAGACGTATCATCACCTCTTCCTGACAGGGAGCGGTACCAAGACATTTGCCGCAGGCACGACGGTGATTACAGGGGACCTGGTCCTGGCCGGATTGGCGACCGCCGATGCGACGACCAACAGCGCAACGATTGACTACGGAGGAAGCGGAAGCCAGGCCGTTGGCGCACTCAACTATCATCATTTGACGCTATCAAACGCCGGGACAAAGACGTTCGCGGCTGGAACGGTGGGCATTGCGGGGAACCTGAGCATCACGGGTTCGGCTTCTGCCGACGCGACCACGAATTCGACGACGGTGGATTACAATGGCAGTGGCGCACAGGCCGTGAGGGCCATCAATTATCACCATTTGACGCTATCGAACGCCGGGACAAAGACGTTCGCGGCTGGAACGGTGGGCATTGCGGAGAACCTGAGCATCACGGGTTCGGCTTCTGCCAACGCGACCACGAATTCGACCACGGTGGATTACAATGGCAGTGGCGCACAGGCCGTGAGGACCATCAACTATCACCATTTGACGCTATCGAACGCCGGGATAAAGACGTTCGCGGCGGGGACGGTGGGTATTGCGGGGAACCTGAGCATCACGGGATCGGCTTCTGCCGACGCGACGACGAATTTGACTACAGTGGATTATAACGGACCAGGGGCGCAGTTGGTGGGGGCCATTGATTATTACAATCTGGTCCTCTCGAATGCCGGCACAAAGACCTTCGCCGCAGGGACATCCGGGGTCGCCGGGAGCTTGACGGTGAGCGGGCTGGCTGTGGCCGATGCAACCGCCAACGTCACGACCATTGACTACAACGGCTCCGGCGCCCAGACGATCGCGGGATTCAACTACCACCACCTGTCGTTGAGCAATGCCGGGGCCAAACAGTTGCCTGCCGGAACGACGAGCATAAGCGGAAACATCCTGGAGAGTGGATCCGCATCCCTTGATGCCTCAACAAACGCGGCCCATGTGAACCTGAATGGCGGGGGGTCGCAGAGTTTCCCGGCAGCCGACTACGTCGATCTGACGTTGGCGAATGCGGGAACGAAGACTCTCGGAAGCGGGACGACAAGGATCTCGGGTGTTTTCTCTGTCACGGGGAGTGCCGTGGCCGATCTGACCACGAACTCGACGACCGTGGAGTTCATTGGCACGGTGAACCAGGATTCTCCGGAGATCACCTACTACAACCTGGTTGCAGGCAATACAGGCGGACGTCTCCTGCTGAACAATGTTGTTGTCAACAATGATTTCATTGCTCAGCTTGGCCAGTCGCGCGTTACCGGACAGAGCTTCACGGTCATCGGCACAACGACGCTGAACAGCGAGCTTCGCATCACGGCAACGGGGGGATCCAAGACCCTGGGGAACGTGATTGTGAATACCAGCGGGGCGCTGAATTTTGTTGCCGCGGAGGACCTGACCGTCAATGGAGACTTCACGGTCAATGGAGGCGGGACGGTCAACAGCAACCTCGGAACGTGGACGTTCCAGAAGCCCGGCGGCGGGATTATCGGCGGCACCTCACCCTCGGTGAACATCACGAATGCCGTGTTTACCACGCCATATTCGAATTCAGGGTCGTATGTCTTCGATGACCTGATAGTGACAGGCACGACGTTCACCAACAACGGTACGATGACTGTCAGCGATGTTTTGTCCGGCACAGGAACGTTTGTGCAGGGAGCCACGGGGACGCTGAACTACAACTCCGCATCCGCCATCACGGTAAGCACGTTCAATGTCTCGACCGCCGGAAACACGGTGAGCTATGGTGCAACGGCCGCGCAGACGGTGTTTGTCACGGACTATTACAATCTCTCGCTGGACGGCAACAACACGAAGACCTTCGGCTCTGGTACCACGGGCATCGCGGGGGCCTTCACCGTTGCAGGAACGGTGACGGCTGATGTCACCACGAACAATCCCACGCTTGAATTCAACGGGACGAATGTTCAGACCGTCGAGGGGCTGACCTATTACCGGGTCACCGTCGCCAACCCGGCAGGGATCTCCCTTGGCGGTACGATGACCGTCGACAATCTGTTGACGCTGACGGACGGCGTGGTGGCAACAGGCGGGAACTCCGTGATCATTTCCTCCGGTGCGACAGTCAATCGGACGGGCGGCCATGTGGCGGGAAATCTCATGAAGACCATTCCAGCCGGATCGCCCACGGTAACGTTCGAGATCGGCGACGTGGCCGGAAACTACACGCCGGTCGTAACGGGATTCACCAGTGTTTCCGTTCCGGCGACCCTGACGGTCAGCACCACCAACGGCGATCATCCCGAGATTCTCTCTTCAGGCCTTGAGCCCTCCAGAACGGTCAACCGCCATTACACGCTGGTTGACGGCGGCATTGTCTATGCATCGTATGACATCACGATGAATTTTGTGAGCGGCGATGTGGATGGAGCGGCAAACACCGCCAATTTCATCATCGGCCGTTACGAAGGCGCGGCGTGGAATTTGCCCGCTGTTGGAACACTGACCCCGACCAGCTCACAGGCCACGGGGGTCGTGGGATTCGGTGACTTCCAGATCGGTGAGCCCTCGAGCTTTGTCCTTAAAACCTGGGATGGAGGTGCCGCAACGACAAATTGGAGCGATGGCGGCAACTGGAACCCCGACGGCGTACCCACGGCCACGAACAACGTCAGCCTGACCGGTGCGAACTCCATCACGATCGACATCGATGCAGACGTCAACTCCATCACCCTCAATAACAGTTCCCTGCTTCTCACAATCCTGAGCGGCAATAGTCTGACGGTGGCGGGAGACCTCCTGCTGGCCGACGGCGTGATGAACACCGAGGAGGCTTTTCCGTCGGTTGCCGGCACGGTCACGATGAGCGGCGGAACGGTGGGGTACACAGGGACGGGGGCACAGACGATTGCTGTGCAAACCTATCACCACCTTGTGCTCTCAGGGAGTGGAACGAAGACGCTCGGTGCGGGGACGACAAGGATCAGAGGAGACTTCACGATCGGCGGAAGCGCGGCGGCGGATGCGATCACGAACGCGGGCACGGTGGAGTATGACGGCGGCGGCCCGCAATCGGTTGCCGCGATCAACTATCATAACCTGACTCTCTCCAATGCGGGAACGAAAACGTTCCAGCCGGGAACCGTCGGCGTCGCGGGCGCGCTCGTTGTGGGGGGAAGTGCGGTCGCTGATGCCACGACCAATGGAACGACGGTTGAGTACAACGGTCCCGGCGCCCAGAACATTCCGGCAATTGCATACGGAGGCCTGACGCTTTCGAATGCCGGGACGAAGACCTTTGCATCGGGGACGGTTTCCATTACCGGCAACCTGACAATCCTCGGTTCAGCCGTTGCCGACGCGTTAACAAACACGACGACTGTTGAATACAACGGCGCTGGCGGTCAGATTGTGGGGGCGATCGATTACCATCATCTCACCCTCTCCAACGCCGGGACGAAGACGTTTGCATCGGGAACAACGAGAATTGCAGGCAACTTCACGGTTTCCGGAGCGGCAACCGGAGATGCAGCGACCAATGCAGCGATTGTCGAGCTGAACGGTTCCTCGCCGCAATCGTTCTCCGCGGCGGCATTTCACCATCTCACGCTCTCCAACGGCTCATCGAAGGTTTTAGGCCCGGGCACGACAACGATTGCCGGCGATCTTACACTCATCGGCGGTGCAACGATCGACGCAGTGGGAAATGCAACAACCATCGACTTCAACGGTTCGGCACAGGTTGTTCCGGCCATCGACTACTTCAACCTTGCCCTGAGCAACAGCGGAACCAAGACTCTGGCTTCCGGGACAACGCGAATCGCCTCGAACCTTGTGATCTCCGGCGGGGCAACCCTTGACGCGGTGGCCAACGCGACAACCGTGGAATTTAACGGGACAACCGTCCAATCGTCCTCCCCCGCAACATTTCACAACCTTGTCATCTTCAAGTCAAGCGGGCGACTCCTGCTCAACGATCTGAATGTTGCCAACGATTGTTCCATCCAGGCAGGCGAAGGCCGACTGACCACCGGTTCCTTTGCCGTGGCGGGAACGATGACGATTTCGGACATCTTCCGTGTGGCAAGTACCACCGGCACCCTGACCCTTGGCGACGTTGTGGTGACCACGACCGGCCAGGTCATTTTTGCCGCAAACGAAGATGTGACGATGAACGGCAATCTGCAGGTTGATGGAAGCGCAGGGTTCACCAGCGGATCGGGGGTATGGACGTTCCAGGCGCCTGGCGGGGGAAGCATCAGCGGAACGGCAGCCGCGCTCACCATCGGCAATGCCGAGTTCACGACAGATTATACGATTGATCGCAGTGTCACATTTGGGGGCCTCACGATCACGGGGGCAACCGTCACCAATAATCAGGGAATCGCGGTCACCGGGGCGCTCGGGGGAACGGGAGCCGTGACGCAGGGGGCGGGAGCAACTCTGACACTCAGCGGCGGAGTCACGCTGGGGATCCTCAACGCATCGGCTCCAGGCAACACCGTGGAGTATGTTCAAAACGGTGATCAAAGTGTCGTTCCGGCCGACTATCATCATCTGACGCTCGGGACATCGGGAATCAAGACGCTCGGTCCAGGAACGACGGGAATCGCGGGTGCCATGACGATTTCCGGCACCGCCACCGTGGACGCCGCATCCAATGCAACGACGGTGGATTTCAACGGGGCAGGCAATCAATCTGTGCCGGCGATCGCCTATCACCATCTTGCCCTTTCGGTCAGCGGCACAAAGACCTTTGCCTCGGGTATGACCCAAATCTCTGGAGATTTGACGATCAACGGTCTGTCATCAGCCGACCTGATCACGAACGCGTCTGTCGTGCTCTTCACGGGGACAACGATGCAGAATATCCCGTCTCTGACGTACTATGATCTCGCGTTCTCCGGAGCGGGGGACAAGGTTGCCACCGGGTCTTTGACCGTTCAGAACGATTTCAGCAATGCATCTGTGCTCGATATGCTGAATCACGCCCTCGTGGTTGGCGGTATCCGTACCAACACCGGCACGATCCGTTTTTCCGGCGCGACGAACGGCGTGGCGTTTGACGGCGGCATTGTCGAATACAACGGCGCAGGTGCGCAGACCGTTGCTCCCGGCATTTACGGAACGCTGATCTTCAGCGGTGCCGGGATCAAAACATTTGTCTCCAATGCCACAGTCCTCGGAACCATGACCATCACGTCGGGATCGCCGGTCGTTATCGATCCTTCCGTCACGCTCCAGATTGACGGAGATCTGGACGTGGCCGGACCTCTGACAAACAACGGCACAATAACCATCGGAAATTGAACAGGAGGAATGTCATCATGACCATCCGTCCGCCGTAAACGAAGTTTCGACCACCTTGTGAGCAAAGGTGGCCGTCATTGCGCAATCTATTGATGCACGTTTCTTAAACAAAGGATCAAACATCATGAAAACGCAACATCTATCCGGTTTTCCATCGTTATCCATTATTCACGATCAAACGACAAGGAGAGACACCATGCACACGCACAGATTTCTTTCTCGCAGCATTGCCGTTATTGCGGCAGTTCTGCTGATCGCGTCCATAGGTGCAGCACAGCACCTCAGAACCTCGTCCGACATCACGGGTTCGGGGACAATCAATGTCAAGCGCGACATTGTCAACACCAATGCCGGCGGAACGGCAGTCACCATCAATCCAACCGTCGTCATGAATGGAAATAACGGAGGACAGACACAAAACATTACGGCGACCAACGCAGGGGCGGTTAATTTCACGACCCTGCGGATGATCCTCGCGAGCCCGAAGGCAGTTGATACCGACATTTCGATTGCGACGAATTGGGAGCTGGGGACCGCCGGCAACGCGCTGACTGGTGATGTCTCGTTTGCGAGCGCGAAGACCATCGCAGTGGCAGACGCATCATCCTATCACGCGACCAGTACGGGAAATCTCGATTTCTCGAACGGGACCGTGAGTTTTACGAAGAACACCGGTTCGCAGACTGTCTTAAACCGAACGGGCGGGATCTCGTACGGTGACCTGGCCCTGTCGGGCGGAGCCACCAAGTCCTTCCAGGCGGGTGGAACTGTCACAGCGGGTGATGTGACGCACGCCGGAGGAGACCTCACGGTGGATCAGGCCTTCACGATCACCGGAACGGCATCGTTTGCGACCATTGCAGACATAACGGCTGCGATGTCGTTCGGAGCCGGCGTGACTTCGGCCTCGATTACGACCCTGTCTTCGGTAACTTCCACGTTGACGCACAATGCCACGGCAGCGGCTTTGAGCATTGGTACGCTGTCGGGCAACGCCGGAACGATCCAGAACACGGCGGGCGGCGGCATCAGCTTTACGACGGCCGCGACGAACGGTGCAGGCACGATCGAAACGATCGGAGCCGGAAACCTGACGTTCGCCTCGTTGAGCGGCAACAGCGGCACGATCCGGTCGACAGCCGGCGGTGGCCTGACCTTCACGGGTCCTGCAACGAACGCCGGAACGATCTCCGCCGTGGCGGCCAGCGGCGTGATCGCGTTTAACAATACGCTCAGCAACAGCGGTGGTTCAGCCGTGGTGACAGCCGGCGGCGGAGGCGTGACGTTCACCGGGAACGTGACGAACTCCGGGGGGGCAACAATCTCCGCGGGAGCCGGTGGATTTGCCGCGAACCTGGACTTCAACGCACCCACCGTGGATAACACGGGCGGCGTGATCGTCCTCGGCGCTCTGGGTACATCGACGTTCTCAGGGAGTTTCGCCGTCGGCGGCAGTGGTACGCTCACGCTGGATAATGCCTCCATCTGGACCTATGACGGCGGCGCCCAGAGCATTGCGTCTGCCACCTATGGCATTCTCCGGACGGACGGGACGCCTTCGTCTGTGAAGACCGCGCTCGGCAACATCACGGCCCAGGAATTTGACAACGGCGGCACCGGAGATGTGGCCATCACAACCGACATGGATACCTATACGCTCTCGGTTACTGGAACCAAGGACAATACGAACAGCACTCTCCGGCTTGGCGGGTCGAACGGATTTACCTTCGGGACCTTGCTTGCGGCAGGCGGAACTGTCATCTACGACGGAACGGCCGGGTCTCAGACGATTGCCGCGGGAGATTACTTCAATCTCCAGTTTGAGGGCGCAGCCACGAAGGATATTCTCGCAGCCGCAACTGTCAGCACCGGGAACAACGTCGATCTGATCAGCGGCGTGACGCTCAACATCGCAGCAACGGGCGTACTGAATGTTGGTCAGGCCGGCTCAGGAACGGGAGCGCTCACGCTGGCAAGCGGCTCGACGCTCGGCAACTCGGGTGACATCAACGTCGCTGGCGACCTCGACAACAGCGGAAGCCTGACCAACAACGGCGTGATCACGGTCGGATACTAAGGCAGTGGCTGACCTGAAGAAGCCGTGATGCGGACTGTGACGAGGTCACGCGGACGACCGCGGACGCGCGGACTTCCCAGAGGGGCTGGTGGATGTCTTGTCCGATCCCTCGGGAGACACCGGGCTGGAGGACATCCAGGCCGGGGGCGCGGAGATCCGCTCGTGCAGGTGGAAACCTTGGAATGGACAACAAGCGTTTCAACGTTGAGAGCTTGTGCTCACGATCAAATGTTGAACGCCCGAGGACACCCTCAAGGGTGGAGTCCGCCCGGACCTGCCAGTCCGGCATGCAGGCGGTTTGTCCATGAATTGGCTTCCGAAAGGGAAGTGTTATGGACATGAGGTTATGGTCGTCGGAGGAAACGTCTGAACAGCACGACAACGCGCCGCCGGAGAGTTCTCTCCTTCTCTCCGGTTCGCGAGTGGTGACGTGTGTTCTCACAACGTGATGCGTTTTCATGAAAACGCTTTGCCCGGTGTGCCCGGCCCCGCTCAGGCCGGGAGACACCGGATGGTTTGAAGTGATGCGATTTTAACAAACAAGGCAACGCCTTGACGCCGGAATACGGCCATTAATCAAAGGTCATTGTAATGGACCCTTCCATACCGAATGACGCGAAGCGGCTGAAAAGCCGGGACGGCACTGCGCTGCGCCGACAGATGAGGCGCATGATGCTGTGGATGGCGGCCTCCGTCCTCCTCCGCAGTGCATCGGCGCTCGGACAGGATCTGATGAATTCAGGTCAGATCGACAATACAGGCACGATCAGAGTGAAAAACCAGGTGGTGGGCCTGCCTCCGGTTGTCGATGGCACATTTGAATTCTTCGGAACGAACCAAACAGTGCCCGCGAGGCAGTACAACGACCTTGTCCTTACCGGCTCCGGTACCAAGTCAACCTCAGGAGGAAGTTTCTCGGTCTCGGGCAATATCGCGGTGGATCCGGGTGTCGTTCTGGATGTGGAAAGCGGCGAAACGATTACATTGATCGGAAATCTGAATGAACAGGGATATCTGCGAGGAGCCATTGGAAAAACCGTCAATCTGACGGGAGGATTAACCACATCGAATTTTGGAAACATTGGCGCGACGGTGAGCTGGTCCGGCAATCCTCCCGGCCAAACCACGATCACCCGCGTGTCTGGCATTGCGTCGACCGGCAACGGAAACCAGTCTGTCCTTCGCTACTACGACATAGCTCCGACGTTTGCGACGGGACTCAATGGTTCATTGACATTGAAATATTCTGAGAATGAGTTGAATGGCCACGATCCCGTCTCCCTGGAGCTTTGGAGATCCCCGGACAACGGTGCCACATGGCGACGACAGGGAGGAGTTGTAGACACGGCGCAGAAGACCGTTATGAAGACAGGAGTCGTTGCGTTCAGCCGATGGACATTGTCGGACAGGCTCCTTGGCCCCGCGGCGTACGAATGGGTTGCATCCTCGCTCGCCGTCGCCTCCGGTGATGGCCAGAGTGGTCCGACGGGCACCACGTTGTCTCCGTTTACCGTGACAATCACCGATTTCTTTGGAAATCCCATCGCAGGCGTCTCCGTGACCTTTGCCTTCTCATCTGTTCCGACAGGTGCAACAGGCCAGTCGCTTTCAACAACACTGGTTACAACCAACGCCTCCGGGCAGGCTTCCACGACGTTGACTCTCGGTGACAAACCGGGGACGTATGCCGTGACGGCAAGTTCGACCGGCCTCACGGGCAGTCCGGCCAGCTTCACCGCCACGGCCACGTCAGCCGCGGCGGCAATGTTGCTGGTGGGTGGAAACGGCCAACAGGACACGATTCGTTCGACGCTGAATCCCTTTACGATCCGGATCAACGACGGCAGTGGAAATCCCGTGCCGGGAGTCAACGTCAGCTTCGGACTGCTGAGCCAGCCTGCAGGGGCGGCAGGGACGGCACTGAGCGACACGCTGGTTGTCACCAACGCGTCCGGTATCGCGGCAAGCTATCTGACGCTTGGCGATAAGGTGGGATCATATCAGGTTCGCGCAACCACGATTGCCCTGCCGGGTATTCAAGCTGACTTCACGGCACAGGCGCGTGCCGGAACAGCGGCGTTGATTACGGCCGCATCCGGAACCACTGCTCAGCAGGATACCATTCTGCAACAGCTGGATTCCCTGTATCTCGTTCGTCTGACAGACTCGGGGTCGAATCCGGTGCCCGGCGTAACGGTGCAATTTACGATTACAAATACGCCCGTCGGGGCAACCGGTCAGGCCCTCTCAGCGTCGAGCGTCACCACAAACGCAGCAGGCGAGGCTGCCACACGACTCACGCTTGGCTCGAAGGTCGGCACGTATGAAGTAACGGCAACCACCGGAAGCCTGGCTCCAAGGACCTTCTCCGCCCAGGCCCTCACGGGCGCCGCGGCTCTTCTGGCCGAAGTTGAAGGCAATGGCCAGCAGAAGACCGTGACATCTGTTCTTGATACCTCGTTCACGGTGCGCATCACGGACATCGGCGGAAACCCGATTTCGGGTGCTCCTGTGCAGTTCAGCATCCTTACAGCCCCGGCCGGGGCGGTCGGAATGGGTCTCAGCACGACGGCGGATACCACGGACACCAATGGTGACGCGGCGACGACGCTGACGCTGGGCACCATCGCGGGCAACTACGTCGTTGTTGCACGCAGTGCCGTACTGCCCGGCGATTCGACGCTGTTCACGGCACGTGCGGTTGCCGCCGCGGCCACTTCTGCGCTGGCCGCAAGCGGTGATGGGCAGACCCAGCCGGCAGGCGCTGTTCTTCCACAGCCGTTCGTTGTAACAGTGACGGATTCATACGGAAATCCTGTTTCCGGTGCGAGCGTCCAGTTTTCCATCGCTTCCGCCCCCGCGGGTGCAACAGGGCAACTCCTGACGCCGGCAACGTCTGTGACGGACGCCAACGGGCAGGCGCAATCGGTGCTTCGTCTTGGCAATCTGCCCGGAACGTACTCCGTTACCGCCACGGTCACGGGAATCCCCTCCGTTACCTTTACAGCCACAGCGTCGTTCATCCTGGCCGATATCAACAGCGATTTCGACGTCAATATCGCCGACCTCACCTCAATCATCGACCACATCCTGCAAGTTCGAACGCTGAGCGGGCTCGATTCGGCAAAGGCAGATGTGAACCGCGACGGTGCGATCAATGTCCTCGATGTCGTAGCCCTGCAGAATGCCTTGCTAGGAGCGAGCCAGCTGGTCAAGGTTGATCAGCAGGCAAGCCCGCAAAGGTCAGCTTCCGCAATGCGGACAGCGGCGGCCACAATTACAGGATCACTCGAGATCACCCCGCTTGGAGTCCGATTGAACCTCACGAACGACGTTCCGATCAAGGGCCTCCAGGTCGGAATTGTGCTTGCGTCCGGAGCCGGCGTCAATCGCACAGACGTTGTGTTTCCCCGAGGCAGGATGATGGAGTACTACGTGAATTCCACGGGCTCCGAAATCAGAATGGTGGCCTATAACCTGAACAATATTCCGATCGACACCGGGTCGGGTTCAATCATACGACTCCCCTTGATGCTTGCCGATACATCGGAGGTCGATTCTGCCTATGTCGTTGTGAGCACGGCCGATACCACATTTGACCTGGCTGTGCGGGTCCAGCTCTCGACGGTGGTTGGAATCTACCCGGCAACGTTCCGCCTCGCCCAAAACTATCCGAATCCGTTCAATGCAGAGACGAACATAGAGTTCGAGGTGCCCGATGTTCAGGGCAAACTCGTCAGGGCCTTCGTGCAGGTCTTCAATCTTCTTGGAGAAAAGGTTAAGACGCTGGCTCGCGGCGAACATGCCGCCGGCACTTATCGCGTCGTTTGGGATGGAACGGACGACCAGGGTTACAAGGTCCCAAGTGGCGTGTATTTCTATCGACTTATCGCGACTGATTATGTGAGCGCGAAGAGGATGGTTTTGATCAAGTAGCGTTTCAACGTTCAATGTTCAGGGTTCAATGTTCCAGGTCAATCCGGAAGAGACCTTGAACCTCGAATCTGAAACCTCTGGTTCCACACTTACTCTGTTGCCCGCGCCTCTGGGAGGGGGCCGGGCACAAGAGGGGGTGGCTGTCCGCCAGGATGGCTGCCCCTTCGCTTATCAAACATTCGACATTCTCGAATGATCGACATCCAATGTCGAATGTAAACGATCCTCGTGCATGGCCCGCGCCTCTGGGAGGGGGCCGGGCACAAGAAGGGGTGGCTGTCCGCTCGGATGGCTGCCCCTTCGCTTTTGAAGGGCACGAGGGATCTTCAATTTTCGATTGACAATTGACAATGGAAGGATGACAATTGGAAACTGCAGATGTGAAACTGGAAATTGGCAATTGGAATTGTCCCCATTCTTTCCCAACTTCTATCAATCATTCCCCATCCCCCTATGACCATCCAGTTTCTTGGAGCCGCACAAACTGTCACCGGCTCCATGCACCTTGTATCCGTCAACGGGTCTCGCATTCTTCTGGATTGCGGGCTTTTTCAGGGAAGGCGGGCGGAGTCCTACGAGCGCAACCGTACCTTTCCCTTTGAAGCCACCGCGATCAATGCCGTCATCCTCTCCCACGCCCACATCGACCACGCCGGGAATCTTCCGAATCTCGTGAAGAGCGGATTCGCCGGACCGATCTATTCCACAGGAGCAACCAGGGACTTGTGTCAGGTCATGCTTTATGACAGTGCCTATTTGCAGGAAAGGGACATCGAGTATTTGAACAAGCGCCGCAAGAACGGCCCGCCGGCGGAGCCTCTCTATACATCGGCAGACGTTGACAACACGATCGGTCAGTTTGTCGGAGTGCCGTACAGGAAATCTTTTACGGTAGCAGACGGTGTGTCGGTGAAATTTCTCGACGCCGGCCATATCCTGGGTTCGGCGTCGGTCCTTCTGGAGATAAAGGAAAAACGGAATTCGTTGGTCCTCGGATTCACGGGCGATCTCGGGCGCAAGGAAATGCCGATCCTGAAAGATCCTGAATCCATGGGCTCACCGGATGTTCTTATTTCCGAAAGCACGTACGGCGGACGGATTCATGAGCCGGTGGCGGACATGGGCAAATCCCTCCTCTCGGCAGTCCGCAGAACCATGGATCGGGGCGGAAAAGTGATCATTCCGGCCTTTAGCGTTGGACGCACACAGGAGATTGTCTACGCCCTCTTCAAACTCTTCGATGATGAACGGCTTTCGTCGATTCCTGTCTTCGTTGACAGCCCCCTGGCCGTGCATGCCACCGACGTTTTCCGTATGCATCCCGAGTGTTTCGACAGTGAAACGCTCCGGTACCTCCACAACGACAACGATCCCTTCGGCTTTGGAAGGCTCACGTACATCCGGTCTGTGGAAGCATCAAAGCAACTGAACGATCGCAAGGGTCCCTGTGTGATCATAGCCGCATCGGGCATGTGCGAAGGGGGACGCATTCTGCACCACCTGGCGAACAATGTGGAGGATCCGAGAAATACCGTGCTGATTGTCGGGTTCATGGCGGAGCATACTCTCGGCAGGAGAATCGTTGAGCGCCAGCCGGAGATCAGGATCTTCGGCGATGTGTTTCGCCTGAACGCCGAGGTTGTCGTCCTTAACTCCTTCTCCGCTCATGCAGGCCAGGATGAATTGGCGGATTTCATCGGCGCAATGGACAAGAGGAAGCTCAGGCAGATCCATTTGGTCCACGGTGAGCCCGCCCAGGCCGATGCCCTGCGTGCGAAGCTGAAGGAGGCGGGATTTTATGAACCATTCATTCCGGCAAGGGGGGAAAAAGCGGAAATCCGGCCATGAAGATTCTCGTCACGGGAGGAAGCGGACTGGTCGGACGTTTTGTGGTGGAGGAGCTCTCAAAAGAGCATGAAACGGATATTCTCGACAGAAACTCACCGCCCATTCAGCCCGCGCGTTTTCATTGTGTCGATATTCTCGATCTCCAGGCCCTTACAGGCGCGATCCGTGGATACGATGCTGTGGTCCATCTTGCCGGAATACCGCATCCGCTGAACGATCCTCCGGAAGCGGTGTTTCGTGTGAATGCGATGGGAACGTTCAATGTTCTCGAGGCCGCGGCGGCAGCCGGGATTGGGAAGTTCGTGTTCATGTCCAGCGAGTCGACGCTCGGTTTTGCCTTCAGCACGCGGCGGATGTGGCCGCTTTATGTGCCCGTCGATGAGCATCACGTGCTCAGGCCGCAGGATCCCTACGGTATGAGCAAGGTTGCCTGCGAACTGCTCTGCGCGGGATTCAGCAGGCGGACGGGCATACAGACCATCTGTCTGCGCGCACCCTGGATCTGGTGTCCTGTTGATACTGAGATCGAGAGGTACTCGCAACTCGTCAGGGATTATCCAAAATGGCAGAAGAACCTGTGGGCCTGGATTCATGTGTACGATGTCGCGCAGGCGATCGCAATAGCACTCGAGGTGGATCCAGGAATCACTCACGAGGTCATGTTCATCAGCGCTGAGCACAACTGGACCGGCCGCGACAGCAGGGAGCTCATGCGGGAGTTCTATCCTGAGACCGGCAACATTCCCGATTCCTTCCACGGCCCTCAATCGCTGATTTCGTTCGCAAAGGCAGGGAGGATCCTTGGATTTCATCCGAACAAGAGGATATCAGATATCCTGGGATGATCTGGTAATTCATCGTTCATGGTTCATGGGTTCATAAGCCAGGAACCATAAACTGTAAGCTTTTCCCTTGCCCTTACACGTTCTCATAGATACCGACGCCGGCGTTGACGACGCCCTCGCTTTGATCCTCGCCCTGCGCTCGCCCGAGCTTCACCTTGAGGCCATCACGACAGTGGCGGGGAACGTTGGTGTGCGCAAATGCACGCGCAATGTGCTGAGAGTTCTCGATCTTGTCCGGCCGGCGCGCCCCCCACGGGTTGCCGAAGGGTCCCGGAAACCGCTCCGTCGTGCTTTGGTTCCTGCGCCCGAGGTTCACGGCACGGACGGGCTGGGCGACGTCCCTTCCCGCGTGAAGGTTGCCGGTCTGGCCGGGGCCACGCGCCGTGATGCCGTCGAGGAAATTCTCGGTGCCTGTGCCCGATTCGGAAAAAGTCTCACGATTGTTGCCCTTGGGCCGCTGACGAATCTTGCGAAGGCATGGAGGAAAGATGCCCGGAGTCTTCGGAAAGCCGGGAGCATCATTTCCATGGGTGGTGCATTTCGGGTTCCCGGAAACACCGGCCCGGTTGCGGAGTTCAACTATTTTGTGGATCCGGAGGCAGCCAATGAGATTATGACCAGCGGGCTTCCGGTGCGTGTGATTCCGCTGGATGTGACCGAGAGGATCATTTTGGATTGGCACGAGCTGAAGAAGAGGGGAGACCGGGAGGGCAGCGAGCTTTCCCGTTTTCTCATCCGTTGCACAAAGCCCTACATGTCGTATCACAGGAAGACGCGGGGATTCTTCGGCGGATACCTGCACGATCCGATGGCGGTCGTAGCGGCGATTGATCGGAGTCTGTTCAAATGGCGGGCGATGAATGTGCGTATCGAGACCGGGGGGACGTGGACACGCGGAAGGTCGGTGGAATGGCCTCATGGTCGGGCGCGGGGCCGCGTTGCCGTGGCAGTGAGTGTTGATGTCCGGCGCTTTCGAAGGCTCTTTGTGAAGAGGTTATGGGGTGGGAGGTGATGTTTGGACGATGAACGGTCGGCAATCAATCCGTTCCGGTTGGGAAGTGTCCGACGTCACCGCGCGGCGCGGGGCCAAAAAGATTTGTTGAATCTCAGAAGATCGGCAACGATATTGCACCATGGCAAAGAAGCGGACTTCTCCGATCGCCAAGAGAATTGAGGAAGGGAACAATCATCGGAGGACGGTTTTCGAGATGGTATGCATCAGCACGCCCAAGGAAATCGGCCTGGTGGAGGATTTCTTCAAGGAGGTGAACAGGACAGCGCGGTTGGACGACGGCACATTTCACCGTCTGTTTGTTTCCGCGACCGAAGCCATGAACAACGCCATCGTTCATGGCAACAAGTCTGATCCCCGCAAAAGGGCCTGCATTGTGTGCACGCTCAACAGCGACAGTGTGGTGGTGACCGTGACCGACCAGGGAAACGGCTTTGATCCTTCGACCATCCCGAATCCCCTTGATGAGCAGAATCTTCTGAAGGAAAGCGGTCGGGGGATCTTTTTGATCCGGTCCATGATGGACCGCGTGGATATCCGTCCATCACCCAACGGAACAACTGTGGAGATGATGATTAATCTGAAACGATTGCGGTAGGGAAGTGCTCCGGAAAACACAAGGCCCGCGCCAATGGCCGCGGGCCTTTGTGCTTTCAGGGCCGTCGGGTCAAAAGCTATAGGCTGCGGTCATCGTTGCTCTCCGGCCCAAATAGGATCCGCCGAAGATCTGGTAATGCTGACGATCGAGGAGATTGGCAACTGCAAGCGTGAAGGTCACATTGCTTGTTGCACGGTAGGTACTGCTAAGATCCATGATCGAATATGCGGAGACAGCTCCGCGATAGATGCCCGCCGCCCAATCAAAGGTTGGGACGTACTTCAGTGAGAGTGCAACGTCACCTCGCTGATGGGTGTAGGTAACCCCGCCGCCGATACGATATCGCGGCGAATTTGGAATCAACACATCGTTGATGTTCTTCTCAACGACTTCAAACGAATACCATGTGAAGTTCCCCCGAAAGAGCCACGAGTCGCCAAGATAGTAGTTGGCCCCCATTTCAAGCCCCGCCTCACGCACCCTTCCTGCGTTGACATACGACCAGATGGTCCTTGGCGACAGAGGGTCCCCGGGATAGATGCCCTGGGGAGGGAAGCGAGGATTAACGCCGACAGCAAGATCCGTAACGAAATCGGTCAGCTCACTGTAGTACACATCGGCCGTGAGGAACAACGAGTTCACAAACACACCTTTGTAGCCGATTTCGTAGCTCGTGATCTTTTCAACCGTCATGTTCTTAAGCGATCCCGGCTGAAGTCCCCCGACAAATCCTGTAAGTCCGTCGGGATTCTCCACCATGTTGCCGTAGTAGGCAAGCGCCCTGGTGGGATGTTTGACATGGAGAAAGAGTTCCGAGTAATTCGGTGCCTGGAATGCCTTGTTGAACGTGAGGCGAAGAGCATGCCCTGGCTGGAATGACCATACGAGGGCCGCCTTGGGAGAAAACTGGCTGTCATGCACCGAGCTTCTGTCCCAGCGCGCGGCCAACAGCGCCCTGAGATCGTTCGACACCTTGTATTCCAGCTGGCCATAGATGCCGGTCATGTTGTCGTGCCGCACGCTCTGCATCAGAGTTCCCTTGGTACCGATGTCCACAAGCCTGTGTGACGCTCCGACAACTGCCATCAATTGCTTGTCGGGAAGGCTGAACGTGTACTGAGCCTCTCCCTGAGTAATGAGCGCATCCTGGTAGAGATCCAGGCCGGTGGAGAGGGAAACTTCCGGCTCAAGATTGACACGCGCGCTTGTCCATCCGACGAAACTGAATCCGTGACCCGTGTAGCTGACCCTGGCCCATGGCCTGCTTGCTTTTCGAACCTGCACCCGGCCAATGCCTGTGACGATCACTTCGTTTTCAACCTGCGCCACGCCGCCTTCCACCGTGGAGACCCCACCGTCTGTGTAGTCATAATCCAGCCGGGCGGATGCATACACGTTCCGGACGGGATCGGTGTTGAGATCCTTCACCTCGTCATTGAGAACGGGATTGAATCCCGGGTATTCGAATTGACGGCCGGTCCTGATCCTGCTGAATGTCTTTCCTGAAATCCCGCCGATATTGATGCGATAGCTCCACTGTCCGATGGCATCGGCATGCCGCACATCTCCGCGGACCATGCTGAGTTCCCCCACGCCCAGCAGGACACGTGTTCCGCGTGATGCCCGCGGTGGAATCGAAGTAATATTCATGACTCCGTTGTACGCGTTTGCTCCATAGAGGGCCGATCCCGGTCCCCGCACAAGCTCGATGCGGCCTAGCTCCTCCAGAGGAATCGTGAGACCGTTCCACTCCGTCGCGCCAAGGAAAGCCGTTCCCAGATCGCGGCCGTCCAGGAGGATCAACAGGCGCCTGTTCAGGGAACTGTTGAAGCCGCGAGTGTTCACGTTGAAATCGTACAATCCACTCTGCACCATGTCAATGCCTGGTTCCGACTCCAGGAGCTTCGGAAGCTGGCCATGGGAGGCGTTACGGGCAATGTCGTCTGCCTCAATGATCGAGACTGACGCCGGTGCCTCCGTAATGCGCTCGCGACGCAACGAGGCACCATAGACGAGTACCTCGCTCAGTTCCACCATGGAATGGGCCATGTAGAAATCGCGGGTGACCGTTGTGCCGGGCTCGATTCGGACGGGAGTCTCAATGGTGCGAAAGCCGACGGAGGACACAACGAGGGTGTGCTCGCCGGGAGGGACTCCACGGATGATGTATCTGCCGTTCTCGTCGGACGCCGCGCCCAGCTGGGTTCCTTTAATGATGACGTTGACGAACGGGATGCCCTGGCGATTCTCGTCGTCCTTAACCACCCCTGCAATGATTCCATTGGTTGCGGATTGTCCCGTAACGATGGAAAGGGAGAGGGCAACAACGAGAGAAACGACAAGAATGGAACGGGTAAGAGAGTGCACCGAATCATACCTCCGCCGGAGAGACCGGCCTTACACAGGTCCGAGAGTTAACAAGCCCCGGTCTGCCGCACCGGGGCTTGAAGGATGAGATGCGTTGAAGAGGTCAGAAATTTTTGCTGAGCAGGTTTCGCTCGAAGCCGGGTGTTTCCTGGTCAGAGTTGAAAATGAATCGAACGATTCCCAGGTTCGGGACCAGCCAGATGCTGGCTGTCGGTCCCTGGCTGACAAGGGCACCGCCGAAGAAGACCGACCGTGTCGCCGTGAGCTTGTAGGCCTGGTATGTTTGTGCGTTGACCGTAATGGGTGCCAATCCGTCAAACACGCATTCGATGTAGAGACGCGAGGTGCTTCCCGCCTGATTGGCATACGAACTGTCGAAAGCAACCCAGGATTCACCGACGGTGGCATTTTCTTTAACGAGGAGAATCCATTTCAATGAGTCGGTTCGCGCCACGCCCGTCAGACGGTAGAACCGTCCGGCGTTTGTGAGGAACATGAAGTCGCCGGAGGTAGATGAGGATCGTTTCACATAGAAGCCGCTTACAACCCACGTCGGAGTGGGATCGACCAGGGAGGAGTCTTGAATGAAGAACGTTGTTCCCGCAATGTTGGGAACATTGGGCGGTAACGGAGGAGCTGTTGGAAGAATCGTCATGATTCCCCTGTAGTAGGCTCCTGTGGCTGTGATGTTCGTGTCGTTTTGAGCATCACGAATGAACCCATTGAAAGTCAGCTTATGTCCGGCAGTCAACGGAAACAGATCGCCGGTAACCTGTTCCTTTGCAGGATCGGTGGTTTTGTCACAGCCCGGTCCGGAGAGCAGTGCAAGAACGACCAGAAAGAGCAAAGAGAGCGTGGCGCCGTACTTCATGTTGCCTCCTTTGGATTGATTTGCATGGGCGAAAGGGTCCGGATAGTTTAAGAAACGGCCGGTTGAGATGCAACAGGTTCCCGATTCCCTCTCTAAAACACGGAGCCGGAATGCAATTCCGGCTCCTGTACGCGAAAAACAACACCGTGAATGATTCTCAGATGTTGAGTTTTGCAATATTAGCCCTGACATCGTCGGCGGATTTGTTTAATCCTGCCTGCTCTTCGGGCGTTAGCTTGATCTGAATGATCTCTTCCATGCCTTTGCTGCTGAGCTTGACCGGAACACCGCAATACACGTCCTTTAACCCGTACTCACCCTCCAGCCAGGCCGCGCAAGGCAGAATCCGCCTCTTGTCGCGAACGATCGATTCGATCATCTCCACCGCGGCTGAGGAGGGAGCATAGTACGCGCTGCCGGTCTTGAGGTAGTTCACGATCTCAATGCCGCCGTCGCGCGTACGCTTCACCAGACGGTCAATCGTCGCCTTGTCCATCAGATCCGGCAGAGGAATGCCCGCAACGGTCGAGTACCGCGGCAACGGAACCATCGAGTCGCCGTGGCCGCCGAGCACGAACGCGGTCACGTCCTCGACCGACACGTTCAGCTCCATGGCAATGAACGTCCGAAACCTCGCGGAATCCAGCACACCCGCCATGCCAAGCACGCGGTGACGTTCGAATCCGCTCACCTTCTTCGCAACGTAGGTCATCACGTCGAGCGGATTGGATACCACAATGATGATGGCTCGGGGGGACTGTGCCACCGATTGCTCAGTGACCGTCTTCACAATGCTGGCGTTTGTCGCCTGCAGATCGTCGCGGCTCATGCCGGGTTTGCGGGCAATGCCGGCCGTGATCAGAATAATGTCTGAGTTCCTGGTCTGTTCATACGAGTTCGTGCCGATGACTTTTGCATCGAACCCCTCGATCGGAGCCGACTCATACATGTCGAGACCCTTGCCCTGTGGCAGGCCCTCGACGACATCGACCAGAACGACCTCATTCGCGAGCTCTTTCTCTGCTATGCGCTGTGCCGCCGTGGCGCCCACGTGTCCGGCACCAATGACTGTGATTTTCATGGGGAGTTCCTCCGGAGTTGGTTCCGATCCCCCGCTCATCGGATGTGAGACCGTCCGGAGAGGGAGGACGGAACAATGTGAGGTTGTAAAAGAAAAAGTCCCCGCTGGCGGGGACTTGAGAGGAAAATCAGTTTGCTGAATGGACGCTGATGCGTTTTCTGGTCTTCCCGACGCGCTCAAACCGTACCACGCCGTCGACAAGCGCAAACAACGTATCATCGCCTCCCAGACCGACATTGATGCCGGGCTGGAATTTGGTGCCGCGCTGGCGGACCAAAATGCTTCCGGCAGTGACAGTCTGGCCGCCAAATGCCTTCACGCCAAGACGCTTTGCCTGACTGTCCCGTCCGTTTTTGGAGCTTCCACCACCTTTTTTATGAGCCATGATATGCCTTGAAGAATCGGGTTTATGTTCGATTGTCAATCTTCAATTGGCAATTGAAAATTGAACATCCATTCATCCAACGCTCGTTATCTCCACCTCCGTAAAGGCCTGCCGATGCCCCTTCAGAACCTTGTACCCCTTCCGCCGCTTCTTTTTGAACACCATCACCTTGTCGGCCTTGTCGTGGGCGAGAACCCTGGCTTCGACCTGGGAGCCTGCAACATAAGGCGCACCGATTTTTGTCTGTTTGTCGTCGCTGACCAGAAGAACCTTCTCAAAGGTTACTTTCTTGCCCTCTTCAATCGGGAGCCTGGGCACCTGGACCTTGTCCGACTTGGAGACTTTGAACTGTTGACCGGCGATTTCGACGACAGCGTACATGCGAGAACCTGTTCGGTGAAGGGATTTCTGATTACGGTGAAGAACTAAAATAGCGAAAACCCCCAAGAAAGTCAATCTTCTCTTTTTCCCCTCAGCAATCGCAAACTGTTCAAGATCACGACCAGGGTGGCTCCGTCATCGGCCAGAATCGCAAGCCAAAGACTCGTCATGCCCAGAATACCAAGGACCAGAAATACGGCCTTTGTAGCAAGGGCTATGCCGATATTTTGCTTGATGATCCTCAGGGCGCGCCTCCCCAGCCGGATGCCGAACGGGATGTTCCGGAGATCGTCCGACATCAGCACCACGTCGGCCGTCTCCAACGCTGTGTCCGATCCAATGCCGCCCATCGCAATGCCCACGTCCGCCGCGGCGAGCGCCGGCGCATCGTTGATGCCGTCGCCAACCATGGCTGTCGTTCCGAACCGCGAACGCAATTCGCGCACCGCCTCGAGCTTCTGGTGGGGGAGAAGTTCAGACCGGACCTCATCGGCACCAAGTATGCCCCCCACAGCCTCGGCTGTGCCCCGGTTGTCTCCCGTCAGGAGCACGATCCGGGAAATTCCGAGGCTCCTCAATTCCCCAATGACGTCAGCGCTCTCGTTCCGAACCCGATCGGCAATCCCAATCACTCCCACGGGGCCGCTTTGGGATGTCAGAACCACCGCTGTCTTTCCCTGCCGCTCGAGCCGGTCCAGTACCGCCTCGAGAGGTGGATTGCACATGCCAAGTTCCTCCACCAACGGATGATTGCCGAGCGCGTAAGGCACACCGTCCAGGACCGCCCGGACCCCCTTGCCGGGAATCGCCTCGAAATTCCTCACATCCGATCTGCGGACCGGAATCCCGTCCGCCTCAGCCTTTCTCAGGAAGGCATCCGCCAGGTGATGCTCGGAATTGGCCTCCAGCGCGGCCGCAATGCGGAGGATATCCTCCGGCGGAACGGAATTCAGGCTGACGATGTCGGTGACAGCAGCTTCGCCCGCGGTAACCGTGCCCGTCTTGTCGACAGCCAGGGTTCGCACGCCGGCAAGGCGTTCCAGATGAACGCCGCCCTTGATCAGAATGCCGCTTCGCGCGGCGCGGGTGAGCGCATTGATGACACTCACCGGCGTGGAAATTACGAGTGCGCAGGGACAGGCGATGACCAGGAGGACAAGCGCGCGGTAAAACCATGTTGCGAATTCTCCGCCGAGCAGGAGAGGAGGCAGGAACGCGATCGCCAGCGCGAGCATGAATACCGCGGGTGTGTACGCGCGGGCAAATCGTTCGACAAATGTCTGTGACGGCGCCTTGTTGGCCTGGGCTTCCTCGATTAATTGCACAATGTGGGCGATGGTCGAATCGCCTGCAAGTTTGGTAACGCGTACATCGAGGGCGCCCCGTTGATTCAGCGAGCCGGCAAACACCGGGTCGCCGGGATTCTTGGCGACCGGAATCGATTCTCCGGTGATGGCCGACTGATCGACCGTGGAGCTTCCGGAGACGATCGTGCCGTCGAGCGGAACCCTCTCGCCGGGACGAATAATGACGGTTTGATCAACGGAAACCTTCTCCACGGGAACGACCGTCTCCTGCGTGCCGTTTCGCAGCGTGGCTGTGGGGGGGGAGATGCTCATCAGAGACTCGATGGCCTTTCTGCTGCGGTCGGTTGCGAGCGATTCGAGAAGAAGCGAAACAGCGAAGAGAACAATGACCGCCGCACCTTCGGCGTATTCGCCTATCGCGACCGCCCCGATCACCGCTGCGGCCATGAGGAAATTCATATCGAGGGCAAGCCTCCTGACCGATGTCGCGGCGCGAAGGGCGACACGCCAGCCGGACGCGGCAATCGCAACAAGGTACGCCGGCACGGCCAGGCCATGCGGGTCGCCGAAAGTGGAAAGGATCAGCCCGAGGACAAACAGACCGATGCCGGCGAGGGTGGAGACCAGCAAGGGGCGGAGGTTTGGGTCCCTGCCGGGTCGTGCGTGCCGCGTTGCCGGGAGCCCGATCTCCCAGAGGGAACGGAGGATCTCGGCTTCCGGGCACGAATGCCGGACTTCAACCTTCTTGGTGACTATGTGCACCGTGAGGTCATGGACTCCCTTCTGTGCCTGCAAACGCTTTCGGATGATCGCCTCTTCGGCGGCACAACAGAGTCCGGAAACATGAAACGTTGATGTTTTTGACGTCATGGTGTCAGAGGTCAACGTCGTTCGCTCACGTGGCGTTGGGCCACGCGGATGAGATCTTCGATGTGCTCGTCGTCGAGCGAGTAGAACACCATCTTGCCCTCTTTGCGGTGCTTGACCAGCCGCAGGGCCTTGAGCAGACGCATCTGATGAGAGACGGCCGATTCGCTCACGCCGAGCAGTGAGGCAATGTCGAGGACGCAGAGTTCGCTCCGCTGAAGGGCAAGGACAATCGTGAGCCGCGTGGGGTCGCTCAGAACCTTGAAGGTTTCTGCAAGCCCGAAGACGGTTTCGCGGCCGGCGAGGCCCCTCCGTGCCGCACGCACGGCGGTGGCATGATGATGGGAGTTCATTAGGACAAATACCTGAGCAATTGTTCAACTATAACATTGAAAAAAAAGGGTCAAAAATCAAGGGGAGACATCTGCCTTCCCCGCCTTCAGGGACTTCGACCGGCCCGACAGTCTGTCTGGCGGCAAGCTGACCCCTGTCTTCTCCCTCCTCATCTTCCCATCACCACCAATCTTCCCGCCTGAGGATTCCACACGTATGTCCTCCCCTCGCTCTCATCGAGCGCGCCAACGAACAATCGGTTGCCTTTGACAATCAACCCCCAGTCCGACAGGGAGGAAAGAGTGGCGAAACTCCGGGGGGCTCTGTAATCCGAGCTCGCGCCCAGGAACAGCCACAGGTCGTACGCACCCGCCGTGCTGGTGGCGATGACAAAATCAAGAACGCCGTCACCGTTGAAGTCGGCTTCGGCAAAGTAGGGCAGGTACGTGGAATGCGTCGCACGGTACGGGCCCAGAAGCGGACTTGTGCAATCGGACGTTTCCAGAAGCTCGGCCTTTGGATGATCAGACAGGAAGTCATGCAATGCATCACGCTGAACCTGCGTAAGCCTGTTTTCGATCGACCCGCCGGAACATGCGGCAAGGAAGACGATCATCCCCGGAACGATTGGTCTTCCAACCATGGCCTGCTCCACCCTAGTTCTTCCTTCTCAAATCCCTCACGGACTGCTTCACCAGCCTCTCCAGTACCTTCATGTCGACGTCTTTAAGGGCTTTGATGTACAGGCAGGACGAGCCGATGCTGTGTGGACCAAGGTTCTTGAGGAGCGGCCTGTAGTTGCGCAGGCCGGCCATGATGTAGAGTGTCAGGGCGCTCTTGCGGGGGGAGAACCCCGTCAGGAACCAATCGCCTTCCCGGCCCGATTGATACCGGTAGTGGTATGTTCCAAAGCCAACAATCGTCGGGCCCCACATCGCAGGCTTCAAGCCCGTGGCGATTCGCATGAGCTTCAGAACCTTCCGGCACTCGCTCCGCCGTACAGGGTCCTTGATAGCGCCGACGAAAGCGGCCACACTCCTCCTGCTCTTCCGTGTTTTGAGGGTTGCTTTGGCCATTGTTCCTCCCTTCGGGGTTGAAAGGCCGCGTCTCTCTGGCTGGTGTGCAACAATGCCCGGGGTTCAACCTTCAGGGCTTCTGTGCATGCTCCCGTGCGGCGGCGAGGATTCGCGCCTCCCTGAGCCTGCGAAAGGCGGCGACATCCGCAGGGCGCGCACAGTCGAACCCAATGGCCTTCCAGTCGGGATCCTGAGGATCCAGACCCATAGCCTTGACGGCGCCCCAGTCGCATACGAAAAAGTGATGCTTGTACGGAAACAGATATCCGCCCTCGCGCTCAAGTGAATCCCTTGCCTGCTCATACCTGGCAAACCAGCGATTGAGGTACTCGTCAAGGTGATCCGGATACCAGATCGTCTCTTCGCGAAGGGGGGTGCTGTCGGTTGGCTTCATCATGGCAAGATACAACGGGTTGTCTTCGGATGCAAACTTCCTGAAAACAAAACGGCCCGGAGGAATAGGTCTTCCGGGCCGCGAGAGATGGCTTGCGCTGTCAATGGTCAGGCTTCAACCAGCTCCTGCGCCTTGACGAACTCGGCGTGGATCTCGAACCGGACTTCGTTGCTGACCACGACGCCTCCGGTTTCGGTCAGCGCGTTCCATTGGAGGCCGAAATCGAAACGGTTGATCCTGCCCGTGATCTCGAACCCGGCCACCTGCACACCACCGCCCAACCCGGCGACGGTGCCGTTGTAAATGACGTCCAGCGTCACGCGTTTCGTTGTTCCGCGTATGGTCAGATCGCCGGTGACCTTCAGTTCATAATCAGACACGCGCTCGATCGACGTGGACTTGAACGTGATCTTCGGAAAACGGGCGGCGTCGAAAAAATCCGGGGACTTCAAATGCCCGTCCCTCTGTTCGTTGTTTGTCCGAAGGCTTGCAACGTCGGCTTCGAACGTGATTCCAGCGTCGCTGAAATCATCCTGACCCGCTTCGATCATCGCATCGAACTTGTCGAACCGCCCGGTGACGGTGGAAACGACAAGGTGCTTAACCTTGAAGCTGACTTCGGAATGCGCTGAATCGATCTTCCATTGTACCATGACTGACTCCTTTGTTTTGAAATTCTGTGGGATTCCGTTTGAAGAACACTTCGAATATACATCCAAGGACCGGCCTGGCGCATTCACCGAGGGTAAGAAATGGGATTACCACAGGATAACACTACAGAGGGGAGAGCGGGGAGAGGATTTGGTTCCTCACCGGCCCCGCGCGAGCTCGCGGCGGATCCGGCTCAGGGATTGCGGAGTGATTCCGAGGTAGGAGGCTATGTGGGTCTGGGGAATCTGTTCGGCAAGATCAGGGTAAGTTGTGAGGAACGTCAAATAGCGCTCTTCGGCGGAGGCGCTCAGAGAATCCTGAATGCGCCTGTGGGTGGCGATGTAATTGGCTTCCAAGAGAAGGCGAAAGAATCGTTCGAACGCAGGTACGGCATTGAACAACTCATCGCGGGCGGAGCGCTCCAGAAGAAGAACCTCGGAGTCCTGGAGGGCGTCGATGGTCTGTGTGGCCGGGGAACCGCTCAGGAAACTGGCCAGATCCGAGATCCACCAGTCAGGCACAGCGAACTGGATGACATGTTCGTTGCCCTTGTGGTCAACCGTGTACGCGCGCAAACATCCGCCGGTCACAAACGCGAGCTCCCGGCATACATTGCCTTCTTGAAGCAGAAACTGGCGCTTCCGGATCTTCTTCCGCGTGAAGTACGCCGTACACCGACGGAAATCCTCATCCGTCAGATTGATCCGGCTCCCAATATGCGCGCGCAAAAGATCAAACATCACTCTTCAATCTTTCAATCTCCAATCTTGCCATACACTCCCATTCTTCCCAAACTCATCGCCCAGGACGGCGACGGGTTCCTGCTAATGTCCTTCCACGCCCTGTACATTCCTCTCGACCAGAGAATGTCGTCGAACACAATGAGGCCGCCTGCGGAGAGCCGCGTGCGAATCTCGTTGAAGTACTCTTTCGTGGCTTCCTCGTCGTGATTGCCATCGATGTATGCGAAGTCGACGGAGGTGCTCCGGTTCAGCACGGAGGGCAGGGTTTCCTCGAAACTGCCCTGGACGACGGAAAGGCGGGAAAGACCCAGCGCGGCGAAATTCTGTTCAGCCAGTGAAACAAGAGCGGGGTCGCCCTCGAGCGTGGTGACTTGGCCGTGGCCGTTCAACTCACACGCCGCCCCCAGAAAAGATGCTGAAATCCCCAACGATGTTCCCAGTTCGATACACGACGCGGGACGAAATCGTCGGACAAGGTTGAACAGGAAAAGTCCCCAGATGGGTGAAACCGCCGAACTGCGGCAGATTTGTCCGACGGTTCTGATTGCCCGTGCCGGGCCGGTGCCGTAGTCGGCCGGTCTTACGACGGTCTGCGAGGATACGAGGGAGGAACGGAGCTGTTCGATTTTCCGAACCCACTCGCGTTCGGCGTTGGACAGTTCCTCACGCTTGGTGGAACGGATCGCCTCGCGCAGGAGGTCCGCGGTCCCGCCGCCGCCCTGGGTGAGCACGCGCAGCTTCCTTTCGAGGCCGAACCGGACTGCAAAGGAAAAAACCAGGCGCTGATAAGCATCACTCATGGAAGCTTTCGCTATGTCCTCCGCTTCAGCGAAAAACCGGCACCAGTCCAATCACGAACAGTGTCAGTGCCACGGCGCCCAGGGCGAACACGGTGTCGCCCGGCACCCGGAGCCACTTCAGCACGGTCATCACAGGCTCCTCGAAAAACTCGGCCGATCTGGCATACCAGTATCCGTGCTTAACCGAAGCCCAGGTCTGATACAATCCCACCGGCAGGAGGCTCATCACCGCCATGGCCATCAAGCCGATGTTCAGGGACCAGAAGGAAAACTTCAACAATCCTTCCTTCCATTCTTCCTTGACCCAGAGGATCCTCAGGCAGAACAGCATCAATCCGATGCCAAGCATTCCGTAGACTCCAAAGAGCGCGGTGTGCCCGTGCACGGGGGTCGTATTCAGGCCCTGCATATAGTACAGCGCGATCGGCGGATTGATCATGAAGCCGAACAGGCCCGCACCGACGAGGTTCCAGAATGAAACCGACACAAAGAAATAGATCGGCCACCGGTACTTCCTGATCCAGGCCTTTTCCCGCGCCAGCCGGATGTTCTCCCAGGCCTCGTAGCCAATGATGACGAGAGGTACCACCTCCAGCGCACTGAACACCGCTCCAAGGGCGAGGATGGCCGTCGGTGTGCCCGAGAAATACAGATGATGGAGCGTTCCGATGATGCCGCCGGACAGGAAGATCGTCGAGGAGAACACCACGGCCCGGTTGGCGGAGTCGGTGCGGATCAGACTGAGCCTCGCGAAGAAATACGCGATGACCACGGTGGCGAAGACTTCGAAGAACCCCTCGACCCAGAGATGCACGACCCACCAGCGCCAGTATTCCACAATGGCAAGGTTGGTCCGCGTTCCCCACATGAACCCGGCCGCATAGAACGCGCCGATGGCGATGCTGGCGATCAGAAAGAGCGTAAGGAGGGGCTTCTCCGCGGGCGAGCGTTTGAGCGCGACCATCACACAACGGCCCACCAGCCAGACCCAAAGCACCAGGCCCACAAAAAGGCCGATCTGCCAGACCCTGCCGAGCTCGATGTACTCGTACCCCTGGTGGCCGAAATAGAACCACGAGTCGCCGCCCAGGCGGTGATTGATGCTCATCCATTGTCCGACCATGGACCCCGCGACCACGAGCACCAGCGCTCCGAAGAGGACATTCACGCCCAGGCGCTGACGCGCCGGTTCAAACCCGGCCAGCGATGGGGCCAGATACAGCCCGGCGGCCAGCCAGGCGGTGGCGATCCAGAAGATCCCAAGCTGAATATGCCAGGTGCGCGTAATCACGTACGGGATTGTCTCGCTCAGAGGAATGCCGTAAAACCCATCACCCTCGACGGCGTAATGTGCTGTGATGACTCCCATAATGATCTGAATGATCCAGAGCCCCGTCACAACCCAGAAATATTTCACCACCGCTTTTTGCGACGGAGTTGGTTCAACCAGCAGAAGTGGATCCTGGTCCGGAATCGAATGCGCTGCAGCCGGCCGCGCGGCCTGTGCACCATGATACCACACCATGCCGCCGATGCCGGCCAGGAGCAGAATGATGCTCACGCCGGTCCAGATAACGGCATCCGCCGTGGGCACATTTTCAATCAGGGGCTCGTGAGGCCAGTTGCTCGTGTAGGTCAGGTCCTGCTCCGGGCGGTTGGTCGAAGCCGCCCACGATGTCCAGAAGAAAAAGGCGGTCAGATCCCTGAGCTTCTCCGGGTCGGCGAGGGCGCCCCGGGGAATAGCAAAAGCTTCCCTGCCGTTCGAGAACACGTCGGCGTAATACACGGCATTGTCCTCGAAGGCGCGAACGCGCACGGGATCGATGGTGATCCTACCCCTGGCGGCGTCGTACGTGTTTGTGCGAATGAGTGTTTTCAAACGCGCCCTCAGAGGAGCCTGATCGGCTTCGGAAAGGGCGTCGTACTCCTTCCCGTGCGCGTCACGGGACCATTCGTTCAGAATAAACAGCAGTTCGCGATGGAGGTAATCTGCCGTCCAATCGGGCGCCACGTAGCTTCCATGTCCCCACACCGAACCGATCTGCATCCCTCCCATGGCTTGCCAGGCGTTCTGGCCATTCAGGATGTTTTCAGATCTCAGGAACACCGATCCGTCCGGCGTGACAACGCGATCGGGGATGGGCGGACGTTCCTGGTAAATTCGGAGACCGCTCCAGCCCAGAACGAGAAACGAAGTGATTATAACAGTCCAGAATGCCAGCCAGAGTCGACGCATGACAAGCCTCCTTCAGGATTTGGTGTTTAGGGTGGAACCGCGGCCGAACGGCTGGAATACTTTAACCAGTCAGTGGCGTTTCGTCAAACCTGGACGGCTACTGGGAGAGATAGCCACCGTCGACCGCATAGTACCCGCCCGTGATGAACGATGCCTTGTTCGAGCTGAGAAAGACGACGAGATTCGCCACTTCCTCCGGCTCGCCGAGCCTTCCGATCGGATGGAGCGGAATCAGCTGATTCTCGTCGATTTTCTTGATGAGCGGAGTCTTGATGAAAGCGGGGCCGACTGCATTGACGCGAATGTTCTTGTCTGCGTATTCCAGCGCTGCGTTCTTTGTGAGACCTACCACACCGTGTTTTGCTGCCACGTACGCCGACGCGGTCCGAAATCCAACCTGGCCGAGAATCGAGGCCATGTTCACAATGGCTCCCGCTCCGCTTTTCAGCATCGCAGGGATCTGATACCGCATACCGTAGAAGACGCCGGAAAGATTAATGGCAATGACCTTGTCCCATCCATCGATGGGATACTCGCCGGTGACCGCGGCCGGTCCGCCAATGCCTGCGTTGTTGCAGGCGACGTGAAGCCCCCCGTACGTATCCACACAGGTCTTCACCATCGCTTCATTATCGGCCGCTTTGGAAGAATCCGCCTTCACAAAGGTTGCCCGACCAGACTGCTTGGCGATCAAATCAACCGTTTCATTCCCACCTTTCTCGTCAATGTCCCCTACAACCACTGCGGCGCCTTCGGCCGCATAGGCAAGCGCAATGGCCCGGCCGATTCCCGACCCGGCTCCGGTGACGATTGCAACTTTCTTCTCGAGCAGCTTCATGGGTCCTCCTTAAAGATGACCTGGAAAATGATTTTCGATTTTGCCGGACTATTGGAAATCTTATTGAGAGACTTTTGAAGATCATGATGAGAAACCGACTTGATTCCAAGCACATACGCAAGAACGGTGTTGCTTGGAAAATTCCCCGAAAGGCCCGCAAATGGAACACGGAAAAAGGGAAAAACCTGATCTACACGGCGTGAATGTGTGATTGTTCTTGTCTGTTATCGTGTCGACCCGTGTTCCTGTTTCGTCAGTCCGCGGCCCGGTCGGCAAATACTGCATCGACCATGAATGGGAGAGCGTCAGGGAAGAACATGTACCCGGAGCGGAAGTTTTTCATCATCGCATTCCTTTTGTTGATGATGTCTTGCGGGCGATAACCACAAGGTGGTCTCTGCTCAGACGTTGTTTTCCATACCCCCCTCTGACCCTCACGGAGAATCCGCATCTGCGAAGGGCGGCGATGACGACATCGGGATTGTAACGAAAAAGTTCATGGAACTCAACTGACCGGCGGTACCCTCCGGTGCTCCTGCGGAATGAAATGATTCTCCTCACCACAGATGTCGGACCATCAACCTTTTCCACGGCGACAAGCCATCCGCCGGATTCTACAAAGTTCCGTGTCCGGATTATTCCTCCCACGCGGGTGCAGAGGATGTCGAAGACAAGAAAGCCGGAGGGGAGGAGGGATTGATGGGCGCGTCGAAACAATGCCTCAAGGCGTCGGTGGGAAACGCGACCGTTGAATTGGTAGTTCAAGACTTCCCCGACCGCCACCACGGCGCCGCAAGGGGGTATGGCGGCGCGCCAAAGGGAACCTGTGGAGAATCTGCCCCGCGGAGCATTCCGTCTTGCCAGCGTGATCATGGCGCGGGACGCATCCAGACCCGTTACTCTGAATCCGCGTCTGGTGAGTTTTGCCGCCAGCCGCCCCGATCCACAGCCGAGTTCGACGATGTGATTTGAAGGGAGACCTTTGGAACGGAAGAGCGCAGTAAGTTCATCCGCGGCTCTCAGGGAGAATTCGGAAAACCCGCGATCGTGAATGAAGGCAAGATCAGGACCGTAACCACCCATCGCCATCAGACGGTCTCAAATGGAGCGAACCAGCACAACTGTTCTGTCGTCAGTCAGCGGAGCACCCCCTGTGAAAGCACTAACATCGTCAAAAATGCGGTCCACGTCAATGGTCGACCGGTTTGTCAGGTCCAATAATCGCTGAGTACCGTACTGATCTCCGTCCCTTTCCGCTTCGGTGATGCCGTCGGAACACAACATGAACGCCGTGCCCGGAGGCATCTCTAGGGTGTGTTCTGAGTACGATGAGCCGAGGAGGCCCAGCGGGAATCCATTGTCCTGTTGCACGAAGCGTGGTGAATCGGAAATATGGAGCGGCCAGGGGTGTCCCGCGTTGGCAAAGGTCAGCATGCGCCGCGATGAATCGAGAACGGCGAGCACGAGCGTGACAAAATGAGGCTTGGGAAAGTCCCTGAGCAGGGTTTCATTCGCCCGGGCAAGGACCGCGCCCGGTGAGAGGTGCTGTTCGGTGAGGAAACGGATGATGCTCCTTGTTGAGGACATCAGCAGTGCCGCTCCCATCCCTTTTCCTGAAACGTCCCCCACCACAACGGCTGTTCGACCGTCCGGAAGCGCAAAATAATCGAACCAGTCTCCGCCAACTTCGGTACATGGAAGGCAGACGCCCGTGATATCGAAATTTCCAGCCCTCATCTGCCGGGGGGGAAACAGGGAAGTTTGAATCGATCGGGCCTGCTCAAGTTCGCCGGCCATCCTGTTCTTTTGCTCCCTTTCCTGCTCAAACAGCCTCGCATTCTCAATCGCCGTGGCGATCTGGCCTGCGAGGGATTCCAGCAGTCGCTGTCGGGAGGGGGGAAACGCGTTACGCCGCGGGCTCTGCGCGTTAAACACGCCAATCACCCTGCCGCGAATCTTCAGAGGAATGTCAATCTCGGACAGCGTGGACTCTTCGCTCACCTGGTAGTAGCGGTTCTTCCTGACATCCGGCGCATAGAGGGTCTCTCCGGTCGCGGCAACCCGGCCCACCATGCCGTCTTGTCCAATCCTGAATCGGTCGCCTTTGATGTGGTAATTGACGGTCCACCCGCGCACGGCGGCAATAACAAGCTCGTTCGCCGGTTCGTCTACCAGGAGAACCGCGGACCGCGTGTACCCAAAGGTCCGCGCCACGTCGTCGACAACCTGCTCGAGCAGAAGATCAAGGTTCAGAATCGAGGTGATGCGCCGCGTGACCCTCTGCAGAAGCAGAAGGTCCCGGACGCTCATCCGGCCCTTCCCCGTTCCAGAGGCGGTCTTTCTCTTTCTGATTCGTCCGGCCATGGGTAATCACAAGAACGGCGTCAGTGTGGACCCGGGAAGAAGCCTGTCTCGAGGATATGTTTGAGAGGGTGTTTCAGCGTCGGCATCCCGTCCCACCAGTACTCATTCCGATAACCCGTCGGTTAGTATCAATGCATTTTCATTCCCCGTCATGATGGGCGGGAGCGAGTATCAGGGCATTTTCGGTCATTCCCCGCAGTCATTCTCATAACCCATCAGTGAGCATCAGGGAGTACCAGTGAGTATCTCGCGCTAACTCCGCCAGAGGTACGACACCTTGAAAAAGAACCCCCTCCTGAACTCGAGGAACCCGTCCGCATCCACATAGGCGTTCGTTTGCCATGCTGTCCGCTGGAACAACGATCCGTACCCGGCATGCAGAACAGTACCTGGAATATACGTGAAGGAAACCAGGTAGTCGGTGATCAGGGTTCGACGGAGCTTGTTGTATTCGGCAATGCCGCGCAGAAACAAAAACTTGTTGACCTGATACGTCAGCCGCGCGCGGCCGATTGGATATTCGAAAACCTTCAGATCATCCGAGTCTCGACGGAAAGACACGTGTGTCAGGGACAGCCGGGCCTCGAATTGATTCCAGGGCTGATAAAGAAGTGTCGCGCTGAACAGATCCTGAACCCCCTGATAAGGGGCGGGAAAATAGATCGCGTTTGCATGTTCGTAGGAAGCGGTGAAGTTCACCTGCCTTGAAAACTGTCCCCCTCCCGAAACCAGCAATCCGTCCGTTCTGAACCTCTGCCCGGCAAAGACTTCTGTCGAATGCCTTCCCCGCACCCTGAACGAGACTCCGGCCGGGAGCGTGGCCTGTAATTGTACATAGTTCAGTGTTTCCCACAGGCGGCTGAACTCATCGCGGGTCTGGGATGATACAAAGGTGAGATCGATGCGTCGCACGAATTCGGAGTTTGGATAGAACTTTGGTGTCACCGTCCCGCTGACAGCCAGAATCCCCGTGCGAAACAAGAACCCTGTCATCGTGTTGAAATCGCGGGAAACGCGGTTGAAGCCGATGGCGTAGTTCAGGTCACGCGTGCCGTATTGATAAACGGCCGCGATAGAATGACCCGTGAGGTTCTTCGTTCCCGCTGCAACCTTCGTGTCTGAAACGAAGGCGTTGTAATCCAGCGTGCTGGATTCGCTGGTGCGAATCGTTCCGTCGGTGCCCGCCACCCGGTTGTACACGCCTCCGTCTTCCCGCGCCGTCAGCAGGGCGCCAAGGTAACTGTCTTCCGTAAGTGCCTGCTTGAATCTGAGAACAGGAACGTGGAGCCGGTCCCCACCGGCCAGAGGCTCATCCAGGGCATAAATCGAAGCAATCGTGCTCTTCCGGCCGACCTTGCCCGAAAGCTTCACGCCCACAAGCGGATTCTCAATTGTTCTGGTATGCACGCCCGCGATCAGAGGATCCGCCGGCGTCACGCCCGCTCCGGCAATATTGAAAATCTCGCTTCCTTCCAGAAAAAACGGCCGCTTTTCAGGAAAGAAAATGCCCGAGCGCAAATTCACGTCAACCTGACCGGCGTCGGATTCGACCTGGCTGAAGTCCGGATTGTACGTGGCGTCCAGGATCAGGTCTGAGGTGATTCCGTACTTCATGGTCAGACTGCCCTCACCCTTGTTCACGTAGCGCGTGAGCGACCCCTGTTCGTGGCGAAAATCCTGGCGATAGGTGGCGCCGGGCAGAATCTCAAGGAGGGTGTAATGTTCGATGTCATAGAAGAGCATCGGCTTCATCTGCACCAGGAACGCAAACCCCATCTTTGGATCGAGGGGAGGATAGGTTGCCTGTTCGGATCGCCGGCTCACCCTGCGCTCGAACACGACGGACATTTCCACAGGATTCGTATCCGCATACCGGATGCTCTTGAGCGGAATCTGCACTTCGACGATGTAACCGTCTTCCACGATGCGCCCTGCGCTGTACCACACGAAGTCCACGCTCATATCCTCGCCACCGGCCGCAAACCGGCTGTCTTCCTGGATGCCAAACGGATTCACATAGAACCCATACAGGGCCTGCTGATCGTTGAATGAATCGAGGTTGATGCAGATCCAGTCGTGCCGCCGGATGTTGTCACGGTTCGTGACCTCGGCTTTGATCGTGGAGGGGTCGGGATCGTAACAGTAGTAGGCGAAGTACAGGTTCTCCCGGTCGTACGCCATGAACACATGCGTTGATTCCGGCATTTCCTTGCCAAAATCGGGAATGAACGTCCGAAACCCGCTTACGCGCGGGGCGAGTTTCCAAACCGCATCATCCAGAACCCCGTCGATCCGGGGCGGTGTTTCGACACGCAGAGGCCGCAAGGGTTCATTGTCCGGACCTGCAAGTGTAACGGAAAGGGAGAAGATGAATGTCAGCGTCGGCGTGAGAATCCGCACGTGACCTCCTTATCGTAATGGGAACAATGGGGAGAATACGGAGAAAACAGAGGAATTGTTGCAGAATCACAGAGAAAGTAGGTGAAACGCTCCTAAGAGTCAACGGAAATCTTCGATTGGCAGCGTTGCACCGAAGACGAAGAGCCGCGACCACTGCAACTTTTTCCCCCCTTGTGGATTATACTCTTACGGCACATGAACCTCTCAGCGTGAGCGAAGAATCACTCGTCAAGGAAATCCAGGCCGATCCCCGGAAATTCGGTGATCTCTTTGAGGCGTTCTATGAGAACATCTTTGGATATGCTTTCAGGAGAACCGCCTGCTACGATGCCGCCAGGGATATCGCTGCTGAGACCTTCTTCAAGGCCTATATCGGCATCGGCAAGTTCTCGTGGCGAAACATACCCGTTCAATACTGGCTGTACAGGATCGCCACGAACGAGATCAACAAACACTATCGAAGGCGCTCCTACACACCGGATTCCCTCCAAAGGCTGCAGGAGGAGTACGGCTTGGATCTCACGGATCATCGAAACGCCGAGTCCGAACGCATACGGATGGAAGAGGACCTGCAGAAGCACCGGGAGTTTATGAAGGTCCGCAAGTCTATGGCGATGCTCGACAGGAAGTATCAAGACGTGATTTCCCTCCGGTACTTCGAACAAAAAACCATCAGGGACATGGCGGTGATCCTCCGAAAAAAAGAGGGAACGATAAAATCCCTCCTTTCCAGGGGCATCGAAAAACTCAGAGAACATCTCATAGGTGAAGAGAATGAAAAAGGATGATGTGGATACCATGCTCAGCTCGATGAACGTGCCCCGTCCGGGAACAATAAGTCACCGGCAGGAACTGAAAATCCCCCTGCTCAGTTACAAACGGTCTTCACGCGCAGGGTTGTGGCTGCTGTCGGTGCCAGCCACGTTTGTGGCGGCCGTTCTTCTGAAGTACAGGCTTGGAGTCCACGCTTCCGTTCTTGACACTGTCGAGGGATTTTTCAACGCTCTATCGGACAATGCAATCCTGACGTATCTCATTCCACTGATATTCATCGGCCTCCCGTTGGCTTCGATGGTTGTTAACTTTCTTGCGTTCTGTCACGTTACAACCGACAAAACCACGAGGGAACTTCTTGTCACGATAAAATATCGTCCCTTGAATATGGCGATTTTTCTTTTGTCATTCGCCGCGCTCGTCTACTTCTTCTTACCCGACGTCTTGCCGTGATAATCCGCAAAGGGCCTGCTCAATGAATCGAGTTCTCGCGATCCTGCTTGCTGCAATTCTGAGCCCCTCTGTATTTGCTCAGGACGAGACGGTTAATCACCGTTCCGAAGAATTTGATAAACTGCTCTCGGCGCAATTCGAACCCGGCGGGCCAGGTGCGGTTGCTTTGGTTGCCCGGAATGACCGCGTCATGTATTCGAAGGCATTCGGCATGGCCAACCTTGAGCACAATGTTCCCATGCATGTCAACGCCGTTTTCAAGATCGGCTCTATCACCAAACAATTCACTGCCGTTGCCGTGCTGCAATTGGCAGAGCAGGGAAGACTGAGCTTGCAAGACGAGATTACCAGATTCATTCCGGATTACCCAACCCACGGTCATACGATCACCGTTGAGCATCTTCTAACGCATACGTCCGGAATTCCGAACTATTCCGGGCTGAAAGAGGCCGCGCAGAGGGGACCCATGGACTTCTCACCAGCAGAGATCATCGACTGGTTCAAGAACGAGCCGCTTCGGTTTCCTCCGGGGACAAAATGGGAATACAGCAATTCCGGCTATGTCTTGCTGGGATACGTCATCGAGATCGTGAGCGGCAAGACCTACGGAGAATATCTCGAGGAGAATATTTTCCGGCCTGCCCAAATGAGAAGCTCGCTGTATGCCGACGATATCCGGCTTGTCAAGCACCGTGCCGACGGCTACGCAAAGGCCGAAAAGGGATTCGTCAATGTCCCGCACATCAGTATGTCCCAGCCCTATGCTGCGGGGGCAATTCTGTCCACGGTAGAGGATCTCTTCCAATGGAACCGGGCTCTCTTGTCGAACACCCTGATCACAAAGGATTCCCGCCAAAGGGCCTGGACACCGTACGTTCTTGCTGACGGCACGGAGACTACCTACGGTTACGGCTGGCGCTTTGGGTATATCCAGGATAGTCCGAGCATCTGGCACGGAGGATGGATCAACGGTTTCATTACCATGGCGATGTATCTTCCGAAGGAGGACGTCTTCGTTGCCGTGTTCTCCAACTGTGAAGACAACTCGCCCGAGGATGTGACCGCCAAACTGGCTGCGGTCGCGATCGGACAACCGTACGAGTACGACGTGATCCCGACCGACAGTGTGTCCTTCAGACAGTATGAAGGTGTGTACGAAACAGCCGATGGTCAATTCATGATGTTGATCCCGGCGGGGAACCGCCTGTATTCCCGGCTTGGGTGGGGACCGAAGGTCGAAATGCTGGCGTATCAGGAGGACAAGTACTTCCTGGGAGACGATGTATTTCACTCCATCTCTTTTCACCGGGATTCCGCCGGCAACGTGAAAGGCTTCGTATCAAGGAACCGAAAGGCGATCGTGGAATGGCAGAAGACCGACAAACCCCTACCCTCCCCGGACGGATTGGCGCTGGAAGAAGGGATACTGCGGTCGTACGTCGGAGAATACCGGTTGGCTCGTGACTTCACGTTCACTGTCACGCTGGAACTACCGCGGCTATATGTTCAGGCGACAGGGCAGGAGAAGCTTGAAATGGTTGCCGAATCGGAAACGCGATTCTTTTTGAAAGCCAATGATGCTCAGATTGAGTTTGTCAGGGGGGGATCTGGCCCGGTGACAAAGGCGATCGTGCGACAGGGAGGAAGGGTCGCGGAGGCGATAAAAATCCGCTAGCGAGCCCGTGCGGTCAAACAAGGAATGCAACCTGCCTGAATGTGTTGCGCAGACAGAGGCCGTGCAACAACGTGAGGGATACTTTGAACTCGGTCAAGAAAACGACGCGCCGTGCGGGTCTTCTGTTCCTTGCCTGGATCGTCATTGGACTGTACGGACTCATGGTGCTGCCTTCAAAGATCACGGTCCCCGGAGATCCCGTTGGCACCGTGAACAACCTTCTCGCTCATGAGTTCCTTTTTCAATTGGGCACCTTCCTCGATCTCGTCGGCAGTACGGTTTGGTTGCTTCTTGTAATGGTTCTGCATAAGATGTTCAGACAGGTCGATGGGTTTCAGGCCGGACTTCTGACTCTCTTCGTAGCCGTTCAGATTCCCACCACATTCTTCCTCGGGGCATCCAATATGGCTTCCTTGATGATGGCAAAGGGTGAAGTCCTTGAGACCTTCAGCCTTTCACAGCGTCAGGATCTTACAATGTTGTTTCTCAAACTGAGCGATTACGCCGTCGTAAGCCTTGAATTCTTCTGGGGCTTGTGGCTCCTGCCTCTCGCGATCCTGACATACAAATCGGGATTCCTGCCCCGGTTCTTGGGTGTGTGGTTGAGCATCAACGGTGTTGCGTATCTGATCCACTGCGCGACGACCCTCCTGTTTCCGGAGTACAAGAGTATCGTCTATAATGTTGCCTTACCTGCTTTCTTTGGAGAATTGGCCTACATGCTCTGGCTTGTCATCATGGGTGCAAAGGAAAAACGAATTCCCGTGCAATGAGACGCGGAAAGGCCGAAAAAAAGGGAAACAGCACTGATTGACCCGCGAAAATCCGTCCTATCGGTCTTTTCCGCGGCCCATTTTCCATCCAAAAGAAACGAGAAAGGATCACTGTGAGTGAACCATCAACACAACAGGATTCGGGAGTATCGACGATACGTCTGTACCTCCTCAGGGCGACATACCTGCTCATTTCGGCAGGGCTGGCGATCATGATTTGGCCGGGGATCATCAGTCCCTCCGGGGATATGACGCACTTTACGGCGGTTGTTCGCAGCTTCCTCGGAGCATTGTCACTTCTTGCACTCCTGGGGATTCGTTACCCGCTTACCATGCTGCCGTTGCTTCTCTTTGAGCTCGTCTGGAAGTCAATATGGCTGGTGGCTTTTGCGATTCCCCGATCGCTTTCCGGGAACTTGGATGCAGCCATGCAGTCGGAGTTTTCCAACTATGTCGTGAGCGTTGTGCTGGTTGCCGCGGTGTTGCCGTGGACCTATGTGTTCAAACAATACGTCAAGGCCCAGGGAGATAGATGGAGGGAAGGATCGGCGTAAAGGATGTCGGAAAATCCTCCTTTCAGAGGGGTGTTCCTGAAGGTCTCAAACCGTCCCCCCTGAAATGGGCAAATTCTCAAGGTGTATATCTGGCAGAATCTTGTTACTGCCTATTTGCTAACTTTGGTATAAAAGCGTACACCGCTATTCATTGATTTTGAAGGGCATACTGAGCACTGGTTTTGTCGTTCCTTGATATTCTGAGACGATTCTAAGCTGCTGATGGTGGAGATCCCACGTTG